>Ga0207797_1003719_pt1 | contig 10023 bp, 9 predicted proteins | sample PRCRCaboRojoPR_6_FD_187275 | JGI IMG/M metagenome (GOLD analysis project Ga0207797, IMG submission 187275) | Marine sediment microbial community from Cabo Rojo, Puerto Rico - PR CR 10% Liquid 1 (SPAdes) | ecosystem: Environmental > Aquatic > Marine > Coastal > Sediment | place: Cabo Rojo, Puerto... | reverse complement strand
CAGATCCTAACCCCTAGATTAACCTTCCCCGGTAGCTCAATCGGCAGAGCGACCGGCTGTTAACCGGTAGGTTGCTGGTTCGAGTCCAGCCCGGGGAGCTAGCCAGGTCTTTACTTATTATTCCTACCTTCTAAGCTACAAAAATTCTTTTTTGCCTACTGAATAGGTGAGAATGTTACCGGAAGAGGAAACTTTTATACTAATAAACTAACAAACCACGATTGCTCACCAACTTCTTGTCCCTATCCAATCTGTGCCTTATCTTGAATATACTTGTGAGGTGGTCCCAATGCCCACGAGAAGAACCTCGTTTTTACTCCTCGCTTTTATCCTAACTACGGCATTCTTTCTTCTCCCTTCGTGGTCCAGTTAAAAGCATCAGCGGAATCTGAAAAGAAATGTTCAATTACCCTGAGCCCCGAACAATCCCTCCAGGAAGCAATCGATAATGCTCAAACGGGCTCGGTTATCTGTTTAACCAAAGGTAGATGGAAAGAAGCAGTATCCATAAATAAATCCATCACGTTAAAAGGTCTCGGAAATAAGCCGGAAGTTTACACCAAAAAGACAAATTCTGTAACCATCTACGTCGCCAAGAAAGCGGGTCTGGTTACGTTACAAAACTTAAAGGTATCCTCCTACGCACGAGCCTATGGCCCCCGCCCCATTATTCGGGGAGCCTCAAAGTTGGTGATTGACGACTGTGTAATAGCCCAGGAGAAGGAATCGAGAAAATGGGGGCTGCTTTTTTGGCTCCAGTCGAAGAAAAGAGAAGGTTCTCCGGATCTAAGAATATCGGATAGCCTCTTCACAAACGTTGGAGTTTCAATCTATCCAACTGAGAGTTCAATTGAAGCACGTATTCGTGACTCGGCCATCTCCAGCAATTCTTACGGTTTTGGAGTGGGGAAGTCCCGCTCCGATAAGGACAAACTTTACAAAGGACCGCGGGCCGAAGTGACCGTCAAGAATTGCTTAATCGAAGGCAGTGGTGATAAAAGTGAGGAGGCCGGAACTGGAGTCTATCTTGCCGATGGGGCAAAAGTGGAGATGGTCAGCTCGACGATCTCAAATTTTCCCGAAAAAGGTTTTCACCTCTTCGGCACCGGGTCAGCGACTATCAAGGGCTCGGTGATCAAGAACAACCGGGGAAATGGATTGACCCTCCAAGACCTCAGCCAGGTTACTGTGCATGGTTCCAAAATAACTCAAAACCAGGGATCGGGCATCTTCATCTCGAGCCGGAGCCAGTACCCCGGGAGCGAATTAAACGAGAAATTACTTTACCGGTATAAACAACTTCCAAGCAATATAGACGCCGAAATCGAGGGCAACAGAATAGCCGACAACGGAGGTTACGGTGTAGTCGTCTTTACGGGTAAATGTGGCCGCGAAAAGAAGAAAGAGGCGATCGGGTTTTGGGGTGGAGTAATGGGAGCCCGCAACAGGATTTCAAATAATGGAGTGGCGAACTTTTGCCCGGAGGAGTTATCGGTTTTGACCTCAAAAGAAGGGGGAAGATATCCGTAAGTTAACCCTTTTAAGCATTGTGTTATCGACCAGTACCATTGGGTATTTGGTTTCCGTCTTAGACTTTTTGCAAAATATTAAATCTATTAAACTTTTCCCGCAATTCAGGCGCAATATTTCCAGGTGTGAGTGTTGCAGGGTAAGAGTGGGGTTGTTCTGAAAGTCGAGAGAAGGTTGGAAAACCAAGAGGAATCGTTCAGCTGTGAGAATACGGTATTTGGAGTCGGTGAAATCGGCACTATAGGCGAAAAAATAGCTTATTTAGGAAAAATCGAGTTAAGAAGACTCTAACCAGTCAAAGTTTTCGCTGGTAGAGTTGAAAGACGGAAGGAAAGTGCTTCACGGATCCAGGTTCTATTCTTAAAGGATCTATACTGATTCTGAAACCGGGAACCCTTTTGACCTCTATAGTTGACCAAAATTCTTTCTTTTCATGGTTTGGTTTTTGTAAAGAATTTAAACTAAGCCCCAGTCCGGCCATTCGTTTGCCTTTTTTGCGAATACGCGCCCCAATTCTTTCCTAACCCACTTCCGAAAGGTTTTAGCTCAGTTCTCCAATATCCACTCTATCGCCAGCGGAATATCCTCCGGATAATCCGGAGAACTTAGATCCGGCTCCAGGCCTTCCTTTGGGAATTCCTTCCCGGAAGGGGCCAAGAATTCTCTTACTGTTAGTTCGACATAGAATCCATCGCTCATCTTATATATAGTTTGACCGTAAGGCTTGCCGTAGGACCTTCTTCCGACCAGCACGCCTCTCTCTCGGTCCTGGATGGCCACGGCAAAGACCTCTGAGGCGCTGGCGGTACGATTGTTAATTAATACCACGGAGGGGAAATTGGGGAAAGCATCCCCCATGGCTTCGTACACCGAGATTTCCCCATCCCACCTGAGGGACTTTGCCACTGGTCCTTCCTCGAAGAATTCCATTAGGCTGGAAATCGCCGAGCTTTGAGAACCTCCGGAGTTGTTTCGGAGGTCAACGATTATCCCGGAAAATCCCTGCAAGGCCATGATTTGCTTCTCGTACTCTTCTACGCTCTTGATCTTATCCTCTTCGGTACCGTGTTTCCACTTGAGATTGCCGTAAGAACTTAGATCACTTCGGGCCTCGGCATCGGATGCCTCGCGCCTGGCTCTGCTGCGCTTTTCGTAGTAGTCCATCGTCTGCTCGATTTCTCCTTTCTCCCTGTGGGCAGAGGCCAGGCGACCGTAAATATTTGCAAAGGCAGCAGGAGATTCTTGCGGAGCCTCCTCTAAAATCCCAAGCGCATTTTCCTGCAATTCAATTGATTCGTCAATCTTTCCCTGGTTCTCGAGTACCACACCGAGGTCCGAGTAAACCTGAGCCAGGTATACTCGCTCGGACCCCGAAACGCCTTCCAATAATTCTGCCGCTTGCCCGTAATATTCCTTTGCTTTCGAATTTTTACCGCTCTCGAAGTGGGTTGTACCGATATTGCCGTAGGTTTTTGCTATTTCAGCCACTTTTTCGTTACTCAGGTCTCGATAAGACGCGAGGGCTTTTTCGTGATACTCGATGGCTTCGGTGAATTTTTCTTCCTTTTGATAGACCGAGCCGAGGTTATCGTAAGTCCGGGCGAGGGATACCGGAACTTCAATTTCCTCCTTTTCAAATATCTCCTTTGCGTACTTGTAATACTTTAAGGCCTTTTCGTAGCCTTCGTTTTTTGCGTGGGCGGTCCCGAGAAGACAGTAGTACTTACCCAATTCTCCCTGGTTATTTAGTTCGTCTTCAACCCGTGGTTCTAGAAACCTCTCCTTGATGTTTTTTAAAAAGCTTTCCAGTTCCCGGTGCGTTGCGGAGGAGAAGAGGTTGATGTCGAGCAAGGCAATATTGCTTCCCGGAAGAAGTTCGGACTCCAGGGGCGTGACTTCGAATTCACTTCTGACCAGCGTGATCTTCTCCCGCTCGCCGTTCCGGTGCTCGATCCTTAGACTTGTCTTCTCTCCTTTCTCCCCGGAGAGTAGATCAATAACCCTTTCGCAAGACATTCTCTCCGTCGACTTGCCGTCGATCCGAAGGAAGAGGTCTCCCGTGCGGATCGAGCTTCGCGATGCCGGGCTGTCGGAATGAATTCCCAGGACCCTGGGCGGCCCCTCGGCCTTTTTCAGTTCGAGGCCGAACCCGACAAACACACCGTTCTCCAGTGACCTCCTTAACTCCTGAAATTCTTCCTCGGTGTATACCCGGGCATAGCTATCCCCCGTAACTTCCAGCATTCCCGATATAGCAGCCTTTAATAGGTCCTTCTTTCCGGGGTATTCTTCTTCCCTGGTTTCGTCGAGTAACTTCTGGTACAGTTCCATTGTTGGCTGCAAGGCTTCCTTCGGCTGGAGACCATTCCAAGAAAACTCCTCGACCTCTATCTCCCGGCGGCCTTTTCCGTCAAAGCCGTCAGGTAGAACTTCCAACATTCCGTCGATTGCCCCCTTGACCAGTTTTCCTTTATCTATATTCTCCTGTTTTAGGTACTCTTCGTTTACGATACGATAGGTTTGCAGGACCGGACGAAAATCTTCAACAACCCCGGAGTTCTCTGCCGAGGCCGGGGCTGGCCCCAAATTTACGATCAGAGTTAAAGCAAGCAACCAGGGAAGGATCAAGGATTTGAGAGGTATCCTCATTGTATAGGACCTCCTCTAATAGATAATAAAAACGGTGACAAACCTTTGCATGCAATACCCGAAACCGAAAACCTGCCAAGGACCGGTTGATGTTTCATTTTAGTATTCATTCCAGGGGATTTACACCTTGAGAACCTGTACTTTTCCTTCACTCAATCAAAAACTTAACATCCCGCCACCTCTGCTAAAAATATTCCTCGAAAATTTGGTGAAAATTCGTCAAATTCTATTTAATCCACCCTGGACAACCGAGAAACCTTAAACCCCCCTACCAACTATAGCCGGACGACCAAGAACCGCTTAGAGCGGCAAGGATAGAATGCAATTTGCCCGGTGATAGGAGGGCACAGCATATTAAGAAATTAACCCCCGATCGGGATTCCGAGGAGCTACGATGGATAAAAAATAACCTTTCAGTGATTTTAAGAAGCTTGGTGTGAATTATCTATTCCGGCCAAGGTTCGTAAGCTTTCCCGTTCTGTTACCATCGTCTTATGCCTGGTTTAGCTACGTAACAGCTACGGTGAAATGTATTTCCTGCAACATTCTAGGTATGAGTGTTGCAGCCTTCTTCAACTAATTTTCGACCGCCCTGGAGATGAAGTCCCTAAATTTTTCCTTCAGCTCCTCCAGGTTGGGAATAGAGTCTTCCCCGAACCGGGCGGTAAGCGATACCCGGTGAGACGAGGGTAGTTCATTATGAACCTGGCAGGAGTAGTCGAGCTGCCAATTTTTCAGGTCTACCCCTAACCCGATAGAGCTTTGAAGTTTGCTTGTAACTCCTGCTCTAAGCGAAAGGTACTGAAATACCGTCCCTTCCACCCCAATTCTGGCCACTTCCGGATCTATTCCCCTCTCGGTAAATAAGGCATCCACGTCCAAGTCCAATTTTAGTCTTTCCGTAGAGTAGGCAATTCCTATAGTAACTTCCCTCTGCCAGGGTTCAGTATGATCATCCTTATAGGTAATATCGCTCCCCAGAAGGTTCTTAAATACCGCCCCGAACTGGAACGGCTCCAACTTATAAAGGAGAGCCGGAGTAAGTGAATATCCCATTGCCGTGCTGGAACTATTCACATGATAGGCTTTGCCCTGGAGGGCAACCGACAGGTGGTCTCCCACTTTGGTCCCGTAAGCGCCCAGCAGTCCCCTGCTGATGTGGCTGAATTCGCCGGTTGAGTTGCCGTAGAGGTCCTTTTCGGTTAGGGTGGCGGTGCTTAGCTGGAGGTAGGTTAGGCCACCTTTGGGTATTGTTGCCGATAGAGAACCATAGTGTAAGGTGCCAAATTGGTTAGTGTAAAAGGAACTAAATCCGGGTTCTTCAAGGAAGGCCAGACCCGCCGGATTGTAGAGGAGGGCGTTGCCGTCATCTGCGAGACCGACAAAGGCATTGCCCATAGCTAAAGGTCTAGCTCCTATCCCAATAGTAAACAGGGAAGCGGTAGAGACGAAATCATTGGAGGACCCGGCTGCGACGGTTGCCGGGTTCGCAATTATCAGAATAAGAACTATCGCCGGAAGTACTTTTTTCAAGTATCCTCCATCACTGTGATCTGTCTATTACCATCTTGTGGATATCGGACCAGGTTACCGAACCGTCAGTGTGTTCAACTTTCAATTTGTACATATAGAACCCGCTCCCGAGCTTGTGACCGTTTGCGTCCCGAGTCTCCCATCTTCCCGTGGTTGGGTGCCTTCCTCGATTAGGGTCGATATCGGCTTCGTATAGAGGTTTCCCGTCAAGATCGTAGACTTTCAGAGTAGCTTCGCTAGCGTCATCGGGCAAATCAAGCCAGAAGATACAGCCTTCGGGCGGGACCGGATTGGGGCCGTGGTTGATTAGGTCTTCAGACAATACGTGACCAATTTGAATTTCTTTTGTACTGCTATGCGTTTCTCCGCTGTCATCAACCACCTGCAGTTCCACGGCATACAAACCGCCATCGGAGTAGGAGTGTGTCGTAGTAGAAGAAGAAGTGGTAGCGTCAAAGCTTCCATCGCCGTCCCAATCCCATTTGTAAGTATCAATAACGCCATCGGAGTCTGAAGCATCAAATTCGATTTTATCTTTAGTCGTGGGTTGTTCAGGGGAATAGGTGAAGAATGCTTCCAGGGACTGATCCTCCTCTGTAGCGGTCAGATCAATCGTGGGTATTTCACCCGAAGTATTTGAATCCAGAGATAATACCGCCGAATAATCACCGATAGTTTCCGAAGTAATTTCGACCTCACAACTTTTTCCCGGTGACAAACTACTTCCACAATTGGAATTATAGCTTAAATCGTCAGTCGAAATATTGAAACCGTGTACCTTTAGTTCTTCATTACCACTGTTAGTTAGAACGGCTATCTTGGTTTCAATATTAATAAATTCAAGTTCGGGAACATCGAATTCGGCAATTGGTGCTGATTCAAGCACTTCTCCCTTAAGATAAACAATTCTCGTTCTATTGCCATCGTTAAAAGTAAGTTCACCAGATTTTTCCCCAGTAGTATCGTCAGAATAATTTATCTCAACTTCACAGCTATTTCCACCACTTAATGTACCGCTACAATTATTGCTCTGTATGGAGAACGGATCATCAGCAGAAAACGAAGACAGTTCATATGGTTCATCGTCAGAATTGGTTAAAGTCAGAACTTCATTTTCGCTAGTCTCTCCTTGCAAAATCGACTCGAATTCGACAGTGCTAGTCGATAATTTGATTCCATAACCTTCCAGCTCATTTTTGTAAGTAGCAAAGTAGATCTCCCCCTCACTTTCGTAAACAAACATTACATCACCGTTGGTATAATTAATGGCTGCACTAGCCACTGCTTCAGGGTCACCCACTACCTGAGTACCAGAAGAGAAAGTATTGCCGAAATCAGTACTAACCGCGAATTCAACCCCGGCGTTGGTCGTATAACCCGTTACCAGATTCCCCAAATTATCGGCTGAAATTGATCGACCCTGATACGTACTGACTGCCGGGATTTCGCTGAGTACAGTCGCCGTAGGATTTACGGGGTCAGAAACATCTATTCGATATCCTCTTTCTGGTGCTCCCATCAACGAGTTCGCGCCTGCAGCATAAAAATAGGTATAATCTTCAGTCGATGTAAGGGTTCCCACGCTATAATAAACATCGACTTCGGAAATCGTATCGTTGGGTCCATTAAGTGTCGCACCGTTGTCATCGCTGTAAGAAATATCGATATCAGGGTCATCGGTCTGGACTATAACCCGACCGGTCTTCTTTTCAACAGCAACGTCAGCATAAACGGACGAACCTTCGTCCATTTCAGTTGAATAAAAGTTCTCCCCATAATCCGTGCTGTAGTAAAATGGGTTGGCCACGTTTTGCCCAACCGCGTAGACGTTTCCTCCGGACGTTGCGAGATGAACTGTTCTAGAGTTAGGTACCGAACCAATATCGAAATACTCAAAATTATCAATTTCTCCCGTCGTACTTCGGGCAATTTTGGCCTCGTAATTATCGTTAACCCAGGCCAAATAGACTACACCGCCAGAAGAAACGGCCAGTTCAACCTCATAATCTGTGCTAAGAACCTGATAGGAACCCTGAAAAGTTTTACCTCTGTCCTCGCTTTTGGATATATTTATCCCATTTTCTCCGCGCCATGCAACGTAGATCTCTCCTGTGGAGGATACGCCGACGTTCCGTGAGGTATTTGCGTTTGCTATGGAATTGCCTTCAGTTTCGCTAACCTTTACTTTTTCTATTAACTCGGCGGATAAACTTCCGGAAAATAATACCAGTATCCCCAGGATTACTATCAGCAGTCTGCGATGATAGCCCAAAATAATGTTCCCCCGGAACAAAATTATATTATTGGAATTAAAATTAATTCAAAAACTTTGAAAGAGACATATGTCGTTAGTTAACAACTTTCTCGAAATTCAACTAGACCAATCTGGTTCATAATGGATTTAGTTTAACAGATTACTCTGTGAATCCCAAGAGTAGGAAAATTTGGTCTACAAATACATTCCTAAAAAAACAGTTACTGTCTCCAGTTTTTAAAATAAAGGAACATAACCTGAAAAAGTGCTGACAATTTTTTGAAATCAGCTACTCCAAAACGGGCGTTCAGTAATGCCCTTAATGTTATAGTATTTCCTTTCGTTTGACTGTGTTGAAATGTTATTGGAGAATTCAAGGGAAGCCCTCTCTCCACTTTTTGTATTTTTTGTCCGGTGCTCGTAGCGGATGTAGCCATATTCTGCAAGTTCCTGTAATTTGCTCTGATCTTATACTATGTCCGGAAGTTTGCACGAGCATAAATTATTTAATACCCCGCTACCTTGACCGAACTTTCATAATTATTAAAATTATTTTTCATTCAAAGTCATTTTAAAAGTTTGTATGAAGTACAAAGTGGGGAGCCAGAGGGCTTGTCAATTCCTTCCTTTTTAACTGAGTGCAATAAGCAATCTTTTTTCTGAAAAATAAGCTCTTATTAAACAAACCCTATAAGCTCCTTGGCTTCGAATTAAGTCTTGTTTCGGCCAACAAGCCACTGGTAAAAAACGGAACTTGGAGGTTTTTACAGTTAGCAAAACCGGCAACCTTGATAATTTTAGTCTCTTATAGTATTGTAATTTCAGCCTAAGTAAGGATTCCTTACTAGATTACCTAATAGGAGGGTTAATCATGGCCACTACAGCAACCCTCACCAGCAAGGGACAGATAACCATACCTAAAGAGATTCGTGAAAAACTGGGTCTGAAAAAAGGGGACAAACTGGTACTAATAGAAAAGGACGGCAACTTAATTCTACGCAAGGTTTCACTCGAAGAAATTCGACAAAAAGCACTGGAAAACTACGAGTCCGGAAGAACCCTTTCTCATGAGGATGTTTTTGAAAATCTCAAATGAGCTGGGAACTCAAATATGATCCGGATGTTAAGAAATACTTAAAGAGCTTAGATAACCACATCTTAACCGGAGTTGAGAAAAGTGCCAAACGTCTAAAAAAGTCTCCCAGGCTTGGAAAACAGTTAAAAGACTTTCCTTCAACCACCAGGTCCTACAGGTTTGGAACTCCTGGTGGGGAATTCCGGATCATCTACGAGTTGATCGAGGAAGATAAGGTTGTGTTTATCTTTTTGGTAGGTCCTCGAGATGATATTTACGATGAGCTCGGGCGTCGGAAAAATTAAGAATATTTAGTAAAACATGACCGTAGTTAAACCTTCTCAGCTATAAAATAATTTTCAATTGTCTTCTGCAAGTAAGTTATGCATAAAACGGCAATCTAAAAGTACAGAGTGGGGAGCTAGGTTGCTTCTTTATCAATCTTCAAAGATAAGGTTCAATAACCGTATTTTTCATGCGCTTCATCTATAGTCAATATTTCTACCAGCCTTACCTGCTTTTTCTCCTCTAAAATAGTGTAAAAAATTGTCCAGGTACGACTTACGTGCATCCTGTATAGTTCTACCCCTGAAACAACTAGTTTTTCTTTGTCCCGGTGACCATCCCAGGTATGTGGTGCGCTGGCTAATTCCTTGAAGTGGTCCTGGAAGATTCTTTTGCTTTTATCGTCCAGACTATCGAAAAAATCCTTGGTTTCAGAACAATGATAAACCTCGTACTCACTCATCTATATCAACGGGACTAAGTTCATCTTTGCCCATATTTTTAACTTTCTTGGCTTTTTCCGCTAATTCAAGCCGGTTTGCCTTTTGAATCAATTCCTTGATCAACTGATCGTAGGTTTGTCCTGCCTTCTTCATTTCACCTAGCTCCTTCCATCTCTCTTCGGATACTGCTATTCTTTTGTCAGCCGGCATATGTTTCACCTCTTGACGTTAATTTCTGGTTTATTAACTATACA
>Ga0207797_1003718_pt1 | contig 10023 bp, 5 predicted proteins | sample PRCRCaboRojoPR_6_FD_187275 | JGI IMG/M metagenome (GOLD analysis project Ga0207797, IMG submission 187275) | Marine sediment microbial community from Cabo Rojo, Puerto Rico - PR CR 10% Liquid 1 (SPAdes) | ecosystem: Environmental > Aquatic > Marine > Coastal > Sediment | place: Cabo Rojo, Puerto... | reverse complement strand
AAACCCCCGCCAGTCTCGCTCCCGCCAGGCGACGGCCGCGAGGGCAAGCTCGATGGGTGCCAGGAGGACCATCACGTGGATCTTGGTGAGGAGGCCCAGTCCAAAGACGACGCCCAAGACAAGCGACGCTCTCCGCCTCAGGCCCTCCTGGACTATCTGGACGCAGACGAGCGAGGCTGCGGCTCCCCACACGGCCGCTGGGACGTCGTTGTTCACCGCGCCGCTCAGATAGAGAAACTGGGGATTCAGCGCCACGAGGGCGGCCCCGCAGAGGGCCAGACTCGGCCGATTCGGGGAGATGCGCAAACCGATGCGGTAGGTCAGCCAGACTACGACACCGCCCATAAGCACCGTCATCCAGCGGACCACGTACACCGCCAATGCGATACCACTCAGGCGCGGCACAGGAAGGATGCCCAGCGAGCCCTGCGGGCCGTGGACGTATTGGTTCTTGTTGTCGCTCCCGACCTCCCAGTAGCGATACGCCCAGAAGGGGTTCTCCTTCGGCTGATAGTAGACATCCTCCTCCACGGACACCCAGGACGAGAGGAGGGCGCCCATCGCGTAGTAGAGAGGGGGATGATGACTCTGCGCACGAGGCCCGTCGTTCGTCTGCACCGGCAGGCTGCGGTAGCGGCTAATGTGACGGACGTATCGGACGTGGCGCAGCTCGTCGGGCGCCTCGTAAAGCGGGTTGGCCAGGGTGTATGCCACTGCCAGACCCATGTAGACGATCAGAAGGGCGGCCAGTGCCAGGCGACGCGGGAAGGACCCAGCGCTCACTATGGGTCCCCCAACGGAACGGTGATCAAATCCACACCATCCTTCCTGTCACCGGACACGACCTGCCAGCGCTCTCCCGTCTTCGGGTCATAGAGACCGACCGCCAGCGCCGAGGGTGCCGGTAGGCCATCCGAGGGGAGGGAGAAACGGTGGATCTGGAGGAAATGGTCAGCAGGCTGGAGGGTCAAGGGATCCACCCAAAGCCCGTCGTCCACGCTGAGCGTCTCGCCCTGGGGTCCGAGAAGATGCGCGAAGACGACCAGCCGGGGGCCGGCATATGTCTCCGGCGGCGGAGGCTGCGCCACGACGGGCATAGGAGGGAGCTCAAGGGGTTCGGAGACCCGCCAAGCAGTGAGGACGCTCACGCCTTCGCCCACGGCACCCGGCTCCTGCTCCAATCTGCGGGCTCCAAGAAACGTCAGACCGTTGGCAAAGGCTACCTCTTCCACCTCGAGTGACGAGCTGATGTCGATGGTGGGCGCATACACGCTCACGTGTTCCGATATCAGCCGCCCGCCTTCCAGAGCATCCTCGACGACGCCGGACGGCTCCGGCCAACTGGGCAGAAAGACAGGCATCGGGTCTGCCCCTTCTGCCCAGATCAGGGCCCGTTCGGGATGGAAGAGCCTTGGTGCTGCGTCGGGCCCCTCGAGATCAACCGTCAGAGCGATCCGGTCCCACGGGCCCATCAGTCCGCTACCGACGGTGACGTCGGTGAGCAAGCCTTGCTCGTTGACGTACTCGGCAATCTCCCGCTGATCGGCGCGGTAGAGGAAGCGGACCATGCCGCGCCGCGGCCATATCACGAAATAGTCCCAGATATCGCGAGCCGCATTGCTGCCCACGAAGGCAACCAGCATCAGACCGGCCGCGACCCCGCGCGGCAGCGGGCCGGCCGCTGCCGCCGCGCCGCCCGTTCGGCGTCCTTTGAGCCAGCGTCCTATCCCCACCACGGCGAGGGCGGGCATAAGGTAGGCCACCGGCTGCGCGACAATCGTGTGTCCGAGGCTAGCCGGCGGGGTGCTGATGAAGGCCGGCGTCAAGCCAATGCCCAGCCAGGCCATCAGAAAGAAGAAGCGGGGCTCGCGCCAGCGGTAGAGAGAGAGACCCACCCCAAGCCACAGGAGGACCCCTCCCAGGACCCCGAAGACCGGGCGACCGGGGATGTTGTAGAGCCACTCTGGGTCGCCGCTGGCGTGGAACATGCCGAGCGTCTTCACGACAGAGACCAGGAGAGGCTTCGGATCCCCATCCCAAAGAGCACGGACGGGCTGTGCCAGCTCTGTGACGCGGGCGTCCGCCCCAATACCCTCGATTGCACGGGCGCTGCGGCCTTGTTGGATGGCAACGGCCAGCGGCAAGACGAGTACGACAGCCACGAGGCAGGCCAGCAAGATCCCACGCGCGTGCCGGCGCAGGCAAGGCCGATGGAGGGCGGCCAGATATCCGACAAAAAGGATCAGTAGAAGGGGAAGCAGCCGCGAGGCGGTATACGTGTAGAGGCTGGCCGCCAGGAGCAGCCCCACCGTGAGCCAGCGCCAGGGCCTCGATGCCGTGTCGTCGAGCCGACGCCAGAAGGCGTAAGCGGTCGCCAGGGCGAGCGGAGGTAGGCTGATGTGTCGAATGGCCGTGCGGCTGTACATCAGCGACCAGAAGGACGTCGCCAGAGTAAGCGCGGCGACGTTCGCCACGGCCCGAGCATCGGGGAAGAGGCGGCGAGCCAGGGCGTAGGTCAACGGGATCGAGAGCGTGCCGAACATCGCAGAAAGAAGACGCCCGCTCAGGACGTTGAACCCCAGGACCGCCAACACCCCGGCGTGGAGATGATGGTACAGCGGCTCGTGACCGGAAGCCCCCAGGTAGTAGAGGGGAAACTCCCCTTCCAGAAGCCGGTTGGAGAGAGCGTGGATGTTGATCAGCTCATCATCCCGCCAGCCGGGGGGGACCTCCTCCAACCAGCCGATCCGCAGGCTCCAGGCCAGGAGGAGCAAGAGGACCACCACAGCCCACTTGCCCAAACGAGTTTGGGGCACGGGTCCGTGATCTACCACGAATCTATTACCTCCAACGGCAGGAGACGGATGCTGTCGCCGACCACATCGTCGTCGACGGTGACGGGGAAACGAGCCAGCTCCGGGTCGTGATTGTCGTAGATCCCGACCTCGAGATCGTACATCCCGGGCTCGACGTCAGGGCCGATTCGCAGGCGGTGGATCTGCGCAACCGTCTCCCCGCCCTGCCAGTTCCAGGCGGGGGCGTCCAGTCGATCCTCCTGGGCGATGATCTCTCCTTCGCCGTCAAGCAGGTGGGCGAAGATGGTCACCCGATGACCGTAGGCATTGGCCGGAACCGGGCCGAGGGGGTGGGTCGCGTCTGCTGACGCTCCGTCCCCAATCCTCCAGAAAGTGATCAGTCTCACGTCCCCACCCGCCGCCCACTCCCCCTGCACCTCGTAGCCGAGGAAGTCGACAGCGCCTCCGAGAGTTATGGGAGTTTCGATGGTTCGCCCGCGCACGCTCACCGGACGTGCCGCCCCTTCCAAGCATGCTGCCAGGGCCTCGTCCGGATTCCATTCGAATACATCGAAGTATGGATCGACATCGTCGGGCCGCAGATCGACCCTTCTCACGTGGCGCGGCTTGATCTCCTCAGTGAATACGGGAGACAGGGGCGTGCTAGGTGGGATGATAAAGCGGGCGTGTCCCACGTCGGGAAAGACGAGCGCGCGCCGGGCGTCGAACCACCGCAGCGAAAGGTCCTCCCGGTGGAGCCGCATCTCGGCGACGAAGGGATCGTGGGGGAGGTCCGGAAAGGGTGAGGAGAGCGTGACGACACCCTCGTAATCGGTCGTCTCCAGGTAGCCCATGACAGCGGCCAGGTTGCTGAAGTAGGCCGCCCGCGTATCGGGCGACTCTCCCCAGCGGACGAAGTAGTCGTAGCCCGTGACGCCGGCCACCAGCAGGAGCCAGACCACGCAACAAACCGCGAACACGCGTCCGGGCAGTTGGCCCGAGTGCATCGTCAAGTACCGCGCCGCCTCCACCGCGAAGAGGGCCGGCAGCACAAAGACCGGTACCTTCGCCGCCCCGCTGTGAAGCGTGCTGCTCCACGCCCCGGTGACCAGCGACGGCGCCGTCCCCAAAGCCAACCAGAGGAGGAGAAAGGCGTGGGCCGGACTGCGCCAGCGCCAGAGGCAGAGGGCGATGCCGGCGTAGAAGAAGATGCTCGTCACGGGGTCGAGGATGGGACGTCCCGGTATGTTGTACGTGACCAGCGTGTCGCCCCGAAAACTGTAGGTCCCCAGCGCTCGGACGGCCTGATCGAGCAAGGGGCGGAGATTCCCCTGCGCCGCCGACTGCAGCGGCCCCGCCTGGGCGCTGGCACGGGCCCAGGTCGAGGGTGCCAAAAGATGCGGCGCGGCCAGCAACCCGGTCACGGCAAGGGCACCCGCAAACCAGGCCCCGTGACGGCGGAACCGCTCTTGGTCGGTAAGAGCGAGATAGACCAAATAGAGAACAAAGGCCGGGGCGGCCGCGATTGCGGTCTCATAGGCGTAGAGCGAGCCGGCTAGCAGGACGGCGAAGAGCCCCCAGGCCCACCATCGCGGGCGCTCCAGGTCGGGCTCCATGGCACGCCAAAGGCAGTAGGCCGCGCCCGTGAACAGGGCCAGCGCAGGGGGAGGATTAAGCGCGAAGCGGCTGGTGGCGACAGGCCAAAAAGAGACTGCCATGAGGGCCGAGCCGCCCAGCGCCGTCGTGGGTCCAAACGCCTCGCGAGTCCACAGATAGGTGATCAAGACGAGTACGATGCCGAAGAAAGCCGCATGGATGCGTAGGGCCAGATCGGACGCGCCGAAGAGCGACATGAAGAGGGCGCCCGAGTATTTGGTGAAGGGCTTGTAGGCGTATCCATAGGGCACGTCCGTGGGAGTGCGGGTGCCGCGGTAGACGGAGGCGACGAAGAAGCCTGTGTCCGCCTCATCATGGGTCACCCCGGGGGGGATCTCGCCCAATCGATAGAATCGGAGGAAGGCCGCGACGAGCAAGATCAGCACGAGGGCTGCTCGTCGACGGGCAGCCGGGGTGCCTGGGAGGAAAGACCAGATGTCTGGCATCGCGTCCGCTTCCTATCTCGTCGCGTCCCGGGAGGGGAGATAGAGGATGTCGCCCAGCTGATCTCCCCCGACAGAGACCGGCAGGCGCTTCCCATCGCCCCGTCGGTACACGCCAACGGCCAGCGCCAGTGCCTCCGGCGAAGACTCAGACGGCAAGCGCAGCCGATGAACCTGGGCGACTGCGTCCCCGGTGCTCCAGGCCCAGGCAGGGGCGTCAAGGCGGTCCTCCTGTGCGACCAGATTGCCTTCTTCGTCCAACGCATGGAGGAAGATGGCTGGCTCTCCATCCACGTCAGCCGGGTCCGCGGGCCGCAACGGCTCCGGATCCCGCACCTCCCACACCGTCAGGACGGCAGTTTCGCCTCCGCCCGCCGAGGTAGGGGCGAAGATGTCATAGCCCAGAAGGTCCAGAGATCCTCCGAAGACCGCCGGCAAGGGGACCCGTGCCTCCGTGGCGTTTCCGTCGGCGAACGCGGATTCGAGATTGGCCGCAGCGGAGCTGCCCTCTATGCGCCGGTAGAGCCCGGTTCGAGTGACGCGTGGTTCCCACGCGTACACGTCAAACCATGGGTCGAGATCGTCTGGACGCATCTCGACCCGTTCCATCAACGCCAAGCCCGGAAGCTCCGCCAGGGCGGGGTTCAGCGGCGCACTCGATGGCGCGATCAGCCCCACCTTTGGCTGCGGCGGGAGGACCAGCGCCCGACGCCCATCGAACCAGCGCACCGACAGATCGGACCGATCCAGGCTCAAGTCGAAGACGTAGGGATCGTGAGGCGCGTACGGCTGCTCCGTCGAGATGGCAACAACGCCGCCGTCCGGGCGAGCGTCCAGGTAGGAGGCGGCCTCCACCAACGTATTCTGATAGGCAGCCCGCGTGTGGGGGGACTCCCCCCAGGTGACGAAGTAGTCGGTGGCCGTCAAGACGACCGTCACGATGAGCATCCCAACAAACGCCAATGCAACCAGCAACGTGCCTGTCTCGTTCCACTGACGGCCCACCCAGCGGGCGGCCGACACGGCGGCCAGAGCTGGGAAGAGATAGGTGACCGGAAGCGCGCCGATGCTGCGCGTGGTGCTGGCAGCGGGTCCCGTGACGAGGGAGGGACCGATACCCACAATGAACCAGACGAGTGCAAAGACAGAGGCGGGTTGGCGCCAACGGCCGGCACTGATGACGAAACCGGCGACGAAAAGGACGCCTAGTACTGGCCCAAAGACGGGGCGCCCCGGGACAGTGTACGCTAGAAAATCGTCCCCGCGGCCGGGAATGACGAATCCTGCGAGGAACCTCCCCGCGCGGTCCAGGAGCACCGTCGGGTCGCCGGCAGCCAAGGCCTCCAAAGGCGCATCCAGCATCATCAGCCTTTGCTCCGTGCCCGGGTGGGCACGAAGATGGAGGAACAAAGGTAGGCCGAGCAGCAGGCCAACCGCCAGGGCCGTCAGGGCCCCTGGGGCCAGGCGCTGAAAGGTCCCGCGGTCGGTGGCGGCCAGATAGACGAGGAAGATGGGAAAAATGATCCAGAGCCCCCGGGCCGGGATATAGGTATAGAGCGTCGCTCCGACGAGTACGGCAAAGGCCGCCAGATGCCAACGGTTCGACCTCTTCCCCATCCTTTCAGTGGCGCGCCAAAAGAAGGCAGCGGCGCCAGTGAAGAGGGCGGGGAGTAGGCTGGAGCGGAGAGCCTGTCGACCCGTGGAAAGGGACCAGAACGCTACGCTCTGCAGAGCGGTGCTGGCCAGAGCAACGTGGGTGTCGAAGGCCATGCGGGTCCAGATGAACGTTGCCAGCAAGGTCACCAAACCCAACGGAACGGCCGAGAACCGGAGGACCTCTCTGGTGCGCCCGGCGATCGCCATGAGCCCAGCGACCCAGTAGTCGTACAGAGGCTCGCGGCCATAGCCGACGGTCTGGTAGATAGGACGAGCGCCTTCCAGAATGGCGATGGCGTCGTGACCATGGCCGGCCTCGTCGTGCGTCAAGCCGGGGGGGATCAAGTCCAGGCGCCAGGTACGCAGGACTGCGGCTGCGAGTAAGACGATGACCAAGAAGGCTAATTCGCGCCGGCGGAGGACGTCTCGAGTGTCAGTCTCGGTTCCAGTCATGCACTTCGACGATACCCATAGACAAATCGAGGAGGCTGGCTACTCTCGAAGTGCGTGAGCCGAACCTCCTGCGGGTAGGCGCAATCATACCGTGACGCCCAGCCGTTGACAAGTGTGATGCTCCAGCAGATTGTGCTATAATCCACTCACTATGAGTGAATTCGACTCCGAGCGTTTGCCGAAACTCCGCACGCTCCTGGTCGGCCTCGCCGTGCTCTGCCTCATTGGGTGCGAGGGACCGACCTTGACGCCACCGATCGCCATCCTACCCACGGCCACGCCCACTGCACCGCCACCGGTGCCCACGCCAACAGCCACTCCACAACCGACGCCGATGATCACCACCCTAGAGCTGTGGCTGCCTGAGGAGCTGGATCCCTACGCGGGCGAGGGCGGCTCGACCGTGCTGGCCGAGCAGTTGTCCGATTTCAGCCGCGTCTATCCTGGTCTACAGGTCGACGTCGTCGTGAAGAGAGCCCACGGGCGGGGAGGGCTGATCGATTTCATGCGGACAGCTCGGGACGCCGCACCTTCCGTCCTGCCGGACCTGGTGGTGCTGGACGCTTCCGACCTGGGGACAGTGGCCGGATCTGGGCTGATCCAGCCCCTGGACGGATTCGTAGCCCCCTCCGCGGACGAAGACCGCTTCCCCTTTGCGGCCACGATGGGCAAAGTCGAGGGGGAGACGGTGGGCTTGGTCCTGGGCGCTGACATGCAGCACGTGGCGTACCGACCGGCAGCCCTGGAATCCCCCCCGCTCACCTGGACCGACGTCATATCTGCCCCGGCGTCCTTCCTCTTCCCCGCCGGGGGCTACGACGGCCGGGTTAACGACGCGTCGCTTCTCCAGTACCTGGGCGCCGGGGGCAAGCTCACCGATGCCGAGGGGAGACCCACCCTGGACGAGGAAGTGCTCGTCGACGTCCTGGACTTCTACAGCCGCTGTGTGACCAACACGGTCATCGCACCGACCCAGGTACTAACCGCGACCCACGTGGATCAGGTATGGGAGGGCTTCAAGGAGGGTGAGGGCGGCATGACCCTGGTGCGGGCCAGCCGATACTGGCTGGAGGCCGACGAAACGATGGCCCCGGCCCTCGTGCCGACCAAGGACGGGCAGCACATCGGCATCGCTCGCGGGTGGGCGCTGGCCGTCGTCACGGACGACCCCGACCGCCAGGCGTCGGCCATCCAACTGGCCGAATGGCTCACCGCGCCGGCGCGCAACGCCGCCTGGACTCAGGCCGCCGGGTACCTACCTGGCACGCGGAGCGCGCTCCGTCTGTGGCGCGTGACAGAGGAAGAGAGAACCGTGCTGCGGGATCTTCTGGAGGCTGCAATGCCGCCCCCGAGGCCCGTCGTCCTGGAGGCTGTGGGGCTGCCCATGCAGCAGGCGGTCTCCAACGTCCTGCGCGGCCGGGCATCACCGGACGAAGCCGCAGCGACAGCCCTGCGGGATCTCCAGGAGTAGTCCGAAAGCCCACCCAGATCGGAGGACGGCCCTTGACACCGGCCTCAAGGCCAGAGGGCTCTACGACAGCGCCTGGTTCTTGTAGGTGACCTCCTCCTCATCCCCGCCCTTGATCTCCACCAACTTGCCGGACACGGTGAAGATCACCCGTTCGCAGATGTTGATCACCCGGTCAGCGGCTCGTTCCAGGTTGTGGGCCACCCAGAGGAGATACGTCGCCTGGTCGATCGTGCGCGGGTCGGAGATAATGTACGTGAGGAGCTCGCGGTAGACCTGGTTGTACAGACCGTCGATCTCGTCGTCCCGCTCAGGGATTGAGCGCGCCAGATCGATGTCCCGCTCGGCAAAGGCCTGCAGGGCTGCGTGGAGCATATCGCGGGTCTTCTCGGCCATGCGGGGCACATCAATGAGGGGCTTGAGAAGGGGCTCATCGCCCATCATCACGTTGATGTTCGCGATGCCCTTCGCATAGTCGCCGATCCTCTCGAGCTCGGAGGCAAGACTCAAGATCGCCGCGATGGTGCGCAGGTCCCCGGCCATCGGCTGCTGGGTGGCAATGAGCGTCAGGGCCTTGGCCTCCAGCTCGTACCGCTTCTCATTGAGCTCTCGATCCTGGTCGACGATGCGCTGCGCAGTCTCGCGATCGCGCCGCTTCAGGCTGGACACAGAGTCGGTGATTGCCTTCTCAACCCGGCTGCCCAGCGTCAGCAGTTCGTCCTCCAGCTCCTGCAAATCCCGTTCAAACGTCTCTCTCGGCATAGGTCCTCCCTGTAGGTTGCAGACTAGACTCAGATAGCCGGGCGCCAGCGATGAGGCCAACGGGTCATCGCAGCGGCGCTCAATGCGCTCGCTTTGCCGCCCTTCGCCCGTGCTCATTGTAGCATGAAGGCCCCTTTTTGGGTAAGCCGCGGCCCTTCAAATGGAGGGGTCGCGGCTTGACAGCTCATGGGGCGAGAGTAGAATGACCGGCGTCACAGCGTCTCGCCACTTGCGTTCAGACGTCAAGGGGGTCTGCAAGGGCTTTTTGGGCCGATGGTCGCTCTCCACTGGGTCGGCAGCGCCTCCTCGACGGAACCCAAATTGACCGACACTTAACGATACCGTGTGGAGCACCAAGGGATCGTCCCCCCTCCGGGGTGTGAGGATGGGGGTGGATGACGTCCGTTTGACGAGAGACAACCTTAGGAGGATGGACAGTGAGCAAAGCCTATGACGTCACAATCATCGGTGCGGGTCCGGGCGGCTACGTGGCTGCCATCCGCGCCGCTCAACTGGGTATGAAGGTCGCTTTGGTCGAGGCGGAGCATCTCGGCGGGGTCTGCCTCAACTGGGGGTGCATTCCCACCAAGGCCCTTCTCCGGAACGCGGAGGTGGTCTCCCTGCTGGACCGGGGGCGAGAGTTTGGATTCTCGGTCTCCGACGTCGAGCTCGACTTCGGCGCCGCGGTCCAGCGGAGTAGGCAGGTGTCGGAGCGTCTGGTCAAGGGCGTCGGCATCCTGATGCGCAAGAACAAGGTTGACGTGATCGAGGGACGCGGTGTCTTGAAGTC
>Ga0207797_1003717_pt1 | contig 10025 bp, 11 predicted proteins | sample PRCRCaboRojoPR_6_FD_187275 | JGI IMG/M metagenome (GOLD analysis project Ga0207797, IMG submission 187275) | Marine sediment microbial community from Cabo Rojo, Puerto Rico - PR CR 10% Liquid 1 (SPAdes) | ecosystem: Environmental > Aquatic > Marine > Coastal > Sediment | place: Cabo Rojo, Puerto... | reverse complement strand
TCGCCTCCAGAGGTGGTCGCCATGCTCGCGCTGGTGTCGACGACCAGGACGGTCTCCTCGACGGCCTCGCGCTCGGCGACGGGGACGTACGGTGCCGCCAGCGACACGGCGAGAGTCAGGATCGCGGCGAGTTGGAGCAGAAGCAAGAGGCTGCGCGAGAGGCGCTCGAGCAGCGGGCTCCGTGCCGACTGGCGCTCGCTCTCCGTCAGGAACCGGTAGGTCGGGAGTTCGATGCGAGTGGGTTCCGGCCGGACGAGGTAGAGGAGGACGAGGGGAACCGCGGCCAGGAGGGCGGCGAGGCCGATGGGGGCGAGAAAGAACTCCGAGAGGGCCATACCCCGGCCATTGGGTCAGGCTCCATGTGGCTCTTTCGTCCGTCAGCTCCCGGCAGACTCGAACGGTGGGGACCTCTCCCCGCCCAGGTGGGTCGCCCGTCGGCCGGTTTCGGGTCAGGGCCACATAGCCCGAGCGCGGCCGCCCACCCCCGCCAGCCCCTCATCGGTTCGCCATGGCCACGGGGCCTCCCCGCAATCCGCTGTGTCGCGACTGATCTCTACGCCTGAGCTCCAGACGCACCTCGTCCCGTACCGGACGGCCGACAGTGAACCGGGAGCTTTCATCACGACGTGAGCCGTACGATCCGGTATGAATTCGACGCACCGGTTCGCGCTGGCGGCGGGCGTCGTCGCCGTCTCGGCTGCCGTGAGCGTCCTCGCCGCGCCGGAACTCCCCGACCAGCTGGCGACGCACTGGAACGCGGCCGGGGTACCGGACGACACGATGTCGAAGCCGATCGCACTGGCCCTCATTCCGGTACTGACGGCGATTCTCCTCGGACTGTTCGCCATCATTCCCCGCATCGATCCACTGGGTGAGAACATCGCGGACTTCCGCCCCGTCTATGACTGGTTCGTCGTCGGCTTCACGGCGTTCATGGCGATCGTCCACGGCGGCATCGTCGCGTTCAACCTCGGCTACGAGTTCGATTTCGTGCTGTTGGTCCTGGCCGCCGTGGCCATCCTCCTCTATCTCGTCGGGGTGCTCCTCGACCACGCCGAACGCAACTGGTTCGTGGGCATCCAAACGCCGTGGACCATGAGTAGCGTCGAGGTCTGGGAGCGGACGCACGCCCTCGGCGCGACGCTCTTCAAACTCACTGCAGTCGTGGCACTCGTGGGCCTGCTCTTCGACGAGTACGCGATCTACTTCCTGATCGTGCCGGTGCTTCTGACGTCTGGCATCACGGTCGTCTACTCCTACTATCTGTACGAGCGCTTAGAGGACGAGCCCCGTGGCGTCTAGGCGAACCGGCCAGGTCGCCAGTCCAGGGATGCGGGCCGGCCCATGTAGAACCTCCTCGAGTGGAACTCCGAGTCCGTGACCGCCCCAGGCACGGTTCTGGTCCATCCCAGCCATCGGATCACATCCGGTCGTTCTCCACCTCCCTTCACCCAGGGGACCCCATCGCCGACCGACACGACGACGAGAGATGCCGAACGGGTCAGACGGCAACGACGCCCAGCACTCCAAGGACGGCGACCAAGACCCCAAGGATCCCCAGGTATCCGACGTACTTCAGCGGTTCCCACTTGTACTTGAAATAGGAGAAAAAGCCAGCAAATCCGAACCAGAAGAGGTACAGCGGTTCGTGTCGCTGGAAGGCCTGGAACCCCAGAAACGCGAGGAATCCCAGGAATCCGAGCGGCCAGAATCTCTCGTCGGCGGCGGATTCGATACGTCCGCTCATGTCGATCATCAACGCGACCCAATAAAATAAAAGGTGAGTTTCACTTCCGGGTGGTGGCCGTGTGATCTCCTCGATCACTCCACTGCAAGGAGCAGCGACAGGAGAACCCAGAGTCTGGCACCCGAGCGTTTTGGTTGCGTTCGTCAGTGCACCCGCGGTATGGAGTTCGGAGAGATGTTCTCAGACCCAAATCTCCGCTGCCGTTCACACGAACGCCGGTAACACCAGAATCATGGCGACGTTAATGACCGCGTGAGCGAGAACGGCGGCGATGAGGTTCCTGGTCGTGACGTAGACACCCACGAGAGCGAGGGTGAAGACTGCCTGCGGGATGGCCCCAACTAGCCCCCACGCCGGGTAGTGGACGGCAAGGAACACGATGCCGCTCGAGGCAGCGCCGAACCAAATGCTGCCCGTGAGTTCAGTCAGGCGCTCGATCGGATAGCCCCGCCACAGGACTTCTTCAGTGACGACTGCCGTGCCGATGATTACCAGTTTCACCGGCAACGAGAGAGCCTCGAGTGTCGAGAGCGTCTCCGGTTGTTTCAACTGGAACGCAGCCACCGCGATCCCGGTAGCCAGAATGCCGAGAACGAGTCCGGCGATTCCCATAGCTACGCCAACGGTTGCGTCGCGCCGACTCGGCACGTCAATGCCAATCGATTCGATGGATCGCTTCTCCCAATACAGGACGACCGAGAGGACTGCCCCGGTCAAGAGCCACATGATAACCGAGTTCACGATCAGTTGGCCGGACGTCGTCGTGCTGAGTCTGTCTGAAATGTCGATGAACCCGAGCAACGAGCTTCCGAACAGGGCGATGATCAGGCCGAGGACAACCGGAAGCGATATCGACGACCGCCGCTGCATTGGCGTTGTTTCGGTAGACACTCCTGACCCTCCTATTGGTATATTCGATCACCGACAATGAAATCGGTCATCGATTCCAAGGTGGCGAGAAGTACCGAACCGGAGGGGACGATGTGTCCGCCGGGCGGTGCTCGGCCATTTCGTGACGGGGATTCGGCACTCGACCGGACAGCCAGGCGTTCGTTTCAGTTCTCGGGGGGCTTCATCGTGGGGCCAGTCCAGGCGTCCAGCAGATCCGCCACCTCTCAGAGGTCGGCCCGGCGGAAGGTGAGATAGCCACCCACCAACGAGAGAGCCCTCCAGGGCGCGAGATCCCCTGGAAGATCGCTCCACCGAGGTAGATCGGCACTGGCCCGCCTATGCGCCTGCCCCCCCCCCGATCGCGCCGCCACCGACGAGAGGGCCCTTGACGAGTCTTCGGACCGGTTGAGAGGTCACTCCGCTGCCAATCGACCACCGATGAAGCCACCCAATGCACCGATGCCAGCCCCGAAGGCGGCGACGAGAAGCATCACCAGTAGCATGATTGCGAACACGGCGAGTCCCAGCCCCCGCTCGGCGATCTCGGACAGGCCGGTAAAGAGCCCGACTGAGAGAAAGAGCAGGACGATCAGCCCGGGAAGGACGTACAGGAAGCCGGAAAACGCGCCGACGCTGGTCGAGTGACCGGTATCCTGTCGGCCGAGATAGCCCGCCAGGCCGCTTCCGAGGAGTGGCGAGAACGGGACGAACGAGAGGAGGCCACTCGTGGCTGCACCGGTGACCGCGTAACTCCGGAAAGACCCGGCCGATTCTCCCGCCTCGGTCCGGCCGTGGACGCGGTTGCGAACGACGACGTACCCGATCGCGAAGAGGACCATCCCGATACCAGTCACCAGGAGACCCAGCCCGGTCCAGTCGATGATCGCGAGGCTGAACTCCACCATCTCCGCCCGGGTGAGTTCCCGTTCGACGAAACCCACGGTGATCCGGCCGGGTTCGACGCCCTCCGCGAGCACGGACCGATCGACGACGAACAACAGGACAACGCCCCCGACGGTCAGGGCCAGGCCACCGAGGGCAACGAGGAGACCGACGATCCAGTCGACGTAGTCCGGAAGCGGGGGCTCGAGTGCGCGCGTCTCCTGCGTTGACCCCGTGGCCGTAGCTGTCTCGTCCATGGTTCCGACATGGGCGTCCGACGGACTTGATAATTGATCCAATCCCCTGATTCTGGGAATCGTCACCGGCGGTGGCTACAGAAACAAACTTTGCTGGACAGCGTCAAACGGAACGAAATGGGGTACGAGTACACCGGCGACGCGCACCGAGAACTCGTCGAATCCTACGGGTCCGACGAATCGCCGTTCCCGACGGACTCCTCGCGAGTGTATCCACGACGTGACTCCCTGCGAGACGAACCACCCCTCCTCAAACAGCTCCTCTTTCCCAAGTGCTGGAACGCGACCGAGCTGCTGGCTGATCCAGACGAAACCCGCGCACGACTCACCGAACTCGGCCGCTGCATGCACAAGGGCGTCTCGGCCTACTCGGATGGTGACGAGGACGACCCGACAGGGATCGTCGACGACACGCTCGGTCGATTACCGGCGGTCCGGCACACCCTCAAGAAGGACGTCGAGGCGGCCTACAAGGGCGACCCCGCGGCGAAGAGCTACTGCGAGATCATCCGCTCGTATCCCGGGTTCCACGCCATCCTGACCCACCGCGTGGCCCACATCCTCTACGAGGCCGAAAGCGTCGAATACGCCCGCGAACTCGCCGAATACTCGAAGATCGAGACCGGCATCGACATCCACCCCGGTGCGGAGATCGGCGAGCACTTCTTCGTCGATCACGGGTCCGGGGTCGTCATCGGCGAGACGGCGACGGTCGGCGACTGGGCCCGGATCTACCAGAACGTCACGCTGGGCGCGCTCCACTTCGAGGAGGAGGAAGGCGAGGACCACATGCTCGCGAAGGACTACAAGCGCCACCCCGACATCGGCGATCACGTCGTCATCGGCGCCGGCAGCAACGTCCTCGGCGCGATAGAGATCGGCGACCACGTCAGCATCGGGGCGAACTCCTGGGTGACCGACGACGTCCCCGACAACACGAGCGTCTTCATCGCGGACCACCCCGACCAGACGCGGAAGTCGATCCGGTAACTCCCCGACAGCAATCCCGCCGACACGAGGCGGGTTGCGGTCTCGTCGGGCGCCCGCCACGCGGCTGGTTCGTCCAGGTGTCACTCGGATTGGCGGTTCTCCCGTCGGATCAGCACCTCCCCGGAACCGTCCACGCTCACCGTCAGCGGCGCGTCGATCGTTCGACCACTGACCACGTCCTGGGCCTCGTCCAGGATCCGTTTCATGAGTTCCGGTGCCGAATACGCGACTTTGACGTCGGCCCGGTTGCAGGCGTCGTAGACCTCGTCGGGCACGTCATAGAGATCCGTCCCGGTCGGGATCTCGACCCGTACCGGTGCCCGTATCGCCCGGATGACTCGCACCGTTTCTTCGGCGTTTTCGACGTTTTGCGTCGCCCTGCCCTCGATGTTCGCCACGTTCGGGCGGGACGACCCCAGGACGTCGGCGATTTCGTCCTGGGTGTACCCGCGCTCTCGCAGGACGAGCACCTCCGCCTGCGTTCGCGTGAGGACGGTTGCGGACGAGTCGAAGCCGACCCGCTCCAGGAGTTCCCGCGCCTCCGATCTGCCGTTGTGTTCCCCAGTCATACCATCAACCGACTTGATTCCGCCATCGTGGTCCGCCCACTAGACTGCAATGATTCCGCCGTCGCCAGTCAGCTGCCCGCCAGTCACCCCAGGCCACCTGGATCCCTGGCGCTTGTTCGTCGCACGAACTGGTAGAGCAGAAGTCCGGCGACGAACCCGACCCCGACGCTCGTGAGGAGGCTGACCAGCCCCACGACCAGGGTAATCCCGAGCGCGTCCGATTCGAGGCTGGTTCGACCGAGTTCGAGGGCGATCAACAGCAGGACGACGCCCAGGAGGGCGAGAGGAAATGCCATGACGAGGCCGGTGGCGAACAGGGCGGCGACGGCGTACAGTCCACCGAGAATTACGTTCGACCCAGCGGTTCGCGCGCCGAAGGTGTACTTCCCGGCAACCCCACCGCTGCCGTGACACATGGGAATCATGCCGAGCGGGACGGCGACCAGATTCATGACCCCCATGCTGCTCGAGAGTTCGTCCGGCGAGATGTCCGCGTCGTAGTAGTCAGACAGCAATAGCGACGTGGCGACAGCCGCGTTGCCCACCGTCATTGCCAGTTGGCCAGCGGTCGCACTGATCAGCGAACCGACATCGAGCGAGCCATTCGAGACCAACTGGTTCGAAAACGTCGGTATCGAAACGCCAGGCAATCCAGCGAAGTACACGGTGATGACGCCGCCGATCCCCAAGACGACGAGGGGGGCTACTCGCCGCTTGCCGAGGACGAAGAGGAAAAGTACGGCCCCGCCTGCCAGCAAGGCCATTGGTATGCTTGTGATCCCAAGCTGAAGTCCCATTTCGAGGAGCAAGAGCGCGACGCCAAACTGCACGCCCCGGACGACCGGTTCGCCGATGTAGGCCTGTATCCCTCCCAGGATCCGGAAGCGTCCGACGACGAGGAGGACAGCTCCGGCGAGGAGGCCCGCGACGGCGAATTCCAGGGTCGTCAACCTGCCGACGATGACGAGCGCGGCGAGGGCCTTCATCGGCTCGACGGAAACGGGGATCCCGTAGTAGACTCCCCACACGACCTGGAAGAGTCCGAACCCCAGCAGGATCCACCCAACGGAAAACTCCGACAGGGCGCCGATGGCGATGACGAGCGGGAGGACCGTAATCGAATCTCCTAACGCTCCGCTCAACTCACCGAGGGAAAAGTCCAGGCGAGAGCGCTGGAAAACGACGCTCGTTCCCACATAAAACGAATACGTCCCGTGATCCGTGAACCTTTTCAGAAATCGATTTTGCTTACAGCGAGGGTCAGATGTAATTGATATTAGTTACCCAACCTCGGGCAGACGTCATCTTGTGGAGGGCCGACCTCGGGCAGATCCAGGCACGCGCCGGTTTTCCCGAGAATCGGCCACTCGCCGAGGCCGTCTGGGTCCCGGCAACCGGTCACAATATGCGTTATATCGAAAGGGAAATAACCCTGCTCTCCGATGGTGGTGACATGTCGATCCACCGTCGACGGTTCCTGAAAGCAGCGAGTGTCGGCACCGTACTCGGACTCGCCGGTTGTTCCTCCCAGCAGTCGGACGGAAACGCGTCACCGACGCCCAACTCGACCCAGCAAGACGATCAGCAAGGGTCCGGACAGATCGGTGACGGCGAACTCGTCCTGGCCACGACGACCAGCACCTACGACACCGGGCTCCTCGGCGCACTCAACCCGGTCTTCGAGGAGAGCTTCGGCGTCACGATGAAAACCATTCCAAAGGGCACCGGCGCGAGCCTCCGAACGGCGCGGGACGGGGACGCCGACGTCATCCTGGTGCACGCCCGCAACGCCGAAGACCAGTTCATGCAGGACGGCTTCGGCGTCAACCGACGGGACGTCATGTTCAACGACTTCGTCATCGTGGGGCCGGAGGACGACCCTGCCGGCATCAACGGCATGGAGAGCGCGACCGACGCGTTTGCGACGATCGCCGAGCAGGAAGCCGTCTTCGTCTCGCGGGGTGACGACTCCGGCACGAACAAGAAGGAGCTCATCATCTGGGACGAGGCCGGCATCGAGCCGAGCGGCGAGTGGTACCGGGCCATCGGCAAAGGCATGGGAGACACGCTCGTCCAGGCGAACGAGAGCGGGGCGTACACGCTGGCCGACCGCGGAACCTACCTCTCGATGCAGGACGAGATCGAGCTGGTGATCCACGTACAGGGCCCCCTCAAAGGCGGCCCCGTCATCCTCAAGAACCCCTACGGCGTCATGGCGGTGAATCCGGCGAAGTACGGCGACGTCAACTATCAGGCCGCGATGGCCTACATCGGCTTCCTGACCAGCCCACAGGGCCAATCGATGATCGAGAACTACACCGCCAACGGCTCACAGCTCTTCTTCCCGAACGCCATCGCCGAGGAGCCGAACTTCGGCCAGTACGTCCCACAGGGCTACTCGGCCGAGCAGGCCCAGAGCCTCTCGCGACACGATAAACAATTCCTTTACTGGGTGGAAAACGAAGTCCCGACGAACTACTAACGGGATGGTACTCCTGCAAGTACAGCTTCCGGACGGCGGTTGGACCTACGTTCTGAGTATCGTCGTCGTCTCGCTGAAGGTGAGTCTGACCGCCGTGGGGTTGAGTACCCTGCTGAGTCTCCCGGTCGCGTTGTTGATCGGCTTCACGGACTTTCCCGGAAAGCGGCTCCTCACGGCGGTCATCAACACGGGGATGGGGTTTCCGAGCGTCGTCGTCGGCCTGGTCGTGCTCATGCTCCTCTCGAACAGCGGCCCCCTGGGCACGTTCGACCTGGCGTTCACCCCCCAGGCGATGATGGCGTCCCAGTTCGTCCTCGCCACGCCGGTCGTGATGAGCATCAGCCTCTCGTCGGTCGAGGAGGTGAGTCGGTCCATCCGCGACGCGGCCTACGTCCTCGGCGGCACGAGAGTCGACGTCGGACTGGTCGTCATCAAGGAGGCTCGGTACGGCATCGTGACTGCGATTCTCGCCGGCTTCGGCCGGGCCATCAGCGAGGTCGGGTCGATCCTCATCGTCGGCGGGAACATCGTCTTCAGCGACGGCCAGTCCTACACGCGGACGCTCACCACCGCGATTACCGTCGAGGCGCGACAGGGCCGTTACGAGCTCGGTCTCGTGCTCGGGGTCGTCCTGCTCGCCCTCGTCCTGGTCGTGAATAGCCTGGGCTCGTGGATACGGAGCAAGGGCCGAGGAACGCGTGCGTCATGAGGTTGACAGCCACCGACGTGTCGAAGTCCTTCGACGACGCCGTCCTCGAGGACGTCTCCCTGGGCGTCGAACCCGGCCAGGTTCTCACGATCGTCGGACCGTCCGGGACGGGCAAAACCACCCTGTTGCGGTTGTTCGCGGCCTTCCAGCCCCCGGACTCGGGCACGATAGCCTGGAACGGGTCGGATCTCTGGTCGCTCTCCGAGGCCGAGCGCCTGCGCGTCCGCCGGAAGATGAGCATGGTCTTCCAGGAGCCGAGTCTGTTCAACGCGCCCGTTCGGCGGAACGTCGCCTACGGGATTCGCGTCCGGAAGCCCTGGAGCGAACGACTTCGCCTCGGCGTGGGCGGCCTCGTCGGGAACGAGCCCCTGGCCGAGTCCGTCCAAACCGCCCTCGAAAGCGTCGGCCTCGCCCACAAGGCCGGTCAGAACGCGCTGACGCTGTCCGGCGGCGAAGCACAGCGTGTCGCGTTCGCCCGGGCGCTCGCCGTCGACCCCGAGATCGTCCTGCTCGACGAACCGACGTCAAACCTGGACCCGCGGAACACGGCCGTCCTCGAGGACGCGATTCGACGGGCGAGCGACCGGGGCGTCACCTGCGTGCTGGCGACCCACGACATGAACCAGGCCGAACGGGTCTCCGACCACGTGGCGTTCATCTTCGACGGCGAGGTCGTCGAAACGGGGCCACCGGCCCAGGTGTTCGAGCGGCCGACCGATCGACGGACGAAACGGTTCGTCGAGGGCGAACTGCTCGTCGATTCGGCGGTGGAGCCCGACCCCACGGAGCCGTCCTCCTGAGGCCCACCCAGCCGAAACGAGGCCTCCCGGCCGGGCGACTGCCGTCCTCGAACGGTGACGATGGCCCGGCTCGGTCTCGGGATGAGACCCGGAGACGGATTCGAGGGCGTGCCTCGGGGGGGCGGCGTCCGGAAACGCCGGCCCGGTCAGTAGACGACCGGATCCGAGACGGAGATCGTCCAGGACTCGATCACGTTCGCGTTCAGCCCGCCGCGGTGAACCAGCGCGTCCATGGCCCCCTCGGTGTCGGCCAGCGACTCCATGTAGCTGCAGGGCTCACAGAGGTGGGCCCCGACGAGGGTGGCCTCCCCGACGCGAAACTCGCGATCGACGAGGTGGTTCAGCGGTACGTCTCGCGTGAGAACGTTCCGACGGGTCTGTCGGGGCTGAACCACCGTGTCCTCGTCCCGGCGCGCCGCCTCGAGGGCCTCCACCTCGATCAGGGTGACGTCGGTCCCGTCGGGCAGGTCCTCGCGCCGGTCGTACAGACCCTGGTCCCGATAGTATCGATCCCCGCGGAGGCCGCGGCCGGCGACGGCGTCCACGTCGTTGAGGGCCTGCATCGGCTCGCCGGAGTCCGGCGCGACGAACAGGCCCTCGACGGCGCCCGGGGCTGTCATTCCGGATGACCGGGGGACCGGGACAACAGTCTTTGCCGCCGGCACCGCGCGATGGGACCGCGGTCGGCCGATCCGCTC
>Ga0207797_1003716_pt1 | contig 10025 bp, 8 predicted proteins | sample PRCRCaboRojoPR_6_FD_187275 | JGI IMG/M metagenome (GOLD analysis project Ga0207797, IMG submission 187275) | Marine sediment microbial community from Cabo Rojo, Puerto Rico - PR CR 10% Liquid 1 (SPAdes) | ecosystem: Environmental > Aquatic > Marine > Coastal > Sediment | place: Cabo Rojo, Puerto... | reverse complement strand
CCGCTGACCGTCGACCTCGGGCCGGGCCTGCTGGACACCATCTACGACGGCGTCCAGCGCCCCCTCGACGTGCTCGAGAGCAAGATGAACAGCGCGTTCCTCGACCGCGGGGTCGACGCGCCCGGCATCGACCTCGAGAAGGAGTGGGAGTTCACTCCCACGGTCGAGGACGGTGACGAGGTCGGTCGCGGCGACATCATCGGCACCGTCGACGAGACGGTGACCATCGAGCACAAGGTGCTCGTCCCGCCGGGCGCCCTCGACGAGGGCGAGACGGCGGAAGTCGTCTCCGTCGAATCCGGCGAGTTCACCGTCGACGAGACGGTGGCCGAACTCGACAACGGCGAGGAGATCCGGATGCGCCAGGAGTGGCCGGTGCGCGAGGCACGGCCCGCCGGCGAGAAGCAGACCCCGACGGAGCCGCTCCTGACCGGCCAGCGGGTGCAGGACGGCCTGTTCCCCATCGCCAAGGGCGGAACGGCGGCGATTCCGGGTCCCTTCGGCTCCGGGAAGACCGTCACCCAGCAGCAGTTGGCGAAGTGGTCCGACGCGGACATCGTCGTCTACATCGGCTGTGGCGAGCGCGGCAACGAGATGACCGAGGTCATCGAGGACTTCCCGGAACTGCCCGACCCGCAGACCGGGAACCCGCTGATGGCCCGGACGACGCTCATCGCCAACACGTCGAACATGCCCGTCGCGGCGCGCGAATCCTGCGTGTACACGGGGATCACCATCGCGGAGTACTACCGCGACATGGGGTACGACGTGGCGCTGATGGCCGACTCCACCTCGCGGTGGGCCGAGGCCATGCGCGAGATCAGTTCGCGTCTCGAGGAGATGCCCGGCGAGGAGGGCTACCCGGCCTACCTCGCGGCGCGGCTCTCCCAGTTCTACGAGCGGGCGGGCTACTTCGCCAACATCAACGGTACGGAAGGATCGATTTCGGTCGTCGGCGCCGTCTCGCCGCCGGGCGGCGACTTCTCCGAACCGGTCACGCAGAACACGCTCCGCATCGTGAAATGCTTCTGGGCGCTCGACGCCGACCTGGCCGAGCGCCGTCACTTCCCCTCGATCAACTGGAACGAGTCCTACTCCCTCTACCGGGAACAGCTCGACCCGTGGTTCGAGGACAACGTCGCGGAGGACTGGCCGTCGGTCCGCCAGTGGGCGGTCGACACCCTCGACGAGGAGGGCGAACTGCAGGAGATCGTCCAGCTCGTCGGCAAGGACGCGCTGCCGGAGGACCAGCAGCTCACCCTCGAGGTCGCGCGGTACATCCGCGAGGCGTGGCTCCAGCAGAACGCGTTCCACGACGTCGACACCTACTGCGAACCCGACAAGACGTACCTCATCCTCACGACGATCAAGACGTTCAACGACGAGGCGTTCGACGCGCTGGAAGCGGGCGTCCCCGTCGAGGAGATCACGGCCGTCGACGCCCTGCCGCGCATCAACCGTATCGGCGTCCAAGAGGACTACGAGGCGTACATGGACGAACTGAAAGACGACATCACCGAGCAGATTCGGGAGCTGTACTGAGATGAAAGAGTACAAGACGATCACCGAGATCAGCGGCCCGCTGGTGTTCGCCGAGGTCGACAAACCCATCGGCTACGACGAGATGGTGGAAATCGAGACCGCCGACGGCGAGATCCGCCGGGGGCAGGTGCTCGAGTCCGAGGACGGCCTCGTCGCCATCCAGGTGTTCGAGGGGACCTCGGGCATCGACAAGAACGCGTTCGTCCGCTTCCAGGGCGAGACGCTGAAGATGAAACTGACCGAGGACCTCCTCGGTCGCGTCCTCTCCGGGTCGGGTGAACCCATCGACGACGGCCCGGCCATCGAACCCGAAGAGCGCCGTGACATCGTCGGCGCGGCGATCAACCCCTACGCCCGCGAGTACCCCGAGGAGTTCATCCAGACGGGTGTGTCGGCCATCGACGGCATGAACACGCTCGTCCGCGGCCAGAAGCTCCCCATCTTCTCCGGCTCCGGCCTGCCGCACAACGAACTCGCGCTCCAGATTGCGCGACAGGCGAGCGTGCCGGAAGAGGAGGAAGGCGGCGAGGGCTCCGAGTTCGCCGTCATCTTCGGCGCGATGGGTATCACGGCCGAGGAGGCCAACGAGTTCATGGACGACTTCGAGCGCACCGGCGCGCTGGAACGCTCGGTCGTCTTCATGAACCTCGCGGACGACCCCGCCGTCGAGCGGACGGTCACGCCGCGGATGGCCCTGACGACCGCCGAATACCTCGCGTTCGACAAGGATTACCACGTGCTGGTGATCCTGACGGACATGACGAACTACTGTGAGGCGCTCCGTGAGATCGGTGCCGCCCGCGAGGAGGTGCCGGGTCGCCGTGGCTACCCCGGCTACATGTACACCGACCTGGCCCAGCTCTACGAGCGCGCCGGTCGGATCGAGGGTCGTGAGGGCTCCGTCACCCAGATTCCGATCCTCACGATGCCCGGCGACGACGACACGCACCCGATCCCGGACCTGACGGGCTACATCACGGAGGGGCAGATCTACGTCGACCGTGACCTCAACAGTCAGGGCGTCCAGCCCCCGGTCAACGTGCTCCCCTCCCTCTCGCGCCTGATGGACGACGGGATCGGCGAGGGCCTCACCCGCGAGGACCACGCCGACGTCTCCGACCAGATGTACGCCGCGTACGCGGAGGGTGAGGACCTGCGCGACCTGGTGAACATCGTCGGTCGCGAGGCGCTGTCCGAGCGTGACAACAAGTACCTCGACTTCGCCGACGAGTTCGAGCGCGAGTTCGTCGACCAGGGCTTCGATACGAACCGCGACATCGACCAGACCCTCGACATCGGCTGGGACCTCCTCTCGAACCTCCCGAAGGAGGAACTCAACCGGATCGACGAGGAACTCATCGCGGACTACTACCGCGAGGACGCGGTCGAAGAGGAAGCGACGGCCGACTGATCGCCGCGACTTTTTCCGTTTCTGCGGAAATTCCGCACTAATTATTGACGGTTAGACACGACGGTCGCGACAGCCGGAAGCCATTTTGCCGGGCGTTTCCGTCACCGTGCATGTCTGGGGGCTCGGACCCGGCAGTCGAGGCGGACCCCGCCACAGCAACGAAACCGACGGCAGGGACTGCCGCCAGCACCGACGCCGTCGACGAGGCGCTGAAGACGCGGACGATGGACGAGGCGCCGGTCGGGATCACCATCGCGGACGCGACGGCGCCCGACATGCCGCTGGTGTACGCCAACGCCGCCTTCGAACGCATCACGGGGTACTCGCCCGAGTACGCGGTCGGGCGGAACTGTCGGTTCCTGCAGGGCGAGGAGACGCGGGCGGAACCGGTCGCGAAGATGCGCACGGCCATCGAGAACGAGGCGGCGACGACGGTCGAACTTCGGAACTACCGGCGGGACGGGGAGCGGTTCTGGAACGAGGTGACCATCGCACCGCTCCACGACGAGACGGGGACCGTCGCCTACTACGTCGGCTTCCAGCAGGACGTGACGCGGCGCAAGCGGGCGGAACGGGAGGCGGCCCGCCGGGCGGCCCGGATCGAGCGGGAACGGGCGGCTCAGGAACTTCTGCTCGACCGCCTCAACGGCGTCGTCGCCGAGGTGACGAGTGGGGTCGCGGAGGCCCGGTCGCGGTCGGGCCTCGAACAGCGCGTCGTCGAGGGACTGGCGGCGACGTACGCCGGCGCGTGGATCGGCACCTACCAACCCGCCGAGGAGGCCGTCGTCCGCGAGGCCACCGCCGGGTGGGTCGGTGACGACGCGACGGCGACCGAGGTGTCGGTCGGCGTCGACGAGGCCCGTGACGATCCGGTCGGTTCGGCCGTCACGCGGGCGATCATCGACCGACAGGTGACGATCCGAGCGTGTCCCGACCCGACGACGCCGTCGACGGCCGTCGCCGCGGTCCCCCTCCACTACGGCGACGCGACGTACGGCGTCGCCGTGGTGTTCGCCGAGAACAACAGCGAGTTCGACGAACACGAGCGGGCGGTCCTGACCTCTCTGGGACGAACGATTGCTACGGGACTCAACACGCTAGAGAGCCAGCGGACGCTCCGGGGCGAGGACACCATCGAACTACAGTTCACCGTCATGCGCCACCCGCTGGTCGACCTGGCCGACGCACTCGACTGTCGGCTGGGGTATCGGGGGAGCGTCGCCGACCGCGACCGGCCGACGGGCCTCTTCGAACTGTCGGACGCGACGGGTGAGGCGGTCCGAGCGGCGACGGAAGGGACGGCCGTTACGGTGCACGCCGTCCTCTTCGAGGGCGAGGAGGGCTGTCTCGTCGAACTGTCGGTCGAGGACGACGACCTCCGGGGCCTGCTCGCGGACCACGGCGCCGAACTCGCCGATGTGGGCGTCGACGGCGGCGTCGCGCGGTTCACCGTCGAGGTGGCCCGGGAGTCGCTGGCGCGGTCGCTGGCGAATACGGTGCTGGAGCGGTACGAGGGAGGTGATCTGGTCAGCTACCGCCACAGCGCACGGCGGGACGAGACGCGTCAGGAGTTCGTCGCCCGCCTACGCGACGAGTTGACCGACCGTCAGCACGCGGCGCTGGTGCGGGCGTACACCGGCGGCTTCTTCGAGTGGCCCCACGAGGCGACGGGTGACGACCTCGCCGAGGCGATGGGCGTCTGTCGGTCGACGTTCCACGAACACCTGCGGGCGGCCCAGCGGAAGCTCATCGGGGCGATTCTGGATCGATAACCCAACTAGTTGTGGACGCCGCTTAGGACGATTGACCGTCAAATATTGCCCGTATCATGCCACAACCCGGTAGCGAAGGAATTTGGCTGTGGATCGGCACGCTCGGTATGTTCCTGGGGATGCTGTACTTCATCGCCAGGGGCTGGGGCGAAACGGACGAACGGCGCCAGGAGTTCTACATCGTCACCATATTCATCACCGCCATCGCGTTCGTGAACTATCTCGCGATGGCGCTCGGCTTCGGTTTGACGATGGTGACGGTCGGTGGCGAAGAGCTACCGATCTACTGGGCCCGGTACACGGACTGGTTCTTCACCACGCCGTTGCTGTTGATCGACCTCGGCTTGCTGGCCGGGGCGAGTCGGAACGAACTGTCGTCGCTGGTCGGCCTCGACATGCTGATGATCGGGACGGGCGTCGTGGCGACGCTCTCGGCCGGCCCCGGCGTCCTCACCGAGGGGGCCCGGCGACTGGTCTGGTGGGGCGTCTCGACGGGCTTCCTCCTCGTCCTGCTGTACATGCTGTACGGCTCGCTCGACGAGAAGGCCAGCCGGCTGTCGGGTGACGCCGCGTCGACGTTCAGAACGTTGCGGACGCTGATCGTCGTCGTCTGGCTGATCTACCCCGTGTGGTGGGTCGTCGGCACCGAAGGCCTCGGCGTCATCTCGCTGTACGTCGAGACGGCCGGCTTCATGGTGCTCGACCTGGTGGCGAAGGTCGGCTTCGGTATCATCCTCCTGTCGAGCCGCGAAGTGCTCGACGCCGCGGGGACGACGTCGCCGACGGCCGAACCGGCGGACGACTGAGCGGTCCCGTCTCGCCGGACCGATCCGGCGGGCGCCGACCGCGACGATAGCATCGACCGGGATTCCCGTTCGTGATAGCGGGACCCGAGGGACTTTACGGGTGACCGGCGAACCGCCGGCCACCCTACCGCGGCGACACGACGATACAACTCCGATGACCGGACCAACCTACCTGCAGTTCCACCTAGCGTTCCTGCTCCCGGCCCTGATGCTCATGATCGCCACGGCGTTCGTGAGCCGAGCGCAGATGAGCGCCGCCGTCCGCCCGCTCGGCGTCGGCCGGACCTACTGGACCGGCGTCGCCATCATCACCGTCGTCGCGCTGGCGTACACGACGCCGTGGGACAACTACCTCATCGCCGAGGGCGTCTGGTGGTACGGCGACGGGAGCACGCTGGTACACCTCGGCTACGCACCGCTCGAGGAGTACATCTTCATCGTCGTCCAGCCCTGGCTGACGGCGCTCTGGCTCTCGCACCTCTCGCTCCCGAACACGTGGCCGTCGGTCGCCCGACCGATCCGGTCGCGAGTCGTCGCGACGGCGCTCGCCGTCCTCCTCGGCGTCGGCGGCTGGGTCATGCTCGGGAGCGACGCCACGTTCTACCTCGGGGCAATCGTGGCGTGGGCGGCGCCCGTGCTCGCGCTCCAGTGGGCCGTCGGGGCGCCACAGCTCTGGGCGCGGCGACGACTCGTCGCGCTCGGCACGCTCGTCCCCACGACGTATCTCTGCGTCGCCGACCGCATCGCCATCGAGTACGGCATCTGGGTGCTCTCGGAGCAGTACACGACCGGACTCACCGTCGCCGGCCTCCCCGTCGAGGAGGCCCTCTTCTTCCTCGTGACGAACCTCTTCGTCGTGCAGGGCCTCGTCCTCTACCGGTGGGTGCTCGACCGGTGGGGCGCGGACGACGCGGACGTGCCGGAGCCCCCGACGCGGAGCGGCGTCGGTCCGGACCCGGACCCCGAAACGACGTAGATGGGCCGAACACTGCGCGGAATGGCGACGAGCGGCCGCGACGACGCCGAACTGGCGGCGCTCGTGCGCGCCGTCGGCTGTCGACCCGCGTGGCTCGCCGTCGCCCTGGTGGGACTGGGATCGGTCGTCCTGACGGGAACCGGCCTCGCGTCCGCCGTCCCGCCGTGGCTCCGATACCTCCCGCTGGCCGCGAGCCTGCTCCTGTTCGGCCTCCCACACGGCGCCGTCGACCACCTCGCACCGACGCGTGTCGCCGACCGGCCGACGACGTGGCGGTCGATGGCCGTCGTCGGCGTCGGCTACCTCCTGCTCGGCGGTGCGTACGCCGCGCTGTGGGTCGTCGCGCCCGTCGCGTCGGCGGTGCTGTTCGTGGCGCTGACGTGGTTCCACTGGGGACAGGGCGACCTGTACGCGCTGGACGCGCTGGGCAGTTCACACCTCGATAGCGCGGGCGTGCGCGCGGGGACGGTACTCGTCCGAGGGGGACTTCCGATGCTCGTTCCCCTCCTTCGCTACCCGGAGCAGTACCGGACCGTCGTCGACGCGTGGGTGGCGCTGTTCGGGCGGGACCTGGGCGCGACGTGGCTTGTCGCCCCCGACGTGCGGGCGGTCCTGGGGCTCTCCTTTGCGGGCCTGACCGTCGCGACGCTCGTGGCGGGCTACCGCGCCGGCGACGCGGGGTGGCGACTGGACGCCGCCGAGACACTCCTGCTGTGGGCGTACTTCCTCGTCGTCCCGCCGCTCGTCGCCGTCGGCGTCTACTTCTGCGTGTGGCACTCGCTCCGACACGTCGGGCGGTTGATGGGGGTCGACGACGGCGCTCGCGCGGCGTTCAGGGAACGGGGCACGCTCACCGCACTGCTCCGGACGGGCCGCGACGCCGCGCCCCTGACCGCCGTCTCGGTCGTCGTGTTGGTCGGCGTCGGCGTCGTCGCCGGCGTCGACACCGATCCCCGGATCCTGGCGGCACTGTATCTGGTCTTCATCGCCGTGTTGACCCTGCCACACGTCGTGGTCGTGACGTGGATGGACCGCGTGGAGGGGATGGGACTGGGTTGGGCGGCCGCCGAACAGTAAAAGGTTAACAGGCTCGGTCCACAACCCTCGGGCAATGGCCGAGGACGTCAAACCCACCCGCAAGAACCTCATGGCGATCGAGGATCGGATCGAACTCTCCGAGCGGGGCCACGACACGCTGGAGCAGAAACGCGACGGCCTCATCATGGAGTTCATGGACATCCTGGATCAGGCCCAGGACATCCGCGCGGACTTAGACGAGAACTACCAGACGGCCCAGCGCAAGATCAACATGGCGCGGGCGATGGAGGGCGACGTCGCCGTCCGCGGCGCCGCCGCCGCGCTCAAAGAGCACCCCGAGATCACCACCCAGTCGAAGAACATCATGGGCGTGGTCGTCCCGCAGATCGAATCCTCGCGCGTCAAGAAGAGCCTCGATCAGCGTGGCTACGGCCTGCTCGGGTCGTCGGGCCGCATCGACGAGGCCGCCGACGCCTACGAGGAACTCCTCGAATCCATCATCCTCGCCGCCGAGGTGGAGACGGCGATGAAGAAGATGCTGACCGAAATCGAGACGACCAAGCGCCGCGTCAACGCCCTCGAGTTCAAACTCCTGCCCGACCTCAACGAGAACAAGGAGTACATCGAGCAGAAGTTGGAAGAACAGGAGCGCGAGGAGATCTTCCGCCTGAAGAAGATCAAGGCGAAGAAGGAAGAAGAGGAGAAAGCCGAGGCCGCGGCCGAGCGCGAAGCGGAAGTGGTCACGGCCGACGACTAGTGGTCACCGTGCGCCACGACGGACGCCCGTCGAACCGTGTCGGCGAGCGTCCGCGGGCCTCACGGCGGAGGGTGCGATGACCTGCCCGGCCTGTGGCGGCGACCTGATCGCCTTCGCCGTCCCGGCGAGCCTTCGCGACCACGCACCCGACGGGAGCACGTACGCGACCCTCTGTTCTCACTGTCTCCGGACGCACCCCGCCGACGAAGGGAGCGACGATCCGACGTTCGAGGCCGCCCACGAGTCGTTCCCGAGCGGTGAGGCGGGCGCGGCACTGGCGCTCGCGCTCGGCCTCCTCGACTCGCTCGTCCTCCACCGCGACGCCATCGACGACTGCTGTTCGTACGCGGAGCGGGCGGGGGCGGACGTGTTGTTGACCCTCGACCGACTGGCGGCGGCCGCCGAGGCCGGCGACTGCGACCCCCATTTCGACGTCGAGCGCCGCCGACACCAGTTGGCCGAGATGCTCCGCTAGTCGCCGCGACGGCCGAGGGCCGCGGCGACGTCACGGACCGGCATCGACCCGCCGGCGGCCGCGACGCGGGCACCCGCGAGGCCGACGACGAGGAGGTTCCCGTAGAGACCGGGTTGGAGGAGGACGCCCGGTAGCCACTCGGGCGCGACCATACCGGCCCAGCGGAGCCCGTACGAGTGAAACTGGATCAGGAGGAGGCCGACGACCGGCAGTGCCGGCCGGCCGTCGGGGCGGTCGAGTTCGGCGGCGACGAGGAGGACGACGGCGGGGACGGCGGCGACGAAGTAGTAGGCGTAGGTGAGCGGCGCGAGGAGGGGGACGGCGGCGAAGCCGAGGGCAGTCACCTCGCGGACGGCGCCGTCGGCCCGGAGGACGCCGACGACGATGGCGAGGCTGGCGGCGATTCGGACGGCGAGCGAGTAGGGCACGTCGTAGAACGGGCGGTAGTACGGCGGGAGCCAGATGGTCGGCGAACGGGCGGCCGTCCCCTCGTCGATCCCGAGCGACTCGGCCACGGAGGGCCCGGCGTTGGCCGCGGTGATGCGGTAGTGCCCGCGCAGCACGGGAATGTCGTACTCCGCCTCGAGGATGTGGTAGATCGTCTCGTGCTCGAGGTCGTGCCCCTCCAGGAGCTGCGCGTAGAACATGGGCAGCCAGGTGCGATCGAACGCGACGGGGGAGCCGTCGCCGAGGCGGAGGCGATCGAGACGCATCACCTTCTCGTCCTCCGTGTCCAGGTGCACCGCCACCTTGGGCGGGGGCGACTCCGGCGCCTGATGCTCGACCACCGAGGAGGCCTCCAGTCCCGCCTGGGCCATGTCCTGCGCAAAGTCGGTCAGGCGCACCAGCCCCTGCGCGGCCCGCTGCTCCTTTACAAACGAGCCCAGTCCCTGCCGGCGATAGATGTACTCCTCGTTCTCGAGCGTCTGCAGCGCGCGGCGAACCGTGACCCGGCTCACGTCGAACCGGTCGCCGAGCTCATTTTCCGAGGGAAGTTTCTCGTCGACCTCGTACGCGCCCTCCTCAATTTGCTGGCGCAGCCAGTCGCTGATCTGTTCGTGGCGGGGACGCCCGGATTTCAATTCCATGGAGGAAGCCTTGTCGATGGGGGGGACAGTGGAAGGGCGTTCCGAGAGGATTCCGGAACATGTTTACAGGTAAATACAAGACGGATACCCCAGGGGAGGGCTGGAATGTTCCTCCCGGGTCCCAAGCGTGGGGGTGTGCGAGCACTCCGTCCTTGAAGAT
>Ga0207797_1003715_pt1 | contig 10030 bp, 8 predicted proteins | sample PRCRCaboRojoPR_6_FD_187275 | JGI IMG/M metagenome (GOLD analysis project Ga0207797, IMG submission 187275) | Marine sediment microbial community from Cabo Rojo, Puerto Rico - PR CR 10% Liquid 1 (SPAdes) | ecosystem: Environmental > Aquatic > Marine > Coastal > Sediment | place: Cabo Rojo, Puerto... | reverse complement strand
GCTGGCGGAGGACCGGCCGGCTCGAGGTGGGGCGGCTGGAAAGCGTGGTTCCTCCCCGACAGGTGATCGAGGAGGAGGCCAGGAAGCACGCGAACACATTGCCCGACAACGCCCGGGGGGACGAGAAGCAGGTCCTCAGCCGGGCCCTCCGGGTGGAGATCGAGACCAGCGACTTCTACCGAAGGTTGGCCGGGGAGATGTCCGGCGAGGCTCAGGCGCTCTTCCAGGGGTTCCTGGAGATCGAGGACCGGCACATCGCCACGGTCCAGATCCAGCTGGACTACTACAGCCGGACCGGATACTGGATGGGGATCAAGGAGTTCGATATGGAGTAGGGGGGCTTCGGCCGTGATTCCGGTGACCCTTCGGTTCTACGAGGAGCTCAACCGCTTCCTCCCTCCCGCCGACAGGAAGAAGGATCTGTCGATGGACGTCCCGGATCGCACATCCGCAGCGGAGGCGATCCGCCGTCTGGGTGTGCCGCTCGCAGAGGTGGACCTCCTCCTGGTGAACGGCGAGCCGGCGGGGTTCGACCGGCCGCTGGCTCCGAACGACCGTGTGAGCGCCTACCCGGAGTTCGAGCGACTGGACGTCGGTCCCCTGACCCTCCTTACGGGACGTCCCCTCCGGCGCCCCTGCTTCGTCGCGTCCGAGCCCGACCTGGAGCCCCTGGTCGAACGCCTGCGGGAAAATGGGTGGGACGTCCGGTTCGACCCGTCGCTGACCGAAGAGGCGCTTGTGGAGATAACCCGCCGCGACCGGAGGATCCTTCTCTCGAGAAAGCCCCATCTCCTGAGCCGCGGCCGGGCGGACCGCGGCGTCCTCGTGGGTAAGCGCGGCGGGGCCGAAACACTGGCCCGGCACCTCTTCCAGGCCCTGGACCTTCCTGCACAGGGGGACACCACCGCGGACCCGAGAGGATCGCAAGCGACCGGGGTTCCCGTTCCGTCCAACCGGTACGGTGCCCCCCGGAACCTTAACGGAACTTGACGGAGCGAAGCCTGTTGATGGCTGCGGCGATCTCGTAGCGGCGGGGGCGGGCGAAGGTGCCGGGGTGCTTCTCCCCGCGGTGGAAGGGATCCAGGAGGTCGAGCCCGTTCTCGTCCAGGTATCGATCGAGCCCCTCGAGCACCTCGCGCAGCGGCTTTTTGCCGTCCATGAAACGGGAGGCGGCGAGGTGAATGGCCGTTCCCACGGCCCGGGTCTGGCTGAAGTCCACGATCTGCTCGACGTTTCGCACGTTGATCCGGTCCGATCCGTAGAGGATGGTGTCCAGGGCCTTGGCGTCGATCTTGACCCGCTTCTTGCCCTTGGACGCGTCGAAGCTGGCCGGGACCGGCTTGCGCTCCAGATGCCACGCCTCGCAGGGATCCGTCTCCGGTCTGCGACCCGTGGGGTGGGCCCTGGCCACCGCCTCGGCCTCGGCCGTCACCTCGCTCGGTAGGAACGCCTTCATCAGGACCACCCGGTCCGCGGCGTCGAAGTAGTCCCCACAGCCGCCCATGACGAGCACGGTGGAGACCCCGAGGGTGTCATGGAGCTCCCGGACCCGGTCGATGAAAGGCGTGATGGGTTCGGCATCCTTGTGCACCAGGGCCTGCATGCGCGCGTCCCGGACCATGAAGTTGGTGGCCGAGGTGTCCTCGTCCAGGAGCAGGGTGTCGGCGTCCATCTCCAGGGCCTCGACGATGTTGGCCGCCTGGCTGGTGCTGCCGCTGGCGTTGTCCGTGGAGAAGGCGCGGGTGTCGAGGCCGCCCGGGAGTCCGCCGATGAAGGGGCTGATGTCCACGCGCTCCACGCGTCGGCCGTCCTCCGCCCGGATCTTCACCGCGTCCCTCGAGGTGACCACGTACTCGCGTCCGTCGCCCGGAACGTGCGGGTAGACGCCCCGCTCCAGGGCCTTGAGCAACGTCGACTTCCCGTGGTACCCCCCGCCCACGATCAGGGTGACCCCCTTGGGCACGCCCATGCCCTGGATCTCCCGGGGGGCCCCCGGCTCCCGGGTCACCGGGTTGGGGAGCTCCAGGCTCACCCGCATGGACGCGGGCGAGGCGAACGGCACCGCCCTGTCCCGCGGCATGGGGTGCTGGCTGTGGCCGGCCTCCCGTGGGAGGATCGACCCGTCGCCCACGAAGGCCACCAGCCCCAGCCCGTCCAGACGCTCCCGGATGGACTCCTGGTTCTCCACGCACTCCACGAACGCCCAGGTCGAACGCTCCGGGTAGCTGCGCCACAGGAGGCCCTTCTGGACGATGTCCGGGAGGGCCTCGCAGAGGAGGACCTGGGCCTGGCGGCCCAGGATGCGGCGACCGGACGCCGGGAGGCCGGCAAAGAAACGGATCTCCGCCCAGTCCGGCGTGATCTTGCAGGCGGTCCGCTCGAACACCTCCTGCCCGCCCGAGTCGATGGCGATCAGGCCGCTCTTTCCGCTTCCCTGGATGCGCCGGGACTCACGGAAGACGGCCAGATCCGTCTGCCTGGCGGCGAAGTCCTCCAGGGCGATGCGTCGCACCCGGTTTCGGAAGAGGTCTTTCGGAAAGGAGGCCCGGTTCATGGGGACCCGGGCCCGCAGGAGGGATGGGGCGGCAAAGGGGTCCCCCTGGACGTGATCGACGCACAGGGTGAACCAGCCGCAGTCGTAGGCCCCCTCGATGTCCTTGTAGGCCTTGTATCCTTTGCCGTCGATCCGGAACAGCGTCCGGCGCAGTTGCTCGAGCTTCGTCATGGTCCTGATTCCTTCAACGTGAGGGCGGTCGGCGATCCGCTCGTTGCCGGTCTCGAATCATCCGCTCGTGGGGGCCAAGGGCGCCACAAAGGGCGGGGAGTGTCAAGGGGAAATCCGGGCGGCGGTTGCCAAAGGCTCCGCACGCTTCCCGACCGTCGGCTCACAGGCGGCCGGGCGTCTCCATGAGCCCCCGCATGTCGGGGGGCAGCTCGGCCTTCAGGCTCAACCGGCCGCCCGTGGCCGGGTGAAGGATCCGCAGCTCGGCCGCGTGGAGGGCCTGCCGGGGCAGCCGGAGCCGCCGGTGGTCCTCCAGGGTGATCTCGCCCCGAATGAACCGGAGAAAGATCCCCTCGTCCGGCCCGTAGAGCTTGTCGCCCACCAGGGGGTGGCCCAGGGCGTGGAGGGTGGCGCGTATCTGGTGGAGCCGGCCCGTGCGGGGAAGGGCTTCCACCAGGCTGACCCCCCCGAAGGTGCCGAGCCCGGTGAGGACCGTTTGGCAGGGCTGCGCGTCCCCACCTCCATGCTCCGGCAGCGGGGCTTCATGGTACTTGCGGCGCTTTCGGACGGCGCTCCCGGGATCGCGGGAGAGGAACCCTCGGGCCTCCATCGGAGATTCGGGGAAGCTCCCCTCCACCAGGGCCAGGTAGCGTTTGGACACCTGCTTCCGCTGGAACTGCCGGCCCAGAGCCCCTGCGGCCCAACGGCTCTTGGCCGCAAGCACGATCCCGGAGGTCTCGCGGTCGATGCGGTTCAGCAGGAACAGCGGCCCGGCGTTCGGCCGCTGCTCCAGGAGAAGCGCCCATAGGGTGTTCCGGAAGTATCTTCCCCCGGGGTGGCAGGGGAGGTCCGGTGGCTTGTACACCGCGAGGATCGACTCGTCCTCGAACAACACGGAGACGTTCCGGTCGACCGGCGGCTCGGGCTCGTCCTCGGGCACGCGGAACTCCACCACGTCGCCGGGGATCAGGACGGTCGTTTCGTCGGCCGGCTCGTCGTTGACGGAGAGGCGTCCCCGACGGACGAGCTCCTCCCACCGATCCCGGTCGTGGTAGGTGAACCGGGCGACCAGGTAGTCCAGCAGCGGGCCCGACCGGTCCCGCCTCCGGACGATCGTTCCGGCCCGTCGTTCCGAAAGGGGACCCGCGTTGATTCCCCTGCAGGGGGTGCCGGGCGATTTTCGGCTCATGGGAAGGGTTCCCCGCGCAATCACTCGGTCGAGCATAACAGGCGATCCGTCGATGCTCAAGACCGATGCGCAGTCGGATCTCGAGGCTTCGGTCTCTTTGCGAGGCCATCATCCTTTGACGGGTGCGCGGGAAACCGCCACCCGGCCGCTGGGGGTGCCGCAAACTGCGGAAACCCGCGAGGCGGATGCCGAAGCACCTGACTCGGTGGGATTCCCTCGTCAGTATTGAAAGGGGGGGCGGCAACCGGTATGATGAGCGGGTGTCGGCCGCTTCACCGGGGTCCAGGCCGCCGCGTTCCCGAACCGCTCCGGCCTGCATTCTCTCGAACCGGAAGGTTTCTTTCTGCGGGAGGCCCGAAAGATGGATCTTGAGGAGAACCGGACGTTGGACAAGACGCTCGGGCTGTTCAGCGTTTTCTGCATCGCCGGCGGGGCCATGGTCAGCTCGGGGCTTTTCGTCCTGCCCGGACTGGCGCACGCCCAGGCCGGCCCCGCGGTCGTGTTCAGCTACCTCTTTGCGGGCCTCCTGGCCGCCACCGGCATGCTCAGCGTGGCCGAGATCATGACCGCCATGCCCAAGGCCGGCGGGGACTACTTCTTCATCACCCGCACCATGGGCCCGGCCGCCGGAGCCGTGGCCGGGCTGCTCTCCTGGTTCTCCCTGTCCCTCAAGGCGTCCTTTGCGCTGGTGGGCATGGCCGCGTTTCTCGCGCCCGTGCTGGGGTGGGATCCCCTGATGGTGTCCCTGCCCGCGGCCCTGGTGTTCGTGGGGGTCAACCTGACCGGCGCCCGCCACGCGGGCCGCCTCCAGGTCCTCCTGGTGGTGGCGCTGCTCGCTCTCATGGCCCTGTACGTGTTTTTCGGTGCGCAGGAGATCCGCTGGGGGCTCTTCGATCCCTTTGTCCCCCGGGGCTGGTCGGCCGTTTTTTCCACGGCCGGGCTGGTGTTCGTCTCCTACGGTGGACTCCTCAAGGTGGCGTCCGTGGCCGAGGAGATCAAGGACCCGGGACGGGTCATCCCCCTGGGGATGATCAGCGCCCTCCTGGTGGTGGGCTTCTTCTACGTGGCCATGGTGTTCGTGACCTCGGGCGTTCTGGGAACCGCTGAGCTGGACCACTCCCTGACGCCCATGTCCGACGGGGCAAGGGGTTTTTTCGGCCCATCGGGCGCCGTCGTCATGAGCGTGGCCGCCGGGCTGGCCTTCGTGTCCACCGCCAATGCGGGGATCATGGCCGCCTCCCGCTATCTCCTGGCCTTGAGCCGCGACGAGCTCGTGCCCGCGGTTCTCGGCAGGGTCCATCAGGGAACCGGGGCCCCCTACGTGGCGGTGCTCATCACCGGGGGGTTCGTCTCCGGGTCGCTCCTCCTGAACCTGGAGGTCCTCATCAAGTCCGCCTCCACCGTGCTCATCCTCACCTTTCTCCTGAGCAACCTGTGTGTGCTCGTGCTGCGCGAATCACGGCTGCTCAACTACCGTCCCACCTTCCGTTCCCCGGGTTACCCCTGGACCCAGCTGGTCGGGGGCGGCGGTTGCATTCTGCTCATTCTGGAGATGGGCCTGGAGGCCCTCCTGATCAGCCTGGTGCTCGTCCTGAGCGGGTTGGCGTTCTACTGGTTCTACGGCCGCATCAAGTCCACGCGCGAGTTCGCCCTGCTGCATCTTCTGGATCGCGTCATGGACAGGGACCTGACCGGAGGCGTCCTGGAGTCCGAGCTGAGCGACATCATCCGGGAACGCGACGAGCTGTGCGCCGATCCTTTCGAGGAGGTGATCAAGCGGGCCCAGGTTCTGGATCTTCAGGGACCGCTCGATCGCGAGGCCTTTTGGGAAACCATGATCGAGCGGCTGAGCGCTTCGCTGGGGCTGCAGGAGGAGATGCTGCGGCGGATCCTGGAGGAAAGGGAGCTGGGACGGACCAGCGAGCTCCTGCCCGGTGTGTCCATGAGCGACGTGGTGGTCCCTGGACAGGACTTCTTCGAGCTGGTCGCGGTTCGTTGTGTGCCGGGCGCGTCTCTCGCCCCCCAGACCTCGCCTGCGGAGGCGTTCTTCATGATCCTGGCAAGTCGCGACAAACGGGACTCCTATCTGCGCACCCTGGCCGCTCTGGGCCAGGTTGTGGGGGATCGGGATTTCGAGGCCGACTGGCGCAACGCCAGAGGGGAAGACCGCCTCAGAGACGTGCTTCGTCTCACCGAGCGCAAGCGGGTCTGCTCGATCCCTCCGGGACCGGGGGAATCGGGGCCGGCGACGGGTCGTGAGGACCGGTGAGGCGGATGACGACATCCCATTCGAGAGGAGGGGGCTTGCCATGCGATTCGGGGCCATGAACTCGCCGCTTCGACCCATCGTCTCCGAGATCGAGGCCATCTCACGACTCGGATTCGACTACGTGGAGGTGACCATGGACGCGCCACAGGCCCATCACCTCCTGCTGAAGGAACGAAGGGAGGATGTGTCTGCGGCACTGGAGAGGATCGGCCTGGGGCTCGTCTGCCACCTTCCCACCTTTGTCTCTGCGGCGGACCTCACTCCGGCCCTGCGGAAGGCCTCGGTGTCCGAGCTCCTGGAATCGCTGGAGACCGCGCGGGATCTGGGCGCCGAAAAGATCGTGCTCCATCCGGGCCACGGCGTGGGCCTCGGCGCGAGGGTGCCCGAGCTCGTGCGTGGATACATGATGGAGAGCCTCGAGACCGTCCTGAACCGGGCAGGCGACCTGGGCCTCCGCGTGGCGCTCGAGAACATGACCCCGGGATCCCTCTCCCTCACCGAACCGGAGGATTTCGACGCGGTGCTCGAGCGCCATCCCGATCTCCAGGTGACCCTGGATCTGGGGCACGCCCACATTCGATCCAGGAAAGAGGAACGGGGTCTGGCGTTCATTCAGCGGCACGGCCTGCGGATCGGGCACGTGCACGCCAGCGACAACCGCGGCCGGGAGGACGAGCACTTGCCGGTGGGGGCGGGCAGCGCGGACTTCCCGCTGCTCGTGTCCGCCCTCAGGGAGATCGGCTACGACGACACCCTGACCCTCGAGGTGTTTTCTCCGGACCGGGACTACCTGGTGCGGAGCCGGGAGAAGCTGGCGGCCATGCTGGCGTCGGAAGGCTAGGACATCGGCGCCGGCCGGGAATCAAGGGGCGACGTCATGGACGGAAGGGAAGAAGGGTTTCACCGGACCCTTTTGGACAATCTGCACGACGGGATCTACTACGTGGACCGCGAACGGCGGATCCTCTACTGGAACCGGGCTGCCGAGCGCATCACCGGGTTCCCCGCGGAGGCGGTCATCGGCACGCGCTGCTCGGACAACGTCCTGATGCACGTGGACGAGAACGGGAAGCAGCTCTGCCTGGAAGGGTGCCCGCTGGCCGCCACCATGGAGGACGGCTCCCTGCGGGAGACGGAGGTGTTTCTCCATCACAAGAAGGGGCACCGGGTGCCCGTCTCCGTTCGGGCGGCGCCGCTTCGAGACGATCAGGGGCGGATCGACGGGGCCGTGGAGATCTTTTCGGACCTCGGCGCGAGGGAAGCGAAGCTCCTGCGGCTCCAGGAGCTGGAGCGTCTGGCCATGAAGGACGGTCTGACCGGTCTGGCGAACCGACGCTACATGGAGAACGAGCTCTCCAGTCGAGTCGACGAGAGCCGGCGGTACGGCGTTCCGTTCGGCGTTCTCTTCATGGACATCGACCACTTCAAGGAGATCAACGATCGGTATGGGCACGATGCCGGGGACGACGTGCTCCGAACCGTGGCCTCCACGCTGGAGGAGTGCGCACGGTCCTTCGATGTGGTGGGTCGCTGGGGAGGGGAGGAGTTCGTGGCCCTGGTTCGCAACGTGGACATCGAGGCCCTCGGGCGCATCGGGGAACGGTACCGCAGCCTCGTGGCCCGGTCCCTGGCCCACACGGCCGCAGGGACGATCCAGGCGACCGTATCGGTGGGCGGAACCCTTCTCGCCGAACGGGATTCGGTGGACGACGTGCTGGGGCGGGCGGACGCGCTCATGTATCGGAGCAAGGAGGAGGGGAGGAATCGGGTGACCGTGGGCTGAAAATGTGCAGGCCCCGCAGCACGGCATGGATCACGGAGGAAGAAAACCGTGGGTGACCAGCCGTTGCCGGCCCTCCGGGGAGAGGATCCATTCGGCCAGAGTGTGGGCGGCCGGGGCGGCTCCCCGAAGCACGACCATGGCGTAAGCGGCTTGAACGACCAGGGGCGGAGGCAGCGGCACCAAGGCGAGACCAGGCCGCTCAGAGCGGACCTGGAGCGCGCTGGTCCGGTACCCCAGAAATGCGTTGACGGTCCCCTCTTCAAAGGCCCGTGCAACCGGGTGCCTCCGGGCCGCTCCACCGTCCTGCAGGGACGCCCGCCCGCCCACTGCTTGGACGGCTTTTCGCATCAGCGCCGCCGAGCTGCCCGGCTGGAGAGCGTCGGCACGCTTCAGGACCTCGTAGGCGTAGTCGCCGCCCGGATCCAGCCCCGGCGTCGAGGTGCCCAGCCGGACCTCGGGATCGAGAAGCCGCTCGACGAGGTTCGCCGGGGTGATTCCGAACTCCTCGTCGGCGAGGAGGCAGAGCTCGTTTCTCGCGAATATCGCCGGCTTCTCTGCCAGTCCCTTGTCCCAAAGCGTCTCCGGCTGCGACATGTCGGCGGACAGGAACAGGTCTGGTGTCCGTCCATCCTCGATCTCTTCGCGGAGCAGCCCGGAGGGTCCCAGGCGGAGCTCGACCGGCAGACCGGTGGATTCCCGGAGCGCTGCGGCGATTTCGGGCAGGGCCCCCCGGAGGCTTCCGGCGCCGAAGACCTCCAGCCGTCTCACGCATTCCCTCCCGGTTCCGTCCCGTCGGGTGACCCCTTTTGCCCCGTTTCGCCCGGCATGAGGGGAATGCAGGTCCTGATCCCCGGGACGGCGTTCACCACCCGGATTTCCACCCCGTAGACCGCGCTGAGGTCCTGCTCGTTGAGGACCCGCGAGGGAGGGCCGAAGCGCATCTCCCCGGAGCGCATGAGGGCCGCTTTCCCGGCGGCCATGAAGGCGTGGTCCGGGGTGTGGCTGGTCATCACCACCAGGATCCCCTCCGCGGCCATCCGTTTGACCAGGGCCAGGACCTGGACCTGATTTCCGAAGTCCAGGTGGGCCGTGGGTTCGTCCAGCAGCAGGATCCGGGGCTTCTGCGCCAGGACCCGTGCGAACATGACCAACTGCCGCTCTCCGCCGCTGATCTCCGTGTACGCCTTGGCGGACAGATGCTCGATGCCGATGGCCCGCAGGCTCTCGTCGGCGATGGCTCGATCGGATTCCGTTGGCGAGGCCAGGAACCCCACGTGGGGGGACCGGCCCATCAGCACCATGTCGAACACCGAGTAGGCGAAGACGGGCTGGTGGAACTGGGGCACGTAGGCGAGCATTCGGGCGACCCGCCGCCGCCCCATCCGGGTGACGTCGGTGCCGTCGATCCGGACCGTTCCTTGACTCAGGGGGACCAGCCCGGCCAGGCACCGGAGCAGGGTGGTCTTGCCGACGCCGTTGGGTCCCAATATGCACAGGCTCTCCCCGGCGTCGAGCCGGAAGGAGAGGCCGTCGAAGACCGGATCCTCCTGCTTGGCGAAAATGAACCCGGCGTTTTCCACGGACAGCATCAGGACCACCCCAGGGCGCTTTTCTTGAGGATGTAGGCAAAGACCGGGGCCCCGACGGTGGCCGTCAGGATGCCCAGGGGGACCTCGGAGGCCGTCAGGTTCCGGGCGATGTCGTCGATCAGGACCAGGTAGCAGGCGCCCATGGCAAAGGACAGGGGGACCAGCTTCCGGTAGTCCGGGCCGCAGACCATGCGGGCCAGGTGGGGAATGACCAGTCCGACCCAGCCGATGATGCCGCTGACCGCCACGGCCGAAGCGGTGATCAGCGTGGCCGCCAGGACGATGAGCACGCGGATGCGGCCGGTTTCCACCCCGAGCGCCCGGGCCTCCTCCTCCCCCAGAGAGAGCACGTTCATCCGCCACCGCACGGCGAACAGGGCGGCCAGCCCCAGGGCCATCGGGGCGAGGATCAGGAGCGTGTCCTTCGCAGTCACCGTTGCCAGGGACCCCATCAGCCAGAAAACGATGAGGGGCAGCT
>Ga0207797_1003714_pt1 | contig 10030 bp, 4 predicted proteins | sample PRCRCaboRojoPR_6_FD_187275 | JGI IMG/M metagenome (GOLD analysis project Ga0207797, IMG submission 187275) | Marine sediment microbial community from Cabo Rojo, Puerto Rico - PR CR 10% Liquid 1 (SPAdes) | ecosystem: Environmental > Aquatic > Marine > Coastal > Sediment | place: Cabo Rojo, Puerto... | reverse complement strand
TTTTGAAAATGATAACATCAATGATCCCGGTTCGTTAGACCCGTCAAAGATTTACGTGAACTTTTCCAGAAGAAGTGAACAGGCCCTTGGCTTTAACCTGAGTTACTCGAGATCTGGCAGCGATTTTAACCCGGGTATCGGTTTTGAGAGACGGCATAATTATACCCGATTTGCCAATCTGTTACAGTACGGCTGGTTTCCCGGCAAAAACCATCCTTTGCAACACCACAAAATTTTTGCTGAAGGTTACATGTATACCCGCAATAGCGACGGGACCGTTGAATCAATGCAATGGGGACCAGGCTGGGAATTTGAAACAAAAGGCAATTCATATGGTGCCATAGAAATCCTGCATTATCAAGAAGACGTGCGCACTGATTTTTCATTCTCGGACGATGCACATGTTCCAGCAGGAAATTATACTTTTTATGGCATCGAAGCGGCCTATGCTCCGCATCGCGGCAGATCCTATAGATTGGAGACCTATCTTGATGCGGGTTCTTTTTATGATGGCCGGCGTCTTTCTTTGAGCTTTTATCCGACGGCTGATCTATCTGCGCATCTGCAGTTAGAAGGCATGTATCAGTTCAATCGGCTTGAATTCCCGAATCGCAACCAGACATTCACAGGCCACGTGGCGCGGCTGCGAGCGCTGGCATTTTTGAATGTCAAGCATTCGTTTATCGCTTTTGTTCAATACAACAGCGCAAATCATCTAATCATAAGCAATGTGAGATACAGATACAATCCCCGTCAGGGAAATGATTTCTATATTGTTTATGATGAAGGGCTGAATATGGACAGGGAACGACAAGTACCGGTCCTGCCGCGGGTAAAAAATCGGACTGTTTTGTTAAAATATACCTATACTTTTGATATGTGATCGGGATACGTGTTTTTGTAGGCTTTTCCTAAAATCGTGCTCAGAATTGATTTTATCTCAATTCCAGAAGATAAAAAATCCGATTCTTTTAAGGCCGTCTTGGTTTTTTTGAGGAGTTTTGCCGAAGGGGCTGTAATAAGTTGCTGCAATTTAATAATTCGGAAAAGTGTCCTGTTCTCTACATGGTGTCATTACTGCAAATGTAGTGTTCACAAAGACAGGTAAAGTTATTTCGAATTACGAAATAAAGGTTCATATCGGCTTGTTTTTCAAACAAACGGTTTTGAAATATTACAAATCGCGCGTTACTTTGCAAAAGCCGGCCTTGGCAGAAAATACAAATAACGATTAAAAAGGCTTTATTTTACTCAAGGGGAGATATCGATCGCTGAATCAAAAGGATTCGGATTTAATCAGATAATTTGAACGAAAGGATAATGATATGCCCGAGCCTGGTAATCCTGAAATCAAGCTGAACCATTACACAGCCGCCATTCTGGACATGGACGGTGTGATCACTCAGTCAGCAAAGCCGCATTTTCACGCCTGGAAGCAAATGTTTGACGATTATCTGCATGAGCGAGCAGAACGTCAAAATGAATATTTTAAGCCGTTTACTCAGGATGATTATTATAATTACGTCGACGGCAAGCCCCGTTATCAGGGGGCAAAGAGCTTTTTAGAATCCAGAGGGATATCGTTGGAACAGGGCAGTCCTGATGATCCGCCCGGCACGGAAACAGTGTGCGGACTGGGAAACAGAAAGAATGATTATTTTCTAAATTATTTGAGAGAAAATGGAGTAAAACCATACGAATCGACAATCGATTTTATCAAGGAATTCAAATCCGAGAACAAATTTATTGCTGCTATTTCATCAAGCCGCAATGCCAAGGCTGTACTCAAGGCTGCAAGAGTCATTGATTTTTTTGATGAGATAGTTGACGGGGTTGATACTCGGGAACAAAATCTCAGAGGAAAACCTGATCCTGACATTTTTATCGAAGCAGCTAAAAGACTGGGTGTAAAGCCGAAAAATACCATTATCATCGAGGATGCAATCGCCGGCGTGCAAGCAGGCAGGGCCGGGAAATTCGGGCTGGTCATCGGTGTCAACAGGTCTGGACAAAACATAGACCTTGAAAAAAAAGGAGCAGATATTGTGGTCAATGATCTATCGGAACTCAGGGGGATAGACCATGAATAAACAATCAGTTGAGGAGTTGTCCTCCGCTCTAGACCAAAAAAATCAGATTCTGGATCAACTTGAAAAAAAGCGGCCGGTGATTTTCCTGGACTATGATGGTACTTTAACACCTATTGTTGATGATCCGGCACAGGCCTTTTTGCCTGATGAGGTTAAGGAACAGCTTGAAAAGCTCTCCGAGCACTGGGCAGTTGTTATTCTCTCCGGACGCGATCTGCAGGATGTCAAAAATATGGTCGGTGTTGATAATTTAATCTATGCCGGAAGCCATGGATTTGATATTACCGGGCCCTACGGTGGATTTCATATCGAGCCCGGGAAACGGTTTATACCGGCACTTGACAAGACTGAAAAGGAACTGGATAGAAAAATAAAAGAATTAAAGGGTGTGCGACTCGAGCGGAAAAAATATGCAATTGCGTTGCATTTCCGGGGTGCAGATAATGAGACAGCATCAGAACTGGAACAACTGGTGGATAAAACCGCGGAAAGACAATCGGACCTGATTAAAACCTTTGGAAAAAAGATATTTGAGCTGCGTCCGAAAACGGACTGGGATAAAGGCAAAGCCCTTTTATACTTGCTCGATACGTTATCCATGAATGAAACGTGCACCATTCCACTGTACATCGGTGATGATGTTACAGATGAGGATGCGTTCCAAGCCATTTCGGACAAAGGCATTGGTATCCTGGTCAGTGAAGAGAATCAGCCGACGGCCGCATCGTATATCCTGCGTAATACGGCCGAAGTAGCAGATTTCCTGCATGTGCTGGTGAATCAGGCAGAAAAAGAATCCACTCTGGATGTCTGGTCTTTTTCGTACAATGGCTTCAAGCCAGATTCTGAAAAACATCGTGAGGCGCTTTGTACCGTAGGTAACGGCTATTTTGCAACGCGAGGAGCAGCACCTGAATCCTCTCCGGGTGAGGTTCACTATCCCGGGACTTATGCAGCCGGAATCTATAATCGATTGAAAAGTACGGTTTCCGGCAAGACGGTCGAGAATGAAAGCCTGGTAAACATCCCCAACTGGCTGCCGCTTACTATCCGGATTAATGATGGGGAGCCATTCGAACCGGACTCGGCAGACATTTTAGACTACCACCAGGAATTGGATATGAAGCGCGGCATTATGACAAGAACCATCCGTTTTCAGGATGAACACGAACATCGAACAACACTTGTACAGAGGCGTTTCGTGCATATGCGCCACAAACATTTAGCCGGACTGGAAACCATTGTTCAGGCCGAAAACTGGTCAGGCACAATTCACATTCGTTCTGCGCTTGACGGGCGAGTGGAAAATACACTCGTGGAACGTTACAAACAACTTAACAATCATCATCTGGAACAGCTTGGCACTGGTGTTACAGGTGACGGATTGATTTGGATTCAGGTCATGACCAACCAGTCGCACATTCGCATTGCCGAAGCGGCCCGTACCCGGCTCTTCCTGGAAGACAAACAAATTCAGCAGAAAGGTCGCCTGATTCAGAAGGATGGTTACATTGGTCAAGAATTTAATGTCGAACTCGAAAGCGATAAAATTCTTCGCATCGAAAAAATAGTCTCGATTTATAATTCCCGGGATTCCGCTATTTCCGAAAGCCTTCTGCAATCACAGACGAATCTCCGACATGCCAAAAGTTTTAAAGAATTACTGGATGCGCACGTACTCACCTGGAAGCATCTCTGGGAACGCTGGCATATCCATGCGGAAACAGCCAGCCGCCGAATTGAGCAGGTGCTAAACCTGCATATCTTCCATCTGCTGCAGACGGTCTCTCCGAATACTGTTGGTCTGGATGTGGGCGTACCGCCACGGGGCCTGCACGGCGAAGCTTATCGCGGGCTCATTATGTGGGACGAGCTTTTCATTCTGCCTCTTCTCAATATGCGGATACCGGATATTACCCGTACCATGTTGATGTATCGCTACCGCCGGTTGCCGCAAGCCCGCTGGGCGGCAGAGGAAGCAGGATATGATGGCGCCATGTTCCCCTGGCAGAGCGGCAGTGACGGTCAGGAACAGGCGCAAACTCTGCATTTAAATCCCCAATCCGGTCGCTGGATTCCGGACAATTCACAATTGCAACGGCATATCAACATCGCTATCGCTTATAATATCTGGCAGTATTACCAGGTCACCGGCGATATGGATTTCATGTGCTTTTATGGGGCAGATATCTTTTTCAAGATTGCGCGTTTCTGGGCCAGCAAAGCTGAGTACAACGAGTCACTGGACAGATACGATATCCGCAAAGTTATGGGGCCTGATGAATTTCACGAAAAGTATCCTGATGCGTCTGAACCCGGGATCGATAATAATGCCTATACCAATGTCATGGTGGTCTGGATATTTTGGCGCGCCCTGGATATGCTCGAGCTGCTTCCGGAAAATCGAAAACGGTTCATCATGGAAGATCTGAACCTTCAACAAGAGGAGGTGGATCACTGGGATGAATTAAGCCGAAAAATCCGGGTTATTTTTCATGATGACGGCATTATCAGCCAATTCGAGGGATACGAGGATCTTGAAGAATTCGATTGGAAAGGATACAAGAAAAAATATGGAAATATACAACGGTTAGACAGAATTCTGGAAGCCGAAGGTGACAGTCCGAATCGCTACAAATTGTCCAAGCAGGCAGATGTGCTGATGCTTTTCTATCTGCTCTCAGCCGATGAATTGCGCAATTTGTTCGACCGTCTGGGCCAACCGTTTAAATATGAAACGATTCCGGATAACATCGAGTATTATTTAAAACGCACATCTCATGGCTCTACACTTAGTAGTCTTGTACACGCATGGGTTCTGCTGCGGTCAAAACGCGAGATGTCCTGGCGACTTTTTCAGGATGCTCTGGAAAGTGATGTACGAGATATCCAGGGCGGCACCACTCCTGAGGGCATCCATCTCGGTGCCATGGCCGGGACTGTTGACCTGATTCTAAGGTGTTATTCCGGAATCGAGACGCGCAAAGGTGTGCTGTGGTTTCACCCGCATCTGCCTTCAGAATTAAAGTCGTTAAAATTTGGTATCGAATATCACAAAACCCGGATCCTGGTTCACATTGTTAAAGACCGCCTGAAGCTGAAAAGCCAATCCGATTCCCGGCAAACAATCAAAGTAGGATATGACGGAAAAACTTTTTTGTTAGAGCCAGGTGATGAAAAGGAGATCAAATATTAATCTATGTGACTAGTCTCCGAATAGCAGTGATTTTCAGCAAATCATGACTTTGATTTACCGTCATTGTCAATGATCTCTTCTAGTTCCTCACCAGGAATTTCCTCATCTTCCATGAGACGTTCGACCACTTTATCGAGGATATCGCGCCGTTCCTCAAGAATCTGCCTGGTTTTGTTATGTGCCTTAGATAAAAGCTCTTCAATGGCTTTATCCACCTCATGCGCGGTCGCTTCACTGTAATCTCTGTTTTGTGCCAGTTGCTGGCCAAGAAAAACCTGCTGCTGTTGTTGACCCAGGGCAATGTTTTGAAAATCTTCACTCATGCCCCATTCAAGAACCATCCGGCGGGCGAGTTGAGTTGCCTGTTTCAAATCATTTTCCGCACCGGTTGTTGCTGTGCCAAAGACAATTTCTTCGGCAACGCGGCCGCCCATCATTACGCTGAGCTGGTCCAGCATGTACTCTTTTTTGTAAACATATTTTTCTTCTTCCGGAAAATGCTCGGTAACGCCCATGGCACGTGTACGGGGAATAATTGAGATTTTGTGTACCGGGTGAGACTCCGGCAAGATCACAGAACTTACTGCATGTCCGGCTTCGTGGTAGGCGATCATCTTTTTTTCTTCTTCCGAGAGCACCATACCGCGACGCGTCAGTCCCATCAGAACTTTGTCGCGTGCCTCATCCACATCTTTTTTATCAATCCGATCTTTATTTTTTCGACCTGCCAGGAGAGCGGCTTCATTTAACAGATTTTCCAAATCTGCACCACTAAAACCTGGAGTGCTTTTAGCAATCTGTTCAAGATCAACATCTTCTGCCATTTTTTTGCGATCAGCGTACATTTTAAGGATCTGATGCCGGTCTTTGAGCTTTGGCGACGGTACAATCACCTGTCGATCAAATCGCCCCGGACGACGCAATGCCGGGTCCAGGATGTCCGGACGGTTGGTTGCAGCCATGGCAATGACACTTTCATGTCCTTCAAAGCCGTCCATTTCGGAAAGAAGTTGATTGAGGGTTTGTTCGCGTTCATCATGACCGCCACCAAGTCCTGCGCCCCGCTGGCGTCCGATGGAATCCAATTCATCGATAAAAATAATGCTTGGTGCATTCTTTTTTGCCTGTTCAAAAAGATCGCGCACACGTGAGGCTCCGACACCGACAAACATTTCCATGAAATCAGATCCGGTAATGCTGAAAAAAGGCACTTTGGCTTCACCGGCTACAGCTCGAGCTAACAATGTTTTTCCACATCCTGGCGGACCCAGCAGAAGCATGCCGCGTGGAATTTTTCCGCCCAATTTTTGGATACGCTCGGGGTTCTTTAAATAGCTGACCACTTCCTGCAACTCTTCTTTGGCCGATTCAGCCCCGGCAACATCCGCAAAGGTGGTATCCTCTTTCGACACAGTGTGCAGCTTGGCGCGGCTTTTACCGATATTGAAAAGTCCGCCACCTTGCGAACCGCCTTGCATTCTTTTGTATTGCATGTAAAATATCGCGCCAATGAATACAATAGGAGCAAGAATTAGCAGGATGTACCACCAATTTGTTTGGCTCTGCGGTTGAGTGGCAATTGTAACATCGTTCTCCTCGAGCAGCGACATTAATTTTTCGTCTCCAAATTTGGGAAAATATGTGACAAATTCTTTATAAATCACAGTATCACGTTCGGCCTGGACAATTTCTGCGTCATTTTTGAGTGTTCCTTGAATCCGGCTACCCTTAACTGTCACTTCTGTTATCTGGTCTTTTTGAAGGTGGGTTCGAAATGTTGAATATGGAATCCTGACCGGTTGATCAAAGTTGCCAAATAGCCACTGAAAAAGGAAATAAGCAATCAGGGCAAAAAGGATGATTCTTATCCAGGACATGCCGCCTGTGGGTTGCTGAGGCGGGCCTTGCGCTGTTTTTCTATCTTGTTTCTTTTTACGATTATTCCTTTTGGATGAGCCGTTGTTTTGCTGATTCGTCATAAGTTGACCTTTTTATGCTGAGAACGTGTGAAATTTATCGTATAAATACATTCGGTTTAATTCAGTATTAAAAAAGGGCTTCATTTTTCTTGTTGATGACTAAAAACTGGTGGTTATCAAAACCAGTTTTTCGGAAACGCTAAGCAGAAAAATGTTCCAACACAGTGAAAATTTCCGATAACCATGTTCATGTTACTTTATAAAACGCAAACCAAAGTGCCTGTATTTCTATTGAATGTATTTTTTACAAGGAAGGAATCAGAATCCCGACGTAAACTTGTTCAGTCACTCACAGCACGCATCCATTTTATTCTTTGATAATAAATCACTTGCATATCTGCCATAAATTTCATTCTTTATTAAATATCATTGAGAAAATAAAAAAATGCAGATAGTGGTACCCATCAACCTAATTCAAAATGGAGGAAACATTATGGCCGTAAAATTCAGCAAACTCACCCGCCGGGACTTTATTACAAAAAGCACCCTGGCAACTGCCGGAATGGGCGTTATGAGTCATTTGCACGCTTCCAGCACTCAGAACAACCCTATTGGAGCGAATGACAGGATTAACCTGGCTGTGATTGGAATCCGGGGCAGAGGACAGTCTCACATTCAGAATTTTGGGGGAATGAAGAATGTACATGTAAAAACGCTGTGTGATGTGGATGAAAAACTTTATCCCGATCGAATAAAAATGGCGGAAGAAGTACAAGGTTCGACTCCTGGTACGGAATATGATATCCGTCGTGTACTTGATGACAAGGATATTGATGCGGTTGCGTTTGCAACACCGAATCACTGGCATGCGTTGGGATCCATATGGGCATGTCAGGCTGGTAAACATGTGTACTGCGAAAAACCCTCGTCCCATAATATTTGGGAAGGACGTAAGATGATAGATGCTGCGCGAAAATACAACCGAATCGTCCAGATCGGCTATCAAAACAGATCACGGCAGAATACCAACGCCGCCATGAAGTTTATCCATGAAGGTGGAATTGGCAAGGTTTACATGGCTCGCGGTATGTGTTTCAAACCCAGAGGAGATATCGGAAATCCTTCTAATCAGCCCGTGCCTGAAGGGCTTCATTACGATCTGTGGTTAGGACCGGCACAGGAGCGTCCTTTCAATCCGAATTATGTGCATTATAACTGGCACTGGCATTGGGCATTTGGTAACGGTGATACCGGAAACCAGGGACCACATCAGTTTGATATTGCCCGATGGGGTTTAAATAAAGACGAAGCTCCGATTAAAGTGGCTTCAAAAGGTGGCTATTTTGTTTTCGATTCAACTCAGGAAACGCCAAATACACAAACATCTATTTTTGAATACGAGGACGGAACAATTCTGGAATTCGAAACTCGTGGTCTTTTAACAAATGGCGAATTTGGTGAACCTGGCCGGACTATTGGCAACTTTTTCTATGGAAGTGAAGGCGTATTGCAAATAGACGCTGGCGGAAACTGGAAAACCTGGATGGGACGTGACTATGAACCCGGACCGTCATCAGAAGAAACCAGCGAAGAAGAATACGACGCCATGAATCTTTTAGGCACTGGTGGCGGCGGACATTTTGACAATTTTATCGCCGCTGTTCGTTCCGGCAACCCAGACGATTTGACTTGTGATGTTGAGGTGGGTCATCGTTCGACGATATTGCCACTCATGGCTAATGTTTCCTATCGCGTGGGCCGCGAATTGCGATTTGATGGCTTGAGCGAACGTTTTGTAGATGACGACGAAGCGAATGACTATCTGACCAGAGATTACCGCGAACCCTTTATTGTTCCAAAACGGGTGTGATATCTTGATGAATCAGTGGTGCTTCGAAATGATGTTATGAATTTTGCAGGATCGTTATTACGGGGCACCACTGGTGAAAAATGACTCGTGTTTCTCGCTGACAAAACTATTTGGGACAAAACAATTAGAGTTAATACTTTTGCCAGCATGTAGTATTCTGACATTTTTTATACAAAGCTCGCCCAACATTTTCCTCAATGAAAAATCCAGTCGATTTTCATCTGTATAACTAAAATTTACAGAATATGCCGATTTTGAAACACTGAAATCAAAATCGCGTATTTTTTGAAAAATGTTTAAAAACGAAAAAAGGAGTACATTGTGCAGATGACAAACCGGCTTTTCATTTTGTCTGTCACTTTTTTAATGATTTTCGCTTCAATCCTTCCACTGTACTCAGGCCAAGGCATTGGCATCCCTTCACGTCACTGGGGAATTGGATTTGGAAACCTTGAAACATTTACAGGATTGCGTTTCAATTTCCAGGACAAGCACGTGGATACAGTCAACGGGATTAATGTTACTCTCTGGAAGCCTCACGAAGATAATCAAAACTCGGTTGTAAACGGACTTTCTTTAGGTCTTATGCCAGGCGGCGGCACATTGCGCGGTGTGCAATTGGGCCTTTTGGGTGTTTCAGGAACACAGTCCATCCAAGGTGTTACCATTGGATTAATCGGAGCAGGCAGCGGCGGAGAAATGTGGGGTGTCAATATCGGCGGCCTGGGTTGCGGCGCCGGTGAGAGCATACGCGGACTCAATTTTGGTTTACTCGGAGTCGGTGCCGGTGAACATATAAGCGGCATCAATATCGGCGGTCTGGGGTGCGGTGCCGGTGAGAGCATAAAAGGACTGACCCTGGCTTTTATCGGAGCTGGAGCAGGGGAGAGCATGACCGGCATTCAAATGTGTGGATTCGGAGTCGGTGCCGGAGAAGAGCTGAAAGGACTGTCCA
>Ga0207797_1003713_pt1 | contig 10031 bp, 7 predicted proteins | sample PRCRCaboRojoPR_6_FD_187275 | JGI IMG/M metagenome (GOLD analysis project Ga0207797, IMG submission 187275) | Marine sediment microbial community from Cabo Rojo, Puerto Rico - PR CR 10% Liquid 1 (SPAdes) | ecosystem: Environmental > Aquatic > Marine > Coastal > Sediment | place: Cabo Rojo, Puerto... | reverse complement strand
CCCCGATTCGGCTATCCCACGATCGCCCTCCAGGAGGAGTCGTTCGAGTCCCCGACCGGCGGGTTCCTGTACGACCTCGCCCACGGCAACGATCCCGAGTTGTCGGTGCAGAGGGGGTACCAGGTCGGCGTGCGGGTCGTCCTGCCGCCGTTCCCGTTCGACGACGAGAGGACGATGCAGGCCGCACGCGAGCAGGCGTACGACCGCATCGACGACGTCGTGATGCCGAACATCTACTATCGGGACGACATCGGCGAGCGCTGGATCGACGGCGACGGGGATCGCTTGCAGGCGTGGGGGTATCTGGGCTCCCGGGCGGAGCGGCGTCGGCACGCTCTTTCCAGCGTTGTGGTGCGGATGTGGGAAGCCTCGCCGTTCACGACGAGGACACCATCCGCAGGTCCACCGAGCTGCCGCCGCGCCGGGAGTGCGCCAGCGACGAGCGCCGCCGATCGAATCCCTGCCGGCCGGCGGCTTCGGCGCGACTCGACGACCCGCCGTCGGGACGGCAGCCTGACCCGTCGCGCGGTGACGAACACGTTCGGGAGACGGTCCGACGTCCCTGACGCTCCGAACTGTTAGGTGCCGACCGCGTCTCCGAACCACCGACATGGACAGGCGCGTCCTGCTCCGGCTCCTCGGCGTCACGGCGGTGGGCGGGGTCGCCGGCTGTGCGACGGGTGATCCCGACACCGGAACCACCGCGACGCCGACGAAGTCGCCGACTGCCGCGGGTACAGCGTCCCCGACTGCGACGACGACACCGACCGAGACACCGACGCCGACAGAGACCGAGATGACAGACACCACGACCCGACAGATCGACGACGGCCTCGTGACTGTCGCGTCCGACGAGAGCGTCGACGCGACCGTCGAGCGTATCACGGCCGCCGTCGAGGAGAGCCCGCTGAGCCTCGTGACGACGATCGACCACGCCGCGAACGCGGCGTCGGCGGACCTCGACCTCCCGCCGACGAAGCTGCTCGTGTTCGGCAACCCGGCCGTCGGGACGCCGCTGATGCAGGCCAGCCGGACCGTAGCGATCGACCTCCCGCAGAAGATGCTCGTGTGGGCGGACGGCGAGGGGACGAAAGTCGCCTACAACGACCCGACGTACCTCGCAGACCGCCACGGGATCGACGGGCAGACCGAGCGACTCGAACAGGTCCGGGCGGTGCTCGACGGGCTCGCGACGGAAGGGTAGTCCCGCTCGGATCGGCGTCGCAGCCCGTCGGCAGCCACCCACGTCCCGCCGTGCTGTGACGACCGACGAGCCGAGGGGGACCTCGTGCGGGGCTGTGGCGTCCCGTGTCCCCGTGCGCCTCGATCGCCGGCTGACTTCGTCGACGCGACTCGGCCCCCCTCGGGGGCAGTCCTGGCCCGGAGCGGCCCGCTGCCACCCGATCCCGAGTCCCGACCACCGGTCCAGCACCCCCGTGCCGCTCCCGATGACACAAGACAGACCCGTGGCCCGGCGGCCCGTGGACAGTACGCCGAGCCGAACGCTACCGGACGACGACGCTGTGTTCGCCGCGATGATCTCCCTGCGGACCGGATCGGAGACCCCGAACCCGCTCGTCACGGCCGCCGGGTCGCCGCCCTCGGGCGGACGTGGCTCCTCCCGATCTACCTCCTCGCGGGCGTGCTCGCGGATCTCGGCGGCGACGAGCGCCGGATCGTGGGACGCCACTGGCGGGACTGTGCTCCACGCGGTCCTGCAGGAACCGCCGCCGAACGCCCCGACAGCCGTCGACCAACGCCAGTTCGTGTTCGAGAGACGCGTTCGACGTTCCGGGTCGACGGACGAGCGGGAGGACCGCACGGCGGTCGCCGCGAGGACCCGTCGGTGCCGTACCGCCCCGCTCACTCGGTCGTGTCGGGGTCCCGTCCCTCGATCGGGTCGACGCGCAGCGGATCGTCCCGCCACTCGATCTCGAGGGTGGATCGGGGGAGATACGACGCCAGCGTCCGGGCCGACAGGACCCCGCGGTAGTCCCCGTCGCTGAGGACGGGGAGCTGCTTGACGCCGGCGGTTCGCATCGTCTCGGCCGCCTCGGAGAGCGTCGCGGTCGGAGTGATCGTCGTCACCGGCGTCGACATGATCGTCCGGACGGCCAGCGGAGCGTCCGTTTCGGCGACCGCCGCGACGATGTCGGACCCGGTGACGATCCCGACGACGGCGCCCCCGTCGACGACGACGAGCGCGGTGACCTCGGGACGGCGGAGGTGGCCTGCGGCCTCGGTCACGGAGCTGTCGGGCGAGACGGTCGGTGCCGACCCGACCGAAACGGCTTCGACGGTCGTCTCGATCACGCGTGGTACCGGCTCGCGCTCGAAGGCACTTAGTGCTAGTGGACATACGTCCTAATTCAAACGAAAGAAACTAATTACGTCCGAGTGAATTCGACGAAAACGAGGTATTCGTTTCTCCAGTAATTCGTTCGCTGAACGTTTGGCTCTCCTCGATGGATCGAGCGCGGGGTCGACGGCGGTCGACCCGTCCCGGGGTGCAGGCGGCCGGTCGGCAGCGACGCCGTCCGTCACCCTCCTCGTGGAACCGATGGCGGGCCGGGACGGGTGTCCTCGCCCGGGGTGAGTCGAGTTCGAGCGGTTCGGAGTCCACCCGGACGGACGCGTAGACCCGCTCTGCCCACTGGCGCGCGATGGGCGAGTCGGTGTCGAAGCGAACTGGGAGGACCTCGACCGCGACGACGCCGACGTAGCGTGGGTTCGGGACCGCCTCGGCGACCTCCGGGAGTGCTCGGACGGGCCGGTCCGCCTGCGCGTTCCGGGGCTCTTCGAGGAGGGCGAGGATCGGCCGGGGAGACGTTCGGCCCGACCGGCGAGCGGGTGGTCGCGCTGCGGGACGAGTGCGAGCCGGCTGGCCGCTTCCGACCGGGCCGGGGGGGCGCGCCGCCGGGGACAGGTCGGTCCGACGGCGGACGGCGTCCCGGGGGGATCGCAGGGCGCGTCGCGAAACCCCGGAGGCGGTCGTCGCTGGCCGGTCCTCGGCCGCTCTCCGGAGACGCGGGGGCACGTCACCTCACGTCACCTCACGTCACCGGATGATCCGACCGAACGGGGGCGAGTCCGTGTCAGCGAACTCCATCCCGTTCGGTAGTTCGGCGACGCACGCCCGGCAGTACCGGTAGCCGACCTCGTTGGCCACCCGACAGTCGGGACACTCGACGACCGCTCGACTCCCGTCGGGTGCCGGGTCGCTCTCACGTCCGTCGGCACTGGTCGTCCGGTTGCGACCGGTGGACTGTCCGTGCGAGGCGATCGTCCACAGGTACGCGGTGGTCACGACGAGGTCGACGACCACCATCGCGATCAGGACTGCCGTCAGCTGCGAGACCGGTAGTCCTGGCGGGATCATGGCCGGCGAACCAGTACGTCCTCGTCGATCAGAAAGTTTGGAGCCGGCCGTGACGGTCGGCTCGCACAGTCGTCCCGGGGATCGCCCCCCTGCGACGATCGAACGGGGCGAAGGGTGCAGTCGGCGGTCGGAGTCGACCGGAGCCGGTCGCAGCCGGTCGGTGACGGGACCGCTGACCGGCGATACGGCGGGACGGCGCCCCGTCGCGGGCACACTCGAGCGTACGTATCCGGTTCAGTCGTGCGCCGTCGCCGCTTCGAGTCGCGTCCGGAGGTTCTCCAGCGTCGTCCGGAGTTCCCGTTCGTTGTACCGCTCGACGAACGGCTCGACCACGACGTCGAGGACGGGGATCGGGACGTCGTACCGGGCCGTGTAGGTGACGACCGTCTCGCCGTCGTCCGCCTCGAACTCCCACACGCGACGCGCTTGCCGCCGTTCGGGAGTTCCTCGACCGGCTCGGAGCGGACGAGACTCGGGGTGGTCTCCGGCTGGTTCTCCGGCCGGTCCATGTACTCGAACACCTCGCTCACCGGTGCGTCGATCCGTACCTCGTGACTGACCTCGACCATGGGCTGGACACCGCCTGCCCCCGGTTATGCACCCGGACGGGTAAGCCACCCGGACTCGACCACCGGGATCCGAACTCGACCCCGACCACCAGTGCCAGAGCTGGCACGTCACGCCACCAGGACCGGCGGGCGGGCGGGTCGGCCCCGGATCCGTGGCCTCGGGGCGCCGACGGCGGCCCCGACCGTCCCCTACAGCTCGAACAGCAGGGTGACGACGTCGAGGAAGCCGACGGTCCCGTCGCCGTCGAAGTCTGCGGCGGCGCGCCGGTCGGGGTCGTCGTCGATCGCGGCGAAGTCGGCGAACAGCAGGTCGACCACGTCGATGAAGCCGACACGGCCGTCGCCGTTGACGTCCTCGTACAGGCCGTCGTCGTCGGGGTCGTTCGCCGGGGTCGGCGGCACGATCACCGGGTCGACCACGCTCGGCGGGACCGTGACGGCGACCAGGTTGTCCGTCGTGTTCGTCTCCGGGGCGTCGGCCCGGGCGCGGACGAGGACGGTCTCGTCGGCCGACAGCGAGAGCGGGGACACCCCGACGCGCACGGTCCGGGTGACGGGCTCGCCCGACGGGGCGCCGTCGATCGTCGTCCGTCGACGCACCGTCCGGTTCGCCGCCGAGACGGCGACGGTAACGTTCGCGGCGCCCGGGCCGCGGTTGCCGACCGCGACCTCGATCGCCTCGCCGTCGACGACGGTCGTCGTCCCGGGCGCGACGAACAGGTCCGGGAGGCTGGTCGCGACGACGCGCCGCCCGTCGGTCTCGTCGATCTCCGCGACGCGGTCCTCGGGGTCGACCCGGAGCCGCGTCGGGCGGTAGCGGTTCAGGTCGGCGACGGGCACCGTCAGCGTCGCCGTCCGCCCCTCGCCGGGTGCCAGTGCCGGGAGGTCGGCGGTCGCGACCGTCCGACGGTCGTTGGTCACCGCGAGCGACGTCGCGCCGGCGGGCGCGTCGCCGTCGTTGACGACCGAGACGGCGTACGTGACGTTCCGGGCGCCCGGGCGCCTGAAGAGGGCGTCGATCGAGAGTTCGGGCCGGGAGGTGACCACCTGGACGGTGGCGTTCGTCCCGGGGAGCGTCGGCGTCGTCGTCGCGGCCCGGACGGTGAGCGTGCCGTCGGTCGGCGCCTCGACGGTCGCCGCCCCGGGCGCGCGCTCGCCGGGCGCGAGCGGCGCCAGCGAGCGGCGAGCGAGCGTCGTCGACCCGTCCGCCAGGACGACCGTGACGTTCCGGGCGGTCCGCGTCCCCCCGTTGGTGACCGCGTAGCGGACGGTCGTCGCGTTGCCGGGCGAGACGGACGCGGTCGGCCGGGCGGAGAGGTTCAGCGCGGCGCCGTACGTGTGGCGGGCGTAAAACAGGTCGTTGAGCTGGTCGTCGTCGCTGACGTTCCGGCCGACGAACGCCGTCAGGAAGCCGTCCGGGCCGCCGCCGGTCGCCGCCTGGCCGAACGTCAGCGACGCGGTCTCGGGGCTGACCTGCCGCGCCGGCGTCCAGTTGCCCCCGCGGCGCGCGCGGTAGAAGACCGCTGGCGTCGAGGTGCTGTTGCCGTCGACCGTCCGGCCCCGGAAGGTGATGACCGTCACCTGGCGGCCGTCGGCCGTCTCGCGGGTCACCGCGCCGACGTCCGTCGGGGCCGCGACGGGCGCCGTCCCGACCCGTCCGCGGCGGTCGCCGGCGACGTACTGCAGGCTCCGGTTGTCGGCTGGCCCGCGCAGCCAGGTGACCGATCCGGGCGTCGTCGCGACGTCGACGAGATCCGCGACGGGGACCGTCCGCTCGGTCCCGGCCGCCAGGTTCCGGACGACGAGCCGGCCGTCGTCGCCGGTCGTGTTCGCCGGCCGGACGGCGACCAGGCGGAGCGCGGTCGCGTTACCGGCGACCCGGGGCCGTCGCGCGTCGGCGATCGTCCGGACCGGGCCGAGCGACGCGGCGCCCGGTTCGTACGTCGCGTACCGGACGCTCCGGTCGTCGCGGGTCGAGAAGTTGCCGTCGCCGTCGACCCGCCACGCGACCAGGTAGCGGCCGTCCCCGGAGGCGACCCGCGGCGAGAACGCCGCGCCGTCGTCGCCGGCGATCGGACGCGGGGCCGACCAGCCGTCGGCGCCGCTGCCGTTCCGGGCGGCGAGGGCCACTCCTGTCGCCCGGAAGGCGGCCGCCGGCTCGACCGTCGACGCGTTCGCGAACGACCGGTTCAGCCGCGTCCACGCGACCAGGCGCGAGCCGTTCGTCCCGGTCGCGACCGACGGGTCGAGGTCCATCCGGCGGTCGTCGGTGAGGTTCGTCGGCGCCCCGAACCCGCCGTCCGCGTACCGGCGGACCGTGATCTCGTGGCCGTCGAGGACGCCCCGGTCGGCCGGCTGGCGGTCCCACGCCAGCAGGAACCCGCCGGGCGTGCCCGCCACCGACGGCGAGCCGTCGGCGTACGGGTCGGTCGTGAGCCGGCCCGTGCGCGTGCCGACGCCGCCGGTCGTCCCGGCCGCGGCCGTCGACACCGTGGCGGGCGAGGCCGGCGTCTCGCCGACCTTCCGGCGGAGCCGCGTCGTCGCGGCGGCTCGATCCCGGAGCGACGACGCCGTCACGCCGGCCTCGAACAGCGTGGCCTCGAAGGAGATCGTCGAGAAGACCAGGATCACCCGGCCGCTCACCGTCGCCTCGCCGGCCAGGGTGACGTTCCGCTCCAGTCGGGGGAACGTCGAGTCGATGCCGGCCCGCCCCGTCGTCGACGCCTCGAGGGCGAACAGCTCGAAGAGCCCCTCGCTGACGCCGGCGCTCGCCGAGCCGCTCAGCTCGAGGCCGACGCTCGCCGTGCCGCCCGCGGGCGGCCACCACGTCCCGTTCGCCCAAACGAGGTCCGACCCGCTCACGTACCCGCCGTAGAACACCACGGCGCTGATCCCGTCCGGGACGGGCTCCGGGAGGTCGATCTCCCTGTAGCCGCCCCCCTCGCCCTGGAAGCTCCCCGTTACCTTCCGGAACTCGAGGGCGGCCACGCCCTGCCGACTGATCCCGGTGACGGCCCCCGAGCCGGCGACTCTGACGCCGGGCGTCTGGACGTCGAGTTCGGCCTGGCCGCCGAGGGTGTTCCGCGGCGGGGCGAACCGGCCGCCGAGCCTCGCCTGCGCCAGGAAGGCGACCTCCGCCTTCCCGAGGAGCGCCAGGTCGCGTTCGAAGCCGATCCGCCCGGTCGGCGGGAGCGTGACGCCGACGACGTACCGTCCCCCGGGCGCCAGCTCCAGCTCCCCGTTGTCGAGGACGTACTCGACGAACGATCCGAACCGCACGACGCCGACGTCGACGGTTCGAGTGACCGTCCGCCCCGAGGCGGCGACCACCCGGATCCGGACGACCGTATCCGGCCCGTACGTCGTCGGGACCGCCGCCCCCCAGCCGTCCGTCCCGTTCCGGTCGACGAGCGTCTCGACGACCTCGCCGCCGGTCCGGACCTCGAAGGCGACCCGGTCGACCCCCGTGGGTGCGACGGCACCCACGGTGTAGTTCTTCGTGATCAGCGGGTGGCCGGGGACCTGCCCCGGCGGGGAAGCGGCGACGAGGGTGATCGCCGGTTCGGAGACGTCCGGGTCGACGACGTCGACCGACCGGTCGACCCGGAACCGGAAGCCGTCGACGGTGGTCACCGTGGCGGTCACCTCGTACGAGCCCGGCTCGGCGAACCGGTGGAAGACCCGGATGCCCGTCGCGGTGCCGCCGTCGCCGAACGACCACTCGACGCGGCTGACCTCGGTCGGGCCCCCGAGCGACCGGACGACCTGGCTGACGTTCAGCTCCGCGGTCGCGTTCGCCGTCGGGGGCGACGGCCGGACGGTGATCCCGCCGTCGGCCGACCGGTCTTCCAGCGCGTAGAGGGTGTCCCCGGCGACGACGTACAGCGAGTCGTTGATCGGGGTCGGGTACGCCGGGGCCGCGTCCGGTGTCCAGGCCCACTGCTCGGTCCCGTCGGTCCGGTCGAGCGCGTAGAGGGTGCCGTCCGACGCGGCGACGTAGAGGCTCTCGTCGGTCGCGGTCATCCGCCCGGTGTCGTGGAAGGAGATGTCGACCCGGGGCTGGAACCACCGCCGCTCGCCGGTCCGGGCGTCCAGCGCGACGACGCCGGTTTCGGTTCCGTTGTCGACGGAGGCGTAGAGGGTGTCGTTCCCCGCGACCAGCGCGCCCGTCCGGTCGAAGCCGCCGACGCTCCAGTTCCGGCTCCCGTCCGCGGGGTCGAACGCGACGACGCTCGTGTCGTCGACCGCGTAGACCGACCGCCCGGTCGCCGCCTGGGCGCCGAACCCGGTGGCGTCGAGCGAGCCCCGCCACGCGACCGACCCGTCGCCGGCGTCGAACGCCGAGAGGTTCCCGTTCGCCTCGCGGACGTAGACGTGGCCGTGCCGTGCGAGCAACGGCGCCCGGGGCTGTGCGCCCAGCTGCGTCGCCCAGCCCGAGCGGCCGGTGTCGGTGTCGTACGCGGTCACCCGTCGATCGTAGCCCAGATAGACGGTCCCGTCGGCGACGACGGGCGCCGTGATGAACGAGTCGGCGCCCTCGGGGGTGACGTCCCACACCTCGCGCCCGGTCGTCGCGTCGTACGCCGTCAGGTTCTGCCGGGCGACGAAGAGCCCGCCAGTCAGGGGGTACGTGACCACGACGTCGCCGGCCACGACGGGCGCGAACCCCTGGACGCCGCTCCCGTTCGCCCACTCGACGCTCCCCGACCGCCTGTCGATCGCGGTCAGCGAGCCGTCGGCGACGTTGACGTAGATCCCTCCCTCGCTCGCGACGACGCCCGAAGGGGTCCCGGAGACGGTCCGGGACCACCGGATCCGCGGCACTCCGCTCGGCGCGTCGGCACGGGGATTCACGCCCGTCTGCCCGGTGTCACGGAACAGGTTCGACCACACCCCCGCGGGGACCGCCCCCGGGCCGCCGCCGGTGGCAGTCGACGCCGTGACGACCGGTCGCTCGCCGTCGTCGGTATCCGGCGCCGGGTCGGTTCCGTTCTTCGCGGGGATCGTGGCGCCGATCCCCGATGTGCCGTTCGACCCCGTGCCGTTCGATCGGGTCGCGCTCGCGTCGCCGGCCGAGCCTGCCCCACCGGCCACCGGTGCGACGGTGCTCGCGACGAACAGTGCGACGCAGAGGACCGCCGATACCGCTGCCCTCCCCATCTCGAATCGGACCCAGGACTGTTGACACTTCAACCCTTCTCCTGATACTGATATAATATATCCGTTTTATGTTACGTGATCGGCGAGGTCAGTCTGTCGGGACAGTTCGCGTCGAGTTGCCGATCCGCGGGCAGGGCTCGGCACAGTGCTCGAGGAGGGGCCGGGATCCGCCGACCGATCCCCCGGGGCCGACGCGATCGCCGTGTCCGGACGTCCTCCGCCCGGTTACCCCGAGGGAGCGCAGCATCGACCGTCGGGTCGGGGGGCGAGCACCGACCGGTACTCACTGTGACCCGTCGACACCACTGCGAACCGTCCACACCACCGGGACCTGTCGACACCACCGCGAGCCACCGACACTCACCGCGAACCGTCGAGGACGTCCACGAGGTCGGCCGGGGAGTCGAGGACGTAGTCGGGGTCGTACTCGCCCGGGTCGGCCTCGCCGTCCGTGGGACACCACGCGGCACCCAGTCCGGCGCCCGTCGCGCCGGCGACGTCGAACGCCAGGGAGTCGCCGACGTACAGCGCGCTCGACGGGTCGATCCCGAGCCCACCGACCGCCCGGTCGAACGGGTCCCGGTGGGGTTTGCGCCGGGGGAGGTCCCCCGCGAACACGACCTCGTCGAACGTCCCGTCGATGCCGAGCGACCGGAGCTTCACCGACTGGCGCTCCTCGGGGCCGTTCGTCAGGAGGCCAACCGGACCGTGTGCCCCGGCCGCCCGGAGCGCCGTCTCCGCGCCGTCCCGGAAGCGCACGGCCGAGTAGTCGACGGTCTCGCGGAAGCCCCGCGCCAGCGCGTCGGCGTCGACCGAGCGCCCGTGCCGGTCCGCGACGATCCCGAACCCCTCGGCGAGAGAGACGCGGGGATCGTCGGGATCGGGCGGTGCCGACAGCGCCGCCCACAGCTCCTCGGGCTCGC
>Ga0207797_1003712_pt1 | contig 10032 bp, 10 predicted proteins | sample PRCRCaboRojoPR_6_FD_187275 | JGI IMG/M metagenome (GOLD analysis project Ga0207797, IMG submission 187275) | Marine sediment microbial community from Cabo Rojo, Puerto Rico - PR CR 10% Liquid 1 (SPAdes) | ecosystem: Environmental > Aquatic > Marine > Coastal > Sediment | place: Cabo Rojo, Puerto... | reverse complement strand
CGTCGTATTCGTTCTCGAACCTGTTCGGGCTGTTCGACCTGCTCGAAGCGAACGAGCCCGACCCCGTCGTGAGATCTTGCTCACTTTCGACACCCAGTTGATCCAGAGTAGCGATTTTCAGTAACGCCGTTTTTTTAGACTCTAAGGAGCCCGTCCAAAAAACATCCGCCGACAGCGACGGAACACACTATCTAGTCAATCCAATATGTCGGTATTATTACTAGCTACAATACGATGTATTACCTGGTATTCAGCCATGACACATAATTTTATTGATCACAATCGAGACCAGCAGCATCTCCTCCCGAAGGACATCTCCGACTGGGTTGAGGAAGACAGTCTGAAGCGATTCATCTCCGATACCATCGATTATCTTGACACCGAAGGCCGACTTGATCCCTTCTACCCACAACCTCGGGAGGACGGCCGCGGGCGGCCGTCCTTCCACCCCGTCGTGATGTTGAAAGTCCTCGTCTTCGTCGAGAAAGGGGCAAACGCGGAGTGGTCGTTGTTTTCGGCGACGCATGATCTGCTGAAGCTGTGGCGGTCCGGCCGAGGGCCGGACAGCCACGCAGTCGCAGACACGATAGCGCGATAGCCACTGCCGGTCTTTGTTTTTATCGATGGTGATCAGGGGCAGGTCATCCGCGTGTCCGATTGAATCGGTCAACCGAATTCTTGGACAGGCTCATCGACGAGGCCGAAATCACATTCACGCCTTTCGCATCGAGTACTTTATACTAACTTTCCGTGTCCTCTCTGCCCCCGAATCACCAGCATCACCGATGTCACTGTTATCGACGACAAGACGGTATCTACCACCCTTCATCGTCACGGTGGCTCGAGCGCTGGTCTCAATGCCTTGAACCGTTCCGCCGACGATATATGTGGGATCGCCGCTCTCGCCACGAACGACCTCGAGGTATTCTCGATACCCGGATTCAGTGAACAGGAACACGTCGAAGTCGAGATCGGTACTCGATTCGTTCTCGACGGTCCACTGCAGGATGAACGATTCGGGGATCTGGATTCTGATAGCGAATCCGGTACCCCCCTCGATACTGATCGTTTCGTTATTTGTCTGCGAGTAGCCGACGGTTTCTGTAGGCTCGGGCGTCGGGGATTCCATCGGGGTCGGTGGATCAACTGGTGTAAGAGTTGGGGTTCTCGTATCACCGTTATCCCCGCGTGATACCCATCCCGGAGGCTCGATACTGTTACACCCCCCCGTGAGAACGATTCCGCTCCCCGCGAGCAGTTGTCGTCGTCCCAGATCCATAGTCCGATTACGTTAGAAGTGAATAAAACGGTGCGGTAGTGTCCGTAGACCGATGGATTTCTCGGTCGGGAAGGCACCCCCGCCGTTGGTCCATCTTCTCCGCCTCCGTCATCTGGTTGTAGTGTTCTTCGAGTACCCGCTGGGACACGTCACGTCGGTTGGGTATCACCGCCGGTTCGATCCCCGCCCGTGCAGACGCAGCGAGCACCCTGTGTTCGTGTTCTCACCCACCGTGGGGTGCCGCCCGCCCGCTGCCAGCGGCCCGTCTCGCGACGGGGTCGAGGGGAGCGGACCCGTCGCCGGGCGCGCCGCCGGTACGCCGACCCCGATCCCCCGCACCGAGGGGTGCCCCAGTACAGCCGTATATATTCCTCACTTTCGACACCCAGATTCGTCGCCAGCTGATTTTTCGACGCGACCGTGAAATTCTATTCCCCGGTGACGAACCGTTACCCAGTGACCACGCTGGAGAACTTCGCACCCGGTCCACTGCCGGTGATTAACGCCGTCTGTAAGGAGTGTGGGTTAGTCGAAGTGATCGATGAGATCGTTGAGTGGGACGAACAACAGGCCGTCGTCTCTCCTGGATCGTTGACCGCCGGTCTCGTCATGAATTTCCTGACGGAAGGACAGCCGATGTATCGGCTGTCCGACTTCTTCGGGAATGAGGACCCGGAGAATCTCTTCGGTGACGGGATTTCGGCTGAAGGCCTCTACGACCGGCGGTTTGGCTGGACACTCGATACCATCGCGCGGGGGATTGATTTATGACAATGGACACGAGTGGAACGGGTATCTGTGCTCTCCGAGGTCGAGGGTGAAACAGTCGCGGCGTGGTTGCGCCAGGGGTACGAGAACCTCGGAGCGCACTCGGAGGAAGTCGGCGCAATGCTTTCGGTGATCTCGACCGGTATGAACCCGGCGGCGGGGTTGTTTCTCGGCCTCGCCGGGACGATGGGCGTCGGGTTGGTACAGGACAAAGCGGTCGAAGCGGGCGCGGAACTCGATCAGCGACTACAGGAGCTCGCCACCGAACTCGAGGACAGCGACGATGCAAAACGGGCGCGATTGGGAGCGACGCTCCAGCGGTTCACGGGGCTACTGCCGGACAGCGACCAGTGGGAGCGATCGATCATCCGGTCGCTGAACGGCGATCCCGAGGACCTGGTCGAACTGTTGCGAACCTACCAGGAGGACGACCGGCGACGGCGTCGGTACGAGCGGGCGTTCGAGGCCGTCGTCACCGGCAACGTCGAGGAGCAAACGGACGAAGACGAGGACTTCGTCGACTATCTCCAATCGGAGCTGGACACGGACGACCGCGACGAAGCGCTGGCCGCGTTTCTGGACGTTCAGGAACTCCTGACCGCACAGAAGGTCCACGAGACGCTGGAGACGCTGCACGGCGTGGAGTACGACTTCGAAGCTATAGAAGAGATGATCGGAGAGAGCCAGCGAAAACTCGACAGCCTGCTCGACGCCCGTCTGGGCAACGAGGGGTTCCGGCGAATCGACGAGCACTATCACCGGCTCGAACCCGGGGAGCCAGACGTCGAGCGGGCGATCCAGCGGGGGTTCCGGCCGCGGGATGTCGCCGCTGGCCTGGCGGTCGAGCGATCAGTATCCCTGCATACGGGGAGCGAGGGCCGCTCGTTCGAACCGGCGGACCTGGCCACGTACCTCGTCGAGGCGGCGCCGGGGACGGACGTGCTCGTGAGAGGGCGCCCCGGATCGGGAAAGACCACCTACTGTCTGTCGGTCCTCCGTGAGTGGTACGACGAGGGGTACGGCACCGCTCTCTACCGGCGCGGCGGCGGGACGCCACTGACCAACCCCGGGAACGTCACCGAGGAGATCCGGCGAGCGTCGGGACACGTGCTGGTCGTCGTCGACGATGCAGTACGGGAGGACGCCGACGGTATCTTCGAGGTCATGGACGAGTGTGAGAACGACCGGGACGTGACGTTCCTGTTGAACGCACGCTACAGCGACCTCGGCAACGCCTCGCCCGGGGGGACCGTCGGTAGCGACGCCGACCGGCAGTTACGCCGGACGTTACAGGAGATCTCCAAAGCGGATATCGAACCGCTGGACGAGGGCGGCGAGGACTGTGCCGAGATCATCGACCACTTCGAATCGCTGCTCGACCGCGAGTTCGATTATACGGGCCAGACGCTGTACGACAGTATCCGGACGGAGAGCCGCGCTGGCGAGATGCTCCACCTGACCTACCGCCTCTTCGGCGAGGGACTGCAGCCGGACGTGCGTGCGAAGTACGAGACGGTGGAGACGCCCTGGGCGGACGGCGCGCCGGACATCGGGGAGGATCTACAGCGGTTCGACGACGACCTCCGGCGGACGATCGGCCTGTTCGTGAATCTCCTGAACGTCGCGGAGAACGTCGAGGTCCGCCGGGAGTACCTGTACGCGCTCGCGGCGGTCTATGAGGACGTTTCGGTGGCTCGGGTGCACGAACTGCTCAAGTGTCTGGACGGATGGCTGTTCTTCGATCTCGAAACCGGGTCGATCAACCCCCAGCACGAACATTGGTCGTTTCTCTACCTGGAGTTCGGACTTCCGGAAGACACCGAGCAGGAGGACGGTGACGAGGACATCGACAGGCCACCGTGGTGGGACGAGGGGGAGAGCGCGGACGACCCCGGTTCCGGTGTGACCCCTCTGCACTTCCGGTTCGAAACGTGTCTGGACGCGCTGTTCGCGCTACTGGATCCGGAGCTGGACGAACGGGCCGGGATCGACCACCGGACCGACAACGGGGAACTGCTGAACGACATCGAGACCGACCCGGACAGCGTCGCCACCCGTGTCATCGGCGGACTGTTCGGGATCGGATCGGAGTATCCGGTGCTCGAACCGCTGTTCCTGTCGAGTGACGACGCGGTGTTCTCACTGGCGGCGTGGGAGACCTGCCCACCGCTGGCGATGGGGGAGGCTGCGATCGCCCGGGGGAGGATGCTCGAAGCCAGGGGAGACCTGAAGACCGCTAGCGAAGAGTACGAGCGTGCACTGGACTGGCTCGATGACGCGGCGGCAGCCGCGACAACTACCCGGTCGCGAGCCCTGTTGGGACGGGGCGACGTAGCGCGAACGAGAGGGGAGTTCGACTTCGCTCGGGAACGGTACAGCGAGGCGCTTGCGACCGCCGTCAGCGGGGAGGGGGAGACGAGGACGGGGACCGTAGCGAACTGTCTCCAGGCACTCGGCCGCGTTGCCCTCTCACGCGGGAGGTTCGAGCGGGCTGCGGAGTTCTTCGAACGGGCCCACTCGATTTTCAGCGAGATCGACGACCGCCGTGGCGAAGCCGAGAGTCTCACGAACCTCGGGACGATCGCCCGCGTCAGCGGTGATTTCGACGCGGCCGAGACGTACCATCACCGGGCCCTCGACATCGTCCGCGAGATCGGCGACCGTCACGGTGAAGCGACGAGCCTCAACAGCCTCGGTTTGATCGCCCGCGGACGTCGCGAGTACGAGACCGCCGGCGAGTACCACGACCGAAGTCTCGCCGTTTTCCGCGAGATCGGTGCGCGCCGGGGCGTAGCGGTTAGTCTCAACAATCTCGGGAGGCTCGCCCGGGCTCGCGGTGATCTCGACGCAGCCGAGGAGCACCACGATCGAGCCCTCGATATCTTCCGTGCGGTCGACGACCGCCAGGGTGTGGCGGTGAGTTTCAAGAACCTCGGGGACGTCGCCCGGACTCGCGGCGACCTCGACGTGGCCGAAGAGTACCACGACCGGAGCCTCGCCGTGGGCCGGGATATCGGCGTCCGCTACGACCAGCAGTGACCGTTGCCTCCGCCCTCGGGATCGCCTCCGCCCCGGTCACGCTCTCGTAGGCGATCCGCTGCTCCTCGGTCACTCGATCGAGGCTCGCCGTCCGGATCTCCGATCCCGCTTCCGGCACGGCAGCCACCATGATGTACGCCGACAAGCACGTATCGTTAACCTGTGAGATGGCTTTCTCCTGGTGAACCGCCCGTATGAAGTGTTGCATTCGGCGCGCTTCTCGCTCACAACGAGGCAGGGAGGAAGCCAACGGCTGAAATCGGGGCCGATGACAGTGGGTTTCGGTAGGTCGGGATGCCGGCCGAGCCGCATCCGAGTGACTCACTGGAGGTTGGTGGCTGGGTCCAGGGTGAGATCGAGAGGGATCAGTAGCTGGTCTCCCGCTTTCGGTCGTGTATAGCAGCGTTTGGAACCGGTGACACACCCCGGACGGGGACGGTCCCTCCGTCCGTGAGTAAAGACTTCCAACCGCTACTATAGGTCCCCGGACGTCCCCCCGGGTCGCGGAATCACCCCGGCCACGTTGCTCGGACCGACCACGGGTGATGCCACTACTCGCTCTGACAGCCCGAGGCACCCATCAAGACGCCCGCTCGAGATGTTGTAGAGGTGCCGGCGGATCGACCCACCCAACGATGCTCGCGGGTGTAGGGTCGGGGCGGCCGCGACTGCCGGCGCGAGCGGAGCGCAGTCGACCAGAGGGAGAGAGCCATGAGAGGGAGAGAGCCATGAAGGAGCGGTCCGTTCGGACCCACGAGTAGCGAGTGCCGACGGCGGAGGTGGGACCTTGACTGGTTGGTGGTGCTCCCTGCGGAACGAGAGGCGCTGCTTCGGTGTGATCGTCTTGCATCAGTGTCGAAGCGCTGCCCGGCCGAATCGTGATGGACTGAACGGGCGATGGCGGAGCTGGACCCCTGGGAGTATCTACTGAAACGGGGGTCGAAATGCGCCGAGCGCCTTTCGTCGCCCCGAGAGATCGAACGTCTCTCGAACGACAGCGATCTCCCAGGGACGCTCCGCCCGAGGGCATTCACGATACAGTCGTCACTGACCGACTGATCTCCGAGAACGGGGGTCGGATAGCGCCCTTCGAGTCGTGCGAGACCCTACCCTCGAGACGGCAGGCCGACCCCCTCGGCCAACAGTTCGTGGGATCGGAGCGCGTCGTCGTGATCGGCAACGGCGTGCTGGATCATCACCTCGTCGACGCCGACGCGGTCGGCGAGCTGCTCTAGTAGGCCCGCGAGCGTCTCCGGACGCCCGGAGATCGACCGCGGCCACTCGTCGGCGTCGAGCGTGGCAGGTGTCGGCTCGGGAACGCCGCCGAGTTCCTCGATCGCCTCCTCGATGGATGGCCTGGTTCCGACGATGCCGCGCTGCATCCGCTCGTACACGGCCTCGGCTATCGCCCGGAGTCGTGCCGCCTCTTCGTCCGTCTCCGCACAGACGGCGTTTACCGCGATCGTCCCCTCGGGTCCGTCCACCCCTCCGGCCACCCGTGACGGTTGGAACTGCTCGCGATACTCCTCGAACGCACGGGTAGCGAACTGCGGTCGGATGAACGCCGCGAAACAGTACCGCAGTCCGAGTTCGCCGGCGATGGCTCCGCTCGACGGACTCGATCCGAGCACCCACGGGGTGGGTTCGTCCTCGCCCGAGCGTGGGATCTCGAGGTCGTGATAGGCGTGTCCCTCGGGGTAGCCGTCGTAGAGGTGATCGACGACGGCCTCGATCTTCTCGGCGTGGTCCTCGTCGGGGTTCTGGACGTGTCGCTCTGTGCCCAGCGCGCGATCCACGGCGGGCGAGCCGTTCGCTCGACCCAGTCCGGCGTCGATCCGCCCCGGCGCGAGCGCGTCCAGCGCACCGAACAGTTCCGCGACTTTGAACGGACTGTAGTGATTGAGCAGCACGGCCCCCGATCCGAGCCGGATCGAGTCCGTTTCGGCGGCGAGCTGTCCGAGCAGTACCTCGGGCGTCGTCCCAGCGAGGGTGTTCGCCATCCCGTGGTGCTCGGCAACCCAGAACCGCGAGTAGCCGAGCTGCTCGGCCTGTTTTGCGGCTTCGACGGTGTTCGCGTATGCATCGGTCGCAGTGCCGTCGTCGGGAACTGGGGAGAGGTCGACGACAGAGAGGTCCATGTCCGCTCACCGGGACTGTGCGAGATAACGGTTGGGTTCGGCCGTTCCGTGCCGTACATCAGCCAGTCTGCAGAACAGCGACGGATGCGTGACCAGCTCTCACGGGTCACTCGGCCCTGGAATCGGCGCTCCTGACCGGGGAACTCGATCAGCGAGTCGCCGATCAGCGCGACCGAGCACCGCCCGGATACCAGCTCTGCTTCACCCCTCGGAACCGCATCAGCTCGTCTTCCTCGATCAGCGGCCGACGGCCCACCCCACGGACCTACTCTCCTCGGGTCGCCGCTGTATCGAGGTGGTCGGCAATCGCCTCCAACTCGTCTTTCCTGAATGATCCATCGCCCGCCGCCGCCTCCGTCTCGCTCAGCTCCACGCGCCACCGGATGCCCGAGCGCATCTGTGACTTCGACGGTGAGGGACCATCGTCAACGACGTACCCGACCTCGTTCGCGATGGCCGCGAGTTCCTCCTTGGTGAACTGGGCATCCACCTCGCGCTCGAACCGTCCAACCTCCACACGAATCAGGTTTCGTATCTCGTGAACGGTCGGACCCATACCGAACACGACGACGACCGTCCCTCTATACGTTGGGATGCGGGCTCGGCCTCGTCCCGGATTTCTCGTTCGGCTTCCTCCCGTTCACGTTACCCGCAGAGAACCCGATGACGTCGACGACTTCGGCGTGTTCGTTAATGCCCCGTCCCCCCTGGACCCGAGTCGAGCGTCACAGAAGGAGTAGCCGGGAGAGGTCTGTCGTGCTACTCGCCTTCCTCGGCAGTACGACGACCGACCGTCCGGGCCTTGTACGCATCCACATCGTCTCCGGTTCTGATCGGACTCCGATCTCACGCTCCGACCGTATCGGCCACGCGGTCAGCAACGGGAAGTCGACCGGCCCGATAGAGCACCACCGACAGCGCGAGGACGAGGACGAGTCCGACGGCGAAACCACGGAACACCGCTGTAAACGAGTAGCCGGCCTCGACGAGCGCCCCCACGACGCCGCTCCCGGTGGCCTCGATGGCGATCGAGAGCCCGCTGAACGCCGCGAACGTCCCGGCGCGGGTATCGGCCGGGAGCGCCGAGAGAACGTAGGTGTCGAGCGCGGGGAACAGGCCGTGGATGGCGTAGCCGAGGAGGATCGAGACCACACCCAGAGCGAAAACCCCACTGAAAACGGTCACCCCGAAGACCCCGACGGTGAAGGTCCCGACCAGCCCCAGGATGTAGGGGACCGTCGGCAGGCGGTCGACCAGGGTTCCGCTGATCCAGAACGCCGGTACCCCGGCCGCGAACGTGACCGTCAACAGGAGGTTCGCGACCCCCGCGTCGAGCCCCCGCGCGAGCATGACGGAGACGTAGAAGTTGAACAGTCCCTGCCAGACGAACCCGGCGGCACTGATGAACAGCATCCCCGCGAGGACCACCCGCCAGTTGCCGAGCACACCACGAAAGTTCCGTGCCGGTGGGGCCTCCTGGACCCCATCGGTTCGTCGCAGGCCGAGCGCGAACACCAGCGTGGTGAGGAGGGCTGTGGCCGCGAGGAGCCAGAACACCACCCGCCAGGCTGCGACCGCGACGACCGTCACGACGACCGTCGGGGCGGCCACCGCTGCGAGTTGCGCGGCGGTCCCGTGTACGCCGATGCGCTTGCCCACCCGGTCGGGGTAGAGTTCACCGATGAGTGGTACCGCGGAGACGAAGTAGGCACCGGAGGCCACGCCGACGGCCAGCACGCCGGCCCGGAGCGTCCAGACGTCCGTCGACGCGGCCGTGAGCGCCGCCGCCCCGGCGAGGGCGACACCGGAGAGGACGACGATCCGTCGCCGGGAGACCCGCGTGAGCACGTAGCTCAGCGGGAGTCGGGGGAGCGCCGAGCCGAGCCAGACCAGCGACACGATCGCGCCGACGGTTGCCGGCCCGGCGTCGAACGCCGTCTGCAGTGGTTCGACGAGCGGGGCGAAGACGACGCGCCCGAAGTTGACGACGAAGACCATTCCGAGGAGACTCCGATACAGGTGGCGGGTCACTGTCCGCTGGTTGTTCGAGACGTGTATCATCGGTTTCGCTTCGCAGCCGCATCCGTCCACCTCCGCCCGACGGCCGTGGATCCGCGGTAGTGCTCACACCAGGGGCGGAACCGACGAGACACCCCGACGTCCGGGTCTCTCGTCTCCCGTTGGCCGTCGAGGGTATCTGCCTCCCCGGCAGCGTGACGACCGGCCGTCCAGCCCCGGCGGAAGACGGCGGGCCGGGTCGTCGAATCGAAGACGTCGTCACTCGGTTCGTGGACGAACCGTCGGTCTTCGGGGATGGGAGTGACGTCCCACGTCGATCGGTTCGTCGACGGTGTGCCGGGCAGTCCCTCCGTCGATGTCCACCGTCGAGAGGCGGCTACGTCCACGTCCCGGGCGACGGGTTGGGTTTCGAACTGTTCGTGGTCGTCCGCGGTGTCGTCGAAGGCATCGGGGCCGGTCATCGTGAGTCACGTCGGGGACGAGAGCGTGCCTCGGTGCCTCCTGGCGCACGCAAAAACGGCGCAGGACACGTCCGGTGTGGTGCCCACGGTGTCGGTCCGTCGTAGGGCGCGGTTCCCGATAGCGACGCTGGACACGACGGCGAGGCCCCCTCGAACACACACCGGTTCATCGTGGGCCGACGATACGCTCTTTGCCGGTGATTCACAACCGTGGCGTATGAGCATCCGCCCGGCGACCACACCGAACCACCGGCGACTGCCGGCCGAGGTGTTCGACGCCCGGATCGACGCACTCCGACGCCGGTACGCCGACTGTGACCTCTGTGCA
>Ga0207797_1003711_pt1 | contig 10032 bp, 8 predicted proteins | sample PRCRCaboRojoPR_6_FD_187275 | JGI IMG/M metagenome (GOLD analysis project Ga0207797, IMG submission 187275) | Marine sediment microbial community from Cabo Rojo, Puerto Rico - PR CR 10% Liquid 1 (SPAdes) | ecosystem: Environmental > Aquatic > Marine > Coastal > Sediment | place: Cabo Rojo, Puerto... | reverse complement strand
GAAATAAAGCCCTTAAGCTTATCGCCAAAGCGGCGCATATCACATTCAGGATGTCATGTTTAAAAAGTGAATATTGGGCATATCCTGAACCACGAACATCGATCAAAAAAAGCATTTTGATCAGTTGAGTGCTGCTAGAATTAAGGCATCTCTTGTTGAAGAGTTGCCTACATCCAATGTTGTATGCGAAAACAATGTTTGTTGTGTAAATGTTGAAGCGGATTTAAGCCAACAAAGCCGCATCATTGAACTTGTCAATGAGAAAGCTTCGAATGTAGAAGATATTAATGAGGTCAAAGTGGATGTCTGTCCTCCAGATTTTAAGCCGTGAACACTTCTCATTCCTGTTTATGAAGCAGGGCTAATGGACATTTATGCGAGGAATGCCTTCGGGCAAGGAGGGTCGAGAAGAACAAAGGTCTGTTAATACGTTCAGCCGATTGCCACCAATGTCAGCATCCGGTTGTCACTTTCTCGGCTGAGCACAGCCGACAGGTCCTTTGGTATTCCAGACAGGACATCCATTTCAGAAGGAGACCTGCAGATAAGGAGGGCTTATGATCGTCTCTGAAGGCAACTGTAGCCAATGGAAATGCCCGTATCGGTTTGGGCAGGACGATGAAGGCTGCTTGGGAAAAGCCTGCATGATGTGGGTGTGGTTGGACAATAAGCATACCTATGGAACCTGCGGATTGATCCAGATCCGGCAGATGGAGGACAAGCTTATGGAGTAATCTGTTGAGCTGGGGCCGTGCTTATCCTACCTTCTATGCCGAGGATGTTGTTGTATGATTGAGGGAGGATGACTCTGTCAGATACTTGATTGCCGACCCTTGAGGCACTCGCTCCTGTGACAAAACCGACAGTCCATTCTCTCTCGAAACGAGCATCAATCAGATCGATTGTAGTGGAAATCATTCCTCTTGAGTAGACCGACCGACTCAAGCCTGTACAAGGCTATTTCTCTGTCGAGAAAAAAACCATACCTCCCATTCATGTGCCGTTTTGCGAGTTGTGGCTCCCTGTCCGCATCATTCGGACACTGTCGAGGAGATCCTCTGTACCGACAGGAGCAGTCTCTCAACTTCCGTTGATTGTCACTCCCCTGTCTTGAGCTTGATCCTGAACTCCTATCATGAGCCCTTGCCATAATGAGCGCCGCTTTTTTGCATTGTGATCATGCTCTTGGCACACTGCTTCGTTTTTTGGGCAGCTCCGAATGTCGATCATGAGACCTAGCAGCTATTCTAGACTGGATCCGGTACTCTGCTTGCAAGCTCAAGTGAAACATTCGCACAGAGCTTCCAGAGGTCATGAAAATTGTACAGCCCAAATGCGTCGCACTCCTGTCACGAAGAGCATTCCTGGGTCTGATGGGCCGCCTTGGTGCCTGCGCTCTCGCGCCGACGCACATCCTCGAGAGGGCTGTTCCCGATAGCGGGTACAGCTACTGGCGGCAGGTCCTGGCCAAAGGGGTGTCCTTCATACCGGCCATTATGCAGAACGACTTGAGCGGCTGGAGCAAAGAGCAAATCGTCGATCAAATGCTGGCCACGGTGGACTATGCCATCAAGCGCAACGCCAAGGTTCAAAAGGGCGCAACTACCAAGACCAATGAGACCATGCGCGAGGTGGTCAACTTCAACAAGCGCGGCCAGTTCTTGCAGGAAAACATTCCGGGCAGGTACAGCCTCAGCAGCTCCTATCCCGAGGTGACCTGCGAGCAGGATCCGACCCGGGCCAGGATCTTCTATGACCTGGCCGGCTTTATTCTCGACGAGGTGAGACATGCCATCAACAGCTCCCCGGTCTACCGCCTGACGGACTTCGATACCAAGCTTCTCCGTTCAGCAGGCAGCTACCTGCGGAGCGGCATAGCCATCAACAGGCGATTCTCTTATTTGGCTCCGGAAGGCAGTAAAGGCGATATTCAGGCCAACATCGGTGCTGGCTACAACAATCTTGGGTTGGCCCTGAGCTTCCAGGGGAAGCTCGAGGAAGCTAAGCGGATGTACCAAAAGGCCCTCCAGCTAAAGCCAAATGACCCTGATATCCTTCAGAACCTCAAGAGCCTGGAGGCCAATGGAAAATATCGTTGAAGGTGGGCTCCATAAGCGAAGGCTTACTGTGTCGGGGTGAAGGCTAAAGAAAAGTCTGGTCCTGCCTGATCGGTCAATCTGCCGTACGGCGACGTTCATGCGGCAGGACTGCGGTCAGCTCCAGCCGGTGCGTCTGATTCTGCCTGTCCTGGAGGATCAGCTCAACCCTGACGGCGTCTGGGAAGGGAGCCTGCTTCGGACTGCTTTGCTCTTCAGGGCTCCAGGCATCCTTGGGCGGGGCGCTTCCTTGGGTGATAAAACGCAGGGACAGCTCCTTGATTCTGTTCATAACGGTCAGACGTGTTCCCCCAGGTCTGACTCCCCTGGTTTCATCTCTTAGATAGGGAAAGGGAACCTGCTTGCGCTGCAGCGTGTAGAGCTCTTCGGGAGTGTCTCCGCCTGCTCGGTTCAGAGTGTAGATAACCCGGTAGAGAGTGTGACCGGGAAAGGAGCCGCTAAAATCAAGGCCGGATGTTGTCGGAAAGGCCAGGATGGTGGCGTTGTTGTCGTTCAAAGGCAGAGCCGGGCTCGCCCCTTCAAAGGTTTGCCAGGGCGGGATCCGGGCAGGTTGGTCGCCTGGCCTTTCATCAGTCGCGTTCCAGGTCGTATGGACGGAGTCCAGATCTTGAGACAGCCGTGCCAGGGCAAGCCTGGCCGTGTGCATCGCAGAGGCCCGGCCCTGCACGCTCTCAGCCGCATCCATGACTGTGGAGTAGACCGCGAAGAGGGCCGTCAATACGAGCCCGGCCACGGCTAGAGCCACCATGACCTCGAGCAGGGTGAAGCCCGACGCCCTTGAACCGAAAGCCGCTTTCCCTTTCACGCTCTTGACATTTCGGGTTTGACGCATTCTGTAAAGTTGCTATGTCCCGGAAATAGACGCACCTTGGACCTTGCCAAGCTCAAATCAGTTCACCAAGCTCTGAATAGGGGCTGGTATGCGCCCGCCATGTCGGACGAAGTCGTTCGAGGCACCCATGTGCGGCACGTCCATGATGGTTGCCTGTCCGAGCAGCCCGCCGAAGTGGACCCGGTCGCCGGCCCTCTTGCCTGGAACAGGGATCAACCGGGTGGCGGTGGTCTTCTTGTTGATGACGCCGATGGCCATCTCATCGGCCATGATGGCAGCAATGGTCTCGGCCGGCGTGTCGCCGGGGATGGCTACCATGTCCAAGCCCACGGAGCAAACGCTGGTCAATGCCTCGAGCTTGTCCAGGCTCAGGTAACCGTTCTCTGCGGCCTGGTTGATGTTCAGGTCCTCGCTGACCGGAATGAAGGCCCCGGATAAGCCGCCGACCTGATGGCTGGCAAAGGCGCCTCCTTTCTTCACAGCGTCGTTGAGCAGAGCCAGCAGGGCCGTGGAGCCGGGGACGCCAATGCTCGAAAGGCCCAGGCTCTGAAAGATCTCGCCCACACTATCGCCGACATTCGGCGTCGGGGCCAAGGAGAGATCGGCAATGCCAAAGTCCACATCCAGGCGTCCGGCCACCTCCTTGCCGATGAGCTCGCCAACCCGGGTCACCTTGTAGGCGGTGCGCTTGATGATCTCCGAGAGCTTGCCCAGGTCCAGCTGGGATTCGCTCCTCAGGGCCCGGTCGATGGCCCGCTTGACCACACCGGGTCCGCTGACCCCGACATTGATGACCGCATCAGGCTCGCCGGTGCCCAGATAGGCCCCGGCCATAAAGGGAATGTCCTGGGGGATGTTGGCGAAGACGCACAGCTTGGCGCAGCCCAGCCCTCCGGACTCCGCGGTCCTTTCGGCAGTCTTGACGATGATCTCGCCCATTCTGACCACGGCATCCATGTTGATCCCGGCCCGGGTGGAGGCGACGTTGACTGAGGCGCAGACCCGCTCGGTGCTGCCCAGAGCCTCGGGTATGGCTTCCATCAGGGCCAGGTCGCCGCGGGCGGCACCCTTTTCCACCAAAGCCGAGAAGCCGCCAATGAAATCGACCCCGACCTCGACGGCCACCTGATCGACAGCCTGAGCCACCTTGACCAGTGCCTCCGGAGAGAAGGGCGCAGCAGCCACCGCGATGGGGCTTATGGAGATCCGCTTGTTGACCACCTCGATGCCGTACTTTGCCGCTACCTTGTCGCAGGCAGGCACGAGCTCCTTGCCGGTGGCCCGGATCTTTTGTTGAACCCGGTCAATAAAAGTCTCCAGATCGGAGCTGACGCAGTCAAAGAGGCTGATTCCCAGGGTCAGCGTCCGGACGTCCAGGTTCTCGTTCCTGATCATCTGGAGGGTGGAGAGCACTTCGCGTTCAGTCAGCATGGCTCGGCTCCTTGACTGTGCCGGAGAGGCAACGCGGCTATGATGGGTTTCACGATGTTCCTGAAGAGTGCCTCAGCTGAAGGGTTCCATCATGGTCGGGCTGCGATTAGAGCCTGCAAATGTCCTCGAAAATCTGCTTGTGCTGGACGTTGATCTCCAGACCGACCTTGGCGGCCTCTTCGTTCAAGGCGGCCACAAGCTCTGACAGCCTGACCCGCACAGGGATATCGACCTGGTAAATGGTCACGGCCTGATCGTGAAAGGCGTCTGAATGGCTGACGAACTGGAGGTTGGTGATGTTGACCTCAAACTCGGTCATGACGCAGGTTACGGCGGCGATCAGCCCGACCCGGTCCGGCCCGATGGCAATGACCACAAAGGGCTCAGACTCCGGGGATGTCCAGACCGTCTTGTCCTGGACAGGCTTGATGAAGTGGAACAGATCTGTGCCTTGAAGCCCTTGGCCCAAAGCCTCGTCAAGCTGTCTCGGACTGAGAGAGTCGGGCACGGAGACGATGAATATGCCGGAGAACTCGTTCTGCAGGACGGTCTGGGAGGCGCCTTCGATGTTGCAGCTCTGGTCAGCCAGCAGGCGGGCCACCCGGCAGACGATGCCCGGGCGGTCCGATCCCAGAACGGTTACAGCCATGGTGTACATGGTTCCCTCCTGGAAAGATTGCAGAAGAACGGGGCGCTTGAGTGAGGGCCTGAGCATCCGGCCGCCGATCTTGAGGCCAAACCATTATAAAAATGAGATGATTGTCAGAACGCCTTGCTGAGCCGATCTGCTTTTAGCTGGCTCTTTCCGGGCGGTCTATGAGCATAGTCAGATGGATTTGTATTCATAAAACAGGTTTCGAAGGGCCTTCTGGGTATTGCATGAGACGTCTCAGGTCCGCCACGTTCTCCTCTTGTACCTCCCGAGCAAACATCGATCAAGCCCTGAAATCATAAGATCGAGCTTGAGCTTCGATGACGCCATCAAGCAAGTCACAGGCATATACATCCGGGGGGATTACCTGGTAGGCACCGGCGATAGCACGGCCTTGGACAATGTCAGCCTGACCCCCATCCCGGAGCCTGCCAGCCTGATCCTTCTGGGATCCGGACTCATCGGGCTGGCTGTCCTGAGCAGAAAGACATATCTCTGGAAGCGCTAGCGCCCAAGATGCCTGGACTGTGCTCAAAGCCAGGGCTTCCTGCCCTGGCTTTTCTTGTGCATAGGGCAGGGAGGAGCCTTCGGATCACCGTCTGAGATAGCGAGCCGAGCTGCCTCTTGACAGTATTCATGCGCAACGAATGGAATCCATTCGTTGTGCAAGGGAATAGCCGGCAAACGGCTTTGGTGTGGGCAGAAATTATACTATCAAGGTATGCAATTGGGAAGCTCTTATTCGATAATACAAAAGAAAGTGAGTTTTGGGAAAAAAAACGGTTTGACTGTTGCTCCAGCTTCTTTTATTTTGAAAATAGGGTAAAAGTAGGATGGTTCTTTTGAGCCATCAAAAAAAGGAGGGGCAAGCCATGCGACAGACTATCATGAACTACGAGAACCTGATCCGTATTACCAAGGCGATCTCGCATTGCCGGGACCCCGAGGAGGTGGCCCTGATGAGCGTTGAGGCCATCAAGACCGGTCTCGGGGTGAAGGGCTGCGCCTTGCTCCTGGTCGACAGGAAGTCGCAGGAGCTGAAGATTGCGGCTTCTTACGGCTTGAGCGAGGAGTACCTGAACAAGGGTCCGATCAGCTCCCTCAAGTCAATCGGCGCTTCCCTGGAGGAAGGGCCGGTGGCCATCTCAGACGTCTCGGAAGATCCCAGGATCCAGTATCCTGAGGAGGCCAAGAGGGAAGGCATCGCCTCGATCCTTTCCGTCCCCATTTATATGCATCAGAAGTCCCTCGGGGCGCTTCGGGTGTATACCTCCGAGCGCTGGGAGTTCACCCTTGAGGACATCAACTTCGTTCAGGCCCTGGCTCAGATCATCGGGATGGCTATTGAAATGAGCCGCTTGTACAAGGGGCACAAGGAGTCCATAGCCGTCCTCAAGGAGCTCAAAGAGGCCCAGCGCAAGGTCAAGACGCGGAGAACGCCGTATGAAGGCGTTCCAGTCAGCGTTCCCACTGAGGAGATGAGCCGGAGAAACGCCTGAGCCCACTTTCATACTCCCGTTTGTCCATTCCCCAGCAGCGAGCTGCAGCTGAGCCTGTAGAACACCCCCGAAGCATCTCCACAGTGAACCGCCCCCTGTGTATCATAGCGACTTCGCCTTCCAAGGCTGGTTTCCCGAATAGCTGTCGGCCGAGCTGCGATCGCAGGGGGCGGGTTCAGCAGGCTGTCGAAAAAGAGGGACACCTGCATCAAAGCTACGAACAATTCAGACCCTCTCGTATGGCAGAATACGCTTCAGCCCTGAGCTCTTCTGGCGCCTCGCATCCGCACCTTTTAACAGCCAGATTACAAGGTTTTTTCAACCCTCTGTTCGGCCATGGTAAATGATTTCACAGAGAGCCCCCTCTGAAGTGAAATGATTTTCCTCTGCCATGGCACCATCTTGCAGTTGAATCGTACTGCTTTGATCTTATTTCTATTATATATAGAGATATCTCAAGATCTTATGCATTTGCAGCCTTCGTGATTTAAGGTATGAAAATTGCTTGTTTTGTGTAATTTTCAGAATGAGAGAATGCTATTCAATTTTACAGCTGCATACACAACTCTGTCCTTTTCCTTGACTAAGCTCCAATCGAAACATCCAATGCGTAAATACGGGTTGCTCACCTCACACTTTGCTCGCCCATTTTATCTGTCCTTGCTTTTTATTTTCAATATTTTCAATTATGTGACAGGTTTTCTCCGTGAGAATGTCTTTATGATCCTCATGTTTCGGATTGGATCGTCCTCACGAGAAGAATCAGAGATGGGCCTTCTCTGCATTTCTTCTCTACAAGGCGGGCGATTCGAGCAGATAATTTTTTCAATACATCCTGAATGGGGAGCCAATGAATGATATTATCCAGTTGACTCTGGTCTGACCATAGGCTACAGACGTATAATACAAGTTCATTCATACGGAAAAGCCAAACCTGCTGAGAGGCAGGGACGGAAAGCCACGGGTCTCACGCAGATAGCCGGGCTGCCAGCATGGAATGCTAGGGAGCCCGGCTTTTTTATGTGCACTCGCCGCGGGAGGTACAGCTGGTTACTGTCCAAATGATCGCAATCTATGAGGCCGGAGACCATGAAAAGCACATACTGGATCTTGATGAAGTACAGGGTTTTCGCGATTCCTGGCTTCCACTATGGCCCATGTCTCTTCGATCGACTCCGTGCATGGAGATGTACGGTTCCGTTCAAAAGCTCGCAGGGCCGCATGTCACCTGACCGGTTACGACGGCTGTGTCTTCTCAGCCTGGCTGTGTCTGTCTTGATCTGCGTGGCTTGGCGCCCGGCATCGCAGGCCGCACCCGGTGACTGCACCGTCAATGGCAGCACCGGAGAGGTCAGCTGCACAGGCGATCACTCGCAAGGCATTGATGTCGATGCCGACCAGACAGGCCCGACGCTCCGGGTTGATGGCCTCCTCAGGCCCATCCAGCCGGCAGCGGGAGCCGATGCGATCCGCTTCTTCAGTGGGCAGGGAAGCGATCTGAGCCTCTTCAGCGGCAGCAGCGAGCAGCTCGTGGGGATTGAAACCACCGGAGCCGGCGCCCGCGGCATCTTTTCCGAGAGCGTCGGGACACCGCCCAGGCCGCAAGACGATGACCTTCTGGGTGTGCCGATTCCCGGATCCACGAATGTGTCCGGGGGGTGCATTGAGGTGGAAAGCTTCAGTCATATCACAACCAGGGGCCGCAAGGCCCACGGCATTGCAGGTCGGAGCCGGACCTCGGGCTACCCGGAATCCATGCTCACCGACCTGGAGAGCTTCGATGACACCGGCATCAGCTTCAGTATCACCTCGGTGGCCGATCCGAAGACGAGCCAGGGCCAGAGCCTGAACGCTACGAGCGGTCCTCTGACGGTGAAGGGACGCGTTGTCAGACTCGTCGAGGTTCAGGATGACCAGGAGCAGCGGAGAGACAAAGAGTATGAAGGTCTGGCCGGGAACTTTACCATCCGTCAGGATGGGAGTTTTTCCTTCGAGCCGGGGAATGACTTCGACACGCTGCCCATCGGCCAGAACCGCACCGTGTCAGTGCAGCTCGAGCTCGACGGCTACCGGGATACAATACGACGTCGTCAGGGTGAGCTGGGCGAGCTGAGCGCCCGGGTATCCAAGCGGGAAGACGGCGGATTGGACATCGTGACCAGGGCCCATTTCGATACCTTCGGCGCGAGCAACAAGACGGAAAGCGAAGGCAAGGCCTGGCCTGATTTGGATCGGTATGTGAAACGATTGAAAGAGGACGCTGAAGGCGCCGGGGGCGCAGGAAACAGCGTCGAGGTCAGACATCTCGGCGGAGCGATCATCACGTCGGGCCCGGCCTCCCATGGCATTTTCGCCGAGAGCCGGGGACAGAAGGGCGGGAACGGGAAGAATGGCGGCGGCTTTTGGTCCTTCGGGACGAAGAAGCCGACCGGAGGCGGCAGCGGCAATCCCGGAGGCGGCGTCGCCATTTACCTCGAGAGTGATATAAGCACCGGATTTCAGCCGCAGCTCGGTCAGCAAGACGATGCCAGCGTCGGTGTCCTGGCCCAAAGTACGGGCGGCAGCGGTGGACGCGGCGGCAACGGCGGGACCTACTACTACGGACGGCGCGGCGGCATTGGCGGTAATGGCGGGCTGGTCGAAGTGACCGGCCAGGGCACAATCCGCACCCAAGGGCATTACGGCAGCGGGATCCTCGCCCTGAGTGAAGGCGGCGACGGGGGCGACGGCGGCGACGGGGCCGACGTGACCGGAGGCGGGGCCGGCGGCTACGGCGGTCAGGGGGCCCCGGTCCAGGTCAATGGGATTTGGGATATCACTACGCAGGGTGGTGAAGCCCACGGCGTCTGGGCCAAGAGCGTGGGTGGCAACGCCGGCACAGGGGGGAGCGGCGGCTGGCTGGCCGGAGGGCCCGGTGGAGGCGGGCAGGCCACGGACGGCGGCCCGATCGGGTTGATTAGCGGCGGTCGAATCGCAACCCATGGTCAGGACGCCTTTGCCCTGTTCGGCCAGAGCGTCGGAGGCTTTGGCGGCAGTGGCGGCAGCGGTGGCAGCATCTTCTACTCCTCCGGCGGCAACGGCAACAGCGCCGGCAGCGGCGGGGTGGTTGAGGTGACCAACCTGGTGTCGGGCAGGTTGCAGACCGAGGGGAACGGCTCGCACGCCCTGGTGGCCATGAGTGTGGGCGGCGGGGGCGGAGCAGGCGGTGGCGGAGCAGGTTTGATCGGATTTGGCGGATCCGGCGCTGGCGGAGGGTATGGCGGGAATGTGATTGCTGAGAACTATGGAGTCATTCAGACTTCTGGCCATTTCGCCCGCGGGATGCATGTCCAGAGCATCGGCGGCAGCGGCGCCACGATCATCACCCATATTTTGGAGTCGATGGTCTGACGATCTCGAGCAAGAAAGCCGGCAAGCTCCAGGGCAAATGACAGCGTTTTCTATTATTGACGACTAGTATTGACGACTAGACTATTGTGTTCAACCATCAGAAAAGGGGAG
>Ga0207797_1003709_pt1 | contig 10035 bp, 8 predicted proteins | sample PRCRCaboRojoPR_6_FD_187275 | JGI IMG/M metagenome (GOLD analysis project Ga0207797, IMG submission 187275) | Marine sediment microbial community from Cabo Rojo, Puerto Rico - PR CR 10% Liquid 1 (SPAdes) | ecosystem: Environmental > Aquatic > Marine > Coastal > Sediment | place: Cabo Rojo, Puerto... | reverse complement strand
CAGGATTGACAGGATTGACAGGATTTTCTGGTCTTGCTGTTTTGCGTTGCTGGCTTGCCCCTGCTCTTAGGGATCGCCAGATCCAGCGCGAGCGCGGTTGCAGAGGTGATGGTCTATGTCTCAGTATAGCACAGGCCGCGAGGCGTGCAAAGACGGAGCGGCCCCGCCCGTTCTCTTGTCGAGCGGACAGCCGGCGCCGGCCCGGTCTCAATCGGATCTCCCGGCCTGTCGTAGCTGGTCTCCCCACCAGCCACCCAGGCGCGGTTCGCATCGCCGAGGGAGGCCTGTGGGGAACGGCCCCGCAGGCCCTCTTCCACGTGCCGGTGGCCCATGCCGGCCTCTCGGGGTATACTTGCGTCCGTTGCCGGTTGACGGCGGGGCGGTCGCCTTGGGCCACCCCGCCAGCCGGTCGGCCCGGGGCCGCGAGGCCCTTATCAGGAGGTTCTATGGAGGAGATCTACGTCAGCACCGACGTGGAGACCGACGGCCCCATGCCGGGGCCGCACTCGATGTGCAGCTTCGCGTCGGCGGCCTTTCGGGCGGATAAGACCCTGGTCGACACCTACACCGCCAATCTGGAGCTGCTGCCAGGGGCAGCGCCGGACCCGGAGCGGATGGCGTGGTGGGCGGATCATCCCGAGGCCTGGAGAGCTTGTCGGCTCGATCCGCGCCCGCCGGGGGAGGTGATGCCCGAGTACGCGGCCTGGGTGGACGCGCTGCCGGGCAACCCGATCTTCGTCGCCTACCCGGTGGGGTTCGATTTCGCCTTCGTCTACTGGTATCTGATGCGCTTCGCGGGGCGGAGCCCGTTCCGGCATCACGGCGTCGACATCAGGAGCTACGCCATGGGGATGCTGGGGGAGACGTACGAGGGCGCCTCGTGGCACCACTACCCGGCCCGCTGGTTCGACGACCTGCCCCACACCCACGAGGCGTTGGACGACGCCATCCGGCAGGGGACGCTCTTCTGCAACATCCTGGCGGAGAACGCGAGGAGGGGATCGTAGCGCAAGGCGGCGTGCGGCGACGCCGGGCCGTCCAGGGCGACCACCGGCTCAGGATCGACGAGACCTTGTGAAGCCGTCCCACGTTCGCGACGGGTAGCCGCTCTCGGCCCTCGCGGGTCGCATCCTCAAAGCAACCAAAGCCGTCTACAGCGCGCTCGGCCCCGGCTTGGAGGCGCCGATTACCAACGAGCTCCAGCGCTGGAGCTCGCGAGCCCCCATCCGGACGTTTCGCGCCAGGTACGGATCGACGTCCACGACAGAGGCCAGAAGGCGGGACGTAAGAGGGTGGCCGTCGTCATCGGGGATCGGACCGGCGACGCGCTGGTCGCGATCAAGGCCAAGATTGGCCTGCATGACGTCGATCTCGTCCAGACGCTTTCGTGCCGCAAGGCGTCCAATCACCAGGTCGCCCTTCGGCTTACCTTCGGAGGCGGCGCGAGGGTGGTCCGCTGAACCCGCTCAACCCTCGCCGACTCCGCTCAGGCCCCTCAGCGCCCTCAGCGGTTCCACACCCACCGCAGCCGGGGTCGCGGGCCCTTGCGCGCGATCACGCAGCTCGACGCGCCCCGGTCGGGCTGCACCTCCAGCTCGCCCCCAGGATTTCCCAAATGTTGCCTATTTCCCAAACTATATCCCAAATTTGCCCTATTGACAATCCGTTACCTTGATGATATCATGGCAGTGTACTCGCAGCTGCCCTGGATCTGACGATCCAGAGCGAGCGGATTGGGCCCACGGAGACGCGCGACGTCCGGCAAGACCGGGCCCGCGAGCTCGCTGGCGTCCCAGGCGATCGCCCTGTTCAGGGCAGCCTTCGCATGCGGAGAGACGACGGGCGTCCACGCCGGGCCGGCAGGCCCCCGGGGCCGCCTCGTGAGGGGAGTGTGTGACCCAGCCATCGGAGCCCCCCGCCGGGGCGATCAGGCACTGGCTCGCGACTATCGGCCGCTTCTCGCGGCTGATCCTGGACCGACCGCTGCGGTCCTATCAGCTGGCGCCGGCCCAGGCGATCCTCGACTCGATCTTCGAAGGCGCCGGGCGCCGCTTCGTGGTGATGATGAGCCGGCAGGCGGGGAAGAACGAGATGGCAGCGCAGATGGAGGCCTACTTGCTCAATCTCTACCGGCGCATCGGGGGCCAGATCGTCAAGGCCTCCCCCACCTTCAAGCCGCAGACGGTCAACTCGATGCTGCGGCTGGAGGAGCACCTCAACAACGCCTGGAACAAGGGCCTCTGGCAGAAGCGGCAGGGCTACATCTTCGAGTTGAACAACGCCCGCTGCCTCTTCTTCTCCGCCGCCCCCCAGGCGAACGTGGTGGGCGGGACAGCCTCCATCCTCCTGGAGTGCGACGAGGCTCAGGACGTCGACCCGGTCAAGTGGCGGAAGGACTTCGACCCCATGGGCGCATCGACCAACGTGACCACCGTCTTCTTCGGCACGGCGTGGACCTCCAACACCTTGCTGGCGACCACCACGGCCCAGCTGGAGCAGGCCCAACGGAAGGACGGCGTGCGCCGCGTCTTCAAGGTGAGCGCCGAGGAGGTGGGCCAGGAGGTGCCGGCCTACGCCGCCTACGTGCGCCAGCGGGTGGAGATGCTGGGCCGGGACCATCCGCTGATCAAGACCCAGTACTTCCTGGAGGAGATCGACGATCAGACCGGCATGTTCCCGCCCCAGCGCCAGGCCCTCATGCGCGGGGATCACGGGCGTAGGCACGAGCCGGAGCCCGGCCACCGCTACGCCCTGCTGATCGACGTGGCCGGCGAGGATGAGCAGGCCGTGGCCAGCCAACACGTCCCGGGCCAGGGGGTAGCCATCCAGTACCGTATGATGCTCGGCAATCCGCAGCGGGACGCCACCGCCCTCACCGTGGTCGACGTCGACCACACCCACGGCTCGCTGCCCACCTACCGCGTGGTCGATCGGAAGCTGTGGCTGGGGGAGGCCCACACGGCGCTCTACCGGGAGCTGCTGGCGCTGGCCCGCCACTGGCACGCCGCTTGGGTCGTGGTCGACGCCACCGGCGTGGGCGCGGGGCTGGCCTCGTTCCTGGAGGAGGCGTTGGGGGGCCGCGGCCAGCCGGGCGGGCGGGTGGTGCCGGTCCAGTTCAGCCGCCGGCTGAAGTCGGATCTGGGCTGGAGCTTCCTGGGCGTGGTGGAGACCGGGCGCTACCGCGATTACGAGCCGGACGGCGCGCCGGAGACGCGGCAGTTCTGGTACGAGGTGGAGGCCTGCCAGCGCGAGGTGCGCAGCGATCCCAACCACACTATGCGCTGGGGCGTCTGGGACAACGTGGCCTACGACGGGCTGATCGCCTACGGCCATGACGACCTGCTGATCAGCGCCTCGCTCTGCGCCCTGCTGGACGACCTGGGGTGGCCCGGCCCCGCCCAGGGCGCCGCGGTCGAGATCGGCGATCCTCTGGAGACCATCGATGCCACAGCCTGGTGAGACCCGAGCCGGGGAAGGTGTCCGGTCAGGAGAGCGGACAGAACGGAGAGAAGGCTATTGTGCCTGGTCTCCCTCTCTTTGTTGCGCCTGGTCTCCCGACCAGGCACCCGTGTGCGTTTGTCGCAAACTCGTAGTAACGGCTTCAGCCGTTCCAACCACCATCAACCCACCAACCGTACCCCACCCACACTCGCACCCAAGGAGGCTCCCATGACCCAACCCTCCGACAGCCGCGCCGCCATCCAAGAACTCCTCGGCGGCGGCCCCATCGCCTACTACCGCGTCTTCGCCGCCGTCGGCGGCGGCGTCACCTCCGGCGTGCTCCTCTCCCAGCTCTACTACTGGCACGACAAGACCCGCGACCCCGACGGCTGGATCTTCAAGACCCAGGACCAGTGGCAGCAGGAGACCGGCCTCACCCGCCGCGAGCAGGAGACTGCCCGCCGCAACCTCCGCGAGCGCGGCCTGATCGACGAGAAGCTCGCCGGCATCCCCGCCCGCCTCCACTACCGCCTCAACGTCGACCGCCTCGTCGCCCTCCTCGCCGAGCACCGCCGCCAACGCCTCGCCGCCCAGGACGGTGCCCGGGAGCAGGCCCCCGCCCCCGCCGCCGGCGCCGACCAGGCCCGCACCAACCCGCCGGACGAGCATGGCGCGAACCGCCAGACAAGCTCGGCGGAAAGCGGCCATCAAGCCTGCACCGATGCGCCAGACAAGCTTGCACGAACCCGCCAAGCAAGCGTGGCGAGCAGCGCCAAACAAGCTTGCACGGATCCGCCACACAAGCCTGCACGAACCCGCCAGCCAAGCATGGTGGAAAGCGCCAAACAAGCTCGGCGGAAACCGCCAGACAAGCCTGCACGAACCCGCCAACCAAGCATGGCGGAAAGCGCCAGACAAGCTCGGCGCAGACCGCCAGACAAGGACGGCGGAATCCGCCAAGCAAGTCCGGCGGAAAGCGCCGACCATACAAAGACTACCAGAGACTACGGCACAGAGTCTCGCAGAGAGCACCGCACAGACTGTGGCACAGAGCACGGTACAGAGTACCGCACTCAACACCCCAAAGAGCACAGCCAGAGAGCACAGAAAGCGGCCGCCAGCCCCATGCATGCTTTTTGTTCTCTCCATGAGAAACCCATGCACCAACGACAGAAAGACGGGGATACCTGGTACTCCCATCGGCTACCCAACGGCACCTGGTGTCGGGGGGCACCGGGGGATCAACCCGGGGACGCGGGCGCCCCGGGCCGCGAGCGGCGGAGGCGCTACGCGACGCAGTTCGCCGCCTCAGGCTTCCGCCTGGGCGCCTACGCGCCGGACGGCGACGACGAGCGCGCCGCGGGCCAGCCGGACGGCGACGACCCGGGCGAGGACCCGCCGCCACCCTGCCCCCGCCAGGCCCAGCCGCCGGAGCCCACCACCGAGCGCCGGGCGCCGCCGGAACCCTGCCGGAGGCAGGTCGAAGCCCGAGAGCCAGTCCCCGGCGCCCCCGGGGCGTTGCACGTCGCCGACGCCCCAACCCAGGCGCCGGGCCCCGCGCCAGGTGCCCGGCACCGCCGAGCCGCCGCCGAGCCACCGCGTGCGGGTTCACCTGCGGTGAAAGCGCCCCGGCCGGCCGCATCCTCCGGGCCCGCCGACCACGCCGATCCCGCGAGATCGCCGGCGAGCGCCGGGACCGCGTCACACAGCAAATCCGCCGGCGCCGCTACCGAGAGCGACGAGGACCGCGGCGCCCGACCCCCCACAAAACCGAGGGGGGTGCAGGGCTGTGGCCCCCTCAAACGCGAGGGGGGTCCCGACCCGGCCCGCGGTCCGCCGGTCGCCCGGTGAGCACGGGAGTCACACAGATCGGTGCGTTGCACCTGCCGTTGGTGCGACGCACCTGAAGCGCCAAACACGCGCTGGAGATCGACATCTCTGGACAGGGGAGAGGGAGGGGCAACATCATTGCCCTCAGCCGCGTGCTGCCGGCCGCGTCGGCCCCGTTGGCTCCGCGCGGCGCTACTGACGGGGTCCCACCACCACGTTCCCCGTCTCGGTGCGCAGCACCACCTCGCGGCCGCCCGGCTCCTGGTTCACGCCGCCCCTCAGCCAGCGCCCCAAGTCGCCCTGGTGCTTGCCGGACTGGAGGCCCTGCAGCTCGAACGACGACGTCACGGAGCCGGTCTCCGACTCCGCGTCGAGGGTGAACTGGCTCTCCGCGGGCACCATGAACTCGATGCTGCCCGTCTCGGTCCTCAAGAGCACCTCCCGCGGCTCCTCAGCGGCGCTGGGCGCCGCCAGATGGCCCGCGAAGTGGATGTCCCCCGTGGCCTTCATCACCTCACACGCTCCCACCGTCACGTTCTCCAGGTGGACGTTGCCCGTCTCGCCCTGCACGCGAACGTCGCCGCTGGTGCTTGCGATGCGGACCTGGCCCGTCTCGTTCACCACCTGGACGTCGACCTGTTCCGGCACGGAGATCAGCAGATCGACCCGCCCGAAGCGCGTGCCCGAATCCCCGGCCAGCGTGACGTCGACGCGCACCAGCGAGCCCTCCGGCCGCACCTGCACCTCAATCTGATTCAGCAGGCCCTCCGCCCAGGGACGGAGCAGCGAGCGCGCCTCCTTGGCCGCCTTCACCTCAACGCGGTCCGTCCGGTCCCAGGCGCGAACGGTGACGTCGCCCACCGGATTGTGCACGCGGAGCGACGCCGGGGCGTCGACGGATAGCTCCGTGCTGGTGACCTCCTCCACGTGGGCCCTATCGAAGGCCCGCAGTCCACCGTAGCTCAGGACGCCGATCATCGCGCAGGCCGCGGTGCAGACCACGATGAGGCCCAGCACCACAAGTACGATGACGGCAACCGTCTTCCTCTGCATCTTGATGCCTCCTTACTATACAACCACTCACGACATACCTCGGCGCCCCTCCGCCACCGTAGGACCCGTGGTCCGGGGGAACGGGACGTGAACCGCCAGGCAATCGGAACGATCTGGCAGCGTTCGTTCAGGATAGCACGCCGGGCGTCTCTGCGCACCGGCCAAAGGAGTAGCCTTCCACCTGGCTGGGTGACCAGGATCTGGCGGTGTGAGGTTCGTTCGTAGTACGCTACGGAGCGCAGTGGAGTTGCGACGCGTCGCGGCTCAGCCCAGCAGCTCCCGGCGCATGAGGCGCGGCGGCAAGGAGCCGCAGCCCACAATGGCGTCGTGGACCTCCCGCAGCGAGGCGTCCGGGTGGGCGCTCCGATAATCGTCCACCAGCTCCAGGATGGCCAGCTTGCCCATCAGATACGACTGCGGCTGCGTGGGGGTGCTGGTGTAGCGGCGCACCTCCGCCAGGGCGTCGCCGGGCTCCAGCCGGCACTCGTCCACCAGGAAGGCCACCGCCTCGTCCACCGACATGCCTTGGGTGTGGAGCGAGACGTCGAGGATGATGCGCGCCGCCCGCCAGAGCTGGTCCGAGAGGCGGCCCAGGCGCTGGATCGGCTCGGCGATGTAGCCCAGCTGCTCCATCAACTCCTCGCAGTAGAAGGCCCAGCCCTCGATGAACAGCGTGGAGAGGAAGGTGGCTATGCGCCGCGCCACGCGCTCCCGCCGGTTCGACCAGACCAGCTGGAGGTGGTGGCCCGGATAGGCCTCGTGGAGCGCGGTCACCGGCAGCTTGGCCCAGTGGTGCCCCCGCAGCTTCTGCTCCCGCTCCTCCTCCGGCGCCTCGGGATCCACGGGGGTGACCAGGAAGATGCCCTCCTGCTCCTCCTCCAGGATGCCCGGCGGCATGTAGGCGGCGTAGGGGATGATGGGGCGCAGGTAGGGGGGCGTCTCGACGATGCGCAGCGTCTCCCCCGGCGGGATGGTGACGATCTGGTGGTCGATCACGTACCGGCGGGCGGCGTCCATCGCCCCCTCATAGGCCTCCAGCAGCCCCTCGGCGGTGGGGTGATCGGCCTTGGCCTCGTCCAGCAGCTCCTGGACCGACTTGTCGGGGTCGATCTCATCCACCAGGGCCTCCATCTCCGCCTGGGTGGCCCGGAACTGCTCCCAGCCGGTCTCCAGCAGCGCCTGGGCGTCGTAGTCGACCAGGTGCTCCTCCCGCAGCTTCTCGTTGAACAGGTCCTCGCCCGCGGCGAAATCGCCGTCGGCGTGGGGCAGGACGTCGGCCTCCAGGAACGCGACGTAGGCCTGAACGGCCTCGGCGGCGGCCTGACCGGCCTCCATCAGGTCGGCCTGGAGCGCCGGCGCGGCCTGAGCGGCCATGGTGGGCAGGAGGCCGGCGAGGAGGGCGGGGGCCTGCCGCGCCTGCTCCAGCGCCACCTCCACCCAGACCGGCGGCGTCTCCGCGGGGACGAGGTTCTCCTGCGCCTCCTCCAGCGCGCGGGGCACCTGCCGGGCGCGGCCCAGGGCGGCGCGCAGCCGCTCGGGGAGCGGGGCGAAGTCCCGCAGCAGGAGGATGAAGATGCCGCCCAGCACCCCCTCCACGTAGCTGGCGGGGTTCCGCCGGTGGGGCTCCACCCGCTCGTGGTTCCGCACCAGGGACTGGAGGATGCGGACGAAGAGCGTCTGGTCGATCTGAGCCTCCGACGAGAAGCCCGCCGCGTCCATGGCCTCGAACTCGGAGAGGGCCTCCAGCATCTCCTGGTGCTGGCTCTCCAGCGCCTCGGCGCGGTAGTCGGGGAGCTGATCGTCCCAGCGGTGGTCGCCCAGCTGGGTGGCGGCCACGGGGTTCAGCTCCAGCAGCCGCTCGAGCCACGCCTCGGCCCGGCGGTAGAACTGTGTTTCGTTGGTCATGGGTTGTCTCCTCTTGTTTGTCCGCAGATGGCGCAGATTCAACAGATTAAACGGCCCCGATCCTCTCCCACCGGAACACGGATTGCAGGGAAGCGTCGGGTTTGGTGTGCGGTTGGGGGAGCGACAAGCCGTCGGAATGTCGCTTTCAACCCCGGATGGCCTTGCGCAGCTCGTCCTTGAGCGCCGGGAGGCGGGAGTAGGTGGCGAAGAGGCCCTCATAGTAGCGCTCGAAGTCGGCCTCGCGCCCCTGCACGCGGCGGATGGCACGGATGACCTTGCAGAACGCGCCGGCTTCCGCATAGTGATAACGGTCCCTGCCGCCGACGGCGTGCTCGACCAGCAGCTCGTAGAGCCTCACGGCGCCATCCAGCATGGGGTCAGCGGGCACGTGTCGGGCGATGGGTTCCAACCGGTCGCCGTACTCGCGGATAATCTCGGGGGCGTCCTGCAACGCCTCGATTAACACACGATCGGCTCGTACGTCCCGAGCAGCCAGCGCCATACGCAGCAAGCCAGTGGCTACGGTGCGGGGCAGATTGTCCTCGCGCCAGCCAATCGGGACGTCAGACGTGGTGGCCCACTCGAGCGCCTTCTGCCACTCCCCTTCGAGCAGATGCGCGTAACCCAACAGGCAGGCTTCGGTCAGGACGGCAACGCTGTAGCTCGACTGTCCCTGAATCGCCTTCACGTCTGCGGCCAGCTCCCGTGTCAGCTGAGGATACAGCTCGTCCCATCGACCGCTGGCCCTCGCCGCTCGACGTAGCTTGAGATAAACAGATGCTTTCCACGGCCGGTCACGGAACAGGGGCAGGAGCGCATCGAGCGCCTCCCGAGATCGATCCGAGTGAAGTAGCGCCTCACCCCGGGCCTCCCGGAGCGGTGGGCGGTAGCGGCTGTCGGCCGGGAGCTTCTCCAACGCTTCCTCAGTCCAGCCCAGCACCTGCGCCCAATCCCCCTGCTCTCGATAACGTGCTATCAAGTCCGTGTAGGGCCAACCTTGCTCTGGACCAACCTGCCGGCAGAGGGTTTCATAATCGGGCAGCGCACGGTAGCGGCGGTAGAACTCGCGGAGCAGCTTGGCGGGGTGGGACAAGAGGCCGTGTCTCTGCGACACAGGTTGGCGGGCGCGGACAATGAGGGCCGCTTCCAGGGCCGCCATCAGCTCCTCACGCCCCTCCCAAGCGTCCAGCAGGGCGTGGGGATTGTCCCCGGAGTAGCGGAAGTCCCTTGAGACCTCAATCGCCCTCTCGGCTGGGTCAGGACATGCCCGGCCGATGGCAACGAACAGATTCTCCTTCATCGCGTCCACGTCGGTGCGCAACGCCTCGTCCGGCTCGGGGCGGGTGAAATGGAAACCTTCTCCGGAGAGGTGGAAGATGTCGAACAGAGCGGTGTAGGCATCGACGGCAGCCTCGAAGTGTCCAGCGCGGAAGAAACTGGTGGCGGCGGCGAACAGGTCGTCCATCTCGTCAATCCAACTGTCGTCACCAAAGCCGCGGTGCGTGCCGTAGTCGGGATCATAGCCGACGCCACACTCGACATAGACGTCATGGGCTATGGCGTACCGCAGAGACTGGATCTCGTCCAGCAGGTCCTCGGCGTCGTCCAGGCCCATGGCCTCGGCGACCAAGGGGCGCGGCCCTTGTGCGGCCAGCTTGAGGAAGCGGATCTGCTCCCGCTCGTCCAACCCGACCAGGAAGTCGCGGACCAGGGCGATGGTCTCCTCGTGCGTGTAGTGGCGCAGTTGACCGGTGATCTTATCCAACAGATCGCTCATAGAACACCTACCAGACCCTGACGATCTAG
>Ga0207797_1003708_pt1 | contig 10037 bp, 9 predicted proteins | sample PRCRCaboRojoPR_6_FD_187275 | JGI IMG/M metagenome (GOLD analysis project Ga0207797, IMG submission 187275) | Marine sediment microbial community from Cabo Rojo, Puerto Rico - PR CR 10% Liquid 1 (SPAdes) | ecosystem: Environmental > Aquatic > Marine > Coastal > Sediment | place: Cabo Rojo, Puerto... | reverse complement strand
CCTCGGGTATATGACGCTGATCTGGATCCTCAGTTTGATCCTGAAGAACTCGAGCATCGTCGACATCTTCTGGGGAGCCGGCTTCGTGGTGGCGAACTGGGTCTACTTCGCTCTCACACCGGAGGGGTTTGCGACCCGTAAGTGGCTGCTCAACGCTCTGGTCACGATCTGGGGTTCGCGCCTCTCGATCTACATCTTGATCCGGAACTGGGGCCAGCCTGAGGATTATCGGTACCGGAAGTGGCGCGAGGACGCCGGGTCGAAGTGGTGGTGGTACAGCTACTTCAAGGTCTTTCTGCTGCAGGGGTTTCTGATGTGGATCATCTCAACTCCCTTGCTGGCGGTTCAGATCAATCCCACCCCCGACGTCCTGACAGTTGTCGACTACATCGCGGTCGTGGTCTGGGGGATTGGGTTCTTCTTCGAGGCGGTGGGCGACTGGCAACTGAGGCGCTTCAAGTCCAAGCCGGAGAACGAGGGCAAGGTGCTGAACAGCGGGGTGTGGCGCTACACGCGCCATCCGAACTACTTCGGCGATGCGACGCAGTGGTGGGGCTATTACCTCCTGGCGGCCGCGGCCGGCGGCTGGTGGACGATCTTCAGCCCGATCATTATGACCTTTTTCCTACTGCGAGTGTCAGGCGTGGCGATGTTGGAGAAGAATCTGAGGGAGACGAAGCCGAAGTACAAAGAGTACATCGAGACGACGAGCGCGTTCGTCCCCTGGTTCCCCAAGGAGAAGGAGGAGGACGAGGAGACGGAGGAAGACGGATAGGGCCTTGTGGTAGACATTTGGCCCGGACCGCCGGTCGGGGCAAACGTCAACCGAGGAGGTTGTGTGACGAAGAAGCAGGGAAACAACGAGATCTACATTTCAGTCGACGTTGAGGCGGCTGGACCGAATCCGAGCGACTATTCGCTCCTCTCCATCGGCGCCTGTCTCGTCAGCGAGCCCGATCAGGCCTTCTACGTCGAGCTGAAGCCGGTCAATGAGAGAGCAAGACCCGAGGCGATGGCCGTCTGCGATCTTTCCCTGACGACCCTGGCGGAGCGTGGCTTACCGCCTGCCGAGGCGATGTCCCGTTTCGCCGCCTGGGTGAACGCAGAGGTGCCGAACGGTCAGCACCCTGTGTTCGTGGGATTCAATGCCCCCTTCGACTGGATGTTCATCAACGATTACTTTCACCGGTTCCTGGGCCACAATCCGTTTGGCTATGCGGCGCTTGACCTGAAGGCATTCTATATGGGGATGACGGGTCTGTGTTGGTCTCAGACCCGGATGGAGTTTGTGGCGGAGCGGTATCTGGGCGGCCGCCCTTTGACGCACAATGCGCTCCGCGACGCGCAGGATCAGGCTGAGATATTCCGAGCGATGCTGCGTGAGCGAGAGGGTCCATCTTCGGGGCAAGGGTGCGCCTGATACCCTGCTGATGCGGCTACGCAGTCGATGAGTTCTTGAAAGAAAACCGAGACGTTCCCTTTGACAACGAAGAGGAGGTCACCGATGGGATCTGATGGTTTGCGTGCGCTAGTGCTTTCCGGCGGTGGAGGACGTGGCGCCTACCACGTCGGCGTTCTCCGGTTCCTTGAGGAACACGAATGGGTGCCCGACATCGTCGTGGGGACGTCGATCGGCGCGGTGAACGGGGCCGCGATCGCGTCTGGGCATACGTCCCATTCCCTGTGGTCACTGTGGCGACGATTGACAACGGACGACGTGCAGCGCCGATCCTGGGATCTGCTGTCTCCCGACCAGGAGAACCATCTGCTTGACACGGAGCCCCTCCGCCGGACGCTGACCGAGGAGGGATGGCTTGACTTCTCTCGCATCAATGCCGAGCCGCCCGCCAAGCATCTCCGTATCACGGTGGTGGAACGGGAGACGGGGCGGCTGCGCGTGTTCGGAAACAGTCCTGACCCCGCACGGGGAGGACGGTCTGAACACATCGAGATCGGCTTAGACCACATCCTCGCCAGCTGCAGCATCCCAATGGTCTACCCCGCGACGCAGATCGACGGCGTCGCCTACTGGGATGGGGGCACCGTCGCGAACACACCCTTGGGACCCGCCATTGACGCTGGCGGGGAGGACATCATCGTGGTCCTGATGACGCCCTGGGAGGAGAAGGAGGAGCGTCCGCGCTACGAACCCGTGGAGGGCATCAAGGGATTGCTCGCCAATGCTCAGGCGGCCTTCGAATGGGCATTGTTGGCCTCTTTTCAGGCCGATCTGAAGCTCTTCCACCGCACGAATCAGGTCGTTCGATTGAGCTTGGAGAACGCCCGGTTGCGCTCAGAGAACCTGGCCCTGCGCGAGGAGCTGGAGGATCGAGCTGAGGGCGAACTCATCGACGAGCGTGAACTGGATCATCAGGAGATCGATGTGCCCATCATCGTCTCACCGCAGCGTCCGATCCCCGTGGCTGACATCATCCGCTATCGAGTCGAGAACCACAAGTGGCTGTACGAGATGGGGTACCAAGATGCGCGCGCGGCCTGGGCCGCTGCCGGTCGTGCCGTGGAGGGGCAGAGCCCGCTCTAGCACACCTGGCTCGACAAAGGGGTGTGGGGATGTTATACTTATGATGCCGATAGAGTCGTTCGGCGGGAATGTTCGCACGTGTAGAAGTACGATAGCGATGGGTAATAAAGGAGGTTACCAATGGCTAAGTTGGCGGAGAAGGCGTTCTTGCTTGGGCTGGGTGCGTTGACCCTCACGCGCGACAAGGTGAAAGAGGCGGTCAACGAACTCGTGGAGCGGGGAGAAGTCACCACCGAGGAGTCGAAAGACCTCGTCGATGAGTTGATGGAGCGGGGCGAGGCTGAACGGAAAGAACTCCGTAAGATGGTCCGTAAAGAGGTGAAGCGGGTACGCGAAGGGGTCTCTCTAGCGTCCAAGGATGAAGTCGATGCCTTGAACAAGCGGATGGACTCCTTGGCCGATCGCCTGGATGCTTTGGAAGAGAAACTGGAGAGTGAGGAAGGGGACTGAGCTTTCTCGTTTCCCTGACCCCTTCTCGTCGATCAGCTGCGGCAAGCGGACTGCAGAGCATGACGTTCGTCCGATCCCTGTGGGCTTCGATCGACAGAGAGATGGTTGGGGATTTTTCTTTTATCTTGGCGTTCTGTGACTCCGCTGGTTCTTTCTCGGAGTCAGTCTGGAGAGTGATCTACGGGTTCCCGCGTGCGAGATCATACGGGGGACGCATCTAACACTTTCCTCTTCTAAGGAGGCCCCTTGCGCAGCCCAATTCGCGGAGTGAGGCATTTCAGACGATATCGAGAGATCGTCCGTGTCTTGATCCATCACGGGTTTGGGCAGATCCTGGATGCGCTGGACATTCTCCCCTATCTCTCTATCCCCCAGCGGCTACTGCGCCGTTGGCGACCGGCGGAGGTGCCTCTCGGTACACCTGAGCGGTTGCGACTGGCGCTCGAGGAGTTGGGGCCCACGTTCATCAAGTTGGGTCAAGCCTTGAGCACGCGGCCCGACTTGCTGCCCCCGGCTTACATCTCCGAGCTGTCGAAGCTGCAGGACACGGTCCCCCCTGAGCCCTGGGATCCGATCAAGGCTCGCATTGAGGAGGAGCTCGGAGGCCGGACCGAGGGTTTTTTCATTGAGTTTGAGGAGGAGCCGATCGCGGCAGCTTCCCTCGCCCAAGTCCACGCTGCCACACTTCCAGACGGAAGCGAAGTCGTCCTCAAGGTGCAGCGTCCGGAAATCCAGGGCACGATCGAGACTGACCTCGAGATACTGTTTGATCTGGCGGAGTTGCTCGATGAGCATACCCCTTTGGGCGATATCTACGACCTATCCGGGATTGCAAAGGAGTTCGCTACAGGGCTTCGATCGGAACTCGACTTTTACCGCGAGGGGCGAAACGCTGACCGGTTGCGAGAGAACTTCCGAGGGGTACACTACCTACGCATCCCAGAGGTCTACTGGAAGTTCACCACACGGCGATTGCTCGTCCTGGAGCGGATCCGCGGGATTAAGATCGACAAATTCGAGGCGCTCGACGAGGCGGGCTACGATCGTCCTCGCATCGCCGAGCGGGCAGCGGACATCATCATCCAGGAGGTGCTGGAGGACGGTTTCTTCCACGCCGATCCCCATCCTGGGAACTTCGTCGTGATGCCTGGTGAGGTGATCGGCGCGATGGATTTCGGGCTGGTCGGACACCTCAGTCACCAGATGCGACTTGACTTGATCCGGCTCTACGTCGCAGCGGTCGAGCTTGACGCCAAAGGCGTCGTCGATCAGTTGATCAAGGTCGGCGTCGTCAGCGGAGAGATGGATCGGGTGGAGTTGGAGCGCGATACGGCGCGACTGCTGAAGAAATACTACGAGCTCCCGCTGAAGGCCGTCAAGACGCAGGAAGCGATCAATGAGGCGATGTCGATCGCCTTTCGTCACCATCTGCAGCTTCCCTCCGACCTCTGGCTGCTAGTCAAGACCCTGGCGATGATGGAAGGGCTCGCCCGGGAGCTCGCCCCCGGTTTCAACTTCTTCAAAGTGGCTCGTCCTTACGTCCGCCGGTTCCTGTTTGAGATCGCGAGGCCCGGTGCGTGGGGGCCCTCACTGCTTAAGAGCGTGGGTGATTGGTCGGAGTTGCTGAGCCGCTTCCCCAAGGTCGGTTCGAGGATCCTGACGAAAGTGGAGCGAGGGGATTTCAGGATCAGCCTCCATCACGAAGGATTGAACCGGGCCCTCGTTCAGCTGGATCGGCTGTCGAACCGAATTGCACTCAGCGTGTTGCTCGCTGCGCTGATCGTGGGTCTGGCGATCATCATCCCTGCCTTCAACCTGGCGGAAGAGTGGGGACTGATCACAGGCTTAATTATCGCCATCTTCGCCGGTGTGAGCCTGGTGGGCCTCTGGCTCATCGTGTCCATTCTGCGGTCGGGTCGCTAGGGACCGTCTGTTTCAAGGCAAGCCTCGCTGTCAAGAGAAAGGCCCCGGCTATGACCGGGGCCCGATTTCTGTCAAAGATTATGCGGATTTGGAGGATTGCCTAGCTTATCGATCCGGATCCAACCCTGGAGGACTCTCTGGTTTTCCTTGATCCGACCGCCCTGGATTGTCAGGGGGTTGGTTTCCTGGATGATCGTCCGGCTTCCCTGGATCTTGTGGGGGCTGGCCCTCTCCGGGGGTCTCGTCAGGGGGAGAAGGATGCTCTCGTTCGGGCTTGTCGGATGGTGAGTTTCCGTGTTCCTCCTCCGATTGGCCGGGGCTCTCTGGACGGCCCCTGTCTTCAGGCGGTCCTGGCTCCCCTTTGTCCTCCGGTCTGCCCCTGTCTTCGGGCGGTCCTGGCTCTCCTTTGTCCTCCGGCCTGCCTCTGTCCTCGGGCGGTCCGGGTTCCCCTTTGTCCTCGGGCCTGCCTCTATCTTCGGGCGGACCTTGCTGCTCCCACGGTGCATCAGGCGGTTGGTTCGGGCGGACGCGCGTCGCTTGGCCGGGCTCCACATCCACTGAGGTCTCTGCCGCAGTCACGTTAACCCGACCGCGCTGCACGCGCACCTCGGTGGTCCCATCCGTCGCCACGGTCACCGTGAACTCCGTCCCCTGTACGACGGCGAGGGCTGTTGGACTCTCGATCTTGAAGTGAGAGCCCGCGTCCGGTAGCGGCTGGACGGCCGATTGGGTCGCGCCAAGCGGCTGGTAGAGGGCGATGCGCCGACGGTCCCCGTCCCGTTCTGCTTCGACCGTCCTTAACGTCAGCTCAGTCTTCTCCTGGAGCGTGACTGTGCTTCCATCGAAGAAGACGAGATCGGCCCTGGATGTGGCCGCTGTACGGATGCGAGCGCCTTCTGTTAATCGGATGTCCTCGGATGCAGGCGTCCACGTCTCTCCGTCCGCATAGAGCAATTCCACGGTGCCGCTCGCTGACTGCACGGTTGCCGCCTGAACCACGACGCTGTTCAGCCACAGGTGGCGTCCCATCCCAATGAACACAAACACTAGAATCACGGCGGCGACGGCGAAAGCGATCCGGAGACCGCGTAAGCGCGTACGACCGGCCCGATCGCGCGCTCTGTCTTGCGCACGAGCTTGCGTCTTCTCTTCCAATGCCTGCAACATCCTCCGCTTCCCTGAAGCGACTGCCTCAGGAGCTGCGGTCGCTGGGGATAGTTGATGTAGGCGCTGCGCGATCTCCAACAGGGGACGGACGTCGTCCCTCTCTTGCTTAGGGAAGCGCGAAAGGCACTCCTCGACGGTCATCCCCTTCTCAAGCAGATCGATGCAGCTATTCAGCCGTTGGTCAGTCTTTCGGTTCATTCTCTTCACTCTGTTGAGCGATTCGCTGTATGATCAGGATCCGCCTTCGACCTACCACACATCTAGCATTCGCTTCACGTCGCGGTAGACGGGCCAGCTGTGCAGCCAACCGATCACCTCTTCCTCGGTCAGAGAGCACGGCGCCATAGGCTCACCAGCGGCTCGACGCGCAACGTAGGTCAGAAATCGTCCTCGCCACGGTTCCTGCAATGAGAATATATCTTCCGCTAGCTTGTACGCTTGCGGTCGTTCAATCTCCATATCTCTAATAGAACTCGGTATAGAGTTCTGGCTTCTTTCCATGGATCTATTCTCTCCATCTCCTACATCAACTCATCTGTATAACGAATAGGCAGGCCCGGAGATACGGCCTAGCTCGATGAGTCCGACTCCCGGGTCAGGATACGGTGCAGAGCGTTGAGACCCCGGTGTTGCAGGGATTTAACCGCCCCGACCGACTTGCCCAGGATGCGGGCCGTGGCCGCATTATCCAATCCCTCAAAGAACTTGAGCAGGATCACCTGTCGTTGCCCCTCGGTCAGCTCCGCGATCGCGTCGGTCAATCTCTCCTGGGTAAAGGTCTTTTGGGTGGCTTGCTCCGGGTCCGCATTCCCGGACACGATTCGTTCCAGGAGTGGGAGTGGCGCCTTCTGACTCTGTCGATGGTGATCGGTGATCAGATTCCGGGCGATGGTGTACAGCCAGGCGAGCACAGGACGTCCCCGGTAGGTGAACTGATCGATCTTCTCAACCAGCCTGACAAAGACCTCACTCGTGAGGTCCTCCGCCACCGATTCATCCTTGACTCGGTAGAATATATAGCGGTAGATGGGCGGCTGGCATCGATCATAGATCTCGGCGAAGGCTTGAGGATCGCCCCGTTTGGCGCGCTGGATAAGGCGTTTTTCTTCTTTCGTCATAACCCCTATTCTCTGTTCACACGAGTACTATAACACACTCGGTGGAGGGTAACAAGGGCTGACGATTTCGGTTCCTATTCTTCACCAGGTATGATCTCGACCTGTGATCGGGCGTCGAGTGATTCAACATTCACGTCGAGAGTCTCGCCTTCGCGACGGAATGAGAGCAGCACGCCGCTCGCGGTCTCCTCCGGCTCCCCCATTGGGCTCCACCCCTGATCGGCGAGGGCCGACGGGTAGAATTGGGCCAGATCGTCAACCGAGCGCTCGCTCTGAAACGCGATCATCCCCGGTAGGTTGGTCACACGCGTCGCGTCTTCCGGCAGGGGGTAGGGGATCTCACATCCCTGGATCGGGAGAATGATCTGGTTTCCCAGCTCCTGAACGGTGAACCGGCCCGTCAGCGTGCCGTCGCCGGCGGCGAAGAAGGGGTCCCTTCCCGTCACCTGAAAGTCGAGGCGTAGGATTCGCTGAGATTCTTTGCTTCGCCAGAGGTCGAGCTGTAACGTGTCCCAACGGGCGGAATCGATCTGGGTTGTCGCGTAATGGACGGTGGTCACGCCCGCGATAGGCTCTCCTTCCTCGATCAAGGTAAGGGGCTCCACGTTCTCGGGAGCCATCACATCGTCGGGAAGGATGAGGTTGAGCTCTGGCTCGAGATCGCGGGGGAACTGGAAGCACTCGCCGTCGGTGCCGGGTCCCCGCATCCTGATCGTCTGTTCATCGACCACGATCCTCACATCGCCTGGGTCCTGTGCCGGGCCGAGCCCTTCCATCTGCAGGTCATACTCCCTCTGGCCCTCATCGGCGTGGATGTTCAGTTTGTACGTCCACTCTTCCTCTCCAGAGAACGTCATCTCAAAACTACCTGCCAGATTCTCCAGGGTTGTCCCGTCCACTCCGGGATAAGGGATAGACTCACTGATTGTTGGCGTCGTTGGCTGTTCCGCGGTGCGGGTTGGTTCTACGGCTGGCACACAACCCACGATCAACAGGGTGGATGCCAAGAGGATGGCTGCTATTCGTCTACGCATATGTCTCCTTCCTATGTCAGAACGCCTTTTTGTCAGTCCAGGCTGAGCGAGTTGACTTGTAAGCAGATTCGCACACAACCCTGCTCAACTATATAACGGAGCAGTGGCGCTTCCGTTTCGAGAATAGCACGAGAGTACTAGGGAGAGGCCGTATCCAAGATGGGCTCTTCTCGTTAGACAGGTGAAGTTGCGGAAATGATGGCAAGCCTGAAAACGAAAGAGGGAGGAAGTAACAATGGATAAAATGAAGGTCTCATTTGTATCCGTGCTGATCCTCAGTCTCCTCGTCGCCGTCCCGGTCGTGGCGCAAGAGGGCGAGGGCGAAGAAGTGCCGCCTTGCGAAGGCGACAGCGTGAGCGGCACCGTGGTCGAGGTGGATGAGGAGATGGGCCTCGTCACGATCGACACAGATGAGGGTCTCTGCACCGTCGAGGTGGACACGGATTACGATCATCCGATCGTATCGCTGTTGGGGGCCTATTTCGGCGATCTTTCCGTGGGCAGTCTGCTGGAAGCCTTGGAGATGGTGGGTGTCTGCGCGACGTACGACGCCGATGAGGACGTCTGGACTATAGCCGACTGTGATGCGGAGGGTGCGCTCGAGGTGACGGTCGTTGCCGAGAATGAGGACGGCACGTTCGCCATCACCGTCGTCTCGGAAGACGACGAGCTAAGCGGCACCCTCATCGTCGATGATGAAGAGCTTGCATCTGACCTAAAGAATGCGCTCGATACGCTCTCGGTGACGCTGGATCTGGATGAGGAGGGCGACGTCGATCAGACCGGGAACGACATCGCCACCTATCACGAGGAAGGGCTGGGCCTGGGCGAGCTAGTGAAGCTGTACGCCATTGCCGCCGAGTCCCAGGAGGCGTGTGAGGAGGAAGAGGCGACCGAGCCTTGCGGTGTGACCGTCGAGGAGCTGATCGAGGTCTACGAATCGGGCACCGGGATGGGTGAGCTGTTTCAGGAGTATGGTCGACCCTCGATCCTGGGCGTAGGACACATCATCGGTGGTAGACCTGACGATCGAGGCGGTGGTCCGCCCGAAGGTGTCGACGACGGTCCAGGCGGCCCGCCGGAGGGCGTCCCTGGCGAGGTGTTGGGGGAATTCCACACCGAACGCCGCCAATGTATGGCCCAGTTCCGGGAGGCGCTGGATCAGTTCCATCAGCAGCGCCGCACCATCCAGGAACAGATCCGCGAGCTTGCTCGTTCGGATGCCGAGGACAAAGAGGAGCAGATCGCCCAGCTGGAGGCGGAGATAGAAGCGCTGGAGGCCGAGAAGGACGCGGCCGAGGAAGAGAAGGATGCCTGCATCGAGGCCGCCGAATCCGCCAAGGACGACGCGCTACAAGAGCACGAGCGGGACCGGGACCGCGAGCGAGATGGCGAGGGCCGGCCCGACGATGCCGGACCGCCGGACCACGCCGGACCGCCCGATGAGGTGGGGCCACCGGATCACGCAGGCCCGCCTGATGACGAGGAAACTGGACCCCCAGGTCATTCAAATGCGCCTGACGGCGCGGGGCCGCCCAGGGGTCGTCCGGAGCATACGGGGCCACCGGACGATGCCGGGCCGCCCGATGACGCCGATTCTACAGATGAGTAGAAGGGATGGTTGACGTCGCTGAACTGATCGCCGCTTGCTGCTAGGCCATCCGGTGACAGGCGCATCTCCCTATGAGGGCCGCTGACAATCGTCGGCGGCCCTCTTCTTCGTTCCTGGGATTTCGAAGCGGTACGGAAGCCAAAATGCCCCTCGGCGCCCAAGCAAGGCCCTCACGTGAAGGTAAGGCAATC
>Ga0207797_1003707_pt1 | contig 10038 bp, 5 predicted proteins | sample PRCRCaboRojoPR_6_FD_187275 | JGI IMG/M metagenome (GOLD analysis project Ga0207797, IMG submission 187275) | Marine sediment microbial community from Cabo Rojo, Puerto Rico - PR CR 10% Liquid 1 (SPAdes) | ecosystem: Environmental > Aquatic > Marine > Coastal > Sediment | place: Cabo Rojo, Puerto... | reverse complement strand
GTACCGGAACCCTACCAGATATCTTACCGCTCGCTGATCCCAAAGGAAGAGGATTGTACCAATTTGCTGGTCCCTGTTTGTGTATCCAGCTCGCACATTGCATTTGGTTCGATACGCATGGAGCCGGTATTCATGATCCTTGGCCACAGTGCAGGATGCGCAGCTTCCATAGCAATAGACAATGAGCAGGACGTGCAGGAAGTAAATTATGAAGTACTTAAAGAACGACTGGAAGAACAGGGTCAGATTCTTAGCGTGGATTGAACAGGAATAATCCGGGTAAGCGTTCAGAATAACAATTAATTTATGTTTTTAATTAACATGAAGATGAAATATATTTATTTCCAAAACTGGTATTTCCGGCAGGTTATCATTGTTATGTGTCTCGGCATGATAGAGTGTTTTTCTGCTCCAACATCTGAGGCATCTGAAAAGGATAAAGCACCACCCAACATCATACTTATCATGGCCGATGATCTTGGGGCTGAGTGTCTGGAATCCTACGGCGGAGAAAGCTACAACACGCCAAATCTTAATCAGCTGGCCGACCAGGGAATCCAATTCACCAATGCCTATGCAACACCGTTGTGCACGCCAACCCGGGTGCAACTGATGACTGGCCAGTACCCCTTTCACAATGGATGGACAGGCGGGATATGGACCCTTCCAAAAGATGAACAGTCGCTCGATCCGCAAATATTTAATTTTGGCCGGATGCTGAAAGAAAGGGGTTATTCTACGGCCATTGCCGGTAAGTGGCAATTGACAAGGTTTGAAGACCATCCCATGCATCTTCAGAAAATGGGATTTGACCAACATTGCCTTTGGACCTGGCAATATGGCGGAGAGCTTCCGGATTACGTTTCCCTGGAGAATCCGGGTAAACCCTCCCGCTTCTGGAATCCGGGAATATGGAAGAACGGGAACCTTATGAAAGACGTGAAGGGTAAGTTCGGGCCGGATATCTATACAGATTTTCTGTTGGATTTTATTGAAAAACATCAGTCCGAACCTTTCTTTGTGTATTATCCCATGGCGCTTCCTCACTGGCCTTATATTAAAGTCCCCGGTATGGAAGAAAGTCAATATACGGATCAGGAGAAATTTGCAGCAATGGTGGAATATATGGACGGCCTGGTTGGAAAACTGATGAAGAAACTCCGGGAACTGGGAATGAGCGACAATACCTTGTTTCTTTTCACTGCTGATAATGGCACGGATCCAACCATTACCTCCCGCATAAACGGTAAAACTATACAGGGAGGCAAACACAAGTTAAATGAGGCCGGAACGCGGGTACCTTTCCTGCTTAATTGGCCAAATAAAGCTATAAAGGCTGAGAAGGTTGATGCCCTGGTTGATTTTTCCGATATTCTTCCATCATTCGCAGAAGTCGCAGATTCTGATATCCCTGCTTCCCATAAGGTGGATGGGAGAAGTTTTTTACCGGTTATCAAAGGGAAAAAGAGACAAGTAAGGAAATGGGTCTTCTGCCAACAAGGAGAGGAGTGGTTCTTACGAACCAAAGAATACAGACTGTATAAAGATGGTACATTTGAATATATGAAAAACCATTATTCACCAATAGAAATCGATGTTCAAGAAAATAAGAAAGCAGCCCGAAAACGGCGATACCTGCAAAAGGTAGCTAAAGACCTTGGTGTTCAATAATAAGTAAGAAAATCTATATCCTATGCACACACCTTCATTTTATATCCTGATAACTGTTTTATTCCTGATCATTCATTCCTGTGATATCATAGATAAAGAGCAGGACAGGCATGTGAGCTGGAGCGCATGGGGTGGCGACAGCCATCACACAGGGTATTCTTCATTGGATCAGATCAATCGTTCCAATGTGAACGAACTGGAGGTTGCCTGGAAATATAGAACCGGAGATGAGGGTCCTACCATCGAATGCAATCCGATCGTGATTGGAGATGTGATGTATATAACTTCGCCCGATCTGAAGGTCATTGCACTGGACGCGGAGAGTGGCAGCGAAAAATGGCGGTTTGATCCTTATAAACATTTCGATACTCCAAAATACTGGCATCATGTTAATCGAGCAGTCACTTACTGGACAGACGGAAAGGAGGAGCGGATCTTTGCCCCGGTAGGTCCATATTTGTACGCTTTGGATGCCAATACAGGCCAGGTTGATGAAACGTTTGGAGAAGAGGGGGCCATTGATCTCAGGCATGGACTGGTTGATGACAAAAGGGATGTAAGTGTTAAGATGACTTCCCCCGGAATTATTTATAAGGATTTGATCATTGTGGGCCCCAATGTACCGGAAAGCCATACTTCCGTACCTGGGCACGTCAGGGCCTTTGATGTAAGAACCGGTGAGCAGGAATGGATTTTTCATACCATACCCCAGCCGGGAGAATTTGGTCATGATACCTGGGAGGGCGATTCATGGAAAAGGGCTGGTGGCGCCAATCCCTGGGCCGGAATGAGCGTGGATGAAGAAAGGGGAATCGTTTATGTTCCCACCGGAGCCACAGCTTACGATTTTTACGGTGGCGACAGGGAAGGAAAGAACCTGTTTGCTAATACGCTCCTGGCGCTTGAAGCAGAAACGGGTGAAAGAATCTGGCACCAGCAACTCGTACATCATGGTATTTGGGATTACGATCTTCCTGCCCCGCCCAACCTGGTGACGGTAGATCATAGAGGCAAGCCCACCGATGCAGTGGCACAAATTACCAAAACAGGATATGTCTACCTCTTTAACAGGGAAACGGGAGAATCCATATTTCCTATAGAGGAAAGAAAGGTTCCAGCCTCTGAGATTCCCGGTGAGGAAGCCTGGCCAACTCAGCCTATACCAACAAAGCCACCTTCGTTTGCCAGACAGGGATTTACCGAAGAGGACATTACGGATATTTCTCCCGAAGCCAGGAGTTATGTAAAGGAGGTGCTTGATACCTTAAAAACCGGTCCTTTATTTACTCCGGGAAGTTTTAAGGGATCCGTAATGCTTCCGGGCTACCTGGGCGGAGGCAACTGGAGCGGCGCAGCCTTCGATCCCGAAACTGACCGGCTCTATGTGAATGCCAACAATGTTCCCACCATACTGCAGATAAAAAAGGCACCCGATTCGCTGCGGTCCGAACCCGGTTATCCTGATTATGTCAGTACCGGCTATCATAAATTATTGGATCAGGATGGCTATCCGGCAGTGAAACCTCCCTGGGGAACGCTCAATGCGATTGATCTCAGCAAGGGAGAGATCGTGTGGCAGGTACCCCTGGGGTTCTACCCTGAATTGGCGGATAAAGGCATTAAAAACACGGGAACAATGAACCTGGGAGGAGCCATCGTTACCAAAGGCGGGTTGGTTTTTATAGGCTCTACGTTGGATAAAAAATTCCGGGCCTTTGACAAGGAGACAGGTGAAGTCCTTTGGGAAACCACGTTGCCCACCGGCGGACGCTCATTACCTGCCACCTATGAGGTGGAAGGCAAGCAGTATGTGGTCATCGCAGCAGGCGGAGGTGTAGGTTCGCGCAGTGCACATCCGCATGAAACTCCTCCGGGCAATACCTATGTGGCTTTTGCATTGCCTGAATAGTAACATGGTAAGTTTTTGGGTTTCATCTTAACACAGTAATGTTACTTTAACAAGAATGATGAGAGGAAGAAAAATGAATTTGATCTTACAACAATGATGATGTAGCATTATAAAAATAATTCATATGAAGTTATATCCGATACTAACCTGGATAACCCTGATTGTAATTGTGGTGCTTTCTGCTTGCAATACCAGCCAAAAGAAAAATGAGATCTCCAGGGCTTTTGAGTTCCGCTACGTTTCTGACGATCCCACGGCAAATGGAGTAACTGATTTCAAAGGATCAACAGCAGTGTTTGATACCGCCGACCGGATCAACTACCTGGGGGAGTTTGCAGCTTATGCAAAGGAATTCTTCAACGATCCGAAGCTTAATAAAAAGGTGGTTAATAGAAAGGAAATTGATTCCGCATTAAAGAAGTTAAAACCTCAACCAAAGCCTGAGATAAGAAAAGAAATAGTACTTGACCGGTGGAAATACCTGGGATATAAATCAGGGCAGCGCAAACGGGAATTGCAGCTAATCAGCGAATGGAAGCAAATGCCGGGCACAGAAATACAAGATGAAGCGCTCCTGCTGTCCTCCACGCAAATATCCCGGTCCATCACGCCTCAGGATTGGAGAATGAATTTTTCATGGCGGGTGAAGACACTTAAGAAGAAACAGGAGGTAATATTTGACTTTTCGGAGGTTGCTGCAGCTGGCATGGATCAATCGGGAAAATTTTTCTATGTCACCGATGGAAAAAGAAAGCTGAGTTCCCTTCAATACAAAGCAGGTCAATGGTATGACATGAAAGTGGAAATCGACCTGGAGTCGGACAGATACAACTTATATGTAAACGATACACTGGTAGCCGATTTTGTCCCACTGGCTTCCGAAAGGAACAAGATAACAAGGTTTTCAGTAAAAACAGACCATGCAGCTTTGATCGATGATTTATGGGGAGTAGGCTATGAGCTTCATGAAAGGGCTTCCCGAACCCATCCCTATCTCATCAATACATTCATAGACCAGGATTTTGTAGCACCTCCTAATCCCAAAGGATTCGAGCAACCCGGCTATGACGATGCCGATTGGGATACCGTACCGTACAGACGATATGCCCACGGAGGGGAACGTAACCGGGATGAGGGTCTATATTTACGCAAAGAATTGCAAGTTGGAGACTTTGGACGGGCCAGGCTCCAGGTTGAAACAATCCGCCCTTCAGGAGAAATATTTATCAATGGTAAATCTGTTGGGAAAGTTGGACGTCTGCCGGAAACAATTGATGTAACGAAGGTCCTTAAGGCTGGCGAAAAGAATCTGATCGCGGTTAAAGTTGATCCTTATGAAGTAGACGAAGTAAGGCATCACATGAGCACCGACAAATGGTCGAGTTGGTTCGCGGGGCTGATGAACCTGGAACTTACCTCACGGTCGTGGATAAAGGATATCTTTGCTTATACCTCTGATATAAATGAATCTGCCACGGAACGGCTTCAGATTGAAGTGACTTCGGAAGAGCCGGAGGGTTTTAAAGGAAGGCTTGTCACGGAATTATACCCGTGGTATCCGCAGGAAAGCGATAAACCAGCGGCCCGTTCAGTAAAGGATATTAGGCTGAAAAAGGAAGGTTCAGCAAAAATCAATGATAAAGTCATTGTGAAAGATCCGGATTTATGGACTGCTGAATCACCCCATCTTTATAAGGTAAGGGTTGAATTACAGGATGAAAAAGGTGAAGCTGTAGATGATTATGTGTTTACTACGGGTTTAAGGACAATCAGTCAGCAAGGGGGTACATTCCGAATAAACGGTGAGCCTGAGGTACTTTTTGGTCCCCTGGTGTTTAACCAGCCCTGGCCCCTGGAAAGGGTTTCCCAGTGGATGTTCAGTCCTCCGAAATCCAAATGGGTCGAGACCATCCTGGAAACAAAAAAGATGAACGGCAGTGCCATTCGGATGAGTGTTCATGACAAGCGTGTTGCCGGTGTAAATGATAAAAGGCTTGCCCGGATTGGCGATCAGATGGGGATCATGTTCATCTGGCAAACACCGCATTGGTTTCGGGAAGGGGGTATAGAAGCGTTTGACACCGGTACCTATGCCAATTATATGGAAAACGTCCGCAACCATCCGAGCATCGTGATCTGGCAGCCCACGAACCATCCGGTATATTCACCGGAATGGTATGGTAGTATTGTGGAAGCCTTAAGTAAGGAAGATCCAGGCAGGCTGATCTCTCCTGCCGCTGATATCGCAGCTCATATGCGCATAGATACTTTTCCCGGCGATGAGGGTACTGCCATTCCCCATTGGAAACATCCCCAACTGGCCCGTGGAAATATGGAACAGACCACCTCATACGGGATTGATTGGAGTGTTATTCGCAAGCTTGGTCAGGGCCTTGATGAAGAGGTGGCTGATTTGAACGACAGCATTCGTATGGAATACCTGAACAGCGATTCTCATGCCTGGTTTGACTATGAAAGCGAAGAGACCATCGGACAGCCCAACTGGAACCTGCATAAGGGAAAGCCCTATTATCATATGTATTCCTATGAAAAGGATTACAACATAGGCAATGTCGGAAGGATATTTAATTTTTCAGAATGGCAGGAAAGTCAGGCCTGGCAGGCATTGACCGCTTATGAAGCCTACCGGAAAAAGCGTTGGCTCGACTACGATGGCATGAACTGGTGTCCCTTGCGGGGTGGGCCCAATACTGCTACCTATATGAAACCTGTTATAGAGTACAGCGGGGAAGCCAAATTGGGCTTTTATGCATTGCAAATGGTATATCAGCCGGTTCTGGCAGGAAGCAAGCATGTAGATCTTGTATATGGCCCCGATGATAACGTACCCATAACGGTAATGAATAAGGGTAAACCACGTACTGTGGATGTAAAGGTAGTGGTGAAGACCATGAAAGGAAATCAGGTAGCAAGGAAAACTTATCCCGACGTCAGACTGGAAGGTGGAAGGACGGTAACCAATGTCGGAGATTGGAAACCCGAACTGGAACCGGGAAAATACTATGGTTTTGAGTATATCATTAATGAATAAGCCAACTTAGATCGATACATTAAGAAAAAACGTTGAAAGTGTAAGGGGGGATAGGAGGTAATCCAGAAAGTCCTTAGTGTTCTTTGAGAAATCCTTTGAGTTGCTTAGTGGTTAAATATAAATTATTAAACCACAAAGGATAACAAAGTAACGCGCAAAGGCACACAAGGGAAAGAAGATTTATTAGAATGACTTTTTAGTCTAGACTCAATGAAGATTAGAAATATATCCCATTATCTTCCTTATATATTCGGACTTTTATTGAATATTTCTGAAATTTTTTTGTTATTTCTTGCATTTATTATGAAGATGTATTATTTTGCCCTCAGAATATTAACGGAAAAGTTCTATCCAAATGATTTAAAGTAGTCCCGTGTATACTAAGAACCATAGAGCTGAAGAAAGATAGAACTTACTCAGAAAACCTTTAAATCTCGCCTTTATGGACTCCGCAGCAGAAAAAAAGCTGGTTGAATTATTGAAAAAGGGCGACATTGGTGCCTTCGATGAGCTCTTTGCCCGTTATAGCAAGAGAATTTACTGCTTTGCCCTGTCATATCTTAAAAACAGGGAAGATTCAGAGGGTATTGTGCAGGAGGTATTCTTCCGCATCTGGAAAAACCGGCATAAGGTGAATGAACATTATTCCTTTAAATCCTTCCTTTTCACCATCAGCTATAATTTGATCATGGACCGGTTCCGCGAGAAAATGAAAGACCAGGTATTTTTGGATAAGTTAATTTCAAAGACCAAAGAAGCTGATTCTTCCACGGATGATTCCATTGATTTCCACAGCCTGAACGAACGTTACTGGGAGCTTGTGGAACAATTGCCACCCCGGAGAAAAAAGATCTACAAATTAAGTCGTTTAGAAGGTTGCTCCTATAAGGAAATCTCCAACCGCCTCGAGATATCTATAAATACCGTGGAAAATCAAATGGGTGCTGCCCTGAAATACCTTCGAAATAACCTTGGCCAGGAATCTTTGGTAATCCTGCTGTTCTATTACCTGTTTGTATAGGCAACTTTCTGTTTTCTTCCAGGTGCATTCCCAATTTTTTCCAGGTGAAAATATATACCATTCCTACGGAATTCCGTAGGAATGGCATAAAAGAGGATAATTGAAAAAAATTGGGAATGTTCCATTTCTTCCCTTGCGATTCTTCCTTTACGTGATCCTATTATAAAAAATTTCATGCCGGAATGGTGGTTCCTATATTTTTCCAACGTATAATTTAAAAGAGCAATCAGTATTAACTGATATAATAATATATCTTACTTCATTCAGAAATCCCATATGTCTAAAGAAACGGAGTTATACGAACTTTTCAGACGATTTGCAGAAGGAAATTATTCTCTTGAGGATCTGAAAAAAATCAAAAAGGAAGTTGAAAACCCAGCGGATAAAAAAGCACTTGAATCAGCCATCAAACACCATTGGTATCATGATATTTTATCTCAGGAAGAAAGCACAGATGAGGTAGATCTTCAGGCTTGTCTCGACAAGATCCATCACCAGATCTACCAGATGGATTCTCCCCGGTTGGGAGGTCAAAACAATATGAAGCGCTTTCTTACACGTTCTTTGCATATTTACTACAGGGTAGCCGCCGTATTGCTGATCCCCTTTATGATCATGACGGCAATGTTTCTGATGAACCGCCAGGCAGAAGTTCCCGAAACCCGGGAACAGGAGATTAAGCAAAAACCGGTTTATTCCGAGATTATTGCACCCATGGGCTCACGCATCCGGATGGGATTGCCCGATGGCACCAAGGTTTGGCTGAATCATGGCAGTAAGTTGAAGTACCCCCAGGCATTTGGAAAGGAATCCCGGAATGTTGAACTTAATGGTGAAGCCTATTTTGAAGTGGAGGAAGACGGAGAAAGGCCTTTTGTGGTTAACACAAGGGTTATGGAGGTATATGCCACAGGTACCAGTTTCAATGTAATGGCTTACAAGGATGATCAGGATGTGGCTGTCAGTCTTGATGAAGGCTCTGTAGAACTATTTAAGGTATATCAGGATAAAGAAATAAGACAAAAAATATACGATTTAAGGCCAGAGGAACACGCAGTTTATCACAAGCAGCCCAATACCATGGAAATCATTGAAGGGAAGAATGACATTTACACGGCATGGAAGGAAGGAAGAATGATCTTCCGCCAGGAGCCGCTGAATCAGATCGTCAAAAGACTGGAGCGGTGGTACAATGTGGACATTAAGCTGAAAAACCCAGATCTGGCAACCCATGAGTTTACAGCAACCCTAACGGACGAGACCCTTCGCCAGGTACTGGATCTGTTCTCCAAAGCCGCGCCGCTGGAATATACATTCCTGCCACGGGTGAAGAAGGAGGATAATAGTTTTGCGAAAAGAAAGGTAGTTATTGACTTATTAAGGACTGATTAAAAGATTTTATGAAATTGTTATTAGACATTTTTATTATGTTAAGTTGGCAATTAGCAAAAAGCAGTTGGCAATAAAAGTGAGGATCTAAGGATTTTGCCAACTGCTAATTGCCCACTGCCAACTATCCGCAAGAAAAAAGTAAGAAAATACAAAATTTCAGCTATATAATCAATAAAACCCTAAACTAAGTTGCTTATGAAACAAAACCCCTAAAGAAATGAAAAAAGGGAAAGTGTGGCGGCACTTCCCCTTAATTCAGAGTTTAAACATTTAATTACGAGACATTACGCACGCATTACAAATGTCAAACCCTAAATCATTGCAAAATTATGAAAAAAAATCAAGCATGGTTAAGACACATATGCAAAATATGGTCTTCTAAAATCTTTAAAACAATGAGGTTATCAATTATCATCTTTTTGATTGCCGTCAATTGCATGTGGGGAAATGAAACCTATTCGCAAAAAACCAAATTGACGCTGGACCTTCAAAATACAGAGGTAAGAGCGGTTTTGGACAAGATTGAGGAAGAAAGCGAATTTTATTTCCTCTACAGCAACAAGCTAATCGACGTAGACCGGAAGGTAGACATCGCTGTAAAAAAGCAGAGGATAAGCGACATTCTGAACCAACTCTTTGCAGATACCGATGTAACTTATATGGTTATGGACCGACAAATTGTACTATCCAGAAAGGATTATCTTGCTGAAACCTTAGGCAGGTTGCAACAACAAATCGAAATTTCCGGAACAGTAACCGATGCCCAGACTGGGGATCCATTGCCTGGGGTGAATATTGTTGTGCAAGGAACTACTCAGGGTACCACAACCGACATGGATGGAAATTATTCCATTGAAGCGCCACCTGATGCTACATTGGTATTTTCTTTTGTTGGTTATCAGGAAGTGACTGTGGAAATCGATGGTCAGCAGCAGATCGATGTGGATATGGAACAGTCTGTTACTGAGTTGGAAGAGGTAGTGGCGATTGGGT
>Ga0207797_1003706_pt1 | contig 10039 bp, 8 predicted proteins | sample PRCRCaboRojoPR_6_FD_187275 | JGI IMG/M metagenome (GOLD analysis project Ga0207797, IMG submission 187275) | Marine sediment microbial community from Cabo Rojo, Puerto Rico - PR CR 10% Liquid 1 (SPAdes) | ecosystem: Environmental > Aquatic > Marine > Coastal > Sediment | place: Cabo Rojo, Puerto... | reverse complement strand
CTGCGTTTTTTTGTCATTTTCAACAACGATGGTGGTATCCTGGACATCTCCGACAAAAGTCACGTCTATAGGCATGTGAAAAAGATTATCCTGTGTCTGACGAACCGTTACGCTCACCTGGTGTTCTCTCTCATCTGTTTTCCTGGTTGACCAAAAATATTCATAATTCGGGAAACCGGACTGGTAGATCCATTGCTGAAAAAACTGATCCAAATCCAGGCCACTCACACCTTCACATACATCGCGAAACTCTTCAGTTGTTGCGGCATCGTACAAATACTGCTCCCGGTATTCGCGCAAAATCTCAAAAAATGACTTGTCGCCGACAACATGCCTCAGCATGTGAACGACCCAGGCACCTTTGGCGTAGGATAATCCGTAATCGAAAATATTTTCTGACAGGGGATTTTCAACATAAATTGTGCCCGAACCATGATACATTTTATGGCGCATGTGCTGGTGGAATTGCTGTTCACCATACTTTTGCTCGATCCATAGTGCTTCGGAATAGGTGGCAAAACCCTCGTTCAGCCAGATGTGATGGAAATCTGCGCACGTCACCATATCGCCCCACCACTGATGCGCCAGCTCGTGGGCAATCAATATTTCACTCCATCCACCCAAACTGGTAATGGTTTGATGTTCCATGCCGCCACCCCAGGTGAATTCAGCGTGACCGTATTTCTCATCAATAAAAGGATACTCACCAAAAAGCTGAGAGAATACTGAAATCATATTGACTGTTTTGGCATATTGTTCGCGAAGCATGGACAAGTGCTCTTCGAACACATAGAACTGTACCTCCATGGAATCACCCAACGCAGAGATGTACCAGTCTGAATACGTATAATAAGGATGAATCGCCACAGAAACGAGATAAGTGGTGATCGGATAACCTTCGTGCCAATGGTATGTTACGTTGCCGCCGTGTTCGCTGCGATTCAGCAGCAAGCCGTTGGAAGCTACAATGAGATTGGACGGAACAGTAATCCGAATATCCACAGAATCAGCTTTATCAGACGGAATGTCCTTGCACGGCCACCAGTGACGGGCGCCGAACGGCTCGCTGAGCGACCAGATCATCGGCTTGCCGTTGAAGGAATCGAATCCAAACGGGCCAAATCCACCGGATGCCGGCTGACCGCGATAAAAAACCTGAAAGGAAAACAATTCTCCCTGGACAGTTGTTTTGGGCAAATTGACTGATAAAAGATTGTTATCATGCTGAAATGTGAGCTGTTCCTCATTCGTAGTCACAGAATCAACAGTCATGTTATCCAGTAAATTCAGCTCAACAGTCTCCAGGTCCGAGAGTGTCAAACCTTTGACAATCACAGCTCCGTCAATCGTTTCTTCAGACACGTGGAGATTCAGATCAAGTCCATAGTATTTTACATCATACTGCTCCTGATTAGGCGTGACATGATTGTTCGCCTGGATCATCTTTTTCGCCAGCCGTTCCATGGACCGGGATTTTGCGCGTAACAGGTGGTCATCATCAAATTTGGACTGAGCCAACAGAACCATTACACCGGTGAGCAGAAGAATAAGCGTATTCAAAGCAGTTTTCATTTTTCCACCGTTATTTTGAGGTGTTGCTATCTATTCCTGTTCAAATGGGTTAGAGAAAAACGGGCCGCAACGCTTCGCGGCCCGTAACCAGGATTAGTCTATTTTTTCATATTCCGCCCAACCACCGCTGGTGACATTGACTTTTAGCCCGGTGGGATTGCCATCATCATCCACTACAAATTCATATTCGGCATTGACAAATTTTGAATAAAACCGGGTTTTTGATTCTGCAAAGATTGGATGTTCACCACTGCCGGGAAAACTTGGATAAAGCAATCGGCCTTTTTTGGTCATCACCACTTTGGAACCGTTCTCACTTTCATACGTACCGGCGTATTTATCCAAAACCACATCTCCCCAATACAGCTCTTTGCGGTAGCCATAGGGTTCACCGGTCGCCGGTAACTCGCGCACCCAGATGTTACGAAATCGCACCGGATTGCCGTGATCCTGCAGAGCCAGCGGCAATTTTTCGGGATGCCAACTGTACGGCGTCCGCGAACACCAGTTTGTCGGACCGAGTATTTCCACATGATTTTGTGTTAATACACCATTTTGAAAAACAGTAATGTAGGCGGGCTTGACCAGCTCTTTGTCGTCATTAAACCTGGGCGCTTTAAAAATAATGTCATAAGTTTGCCATTCTCCAGGCGGTCTGGACGAATTGACTTCTGGAGGATACTGGCCGTAAACAGCCGAGCATTGACCGTCCGCATAGGTCTTGTTTTCATAGGAATCCAGAACCTGGACTTCATAAATGCCCATCAAAAAGACACCGCTGTTGCCGCGTCCCTGACTTTTTCCTTTTGGCGGATAAGGGGTCATGAATTCCAGATGCAGTTGGCAGTCACCAAATCCCTGAATAGTGCGGATATAGCCGGCGCCTTGCACCGTCTCGACGTAATTTTTTTCAAGATTCCATTTGGGTTCGCTGCCATCCTGTGAAACCCATTGCGACAGGTCACCGCCCTCAAAGAGAACGATCGCATCAGAGGGCGGGCGTCCGGGTTCATCCTGTGTGCTTGCAGATGCGGATATAACAACAGGCGGACGCGGGCGCTCCCAGCTATGAATCCGCCACTCATCATTCTGATCCGGTCCTCCTGCAAAGACCATCTGAAAACAGCTAAATAACACAATAAAAAAAGACATGACCATTACCGATTGCATTGCTGTACTCCATATTTTAGTTAAAGGTTTATGTTGAATTAAAAGTAGGGTTTTCAAAGTTTACAAGATTCGTTGTCAAATACTTTATTTTTCCCAATGCTCGAACAATGGGCCGTCTTTGCCGTAAACCGGGTCAGCCGCGGGTAAGGACACTTTTTCGATGCTTTCAATCGCCTGCTGACGCTCGTCCGGATCACCTCTGTTCATGTCCCAGTTTTTCCCAGAGGGATAAGCACCGACCACTCGAAAGTCACCGCTGGAACCTAAATTTTTGTGAGAAACACCAGCCGGAATAATGACGACATCGCCGCGTTCCAAAGTCATGGTTACACCCTGGGGGCCTCCAAATTGCGCTTTTACAGAACCGCTGTAACAGCCCAGCACCTCATGGGTGTTGCTGTGATAGTGATGAAAACTGAAAATGCCGTTACGCCATGATCCGGACCAGCCGTTTGCCTGAAACACCTCTTCGATAACTAAAGCCGCATTGTCATCAGGTAAATGAAATGCGTTTTTGTAAACCAAAAGCGGACACTTTGGATTATTGGGATAGCTTCCGTCATCTTTTAAAAGCTCGGAAATCACATCATTTTTTTGATTTATAAACTTGCTTAATTTCTGCTGTCCTGGAGCAGAGATGGTCAAAGCAACTGGCAGCAAGATAATAAAAGACAGCATCATTTTTTCGATCCACATATCGAACCTCCTGAGCAAAGTTTCATTCTCGTTACTCTTTTTTCAGCATGCTTTTATCTCTGTCAGCAAAATTCTGCGTAACTTTGAATGACGGCATGCCATGAAAGTTGGCGTCTCTGAAAAACGCTGCGCCAACGCCTAAGTAACGATATTCCGGATTCAGTATATTCCGGCGATGCCCGGGAGAGTGCATCCACTGATCAACAACATTCGCTGCCACACTCAAATAAGTTCTCTTTTTGATCGGTTCGCCTTTGTATTGATAGCTAAAGTAGCCACCGTTTTGATGCGGAACAAAAACCGGTTGTCCTGCCCGGTAATCAATAGCGAAAACAGTGGCAATGTTTTCAGCCATAGTCACGTTTTCCAAACCGACCAATGCCAGGCGCTGCGGTAATGTTCTTTTGCCCGGCACCTTGCTTCTGTGCGAGAAAAAATTCTGCACGACCATATCCTTGCTATGTTCCCGTGCCGCTTTTTCCAATGCTTCGGAGTGGCGGAATAGCGGCAGGTCATGAATAGCTCGTTGCCGGTTTGTTTCGTAGAACACAGCTGCCTGCAAAAGTGGATAATCGATGTGTTCAAACGACAAAAGCTGGCGTGCCTTTGCATGTTGTTCAAAGGATTTGTAGTCGTAACGTGAATAATCTTTTAATTTCCAGCGAGCCGCAACAAGACCATAACTCAGCAAAATTCCGGTCAGGCAAATAACGATATATTTGTATGATCTTGTAAGAGTCATATGCTGATAATTATGGAATCCAAATTAACTTTTCTCTGCTGTTTATCGCGTTCATGAACAGAGCACATTTTTTGTGCTGATTGCATGTCAGACACATTCGCTCCTTTTAAAATGATTTAAACGTCACCTGACATTAGATGTTCGAAGTGATTTTCCTGCCTTTTTGATCGATCCGCACTTGTTTTATTCGCGTGGGATCAACATCCAAAACAGTGACAAGATAGTGGCCAATTTTTATCTGCTTGCCCTTTTCAGGAATGGTCCCGAGCCGGTCTTCGATCAATCCGCCTATGGTTACATAATCACCGGTTGGCAGATTTAGGTTATGATAAAGTCTCAGGTTTTCGATCTCGGTACGGCCATCGGCAATCAGTGTGCTTTCACTTTCTTTGTGTACCAGGGCTTCGGAAATATCATATTCATCAATAATGCTGCCAAAAAGTTCCTCGACAATATCTTCAATCGTAACCAATCCAGCCGTGCCGCCGTGTTCGTCCACAACAATGGCCATGCTGGTGCGTTCTTGTTTGAACTGCTTGAGCGCATCCATCACCCGCATTTGCGATGGAAAAAATAACGCCGGTCGCAAATGAAGAGAGTGATCTTCCGAAAAAGGAATGAAATCCAGCACATAAAGCAAACCTTCAATGTGATCGATTTCATCAGCAAAGATAGGCAACCGGGAAAAACCGGTTTTATTGAATGCTTTGAGAATGTCAGTTCTTGGTGTATTTTTCTCCAGGGCAATCATTTCCGTTCTGGGGACCATAACATCCGCAACTCTTTTATCGCCGATCTCCAGGGCCCGGTGAAAAAGAAAATGACCGCTGGCATCAAGCAAACCGCGTTGCGCGTATTCATTGACCAGCATAGGCAGTTCCGCTTTGGTGAAAATAAGCGATGCCTGGCTCTCCTTTTCGCGTAGCAATCGAGTTAAAAAACTGGACACATGCTCGGACAACCAAATTAATGGATAAAACAAAATATAAAAAATAAACAAGATTGAAGGTGTGTTTCTGGAAAGACGATTTGGGATCAATGTGGCTATTGATTTTGGCAGGATCTCGCCAAAAAGAAGCAAAAACGCGGATGTAAAAAGTACCAGCACAGACTCGCTCAGAAAAGGTGAAAAAACAATCACAGCAAGTGACGAACACGCTACCATAACCACGTTATTGCCAACAAGCGTTGATGTGAGGAAACGCCGGTCACTTTGAATCAGGAAATCGTGAATCCGGTATTGTTGTGGATCCCGCGTACGCAGAAAGAGTTTTATCCGGTTCGAAGACACATAAGCTGTTTCCGAACCGGAAAACAGAGCGCTTAGAAATAAAGTGAGTATGAACAGAAATAATGCCACGACGAAGTCCTATTCCAGAATCTGTGGATTGAGTTTTCCGCCGGATTCATCTTTGAGAAAAGTCATGAATGAATCCAACTGGCTTGAACGTACACGAAGCTGAAAAGTCGCATGAGTATCATAATGCTGATATGCAAGCTCGGCATCATATTTATCCACCGCTTTCATCACCGTGTTTGTCAATTCGTACGGACACTCCTCAATGCCGAGAAGCGTAGTGATATATCTTGTCACGATTTTACCGGCATCCAGGGCCTGGCCGGCCGCTTTGCCATAAGCACGAACAAGTCCGCCGGTACCGAGTTTAGTGCCGCCAAAATAACGTGTCACCACAACCACAATATGGGTCAAATCGCGGCCAGTGACGGCTTGCAGGATTGGTTTACCAGCGGTTCCGGCAGGTTCACCATCATCATTATAACGCGTTTCTTCGTTTTCTTGCCAGCCGACACGATAAGCAAAACAATTGTGCGTGGCATCATAATACTGCTCGCTAATTTTTTTGACAAACAGCTCGGCAGCGGTGCGTGTGTTTACCGGAGCTGCTTGCGCAATAAATCGCGAGCCTTTTTCTTTGAGTTGCGCCTGAGCTGGTTTTAACAGTGTTTTATACGTATCACTTTGCATGGTTTGTCTCTTTTCTTGCATTTCTCGACAACAAAATGTATAAAACAACTGCAATAAAATCAACGATCAATTTAAAATCGAAACATCAATTACAGAGACCATGGTTCCCGATATTCGTAATGCAAAAGATCGTTGGCTTTGGGAATATTTGTGATAATTTCATTCTTTGCATCCCACTCGATGCGCTCACCGGTTTCCAGTGCAATGTTTGCCAAATGAGCAAAAGTCGTGGATCGATGACCCTCTTCAAGGGTACACATCGGTTGATTTCTGGATTTCACACAATCGAGAAAATTCCGGATGAGATTGCCGGTAGAATCTTCTCTCGCTTCCGGCTCACCGAGCAGCTCACCGATTGTTTTCTCTTCGTCCGGAATCGGTTCCTCCCACGTCTGAAACTGTCCCGGGCGTGCCGGTTCAATCCTGTAACCGCCCTGGTGCACAAACAGATTTCCCTCGGTGGCTCGCAGTTCAACTTCTCCCCACTTGACTACGCCGCCGCTGCAGGCTTCATTGATCGAAAACTTTATCATCGTACCGGAGTCGAATTCAAACAGCACTTCCATAGTCACCGGTATGGTCCGGTCGTCATTCACCAGCGCGGAACTTCCATGAGCAGTGATGAATTTCGGTGCGCGTTCGCCAATCATCCAGCGGATGGCGTCCATGTAGTGCACGCCCCAGTTGCCCATCTGCGAAGAGTAGTTTTTCCACCAGCGAAATTTATACGGCGTGATGTTGTACTGAAACGGTCTTGCCGGTCTTGGTCCCAGCCACATATCCCAATCCAGATCCGCCGGGGGATCGGCATGTTGAAACCGTCCAATGCCGTCGGGGTACATGTTACTGACGCGTCCTGCCAGCGCAACACTGACTTGGCCGATTTTGCCTGCTTTGACCTTTTTTGCCATTTTTAGGTAGACAGAAGAACCGCGTCGATTCAATCCGACAGTTACAACGCGATTGGTTCTAGCAGCCACCTCCACCATGCGCCGGCCTTCTTTAATGGTCATGGTCAGAGGTTTTTCCACGTACACATCTTTGCCGGCATCACAGGCCAAAATGGTTTGCACGGCATGCCAGTGATCCGGCGTAGCAATGCAAACGGCATCGATGCTTTTGTCTTCCAGCAGATCGCGAAAATCCGAATACTGTTTCACTGTGTTGGGAAAAGTCTCGCCCATTTTCGGTACTTTGCCGCCAACAGAGTCGAGAATGCGCTTGTCAACCTGAGAGCGATCCCGGGTGGTGTAGGGTTTGTACACATCACAAAGCGCAGCGACCTCTACATCACTGTTTCGCATAAAACGGTGCATCAAACCGGTTCCACGATTGCCCACACCGATGAAACCGACTCTGATTTTATCGTTGGCATTTTGCGAACGTAAAATAGCCGGAGCCATCAGAAAAGCAGATGTTGTAGCACTAGTCTTTAAAAACTGACGCCGGTTCTGAGTATTTATTGACATCACAGCCTCCGTTTATTAAAATTAAGCATTGCAATTCCTGTAGCTATAATTTATTTTTTTCATTATTTTATACAAATAAATAATTATTTTTTATTGGGTTCTTAAAAATACACTTGATAATTTGCGCAATATTTACCATTTTTTTTTATTAATTTCTCGTTCAAATAAGAGAACATTACAAGCTAATAATATTATTCTTATGATTGTTATACAAAGCCAATTTTATTCAGTTTTTACTTGACTTTAAACAATATTTTCGTTAATATTGCGCAATTTGTTGCGTTTACGTCAACAAAGGAGATATCATGAGCAAAATAACGCTTAAAGACATTGCCGAACACATTGGTGTATCCATTACCACTGTTTCCCGCGTTCTGAACGGTCAGGCGGAAGAGCATCGTATCAAAAAAGAAACCGAAGAGGCGGTGATGCAGGCTGCGAAGGAACTTGGTTTTACGCCGTACAAATCCATTTTCAAGCCGCTTCAGGTTCGTTCCAAAACCATCGGTATGATTATCCCGGATATTTCGCACTATTTTTTAAGCAATCTGGCGCGTACCATTCGATTGGAAGCTCATAAAGCGAATTATTCGGTAGTTATCTGCGACAGCCGTGAAGACACTCAGACTGAAAAGGAATCCATCGATCTGTTGCTCTCTCATAATGTCGATGGCATTATCATTTTGCCGGTAGGAAAAGAATCCAAGCATATTCAGGACGTTTATAATCGAGGTGTTCCGCTTGTGGCTGCAGATCGTGTGATGCCTGGTTTAGAATGTCCCTCAGTTGGCATCGATAATTACGAAGGTGCCAAGGAAGCGATGGATTATCTTTTGGATATGGGACACGAGCAGATTGCCTGTATTCAGCGCTTACCACATGCCTGGATCAATAATGAACGGGTTCGCGCTTACCGGGATGCACTGCAGGAACGCAATATTCCGATCGATGACTCGCTCATTATCGGTGACCGGTTTGGACAGAAAAACGGCTACCTCGAAGGCAAGCTGCTGCTTACGCGGACCAACCGACCAACAGCTATCTTTGCTCTCAGCCACTTGATTACGCTGGGTGTTCTGCGAGTTTTTCGTGAAGAAGGATTGCACATTCCGGATGATGTTTCCCTAGTCAGTTTCGATGATATTCCTTTCAGCGAATATTTCAGCAAACAGGTGACAACGCTTCAGCAACCGGTTGAAGAAATGGGCCTGATGGCGGTAAATTTACTAATGGAACAAATCAACAGCCGGGAACGCAAAGATCCGGTTCAGATTCGCTTGCGGACAACCTTTATCAAACGTGAATCTGTTATTCGTCCGCAAAAAGGCCAGGAAAAATACCATGTGCCCAAATAGAGGTTCATCCCCTTATAGCTCATCCGGCAATCTCTGTACCTTCATGATACTCGCGCTATCGTGAGTACGTTAAAAAGGGCCTAAGGGGCCTTAACATAATTATCATTTTCCATGACATTCGATCATTCCATTCCGGAGCGTGAGATGCGAAAATTGAATCGTTTTTTTGACCGAATACTTTATGCCAGTACCGCTGTTTTCTCGATTGCTTTTTTCATCATTGTCATCATTGCCGTTTCCAGCCGCTATATTATCAAAGCTCCCATTCTTGCATCCATCGAATTAAGCCGGTTGTTTTTTGTGTGGTCCTGTTTTTTAGCTGCGGCAATCACATATCGGCGTAAAGCCCACGTGGCTATCACCTTTGTGTTCAACAAATTTCCTCCACAATTACAAAAAGCAGTTCAGCTTTTTAATTATAGCATCATCCTCATTTTTTCCGGCATTGTTTTTTATTATTCCATTTTTGTCACCCAACTGTTATGGAGATCGGAACTTCCCATGCTGGAGATTTCCCAGTCCTGGTTTTACGTACCAGTTCCGCTCGTGTTCATCTGCATTTTGAGTTATACGATTGAATTCATTATCAACTTGTTAACGTCCAGCGAAAACGAGGCCTGATATGGTTTTAGCTTTGGTTATCATCTTTTTTGCATTAGCAGCGATTTCAATGCCTGTGGCATTTGCTCTCGGTATGGCCGTGGCCGGCGCATTGATACTTTTCGGCGATATTTCCCTGATTTCCATTCCCCATAAACTGGTCAACGGTATCGATAATTACGTTTTTCTGGCTATCCCGCTTTTCCTTCTCGCCGGGAATTTGATGAATGCCGGCGGTCTAACCGACCGGTTATTCCGCTTCGGACGGACGCTGGTTGGCAGTATTTACGGCGGACTCGCGCATGCCTGCGTGGTGGCCAGCATGCTGTTTGCCTGGATGTCAGGTTCGGCGGTTGCAACTGTCGGCGGCCTGGGCAAGATTGAAGTCAAGGCACTCACTGATAACGGTTACGACCGTTCTTTCTCGGCTGCTGTGGCGACGTCCGCG
>Ga0207797_1003705_pt1 | contig 10040 bp, 9 predicted proteins | sample PRCRCaboRojoPR_6_FD_187275 | JGI IMG/M metagenome (GOLD analysis project Ga0207797, IMG submission 187275) | Marine sediment microbial community from Cabo Rojo, Puerto Rico - PR CR 10% Liquid 1 (SPAdes) | ecosystem: Environmental > Aquatic > Marine > Coastal > Sediment | place: Cabo Rojo, Puerto... | reverse complement strand
ACCCGGTCGCGCCCGCCGAGTCGGGTCGTGCGTCAGACTCCGCTGTCGGTTCGACCTCCGGTCCGGTGGCCGGCTCGACGTCGCCCGTGTCGCTCTCGGCCTGCGCCCCCGCGTTCGCCTCGGCCGTCACACAGTACGGGCACTCCGGCGCGTCGTCGTAGTGGGGGAGCCCACAGGCCGGGCACGTGACCCGCTCGCGGCCCGGCGCGGCCCTCGCGTCGGTCGGCCCCACCGTCCCACGGTACGGACACGACTCGTTGGTGTCGCTGTAGAACGGGAGCGAACAGCCGGTACACGCGGTCCTCGGTCGACTCATGGTGCGTGGTACTACGAGACCAGCATCAGCATAAATCTTCGTACTATAGACGACCTGAAACAATCGGGCAGGCGCGTCCTCCTCTCCTTCGGCCGTCGCTCTGGCGGTGACGTCGGGCCGTCCGGGTGACGACGCCCGGGTGGAGGGGTCACTCCTCGTGGGCGATGCTGACCGTCAGCACCGGCGCGTCCGACCGGGCGATGACCTTCTGCGAGACGCTCCCGACCATCGACTCGTGGTAGTTCTGTCGGCGCGTCCCCATCACCACGAGATCGACGTCGTGCTCCGCGACGTAGCCGAGTATCTCGTCGGCCGGGTCGCCGCGGGCGGTGGTCGTCACCGTCTCGACGCCGGCCTCGGCGAACCGCTCCGCGGCCGCCGCAGTCGTCTCCTCGCCCTCCGTCTGGAGTTCCGCGAGGACGTCGTCGCGCATTGCCTCGTCGAGCGTGAGGAACGCCCGGTCGTCGACGACGTAGAGGAGGTGGACGGTGGCGTCACGCTGTGCCGCGATGTCGAGTGCGTGGTCGTAGACGGCGCCCATCGACTCCCCGTCCGTCGGGACGAGTATCCGGTCGTACATGCTCGGTGATGGGTCGCTCCCGGACAAGAGTCGGTCGGTTCCGGTCGAGCGAGGGGGCTACTCCACGGGCGAGAGCGTGGCGTCCACGCCGTCGCCCGGCCGGAGCGTCGGCGTCACCAGCAGGTCCGACAGCGCGTCGCGGGGCACGTCCACGTCGAAGTCCTTCGTCAGCGTCGCGAGCGCCACCCGCGCGCCGTTGATGGCGAACCCGCGGCCGATGCAGGCGTGCGGGCCGCTGGCGAACGCGAAGTACGGTCCCCGGTCGCCCGGACTCCGGTCGTCCCAGCGCGACGGGTCGAACTGCGTCGGGTTCTCGAAGAACCGCCCGTCGCGGTGGACCGACCACTGGGGCAGGAACACGATGGAGCCGTCGTCGATGGCGTAGTCACCGAGTCGCTGATCGCCCTCCGCGCGGCGGATGACCGCCCACGCGGGCGGGTAGAGGCGGAGCGCCTCGGTGAACACCTGTCCGGTGTAGGTGAGTTTCTGCGCGTGGTCGTAGCCCGGGTCGTCGTCGCCGATGACCTCGTGGGCCTCGGCGCGCACCTTCTCGCGCACCTCGGGGTGCCACGACAGGAGCGCCTGTGTGTAGGTGGTGCTGAGCGCCGTCGTCTCGTGGCCGGCGATGAGGAAGGTGACCACCTGATCACGCAGGTGGTTCTCGGGCCAGTCGGCCTGTCGCTCCGCGAGCATGAGGAAATCGAGCATGTCGCTCGGGTTCTCCGGGTCGTGGTCGGCACGCTTGGTCTCCAGTATCTCCTCGCCCATCGTCTTCAGCCCCTCGCCCACCGTCTGCGCCCGGTCCGAGAGCGGAAGCGGGAGCCACTCGGGCGTGATGGCGGTCGCCGATATCTCGAACTCCGCGCCAGCCTGTCGCATGAGACGGTGCATCCGGGCGGCCCCCTCGGCGCCGATGTCGGTCCCGAACAGCGCCTCGGTCGCGGCCCGGACGGTGACGGTGGTCATGTCCCGGTGGAGGTCACGGTCCGTGTCGCCCGACTCGACGGCGTCGGCCCACTCCCCGTGGAGTCGGGCGGTCTGCTCACCGACGCGGTCGACGTACGTCCGCAGGGGGCCGCTCCCGAACCCGGGGGCGATGGTCTCGCGCTGGCGCTGCCAGAGGTCGCCCTCGGTCTGGACGAGGCCGTTCTCGGCGATGAGTGCCGCGGCGCCGCTGGCCGGCACGCGCGAGAAGTCGTCGATGCGGTCCATCGCCTCGTGACAGAGGTCCGGATTCGTCACGACGACGATAGACGGGCCGCCCGGCACCGACACCTCGGCGGCGTCGGGGTACCGGGACTGGATACCCTCGAGGAACCGGAGGGGGGTCCGGGTGAACCGCAGCGCGTTGACGATGCCCGCCTCGGGCGGGTTTGGGAGTCGTTGTCCCTGACTCATGTGGTAGGGTACGGTCCAGAACGCTTGGAAGCTTCGCCAACCCCTCCCGTTCGCCGGTTTCTCGCCGAGGGAGTCAAGCCCTCGCCAGCCTTCAACCGCGTATGAGCGACTCCATCTCTCTCGAGGTCGAACGACTACTCCAGCGCGAGCCACTGCTGGCACACCTCGCCACCGCCGTCGACGACCGCCCACACGTCGCCCCCGTCTGGTTCCGGTATGAGGCTGGCACGGTCGAACTGATGACGACCGGGCGGAAGCTCGCGAACCTCCGCGAGAACCCCCGCGTCGCGCTCTCGGTGGCGAAGGGACAGGGGGCCGACGCGGAGTGGACGGTCACGCTCCGCGGCACCGCGACGGTAGTCGAGGACGAGACCGAGACCCGGGAGGCGAACCGCCGCATCAACCGACGGTACGGCGTCGGTGACGAGGCCTGGGAGGGGAACACGCTCGTCCGTGTCGACGTCGGCTCCGCCAGCCATCGAACCTACACCTAGACGCCGGTCGACCGCTCGGCCAGTGCCGACACCGTCCCCGCCTCGCGCAGGTCCGCGACGGTGCAGTACCACGCCCCGCGAACCCCGTTCGCGTCGTTCTCCACCGGGGAGTCGAGCGGGACGAGGCCGTCGTCGAACTCGAAGACGAGGACCGTCCGCTCGTCGCTGAACGGGTCTATCAGGGCTTCCCAGTCCGACTCGTCCATCGGTCCGGGCTCCCCCCGGCGCTGTTCGGTCCGGCCGGTCACCCTCGCGTAGTGCGTGACGGCCGAGACGGGCGCGGTCCGGTAGAACGCCACGTACTCGAAACGCGTCCGGGTCCGGTCGTACGAGCGTGGGGCGGGGTAGAACCCCTCGCGACAGCGCTCGAACGTGTCCGGCTGCGTGGCGACGACGCAGACCCGGGCGTCCGGTGGGGCGTCGTCGTCGGGTGTGTCACTGGCGAAACGGTCGAGGTCCACGGTCGAGGAAGGTGCGCACACGACAAGAGCGGCCGGCAGGCGGCCGGTCTCGCCGGTGTCGGTCGTGGTAGTACTGTCCTAACACGACGGCCGTGCGACGTTATAGCATGACTAAGCGCACGCCAACCCCACAGTCTTGCTTTCGGGAGCTGACGCGAATGTATGGAACCCAGTACCGTCCCTGCAGAAGTGCTGTTCGTCGACGACGACCCCGACTTCCGTGACCTCGCGGCCCGCGCACTCCAGCAGTCACACCCCACCCTGTCGGTGACGGCGCTCGCCACCCCCGGCGAGGCGCTGGAACACGTCGCGCGTGAGTCGGTCGACTGCATCGTGACCGACTACGCGATGCCGGGGGTCGACGGCCTGCAGTTTCTCGAGACCATCCGCGACCGTCACCCGCACCTCCCGGTCGTCTTCTTCACCGGGAAGGGGAGCGAGGAGATCGCCAGCGAGGCCATCGGCGCCGGCGTCACCGACTACATCCGCAAGGAACCGGGGACGCAGGTGTTCCAGGTACTCGGGTCGCGCATCGAGAACCTCGTCCGTGTCAGCCGGGCCGAGGCGAGAGCCGAGGCGGCGGACCGACGGGTCCGCGAACTGTTCGACCGCGTCTCCGACGCCGTCGTGGGGCTCGACGCGGCGTGGGACGTCACCTACGTCAACGAGGGGGCCGAGAGCCTGTTCGGCCCCGGCACCGAACTCGAGGGCGAACGGCTGACCGAGGCCGTCCCGGCGCTCCGTGACTCCGGCTTCGAGCGACTCCTCGAGTCGGCGCGGACGACCGGCATGAGCCAGTCACAGGAGTTCGAGATGGCCGAGGGTGACCGCTCGGTGGCGGTGACCGCGTACCCGGGCGCCGACGGGATGTCCGTGTTCGTCCAGGACCTGACCCCGCTGAAGTCACGGGAGGCGGAGATAGAGCAGCTGCGCGTGCGACTGGACGACTCGGAGTCGAAGTTCCGCACCCTCAAGACGAAGCTCTCGCGGCCCGTCCCGCCGAACCGCTAGGAGGCGCGGTCCTCAGTAGACCGCGTCGACCACGTCGTCGGCGAGGTCCTCGAACGACTCGAGGTACGCGCGGCGCTCGGCCCGGAGGTCGGCCAGTCGGGCCTCGTAGTCGGGGACGTTGTCGGCCACGCCGAACGCGCCGATGTCGATACCCGGTACCTCGCTCGGGACGGTGAGGCCGGTCGCTTCGTCCGTCCCCCACGTCACGGTCCCGCGGGCGAGTTCCCGGAGGATGGTCACCGTCTCCTCGACGCCGACGTCGCGGCCACCGACGGTGCCGGTGTTGAGCAGGAAGCAGTCCACGTCCAGCGTCTCGATGAGTTCGCGGAAGCGGTTGCCCTCCGCGCCCTCGCTCCCGACGATGAATGGGTTGGTGCCGACGACGCGGATGGACTCGCCCGCCGCGGTGGGGTCGCCCGCGGAGGTCTGGATGGACTCGCCGAGCATGAACGCGGCCGCCGACTCGGCCGCGGAGAGCTTCGTCACCGGCGGCATCGCGGGGTTCCGCGTGATGAAGAACACCTGGTCGACCCGGTCGAGGTCGACGTCCGTGCCGGCCGAGTCGAGGTACTCGCGGAGGATGGCCGCGCGCCCGTTGGTGGTGTGCCGATTGGAGTCGAAGTCAACCTCGCCGGCCTCGCTCACGTCGACGTTCTCCAGCACCGCCGTCTCGTGCGTGACGGCGTCGTACATCGCGGGCTGTTCCTCGCGGTCCAGCCCGATGGTCTTGACGTAGAGGCCGTTGCCCTCGCTGCCGGCGACGGTGCCGTCCGGCAGGAGCGCACAGACGTCGTCCTGCAGCATCGTGGCGCTCTCCTCGCCCTTCAGCCACAGCCCGTGGGCGGTGAGCGTCGACTTGCCCGTCGCGGAGAGCCCGAGGAACAACTGGCCCACGTCGCGGGTGCCCTCGTCGTCACGGAGCGTCACGCGCTTGCTCCCGGCGTGCAGGCCGAGGCCGCCCGCGGCCTTCGTGCGCTGCATGAACAGCCGCAGGAACGACTTCTTCGCCTCGCCCGTGTAGTCGGAGCCGAGGACCGCCGTGAGACCCTGGTCGACGAGCGTCCGGATGGCGATCTCGTCGTGGTCCGGGATCTGGACGGTGACGAAGTCCGGGTCACCCGGCCCCTCGCACGGCTCGAACAGCCGGGTGAGCGCCAGTACGATGCGGGCCTGCTCGGCGGGGACGTAGTACCGACACCGGTAGGTGTGGTCCTCGTGGCGACCCAGCTGCCGGTCGACGCAGACGAACTCGCGGTCGGGGTCGCGGACCGCCTCGAGCGCCGTCTGGACGTGGCCGTAGTCGCTCGTGTCGAACGGCCAGTCGACGTCGTTGCGGGTCCGGTCTGCCTGTCGGGACTGCTGGTCGCTGACGTACGACGGCGACCCGAACTCGGTGGTCGTCTCGAGATGTGCCGAGCGCGCGCGGAGGTCCTCGGCCGGCGGGTCGTATCGGACGTTCTCGGCCTCGACCGGGTCGGGGAGGCTGGTGTCCAGCGAGTGGGCAGTCGGCCCGGTGTCAGACATCTTGTCGGGACCCTCGTGACGGACTGGATAAAGCCTTCGCACTCGAGCCCATCCCGGATGCAACACTTGCCGTCAGCGGGCGTGTGAGGCGCTAGCTCGGCTGTCGACGTGGTGAGCCACCCCCGCCGAGAGGCGTCCGCACGACGGCACGGACCGACCGCTCGAGGCCCCGGATACGGGTCGGTCGTGCCGCGGACGCACGGTTGATACGGCCCCGGCCCGTCGGCCCGACCATGCGCAGTGCCGGCCTCGACGTGGACACCCTCCCGCTCTCTCGGCCGGAGGTGGCCGTGTTCGTCTCCGGCGTGACGAGCATGGGCCTGGAGATACTCGCCGGGCGGATGATCGCCCCGCAGTTCGGCTCCAGCATCTACACCTGGGGGAGTATCATCGGGGTGTTCCTCGCCGCGCTCTCGTACGGCTACTGGCGCGGGGGGCGGAAGGCCGAACTCGCCACGAACGCCCGGATGTCCCGCGTGTTCCTGCTGACGGCCGTCTACGTCGCCCTGCTGGTGTTCGCGGGTGACCTCCTGTTGCGGTCGATGGCCGGGTTCCCCCTGCCGAGTCGGTTCGCCTCGCTCCCGGCCATCACGCTGCTGTTCGGGCCGCCGACGTACCTGCTCGGGTACGTCAGCCCCTACGCCGCGGAACTCTCGACGAAGGAGGGACTGGGCGAGGCGTCGGGGCACGTCTACGCACTCGGGACCGTCGGCTCCATCGTCGGCGCGTTCGGCACCACCTTCTTCCTCGTGCCCGAACTCGGCATCGACGGCATCGCGCTCGTCTTCGGCCTGCTCTCGGTGGCGACGGCCCTCTGGGTGGGCTACGCCGACCCGGCGTTCGACCGGCGACAGGTGGCCGCCGTCGGCGTGGTGACGCTCCTGCTCCTGGTGGCCGTCGCCGGCCCCGCCGTCGGCGTCACCGTCGAGGGGCGGACCGTCTACGAGACCCAGACCCCCTATCAGCAGTTGCGCGTGAGCGACCTCGGCGACACGCGTACGCTCTACCTCGACGGCCAGCGACACTCCGCGATGGACCTCGAGGACCCATATCGGCATGTCTTCGACTACACGCGCTACTTCCACCTCCCGTTCCTCGTCGCCGACGACCCCGACGACGTAGAGCGGGTGCTGTTCGTCGGCGGCGGCGGGTTCACCGGTCCGAAACGGTTTGTCCACGAGTACCCGAACGTCACCGTCGACGTGGTGGAGATCGACCCCGAGGTCGTCCGGGTGGCCAAGGAGTACTTCGCCGTGGAGGAGTCCCCGCGGCTGAACATCTACCGCGCCGATGGCCGTGAGTTCCTCCGCGAGACCGACACCGAGTACGACCTCATCGTGCTGGACGCCTACCGGAAGGACAAGGTCCCGTTCGAGATGACGACGGTGGAGTTCATGCAGCTCGCGAACGACCGGCTCGATGAGGACGGTATCCTCTTCGCCAACCTCATCTCCGCGCCGAACGGCGCCGCCTCGGAGTTCTACCGCGCGGAGTACAAGACGATGCACCGGGTGTTCCCGCAGGTCTACACGTTCCCGACGGTGGACGCGAACGTCGTCCAGAACGTGGAGGTGGTGGCGACGAAGGACCGGACCCGGCTCACAGAGGAGGAACTGCTCGACCGGAACGCGGCCCGCGACATCGGCATCGACCTCGAACGCGAGATACGGTACTACCGTGAGCCACCACGGACCGAGGACGTGCCGGTGTTGCGCGACGACCGAGCGCCGGTCGATTCACTGCTGGACCCGATGGTCGGCCAGCGCTACGTGGTGAGCGAGGCGAACGAGACGGAGACGCCGGCCCCCCGGATCAGGGCCGAGTGACGGCCCTCGTGGCTACCGGTCGGTGGTCGGTCGCCCAGCGGACGGCCTCGTTCACGCCGACGGGGCGTCGTCGGGCTCGTACACCCGGACCGTCGAGATCCGGGCGCCGTCGACGGCCGTCACCTCCACGACGTGGCCGGCTGCTTCGATGTGGTCGCCGGGTTCCGGGACGCGGTCGAGTCGCTCCAGCACCATCCCACCGATGGTCTCGACCTCGTCGCTCCAGAACGCGGCCCCAAGCACCTCGTTGACGACCGAGAGCGGGACGGCACCGTCCACGTCGTGGCCGCCGAGCTCGTGGTCCCGTATCGACGGCTCGCGTTCGTCGGCGTCGAACTCGTCGCGGAGGTCCCCGACGACCGCCTCGACGACGTCCTCGACGGTGGCGATCCCCTCGAACGCCCCCCACTCGTCGATCACACCGGCCATCTGCTGGTGTTCGTCCCGGAACTGCAAGAGGAGGTCGCTGACGGCCGTCGTCTCTGGGACGACGAGTATCTCGCGGGCGAGTTCACCCGCCGTCGGGGGGTCCTCGTCGTCGGCCTCGGTCGCGTGGAGCACGTCCTTCACGTCGACGAAGCCGACCACCGCCTCGCCGTCGCCGGGCTCGACCACCGGGTAGCGCGTGTGCTCGGCCTCGAGGACGGTCGTCCGGAGCGCCGCCAGCGACGCGTCGACGGGGACGCTCACCACGTCCGGTCGCGGAACCATCACCTCCCGGACGATGGTGTCGTCAAGGTCGAACACGCGCTCGATCATCTCCACCTCGGCCACGTCGACGTGACCCGCCTCGCCCGAACGCGCCAGTACACGGCGTATCTCGCGCTCCTCGAGGGTCTCGTCCGTCTCGGAGGCCGGCGGGATACCCAGCAGCCGGGTGAACGCGTTGGCCGTCCCGTTGAAGACGACGAGGCCGGGGTAGAAGAGGTAGTAGAAGAGCTTCATGGGCGGCGCGACGACCAGCGAGAGCTTCTCGGCCTCCGCGATGGCGATAGTCTTCGGGGCGAGTTCGCCGAACACCACGTGGAGGAACGTGATCGTCCCGAAGCCGATGGCGAACGCCACCAGGTGGAGGAGGTTCGGCGGGAGCACCGGCCCGAGGACGGGCTCGACGAGCGACGCGACGGCTGGCTCCCCGACCCACCCCAGCCCGAGCGAGGCGATGGTGATACCGAGTTGCGTGACCGCGAGGTAGTCGTCGAGGTCCCCCATCACGTCCTGGAGGACACCCGACCCGGCACGCCCCTCGTCCGCGAGCTGTTCGACCGACGTCGAGCGGATGCGGACGAACGCGAACTCCGCAGCGACGAAGAAGCCGTTCAGTACCACGAGGAACAGCGCGAGGACGAGCTGACCCGCGGAGACGGCGACGTTCACCATCGGCGTACCTCCGGGGCGTCACCGGACGGGAGAGACGTGACCATACCGGCCCCTCTCGGCGCACCCACTAAAACAGTCGAGAGACGCTGTGGACACGGGTCCGCGAGACGTCGGGTGGCCCACCCCGCACCGACGGCGCGGGTGAACTACATAGGCATGGCGGCCGTGGGGACGGTATGACCTCGACGGAGACGTCGGAGGAGCGGAACCGTATCGTCCAGATCGCGCTGGCCGGCATCGTCGGACTCGCCGCCGTCAGGGCGTTCCGACGCGGCAACCGTGTCGGGGGCATCCTCGGGGCGCTCGGAGCGCTCGCACTCGGGTACACCGCGCTGTCCGACTCCGAGCGCGAGGGGTCGACAGTGGCGGTCGACGATGTCGGGGCGCCGGCGAGCACGGCGTCGGCGACCGAGGACGAGCCAGCCGCCGAGGGCGAGACGACGACCCAGTCGGCGACTGGGGACGAAGCGAAGCTCCGCTGTGCGGCCTGTGGCGAACCCATCGTCCCCGGCCAGCGCCGCGGACCCGACGAACACGACCGGACGGTCCACGAGGCCTGCCTGCAGGCGGCGGCGTGAGCGGGCGGCGCGACGCCGGGCGTCGTCGACCGCCCGGCGACCGACACGGACGGGAGGCGTGACGGGGGACTGGCGGCCGGCCGAGACGGCGAAGACGCTCCAGACGCAGGTGGCTCACGATGGCGACCGGGTCCACTTCCGGTTCCGGTGGGACCAGCCGGACCCCGGCGGCTGGATACACGACGTGCTCGTCTACCACGAGGGCGAGTGGCGGCAGTTCGCCGACCCCTCGCCGTGGGTCAGCGGCGACCCCCGTCACACCGGGTTCTACGAGGACCGCATCAGCTTCTTCCTCAACGACGGCTCGGTCCGTGGGTTCGATGCGTTCGCCGGCTGGCTCACCACCCACGCGGGGATGCGCTCGCTCCCGAGCGAGGTCCCTGCGGAGACGGTCGTGGCCCACCCCCACTACGGCGAGCGACTGGGAAAGTCCGACCTGCGGAAGTTCCTCCCGCAGGCGTGTGCCGGCGAG
>Ga0207797_1003704_pt1 | contig 10041 bp, 13 predicted proteins | sample PRCRCaboRojoPR_6_FD_187275 | JGI IMG/M metagenome (GOLD analysis project Ga0207797, IMG submission 187275) | Marine sediment microbial community from Cabo Rojo, Puerto Rico - PR CR 10% Liquid 1 (SPAdes) | ecosystem: Environmental > Aquatic > Marine > Coastal > Sediment | place: Cabo Rojo, Puerto... | reverse complement strand
CGACGCGCTCGACGGGGATGTGCGGGTCGACGTCGCTACAGCCGACGAAGTAGGGGGTGCCGTCGAGGTCGCCGGTGTAGTCCTCGGGGTCGACCGTCTGGCCGATCAGGCCGCCGGAGAGGGCGACCGCGCCGCCGTAGCGGGTCGGGTTGCGGGCGACGAACTCGCTGCCGAGACAGGCGCCCTGGGAGAAGCCCAGTACCACGACGCGGTCGGTCGGCACCCCGGCGTCGGTCGCCGTTTCGACGGCGTCGCCGACCGCCCGCAGCCCGGAACTGCGCCCCGGTTCGTTCTGCTCGACCGGCGCGAGAAACGAGCGGGGATACCAGGTGTTGCGCGCCGCCTGCGGCGCGAGCACGGCCAGGCCGTCGCGCTGGAGGCGGCCCATCGTGGTGACGATGCTCTGTGCCGTTGCGCCACGGCCGTGGACGAGCACGAGTGCGGCGTCGGCGTCGTCGACAGATGTGCCGGCGCTGACGAGCGGCTGGTCTTGGTGGGGGCCAGTCATGGATAGTTAGATGGCTGCTGTGGGGATGAGGGTGGCGCTCACAGGCCGACCCCGACGGCGTAGGCCCAGGTCTCGCCGCTGAGCGCGAGGAAGACCAGCGCCGCGCCGGCGAGTTCGACGTTTTTCAGGAACTGCACCATCTCGTCTTGCTGCTGGTCGTCGGGCACCGCCCAGAAGTTGTGCATCGTGACCGCCGAGACGAGCAGGAAGACGGCGACCGCGCCGGCGGCGATGGCTGGGAACACGCCCGCGATGATGCCGAGCCCGCCGAGGACGAGCATCGCGCCGGAGGCGACGACGCCGAAGCCCGGTGCCGGAATCCCCTTCATCTCGGCGTAGCCGGTCATCTGCTCAGCGTTCATGAAGTGATTCAGCCCCTGGAAGGCGAGCAGCCCGCCGAAGAGGACTCTGCCGACGAGCAACAGGATGGCACCGAGGCCGGCGTCGAGCGCCATCAGTCGCGCACCTCCGTCGTCGTCTCCGTGTCTGTCCGCGCTGTGTCGCTCACTGCACTGTGTTCGGTCATTACGATACACTATTCACGTCCGACGTACATATATGTAATCTGACATCAGTGTTACCGGGTGGCGGGGGTGCCGGCAGGTGACATCGATGTTACTCGAAGTTTCATCGTGTTACCTGGTTCGCAGACGAACCTTCATACGAGTGGAGGCCCAACGGCGGACAATGGCTATCGAAGAGACACAGATGAGTACCACGGACGACGGGCCCTGCGGCGTCGTCGACTCGCTGGAACAGATCGGTTCGAAGTGGCGACTGATCGTCTTGCACACGCTTTTGGACGGCGAGCAGCGGTTCAACGAACTCAAGGAGGCGACGGAGGCGAGTTCGCGCACGCTCTCGCGCGTACTCGACGACTTACAGGAGATGGGCTTCGTCGAGCGACGGATGGAGGAGGACGCCCCCGTGGCGACCTACTACTCGCTGACGGCGAAAGGCGAGTCGCTGGCCCCCGTCTTCGAGTCCATCGAGTCCTGGGCCGAGGAGTGGGTCGACGTCTCCTCGCCCGGCGACCACTGATGTCCGGCGGCTTCGAGTCCGTCGCGGTCGGCGACGGCTACGAGACGCGCGGGCGAACGGTCACGGAGGCAGACGTGGTCAACTTCGCCGGCGTCAGCGGCGACTTCAATCACCTGCACACCGACGCCGAGGCGATGGCCGACTCCGCGTTCGGCGAGCGCATCGCCCACGGCGCGCTCGTCTTCTCCGTCCTCACCGGTCTCGTCTGGCAGTCCAGAAGCGAGGCCCAGCGCGAACACATCGTCGCCTTCTACGGCGTCGACCGCCTGCGGTTCGTCCAGCCACTCCGCATCGGCGAGACGATCCACGCAGACGTCGAGGTCGTCGACAAGGAACGGCGCGACCACCCGACGGCCACCGGTGTCGTCCGCCAGCAGGCCGAGGCCGTGAACCAGGACGGCGAGACGGTGCTGTCCTGTGAGTTCCTGATCCTCGTTCGATGACCGTAGCTGCCGATTCGGCGCGGTGACATCGATGTCACCCGGTGTCGTCGACGCCCGGAAACAGTGACAGTCGTCTGGTGCCTACGTCACTCCATGTCGCCACAGACACCCGGGATCCACCACGTGACAGCGATCGTCGGGGATCCGCAGACGAACGCCGACTTCTACGTCGGCACGCTCGGCCTCCGGATGGTCAAGCGGACGGTCAACCACGACGACACCGGCACCTACCACTTCTACTTCGGCGACGGCGAGGGCACGCCAGGCACCAGCATCACCTTCTTCCCGTGGGGTTCGAAGGGTCGCGAGGGCGAGTTCGGTGCGGGCCAGACGCAGACGACTGCCTACCTCATCCCCGAGGGATCCGTCGACTACTGGGCCGACCGCCTGACGAGCGAGCACGTCGCCTACGAGCGCGACCAGCGTTTCGACGAGCAGGTGATACGCTTTTCAGACCCGGACGGGATCGAACTCGAACTGGTCGCGACCGACGCGCCCACCGACGCCGTCCCGTGGGGCGACAGCCCCGTACCCGAACAACACCAGCTCCGGGGTTTCTACTCGGTGACGCTCGCGGTCAGCGACGTCGAACCGACCGCGGAGACCCTGACGGACGTGCTCGGCTTCGAGTTCGAGGCCGAGCGTGACGGCCGACACCGCTACCGGAGCGCGACCGGCGGCCCCGGATCGGTCGTCGACCTCGTCGAGACCGACCGCGAGCGAGGAACGATGGGTATCGGCACCGTCCACCACGTCGCCTTCGAGGCCGCCGACGTCGACGAACAGGCGCAGTGGCGCGAGGCCTACGCCGCGGCGGGGCTGAAACCCACGCAGGTCATCGACCGGACGTACTTCCACTCGATCTACACCCGGGAACCAGGCGGCGTCCTCTTCGAGATGGCGACGCCGGAACCGGGCTTTACCGCCGACGAAGACCTGGCCGACCTCGGCTCGCGGCTCACGCTGCCCGAGCGACTCGAATCCGAGCGCGAGCGGATCGAAGCCCAGCTACCGCCCTTCGACGGCCCGCCAGTGGGTGGAAACTGACCGATGCGGGGTGACCGCTCCCGCGACCGCGTCACGGAGCCGTTTCGATTCGACTACGACGCGCCCGCGTTGCGCGTCGGCCGCGACAGCGCTGCCGGCCTCGCCGAGGAACTTGCGGCCCACGGCTGCGAGCGGGCGCTTCTCGTCTGCGGCCAGACCGTCGGCGCGACGCCGGCGGTCATCGATCCCGTGCGCGAGGGGCTGGGCGACCGACTCGCCGCTGTCTTCGCGGAGACGACACCGGCGAAACGCCTCTCGACGGCCGCCGCCGGTCTCGACGCGCTCCGGGACGCCGACGCCGATTGCATCGTCGCGCTGGGCGGCGGCAGCAGCCTCGACGTGGCCAAGCAACTGAGCGTCCTCGCTGCGCGCATCCGGGCAGCCGAAAGCGACAGCGACCCTGCCGACGCCGTCGCCGCCGCAGGGACGGAGCTCCAGGAGACGGGGACGCTTTCGTTCCCCGACGAGGGACTCGTCCCGGTCGTCGCCGTGCCCACGACGCTGGCCGGCGCGGACGTCTCGCAGGTCGCCGGCATGACCGCTTCCCCCGAGGGCGGTCTGGTCACCGGAGAAACGAGCGGCGGCATCTCGGGTTCGGGACTGATGCCCGTCGCGGTCGTCGCCGACCCAGCGCTCGTCGCGACGACGCCCGACGACGTGCTGGCGGCCTCGGCGATGAACGGCTTCGACAAGGGGATCGAGACGCTGTACGCCGCGACGGCGACGCCGGTCACCGACGCCACGGCGATGCGGGGCCTCTCGCTGTTCCAGGACGGCCTGCTCGCCTTCGGCGACGGCGACCGCGACGACTGGGTGTTCGACGCGCTCGTCCGCGGGTGTACGCTCGTCCAGTACGGCATCTCCCGACCGGACGTGGGGACGCTGTCGGTCATCCACGCCTTCGGCCACGGGCTGACGCGAACCTACGACGTCCAGCAGGGCGCGGCCCACGCGGTCGTCGCGCCCCACGTCCTCGCCTATCTGTTCGAGGAGACCGACGCCCGGCGAGAACTGCTCGCGCGGGCACTCGGCGTGGCCGAGGCGGCTGATCCTGCCGCTGCGGTCGTCGACGCCGTCGCCGACGTCGTGGACGCACTCGACCTCCCGACGCGGCTCCGCGACGTTGACGGCCCAGACCGCGAGGAGTTCGAGACAGTCGCCGAGACCGTCCTCGCGGACAGTTTCATGGCCAACGCGCCGCCGGGGCTGGATCCGACGCGGACGGACGTCGTCGGGGTTCTCGACGCCGCCTGGTGACCGCGGCGCTCACGCCGACGGCGTCGTCACGTACTCGTGCGCGCTCGCGTGGCACTGCCGGCACAGCGTCACCACGTTGTCCGGCGCGACCGTGCCGCCGTGGACTGGCGCGACAATGAAGTGTGCTTCCAGCGTGACGCTGCCGGTGTCGAAGTCGACGCCGCAGTTCCGGCAGGCGCGGTCGTCACGCTCGAAGACCGTCTCGCGGAGGTCGTCCCAGGAGTCGACGTCGGCCGCCGTCGAGACCTCGCTGCCGTCGTCGATGGCCGACTCGATGGTGAGGTCGGTCGCGGTCGTCACCACGACCGAACCGTCCGGCTCGGTCGCGACGACCGCCAGCGGTCGCCAACTGCCGACGACGACGCCGAAGGGCTGTTGGGGCCCGACCATCACCCAGACGCGCGACCCGGAGCGGGTCGGCGTGTCGAGCAGGTCGTTGTGCACCAGCGGCCCGTGGTCGGCGCCGATCGGACAGCACTGCGGGGCGACCGGCCGGAGGGTGACCGCCGCCGCTTCGGCGACGCTGACCGGTTCGATGCCGACTGCGTCGCCGGGTGCGACGCCGGCGTTTTGCCGGGTGAAGCCGTCGATGCGAACCGCGTTCGTCGCCGCGTCGTCCGCGTTCGCTGCGCTGGCCGTGACCACGGCGCGGTCGTCCCCGACGACTTCGATCGGGTCGCCGTCCTCGACCCCGAGCGCGTCCAGTCCGTCCCGGTCGAGGTGTGCGACAGTCCGCCCTCTGGCGGCGTCGTAGGTCTGTTCGACCGTCCGTTCGATGCGCATACGCGTGCTTCGACCGGGGCTGGCAAAAGCGCGTGGGCGGGGAACACGCTTTTTGCCCGCTGCAGTGACAGGAGTGGTATGGAGCGACTGCGGGCGCTCGGCGTCGGCCTGTCCGCCCTCTCGGTGGCGGGCTATCTTGTCGGCGTCGTCGCTGCCTACCCGGGGCGGGCGTTCTCGATCACCGGGCTCATGGTCGGACTCACGCTGTACGCGGTAGGTGGGCGCGATGATTGACGCACTCGTCTTCGACAGCGCCGCCGTCGAGCAGTACAACGACCTCGCTGCGGCCAGCGACGCCAGCGGCACGACGTGGGTTCGCGCGACCGAGGCCACGGCCGAGGAGTTCGAACGCGTCGCCGACGTCTTCGGCATCCACCCGCTGACGATCGAGGACGTCGACAAGGGCGTCAGACCCAAGACCGAGGAGTTCGCCGACTACTCCTTTACGCTCGTCAAGGACGCCGAACTGCGACGCGGCGAGCAGACCTTCGAAGAGGAGATCGACGACGAGGCCGTCGGCGTGTTCCTCGGCCCGGACTGGGTCGTCACGCTCTCGACGGCGGCGGTGCCGGCCGTCGACGAGGTCTGGCGCCGCGTCGCCCGCGAAGACCAGCGCCTGCTCAATCGCGGCGCCGACTTCACGGCCTGCCGCATCATCGACGCCCTCGTCGACGAGTATCTGGACATCCTCGACCAACTGGAGACACAGATCGAGACCGTCGAGGAGCAGGTCGTCGAGTCGACCGACATCGAGACGCTCGAACGCATCAACGCCGTCCGCCGGGATCTGCTCGCCTTCCGGAAGATTGCCTGGCCGATGCGCGAGGCGGTCAACGTGCTCGCTCGGGGCGACTCGCCGTTCGTCGCCGACGAGACCGAGAAGTACTACCGGGACGTCTACGACCACCTCGTCCAGGTCGTCGACCTCATCGAGACCTACCGCGACCTCACCAACGGCGCGCGGGACATCTACCTGAACACGCTCTCGCAGTCGACCAACGAGGTGATGAAGGTCCTGACGGTCGTCGCCACAATCTTCATCCCGCTGACCTTCGTCGTCGGCGTCTACGGCATGAACTTCGGGGACTCGCCGTACAACATGCCCGAACTGGCCTGGACGTTCGGCTACCCGGCGGTCATGCTCGGAATGGGACTGATGATCGGGATCATGCTCGTCCAGTTCCGCCGGAGGGGATGGCTGTGACCGACGATATCGACGAGCCACCAGACCTCGCCGACGCGATGGAGGAACTCGAAGAACTGGAGGAACTGGTCGACTCCGAGGCGGAACGCGAGCAGGTGCGGGAGGCGATGCGGACGCTGCGGCGGACGCGGCCGCGTCCCTTCGGCCGGCTGCGGGACAGTTTCGACCTCCGGGACGTGGGCGAGGCGCTCGTCGGGAGCTTCGTTTTCGGCATCCCGATGGTCGTCGAGGGTGGGACACTCGAGATCGGTGCGTACCTGGCCACTCGACCGGTCTACATCGGGCTGACGGCGCTGTTCGGGGTCGCGCTCGTGCTCGGAATCTTCCGTGCCGTCCACTTCGAGCGGATCGAAGCGGACTTTCTGTTCGGCGTCGTCCCGCTACGACTGACCGGGATCCTGTTCGTCGCCGGCGTGACCGCACTCGCGTTGATGACGGCGTGGGGGCGGGTCGACTGGTCGACGCCGGCCGTCGCCGGCAGTCAGACGCTCGTGACTGCCGTCGTCATGGCCGTCGGCGCGTCGCTCGGTGACATCCTGCCGGGAAGCTAGACGGAGCCATCTCGTCCATCCATAGCTTCAAGCCGCCACCTGTCGACACAACGGACACCGCCGTATGATCGTGGACACGTTCGTCGACATCGTCGGTACCGACCCACTGATGCAGGGACTGGCCGGTGGTGTCGTCATCGCCGTCCTGAATCTCTTTGGCGCGTCACTCGTATTGGTCTGGCGAAACCCCAGCGAACGGGCGATGGACGCGGCACTCGGCTTCGCGGCCGGCGTGATGCTCGCGGCCAGTTTCACGAGTCTCATCCTCCCCGGCATCGACGCGACGCCCGGCGGGAGCCCGATCCCCGTCCTGTCTGGCGTGCTCGTCGGCGGCCTGTTCCTCGACCGGGCGGACGTCATCGTTCCCCACGCCCACTATCTGCTAACCGGGAGACGGCGGCAGGATGCTGCGAACCCGCCGGAGACGCTGCCCGTCTCCGAGGAGAAACTGGCCTCGCTCGTCCTGTTCGTCCTCGCGATCACCTTACACAACATGCCCGAGGGGCTGTCCGTGGGGGTCGGGTTCGGGTCGGGCGACACCGGCAACGCCGTCGCGCTCATGCTCGCCATCGGCATCCAGAACATCCCGGAAGGGCTCGCGGTATCGGTGGCGGCGATCAACGCTGGTCTCGACCGCCGAGCCTACGCCGTGTTTGCGGGCGTTCGGTCTGGGCTGGTCGAGGTTCCGCTGGCGCTGTTCGGTGCCGTCGCCGTCAGCGTCGCCGCGGGCGTTCTCCCCTACGCGATGGGGTTTGCCGCCGGGGCGATGCTGTTTGTCATCAGCGACGAGATCATCCCGGAGACCCACACCCGCGGGCACGAGCGACTGGCGACGCTGGGCACGATGGGCGGGATCGTCGTGATGCTCTTTCTGGACGTCTCGCTGGCTGCATGAAACACTCTCACAGCCCCGCACTGAACCACGTCGCTTTCAAGGCTGGCGACGCACGTTTGAGTCGTTATGGGCTTTGGTAGCTACGACGAATCCGAGCAGAAAGACCAGGATGCGGGGAACGTCGACGACAACGACGGGGTCACCGTCCACGAACACACCCACGACGGCGACGTCTCCTTCGAGTCCGATGCCTCCCAGGAGGAGTTGCTGGACAAACTCGAAGAGATGAAGTAACGCACACTGTTGCCGTTCCCTCCGCGACGGCGTTCGACACGCTGGCGTGTCGAACAACTCCGCGCGCCACCGGCAGACAGTATCAGTACGGCCAGTTCGGGTCTCGTTTTTCGGTCGGTTTCGGGTCTCGCGTCTCGCTGACGGCGCTTTTGGTCACTGCCCCGAGGCGCTCGAAATTCTCGCGTGCCTGTTTCAGACTGTGTGGGTTCGATTCGCTCACAGCCCGTGTATCTGCGAACTGTCCGGGGTCGTCTGTCCAGTGACAGACCGGACAGACGTCGTACGAACCTGGCTGCCCTTCCGGTAGCGTCAGATACCCACAGCACGGGCAGTAGCCGAGTTCCCGCGCGGCCGGATTCCCGGGTGTCTCTGTCGACATGCGCTACCGTATGGAATCACGGCACAAATCAATAGGGGACTGTTCACACATCCCACGTCTTGCGGTTTCGCTGTCAACACGTCCCGGCCTCGAAAACAGGATCATGTTGCTGCATTTGTCCTGGCCGACAGAGTGCTCTCACGGGTGGTAGAGCGCCTGTCCGCGGGCTCTGGTGTCGTTTCGGTGCGTTCGCCTGACCGTGACGGCTGCCACGGGGATCGAGACGCACCGACACGCAGACGCCGCATCGGTCAGCTGGCCAGAACGGGCCTGAGCTGCCGGCTGGCGGGAGACGCCCCGGTCTCGCTTGCGCTCTGTTCGCGCCGACGCTCCCGATCCCGGGGCTGAGGGCCGTCGTAGATAGCGGTGATTGTTTCTGGTAGTCGGGAGCTAGGGTAGCGTTTACAGGGGAGAGCGGCTTTAAGCCGGTCGGGTAGCTATAGGGGTGTGATGACTGAGAGATGCGCACGTGCTGGTCGGCGAGTGTCGTGGCCAGCCGTGCGCGTCGGAACCATCGAGGAGCACAAGCCATGACGAGCACATCCGACCCACAGCACGAAGAGGAGCAGGCGACAGATCACCTGGACGACGTCGAGGACGGGTGTGGCTGTGCGGAGGTCTGGGAACACCTCTCCGAACAGCGCGAAGCCGACGACTGAGCGCGGTTTCGCGGTGTCGCGGTCGCGAGACGTTTTTGTTCCTGCCCACTATATGCACAAGCGATGAGTGACGACGGGCAAGAGAGTAGCCCGCCGACGGGTCGTGAGTCCCCAGTCGGTGAGCCGGTCATCCGCGGCGACCCCACACTGACCGGCGAGCACGCCGAGCGTGCCGTGGCCTTCGATCCGGACGACGCCGACAGCCTCGCGCTCGCCGCCGAAACCGTGGCGGCGTTTGCAGGCAACACCGCCGGTGCCGACGACAACGTGTTGATGCTCCGTGGCGCGGCCGCCTGTGCCGCGCTCGTCCGCGGCGAGGGCTCGTACAAAGCCGCTGCCAAACGGGCCGGTGCCGAAGTGACGGTATCGTTCATCCGCAAGTGGTCGCGGGTACACGACCTCCCGCAGTCGATCCGTCGCCACGTCGCCAAAGGCGACATCGCCCCGACCGCCGCGAAACACATCGCCCGCGTCTCCGGCGAAGCACGCCTCCACCTGGCCTGGGCCGTCCTCGACCACGACCTGACCGTCCGGCAGGTACGCTCCGTGGCCAGCACCGTCAACGACGGCACCGCCATCGAGCCCGCGCTCCGCCAGGAGGGGATCAACCTCGGCGAGATCACGATGGAGCTCCCGTCGGACGTCTACTGCGAACTCCGCCGGGCCGCCTCGCTCGAAGACCGCGAACCGGGTGCCCTCGTGGCGGAGGTGCTCGACGGCCGCTTCGAGGACGAGCAATCGTAAGCCCTTAGCCAACCACACCCCCACGTCACATCGAGGGCCGGTAGCTCAGTTAGGCAGAGCGTCTGGCTTTTAACCAGATGGTCGGGGGTTCAACTCCCTCCCGGCCCGTGCAACGAACCACCGAGTGACAACGAGGTGATGAGTGAACCGGCAGGAAGGAGTTGAACCCGGGGAGTCGCGCACAGCGAACGACGTGAGCGAGCACGTCTCCACTCGGTTCAACTCCCTCCCGGCCCGTCCTACCACTTTTTGCTGTGCTACGAGACGGCAAAGCCGTCTCGGCATGACGAAAGAGC
>Ga0207797_1003703_pt1 | contig 10042 bp, 9 predicted proteins | sample PRCRCaboRojoPR_6_FD_187275 | JGI IMG/M metagenome (GOLD analysis project Ga0207797, IMG submission 187275) | Marine sediment microbial community from Cabo Rojo, Puerto Rico - PR CR 10% Liquid 1 (SPAdes) | ecosystem: Environmental > Aquatic > Marine > Coastal > Sediment | place: Cabo Rojo, Puerto... | reverse complement strand
TGCCCGAGTGCCTTCCTGACGCGGTATTCGCGATCAATGGCCCGCCAGTTGAGCCTTGACTGCCGCTACGTCGAGTCGGACCGAGGGTGGTCGCATACGGTGATCCCGAGCGGCCCATCGATGGCTCGAGGGAGACGATGGTCGGCGGCGCGTCGGCTGGAACACGCTGGCGATAGCGGCAACCGGCGGGCGATCCGGCGCGCTGGGAAGACTGGCTAGTGGAGCGGTCGTGAGGGCTGCGGTTCCCGGCGCTGCTGCGGCAGCGGAGATCCGTGGTGGCTGGCCACGTACCAGGCCCCGGCCTGTTGCCGGTACACGTTCGTGGCGAGCACGATCCCCTGTCGCTGGCCGCCGACGGCGATGTGCTCTTCGAGACTGTGGATCGCCAGCTCGTCGCTGGCTGCCAGCACCTGGATACTGCTCAGGGAGAAGGTGAAACGGCCCTCCGCTGCGAAGATGCGGGACCAGCTGGCTCGGATGGCATCCCGCCCCTGCAGGCGGGTGCCGCCCGGGTGGATGCAGACGACCGGCCCGTCCGGTGCCCAAACGGCCATCATGGCCTCTAGATCCCCGTGCTCGAAGGCCCTGTAGAAGGCCTCCTCGGCGGCCTGGGGTGACGAAGGGGCGGGGGTCATGGCCTTTGCGGAAAGGCCCTACCAGGGCATGAAGTTGTTCATGAATCCCATGGGCCGCCCTACGTTCTGACTCAGGTTGCCCATGTCATAGCCCATGCGGCCGACCGAGCCGGTGATCCCGGACATACTGCGATTGATGTAGCCCATATTGCTGTTGATGCTCGCCATCTGGCCGGTGATGCTGGACATATTGTCGTTCATAGCGGTCATCTTGCCGGTCATGGTGTCCATCTGCCCCACCATGGTCTCCATATGACCCGTTGTCGTCTCCATATTGCCCGAGACCGAGGTGAGCTCCACCGTCATGGAGCGCATGTCACGGGAGACGGAGTCCATCTGCTTGGAGACCCGGTCGATGTTGACGGCCACCCGGTCCATGTTGTGCCGAATGGCCCCCAGGTCCTTGGCGACCGAGGCGATGTCGCCGGTCAGGCTGTAGACCAGGAAGAAGCCATAGATGGCGAGGACGATGAATGCGAACAGCGAGGGATAGACGATGAGCTCCCATCGCTTGGCGCTGGCCTCGAAGACCTCCGTGAAGCGGTCGAGGCACTGCGACATGTCGGTAGGGAAGCCAGGCTGCTGCTGGCCCTGGGGCTCCTGTTGCTCGCCGTTACCTGTCTCGTTGGCACTCATAGCGTTACCCGATGAAGCCGCGGTGTGTCGGTGTCATGCTCCGGAGCGGCGAGGCTGACGCTTGCACGGGGTGGTGGCCTGTTGGCAACGTGGCTGTTGCGGACAGCCTACTGCGAGCTTGGACGCAGCACAAGCACGACGCCGGGGCCGCGGCGGGACGGTCAGCCCGCAGCGTGGTGGTCCTGTTCACTGGTACCAGGCCTTCTATATCAGAAGATACTAATAATACATTGGAAGCGCCTATACTGTCCATTTTGGGGTTGGAATACATGCCTTCAAGAGCCGCTCGCATCGGGCGAGGCGTACACGCACCCCGCGCGGCTAGCCAGCATCGCAGGCCATGAGTCACATCCTCGCAGTCGGCATCGCCAGCCTCGATGTCATCAACCTGGTGGCGTCCTATCCAGGGGAAGACAGCGAGGTACGGGCCGTGGCCCACCGGGTCGCGCGCGGCGGCAATGCTGCCAACGCCCTCTCGGTGCTCGTTCAGGCCGGGCATCGCTGCGATTTTGCAGGCGTCCTGGCCCTGGAGCCGGACGGGCGGCGCATCGAGGAGGACCTGGTCTACCGCGGGATCGGGACCAACTATTGCAGACGCGTGGCAGACGGCAAGGCCCCGACCTCGTATATAACCCTCAGTCGGCAAACCGGGTCGCGGACCATCATCCACTACCGGGACCTGCCAGAGTACGACTATCTCTCATTCGACGAGATCCCTGTGCAGGAGTTCGACTGGCTGCACTTCGAGGGCCGCAATGTGGCCGAGGTGGAGCGCATGCTACGCCGCAGCGTGGCCCTGCGGGTCGACCAGCCGGTGTCCCTTGAGGTGGAGAAGGAGCGTGAGGGGATCGAAGGTCTCCTGCCGCTGGCAGACATCATATTCTTTTCGCGGCCGTTCGCTCGTGGCCGCGGCTACCATGGACCGGCCGAGTTCCTGCGGGCGATGCGTGTCCTGGCGCCGTCGGCCATCCTGGTCTGTACCTGGGGCGAGCTCGGCGCGTGTGCCGTGGATCACGAGGACCGCTTCATGGAGAGCCCGGCGTTCCCGCCACAGGAGATCGAGGACACCGTCGGTGCCGGTGATACCTTCATAGCGGGCTTCGTTGACGCCATGGCCAGCGGGCGCACCATTCAGGAGGCGCTGGCAGCGGGCTGTCGGCTGGCTGGCCGCAAGGTCGGGCAGAGGGGGTTCGATGGCCTGTTCGATCAGAGGGGAGGCTAGCCGTGGCGTGGATGCCGGTATGTCCGCTTGATGACCTGGGGGATCCGGATTCCAGAGGGGTCGAGCTCGAAACCCCCGACGGCGAGGCGGCCGTATTCGTGGTCCGCCGGGATGGTCATGTCCTCGCCTACCGCAATCGTTGTCCCCATACCGGTGCCCCGCTGGACTGGATGCCCGGCCGTTTCCTGGATCCCGAAGGCGAGATGATCGTGTGCGCCACCCACGGGGCGCTCTTTCGCATCGATGACGGCTATTGCGTGTTCGGACCCTGCCGAGGCCAGTCACTGACGCCTGTGCCGAGCCTCTGCGAGGCGGGCACGGTCTATGTGATGACAGCTCCGGGAACGGACTAGGGCCGCCGGCTTGACGGTCGTCACCCGGCTCTTCCCGCTGTGGGCCATACTGCTGTCGGTCCTGGCCTACACCTGGCCGTCACCCTTTGCCGCACTGCGCCCTGCGATCGTGCCCCTGCTCGGGCTGGTCATGTTCGGCATGGGGATGACCTTGACGCCGGGGAGCTTCACAGAGGCCCTGCGACGCCCGGCGGCCATCGGTCTTGGCATCCTTCTCCAGTACGGGATCATGCCCCTGACTGCCTGGGTCGTGTCCGGGTTGCTGGGGCTGCCGACCATGGTCGCCGTCGGCGTCATCCTGGTGGGGACGAGCCCGGGTGGCACTGCCTCCAATGTGATCTGCTATCTGGCACGCGGCGATCTGGCCCTGTCCATCACCTTGACTACGGCATCGACCCTGCTCGCGATCGTGGCGATGCCCCTGCTGACACTGGCCTATGCGGGTAGGATGGTACCCGTGCCGGCAGTGGAGATGCTCTGGGATGTGCTGCGCATCGTGCTCGTTCCAGTCCTGCTGGGTGTCGCGGTGAACGGCATGCTGGGCCGCCGCCTCAGGCCGTTGAAACGTGGCTTCCCCATTGTCTCGGTAGCGGCGATCGTGCTGATCATCGCGGTCGTCGTAGCCCTGAACCGGGATAGCCTGGCAGGGGTGGCACCGGCCGTTGTGGCCGCCGTGCTCCTGCACAATGGCCTGGGGCTCGCGGCTGGCTATACCGGGGCCCGCGGCCTTGGGTTCGATCGGCGAGCGGCGCGCACGCTCGCTATAGAGGTCGGGATGCAGAACTCCGGGCTGGCAGTGGCCCTGGCCGTGAAGCACTTCGCGCCTGCTGCGGCCCTGCCGGGTGCCCTGTTCTCCGTGTGGCACAATGTCTCAGGCTCGCTGCTGGCCAGCTGGTGGGCCGGGCGGGCGCCCCGGGCCGAAGCAGGCTAGCCGGCATCGGCCGGGACGATCGGGGTTGTCGCGCGAGCACGCAGGGACTCGGTCAGCTGGGCCACGTGCTCGGCCAGTCGGTCGTGGTCCCCGGCCTCGATCCTGGCAGCGAGCCGGGACAGCAGATCCTGGCGGGCCTCGTGGAGGTCACGGGCCAGGGCGATCAGGCCGGCGCGCTCGTCCTGACGCTTGGCAGCCTCAAGCGCCTCGTCCGCCGCTTCGTGCTGCAGTGATAGCTCGACGAGCTTGCGGAAGCGCTCGGCACCGGCCTCCTCGGCGGCGTCCACCAGCTCTGCCGACAAGACCTGGTTGTCGTGGATCTCGCCCATGAGGTCCTGCAGGGCCTTCAGCTCCTTGGTCAGGGCCTTTGCCTCTGGCAGGGTTTTCCCGATGGGCTCGAGCAGGTAGCGCAGGCGTTTGCCGGCGATGCGAGCGGCGTGGACCTCGTCCTCGTCGTCGCTGCCGTGGACGTGAGCGAGATGCTCATGGAGGTCCTGAGCGGCGGATTCGACGAGGCCTGCGGCAACCTGCGCAAAGGGCTCCTCCGCTGGCTGGACGGCCCGGCTCGAGCGATCTCTGAGCTTGTCCTCGAGCTTGCCGAACTCTTTCGGCACGCGATCGCGCAGCTCCACGTATTCCTGCTCCTTGCGTTGCTGGAGGCGGTGATAGAGCCACATGTAGCCGGGTCGCTCATGGGCCTTGACCGTGGCCCACTGCCCCTGCAGCCACTCGAGCTGTACCTCCGTGTCGCGGGCAACCCCGGTGCTCTGGGCCAGCGTCTTGAAGCCCTTGCGGAGCTTCTTGGGGAAGGTTGCCTGGAGATAGGCTCGATAGGCGCGCTCGATGCTGCGCATCCGCCGCAGCGCCACCCTGAAGTCGTGCAGGGCCTCGGTGTCGTCCGGGTCTGCTAGCCTATCGCAGGCCGCGCGCGCCTTGTCCAGCTGCTTGAGCACCAGCCAGCGGGCAGCCTCGTCCACGGGCCGGTCGACGAGCTCTTGGGTCATGGCATCTCCGCGTGGCGAGCAACTGCTCGCGGATATGAACAGCTATACGGTGCAATGAGCCGTCCCGCCAAGGCAAGGGCCCTACGGTGTCAGCGGGCAGAGGCGAGTCGGTCCGCCCGCCGGATGGGCTCGGGCAGGCGATAACGAGGTGAACAGCCCAGGACGTACTCGATCGCCGTCGCCAATGCAATGCGGTGACCGCTGGAGACGAAGACAGAGCGGACCCTGGCGCGGGTGCGCAGCGCCGCCCCGATGACCTCACCTTCATCCAGCAGCGGCACCCAGGCCCCGCGCTGCTCGGGGACCGCCTCTTGATGCCCGATCAGCCGGGACTTCGCCACGCCGATAGCGGGACGGTCGGTGAGCAGGCCCAGGTGGCTGGCGATCCCTAGACGACGGGGGTGGGCGATGCCCTGGCCATCGCATAGCAGCAGGTCCGGTGGCGAGCCCAGGCAGTCGAGGGCATCCAGTATGGCCGGGATCTCGCGGAATGACAGCAGGCCCGGCACATACGGGAAGCTGGTGGCGCGTCGAGTAACGACCTCCTCGAGCAGCTCGAGCCCCGGGAAGCTCAGCACCGACACGGCTGCCTGGGTCATACGCCCGCGCTCTGGGAAACCCACATCGACCCCGGCCACGCGCGCCACGGCCGGCAATCGGTCCTCGGTCACCACGTGGGCAGCGAGCTCCGTCTGGATGGCACGTGCCTCGCTCGGTGAGACGTCCCAGCGGTGTTGCAGCGCTGCCTCCAACTAGGCACCCGCAGCCGCGAGCTAGACTCGACCGAAGGCCTCACTGTCCCCGAGCCATCGGCGGATCAGCCGGGCAACCGTGTCCTGGCCATCCCGGCTCAACCGGCGTGCCGCCTCATGGACTAGGGGCAGCAGCTCCCCGTCGCGCTGCAGGTCTGCCACCCGCAGACCGACCGGCCCCGTCTGTCGGGTGCCCAGCACCTCGCCCGGCCCCCGCAGGTCCAGGTCGACCTCGGCGATCCGGAAGCCGTCGTTGGTCTGGCGCAGGGCGTCCAGGCGTTTGCCGGCTGCCTCTGACAGGGGCGGGCGGTACATCAGCAGGCAGCTGCTCTCCTGGCCTCCCCGGCCCACCCGCCCCCGTAGCTGGTGCAGCTGGGCAAGCCCCAGTCGCTCGGCGTTCTCGATGATCATGAGAGAGGCGTTGGGGACATCGACACCCACCTCGATTACCGTGGTGGCGACCAGGAGATCGATCTCGCCCGCCCTGAACCGCTGCACCACGTCCTCCTTGTCCGCGGGTCTCATACGGCCATGGACCAGGCCCAGGCGCAGGTGCGGCAAGGCTTCCGCCAGCGTTGCATAAGTCGCCTCCGCGGCCTGGCACTGCATGGCCTCGGACTCCTCGATCAGGGTGCAGACCCAGTACGCCTGCCGGCCCTCCGCGCAGGCACGGCTGATGCGTTCGACGACCTCTGTGCGCCGCTCGTCGCTCACGGCGACCGTGCGCACAGGCTTGCGCCCCGACGGCAGCTCGTCCAGCACCGATACATCCAGGTCCGCATAGGCCGTCATGGCCAGGGTACGGGGGATGGGGGTGGCCGTCATGATGAGCTGATGGGGCTGTCTGTCTGTGGCCGATCCCTTCTCTCGCAGGGCCAGGCGCTGATGCACGCCGAAGCGGTGCTGCTCGTCGACCACCACGAGGCCCAGCGCGTCGAATCGGCCCTCGCGCTGAAACAGGGCATGGGTGCCGATCACAACGCGCGCCTCGCCGTCGCTTACGCGCTGCCAGGCCTCGCGACGCCGGGCCGGGCCCAGGCTGCCCGAGATCCAGGTGATCGTCACGCCCAGCCCGCCGAGCCAGTCGTGGAAGCTGTGGTAATGCTGCTCGGCCAGGATCTCCGTGGGTGCCATCACGGCTGCCTGCCAGCCGGCCTCCACGGCCCGGGCACAGGCGGCACCAGCGACGATCGTCTTGCCCGAGCCGACATCGCCCTGCAGCAGCCGCAGCATCGGGCGGCTCCGGCTCAGCTCGGTTAGAAGCTCTCCAATGACCCGCTCCTGGGCGCCGGTCAGATCGAAATGCAGGCCAGCGCGCAGCTGTGCCAGGAGCCGGTCCCGGGCCTGGAGCGGCGGTGCGCCCTGCTGCACCGCGCGCTGTCGCAGGCGCTGCAGGCTGAGATTGTGGGCCAGGAGTTCTTCGAAGGCGAGCCGTTGCTGGCTGGGATGACGTCCTGCCTCCAGCAGGGCCCGGTCGGCGTCTGGTGGGGGGCGGTGGATATATCGCAGGGCCGATGCCAGAGACGGGAACGCCATGGACCGGGTGAGCTCAGCCGGCAGGAGCTCGGGCAAGGTCGCTAGCGCGGCCAGCGCCTGCTCGGTGAGCTGCCTCAGCGCACGCTGGCTGACCCCCTGGCTAGCCGGGTAGATGGGGGTCAGGCGATCCTCGAGCACAGGGGCGCTGCTGCGCTCCACGTCGCGGTACTCCGGATGCACCATCTCCAGGCTGGTAGGCCCGCGACGTAGCTCTCCGAAGCACCGCAACCGCCGCCCGGGCGCGAGGCTGCGCCGCTGGCCTTCACCGAAGTGGAAGAAGCGCAGGAGCAACCGGCCGCTGCCGTCGCTGATGCTGCAGACCAGCATGCGTCGCCGATGGGCGACCACCTCGGCATGCTCGACCACGCCCTCCACGACGGCCTCCTCGCCTTCTCGAGCGGAGCCGATGGGGGTTACGTGGGTGCGGTCCTGGTAGCGATAGGGCAAGTGTAGGAGGAGATCCGCAACGCGGTGGATCCCCAGGCGCTCGAGGCGGGATGCGAGCTGGGGCCCGACACCCCGAAGGCTGGAAGCGGACTGCTCCAGGTCGCTGTCTGGGGGTGCACCCGCCAGGGCCATCGCCTTTGCCGGGGACGTGCAGGGCCTCAGGCCGAGCCGGGGACCATGATCGCGTCCATCTCGACCTGTGCCCCTTTAGGCAGGGCCGCGACCCCGAGCGCTGCCCGCGCTGGGTACGGCTCGCTGAAGTACGTCTGCATCCGCTCATTGACCAGGGCGAAATGAGCTAGGTCCACCAGGAAGATGTTCAGCTTAACGACATCCGCGAGGCCGCCGCCTGCCGCCGCGGCTATAGCCCCCAGGTTCTTGAAGACCTGATCCACCTGCCGCTCGATGTCATCGCTGACCAGCTGCATGGTCTCGGGGGCCAGCGGTATCTGGCCAGACACATAGACCGTGTCAGCTACCCTGATCGCCTGGGAATAGGGTCCGATCGCCTGGGGCGCACGGTCGGTGCTGATGGTCTCGCGTGGCATGAGTCCTCCTGCGAGTCGGCTGGGGTCGAGGGGTCGGTGGACCCGCGCCCGGGGGTATCCCCTATCCGCGGGCCCGACTGATCTTGATGATCTCGGAGCCCTTGCGCAGGCGCCGCATGATCTGGGCGAGATGGTCGCGATCCTTCACCATGATGGTGAAGGTGATGGTGCTGGTGACGCCATCGCGGTCCTCGAAGCTGACGTTCTCGATGTTCGAGCCCAGATCTGCCATCTCCGAGGCCAGGCTGGCCAGGACACCCCGCTGGTTCATGGACTGCACCCGCACAGCAGCGGCGAACTCGCCGTCCGCCTCGCTGGACCACTGCACCGGGACCCACCTGTCAGGGCGATCCCGATAGCTGCGGATGTTGCGGCAGGACTCCCGGTGGATGACCATGCCCCGTCCGGTGCTGAGGACCCCGGCGATCGGGTCACCCGGGATCGGATAGCAGCACTTGGCAAAGCTTACCACCATCCCCTCGGTACCCTTGATGGCCAGTGGCTTGCGTCCGGTGGGCCGCGATGGGGCCTCGGCCGTATGCTCCTCGCCGGTGTCGGTCAGGCGGCGTGCGACGAGCTGCGCCATACGATTGCCCAGGCCGATCTCGGTTAGCAGGTCTTCGTAGCGCCGTATCTCCATGGCGCTCAGCAGCGTGTCGATGCGTTCGCGTGGCATGGCGGCGAGGTTGGTGCCGTGCTCGCCCAGGGCCTTGTCCAGCAGGCGCCGGCCGAGCCCCTCGGCCTCCTCGTGGCGTAGCCGCTTGAGGTGGTGGCGGATGCTGGAACGGGCCTTGCCGGTGACCACGAAGTTGAGCCAGGCAGGATTGGGGCGCGCGCTGGGGGCGGTGATGATCTCGACGGTCTGGCCGCTCTGCAGCGGGGTGCTCAGGGGCGCGAGCCGTCGGTCTACCCTGGCCGCCACGCAGCGATTGCCCACGTCCGAGTGCACGGCATAGGCAAAATCGATGACCGTGGCACCTCTTGGCAGCTCCATGATATCGCCCTGGGGTGTGAACACGTAGACCTCGTCGGGGAACAGGTCGACCTTGACGTGTTCGAGGAACTCGATCGGATTGCCGGCGCTCTGCTGGATCTCGAGCACACCCTTGAGCCATTCCTGGGCCCTCGCCCGAGGGTTACCCGAGCTCGTGCCCTCGCCCTTGTATAGCCAGTGGGCGGCGATCCCGCTCTCGGCGACCCGATCCATGTCTTCTGTGCGGATCTGCACCTCGATCGGGTGGCCGTGCGGGCCGAACAAGACCGTATGCAGCGACTGGTAGCCGTTCGCCTTGGGGATGGCGATGTAGTCCTTGAAACGCCCCGGCACGGGCTTGTAGAGGTTGTGCATCACGCCGAGGCTGCGGTAGCAGGTGTCGACGTCCTGGACCAGCACGCGGAAGGCGAAGACATCGTAGACGTCACAGAACGACAGGCGCTTGTCCCGCATCTTGCGGTAGATGCTGTAGAGGTTCTTCTCGCGGCCGAAGATGCGGCCCTCGATGCCTGCCGCCTCCATGCGGTTGCAGATGGTGGTCTCCACCTTGCGGATAAGCTCCCGCCGGCGCCCCCGCACGTGCTCCACCGCACGATCCAGCACGCGGTGGCGCATGGGATAGAGCGCGGCGAAGCCGAGCTGCTCCAGCTCGCGCCGCATGGCGTTCATGCCCAGGCGCTGGGCGATGGGCGCGTAGATCTCCAGGGTCTCGCGGGCGATGCGCCGCCGCTTGTGGGGTGGGACAGCCCCGAGGGTACGCATGTTGTGCAGCCGGTCGGCGAGCTTGACGAGGATGACGCGAAGGTCGCGCACCATCGCGAGCATCATCTTGCGCAGGTTGGCGGCCTGCGCCTCCCGGCGGGACTCGAAATGCAGGTGGGTGAGCTTGCTGACGCCGTCGACCAGCTCCGCCACCTCATCGCCGAACTCCCGGGCGATCTGCTCCTTGGCGGTGGGCGTGTCCTCGATGACGTCGTGCAGGAT
>Ga0207797_1003702_pt1 | contig 10044 bp, 7 predicted proteins | sample PRCRCaboRojoPR_6_FD_187275 | JGI IMG/M metagenome (GOLD analysis project Ga0207797, IMG submission 187275) | Marine sediment microbial community from Cabo Rojo, Puerto Rico - PR CR 10% Liquid 1 (SPAdes) | ecosystem: Environmental > Aquatic > Marine > Coastal > Sediment | place: Cabo Rojo, Puerto... | reverse complement strand
GGAGTACCTGGTTCGGGTGTCGGGAAACCATGCCTCGGAAGAGGAGACCTTCGGGCGTGTCCTGGACGCGGATCTCCTCCCGGGCGGGAAGCTGGCCGTGCTGGACGAGCACGCCGCCCAGGTCCGGGTGTTCTCCCCCGACGGGACCTTCCTTCGCGCCATGGGGAGGAAGGGCCCGGGTCCAGGTGAGCTCAGCGGTGGACTGACCCTGGGTATGCTCGTCTTTCCTGGGGGTAGGTTGGCGCTGCCGGACCTGGGCAACCAGGCCTTTGTGGTCTTCGACTCCACGGGGGCCCACCGTGAGAACCTGCCCTGGGACGTCATGGAGGAGACAATCCCCCAGTGGCGGGTCCTGTCCAGCGATACGGTCATGGCCCTGGTCACCGCCGAAGAGCAGAACGCCTGGGTGGCTCGCACCCTGGCCGGGCACTGGCGGGACACCCTGGCCGTGCGGCCTCCGCCTCTCGAACGCCCCGTTCCCTCCCGAGGTCTGAGCCCCCTGCTGGCGAATCATGTGCTGTGGTCCTCACAGGCTCCAGACCGCCTGGCCATCTCCCAGCTGAGCTTGCCGGTCTTGAATCTCTTCCAGGAAGGTAGGTTGAAGAGGGTGATCCGGTGGGAGGACGATGCGGGGCCGCTGTCCGAAGGTGAGACCGAGACCCTCTTTCGGGTGGCCGCCCGGGGAATGGGCGCGGTGGACGGGGATCCGGCGTTGGCCCGACGGTACTTCGCGGCCCCGGACCGGCCCCATGCCATGGCCGATCTGGAGCTGGGATCGGGCCTGATCCTGGTCCAACGTCTCCGTGCCTTCGAGGACATGGACGAGCGGATCCTCCGGGTGTTCGGCGCCGCGGGCTTCGGGGGACCTCTCTGGGATGCGTTCTCCTGGTCCGGATCGTACCTGGGAGTGGTAGATTTCGGGGGGAACGTGGAGCTGTTCCGGGTCCGGGGAGACACCCTGGTAGGCGTCCTGGAGGACTCCCTGGGGGTAGCGGCCCCCTTCGTGGGCCGCCTTCCGGCGGAGCTGCGCCAGGGAGGCCCGGTGCCCTGACAGTATCGTACCCGCCGCCGGCCGGAACCGAGGCCGAGAGGCCAGCACGGCGAAATGTAGAATCCGATGTGGAAGGACCTAGCATGCTGTTCTGCTGCAAGCGAGGATCAGCCCCCATCTTGTGTCCGATCCTTCCGTGGCTCCTGGCCGCCGGCCTGGCCACCCTGTTTCTCTCGGGGTGCGCCTCGTCGAGCCTGGAGGAGGAGGTGTTGGCGGCTCAGCGCCCGGATCACTGCAAGCTGGTGGAGGTGGGTCCGGTGAGGATCGCCAGGAGCCGCCTGGGGCGGCCCACCCTCCGGGAGAAGGCTCGGGCCCGGGGGTATGATCGAATCACGGATGTTCGTGCCATCGTCGAGACCTATCGCACCAGCTCCGGCACCCTCCAGGAATACGTGGTGGGATGGGACGCCATTGCCTGGCGCTGGAACGATCCGGCGTGCAGGCTGAGACGATAGGGGTCGGGACCACGACCCCGAAAGGAATCATGGTACGGGAGCGGAAGGACAACCGAAGATGCATCTGGCCGGGGCTCGCCTGTCTTCTCGTGCTCCTTGCCGGTTGTGACCCCGGCCCGGCCCCCCTGGAATACGAGATCCTCCGGACTCTTCCCCACGACCCGGAAGCCTACACCCAGGGCCTGGTCTTCCACGACGGCCTTCTCTACGAGAGCACGGGCCGCCGGGGCAGCTCCAGCCTTCGGAAGGTGGATCCGGAGACGGGGGAGATCCTGGCCATGACGACCCTGGACGAGGCCTACTTCGGGGAGGGGCTGGCCCTGGTGGATTCCGAGCTTGTTCAACTCACCTGGCAGGCGGGCCAGGCCTTCGTCTACGATGCGGATTCCCTGACTCTTCGCCGTTCCCTGGAGTACGAAGGGGAGGGCTGGGGATTGTGCTATGACGGCCAGGCTCTCTTCATGTCCGACGGAAGCTACCGCCTGTACCGGAGGGATCCGGAGACCTTCGAGCTCCTGGAGGAGATCCGGGTGACCCGGGACGGGTTCCCGGTCTGGCAGCTCAACGAGCTGGAGTGCGTGGGGGAAGTGATCTACGCCAACGTCTACCAGACCACCGACATCCTCCGCATCGACAAGGCCAGCGGAGACGTGGTGGGGGTGCTGGACGGCTTCGGGTTGTCCGCTTCCGCCCGACGGGCCCCGGATCCTGAAGCGGTCCTGAACGGCATCGCCTACGATCCCGGAAGAGATACGTTCTACGTCACGGGGAAGCTCTGGCAGAGCCTGTTCGAGATCCGGCTGGGGGATTCGGACGGGTGAGGATCCTCCAGCCGGTACCGGGGGATCTTCTGTGCGTCGGGGACAGTATACCACGTGTCGCCGATCCCCTTCCTGGAGGATTTCATGACACCGGGTGCTGCGCTCCGCCGAATCGTTCCCGGAGCCCCTCTCCTCCTCCTCTTGGTACTCCATTCCGGACTGGGGTACTTGGCCCTGGGACACGCTCCGCTGTCGGGGCAGACCTACACGGTGATGCCCACCTACCAGGACAGCTTCGCCGAGTATGACCCGGGTCTCTACCGGTCGGACTTCCGGGCCTGGGGGATGATGGTGGGGCTGGAGCGGCCCGGGCACTGGTGGGCTCCCCACGTATGGGTCCAGCGCTACGAGATCGGCTCCGTGGATCCCGATGACCGTCCGGGAGAGAGGAACTCCGTGAACGACGGATGGTCCGTGTCCGTGGGGCCAAGCATCCAGCTGGTGAATACTCCACCGGCGCTGGTCACCATGGTCTCTCAGTTGGGACTGGGCTCCTGGACCCGGGGCGACTTCACGGGGGGTGGCGGGATCCACGTGGATTTCAAGGTGGGTGCCTTCCGCCCTCAGGCCTTCACACAGTTGCAGATCATCCGCGGCCAGCCCTTCCTGACCTACGGAGTGGGCCTGAAGCTCCTCCTCCAGGTCCGGGAAGGTCCCGGATCGGACGTCTTCTCGGGCTTCTGAACCCGGTCCGTCACCCGCCTCCCGGTCTGCCTGTCCCGCAACCTCCCGAGGGGCTAGGATCTCCTTTCCGGCAATCCGGTGATGTACCGAGGGTACCGATGCGTCCAGCTGCCGATGCGCCCCGCTGGCGAGGCGCCCCGCTGGCGGGGCGCGAGAACGAGGCGTACCCTTCGGGAAGCTACGTTCCAACACGATCCAACACGTTCCAACACGCTCCACCTACCCATGCAGGCTTCTAGCCGGGAGACCCCCATGACGGCACCGAGGAAGGGCACCCTTCTCGCTGCGGTTCCCCCTGTCCTCTTCCTCCTCTTCTTCTGCCTGACCGCCTCTCTCCGCGCCCAGGACCTGGCTGTCCGGGCCGAGAGGATCTACACGGTTTCGGACGGGGTGGTGGAGAACGGGCTGATCCTGGTGGAAGACGGCAAGATCGCCCGGGTGGGGAGGGGGCTGACCGTTCCTTCGGGGATCCGTGTCTTGAACGCGAAGGTGGTGACTCCCGGGTTCGTGGACATGCACACCCACGTGGGGGTCTTCAGCATCCCCCGGGTGGAAGAGAACGCCGACGGGAACGAGATGACCGATCCCCTCACGCCCCAGGTTCGGGCCCTGGACGCCTTCAACTTCGACGATCCGGCCATAGCCGTGGGGCGGGCCGGAGGCGTGACCACCGTGGTATCCCGACCCGGAAGCGGGAACATCATCGGGGGGACCAGCGTGGCCGTGAAGCTCAAGGATGCCTCTCCGGAAGAGATGGTCCTGAAGGAAGTAGCGGACCTGAAGATGGCCATCGAAGGGAACCCCATCGGGGCCTACGGCGAGCGGGGTCGGATGCCCACGACCCTCATGGGCGTCTACTACCTGGCGGAAAAGGCCTTCATCGAGGCCCAGGAATACATGGAAAGGTGGGAAGAATACGAGAGGAAGAGCCGGGCCCCGGACAACGGGGACCTCACGCCCCCGTCCCGGGACCTGGGCCAGGAGGCCCTGGTCATGGCCCTGAAACGGGAAATCCCCGTCCACATCCACGTGGCCACGGCCTCGGAGATCATGTCGGCGGTCCGCTTGGCCGAGAAATTCGACCTGGACCTGAGCATCTGTCACGGCTACTGGGCCCACCTGCTGGTGGATGCCCTGCAGGACCGGAAGGAGGAGCTGCACTTCAACATCGGTCCGCCCATGTTCTTCAGCTACTACGACCATGCCCTGACCTTCAAGAACAATCCGGCCATCCTGGCCGAGGCCGGCTACGATGTCTCCCTGCAGACCGACGCGCTGGGTGGGCCCCAGCAGCACCTCCGGCACCTGGCTACCCTCACCGTCCGTTACGGCATGAAGGAGGAGGACGCCCTGAGGGCCATCACCCTGTCTCCGGCCCGGGACATGCTCCTGGACCACCGCATCGGCAGCATCCAGGAAGGAAAGGACGCGGACCTGGTGCTCCTGGACGGTGAGCCCTTCGAGATGCTCTCCGAGGTGCAGAAGGTGGTCATCGACGGGAAGGTGGAGTACGAGGCGCCCATCGGGCCGAAGACGGATCCGGGTCCCCTGGTTCCGACGCCGGATCGGCACCTGGAGATGCCCCGCAACCTGGACCGGGCCCGGGGCATGGCCATCCGGGGGGGACTGGTCATGACCATGACCGGAGAGCCCCTCCCGGAGGCCACGGTCCTGGTGGAGGACGGCAAGATCACCGCCGTGGGGTCGAACCTGACCGTTCCCATGGACTACGCCGTGGTGGATGCCCAGGGGTTCGTGATCATGCCTGGGCTGGTGTCTCCCCGGTCCTACGTGGGCATCGGAAGCAACTGGCGACGGCAGAGCCACATGGACGAGACCTCCGAGCCCGTGGCCCCGGCCCTGCAGGCGAAGCACGCCGTGGAGCCACACGCCCCCCAGTTTGCCCACGCCCGGGAGCTGGGTGTCACCACGGCCCTGGTGACGCCGGGGGACCGGAATGTCTTCGGGGGACAGGGAGCGATCCTGAAGACCACCGGCCTGGTAGTGGATGAGATGATCGTCCGTGACAACGCCGTCATGGTCATGGGCCTGGGGAGCTCGCCGAAGCGGGAGGGGAAGATGCCCTCGACCCGCATGGGCATCGCCGCCCTGGCCCGAGAGACCCTCATCAAGGCCCGGGAATACCAGCGGGATCGAAAGTCCGGGCCGGACAACGGGGCAAGCCGGACCAGGGACCTGAACCTGGAGGCCCTGATTCCGGTTCTCCGGGGCGAGACCCCGGTCCTGGTCCACGCCGAGCGCCGGGACGATATCCACTCGGCCCTTCGGATTGCCGATGAGTTCGGCCTCCGGATCATCCTGGACGGGGCCACGGACGCCTACAAGCTGGCCGGGGAGTTGGCGGAGCGGGGGATCCCCGTCATCGTGGAGGACCTCTTCCGGGGCGCTGGCAACATCGAAGACCAGGGCTTCAACCCCCGGGCGCCGGCCATCCTCTCCGGGGCCGGAGTCCGCCTGGGTTTTCGTCCCAACATCAACTCCTCCTGGTTCACCCCGGGCTCCGGCTCCCCCGGTGGAGACCTCCTGGAGATGGCCGCCTTCGCCGTCCGGAAGGGGATGGATCCCGAGGCGGCTCTCCGGAGCGTGACCATCGACGCGGCAAGGATCATCGGTCTGGAGGACCGGGTGGGAAGCCTGGAGAGAGGCAAGGACGCCGACCTTCTGATCCTCCGGGGCCATCCTCTTCAGACCCGGTCTGTGCCGGAGGCCGTGTTCATCGAGGGATCCCTGGTCTACCGGCGGGACCCGGCGGCACGTGTGACGGTGGAGAGCCCGTTGACCGGAAGCCGAAGGCCGGCGGCAGGAGGTGAAGGATGAGTCGGGAGAAGCTCCGCCGAGGCGTCTCCATCCCCTGGCTCATGGGGTCCTTCTGGGTGGCCGCGGCCCCGGCGGTGGGCGCCGGAGTCCATGCCCAGTCAGGACCGGAGACCGTGGCTCTGCAGGGAGGCCGGCTGCTGACCGTGACGAACGGTGTCATGGAGAACGGAACCCTCGTCATGCGAAACGGGCGCATCGCCGCGATAGGCGAAAGCGTTTCCGTTCCCCAGGACGCCCGGGTGGTGGACGTCTCCGGGATGACGGTCACGCCGGGCCTCCTGGACGGGTTCACGAACCTGGGGGTGGCGGACTATCCGTCCCTGGGCCGGGATGACGACGAGGCCACGGATCCGGTGACGCCCCACCTGAGGATCACCGACGCCTTCAACCCGGAGAACAAGTTCATTCCCCTGGCTCTTGCCTCAGGGGTGACGGCGGTCCTCTGCGCGCCGGCGGACGGAAACCTCCTGGCGGGCCAGAGCGCCGTGGTAAGGCTGGTGGGAGAGACGGTGGAGGAGATGGTGGTCCGCTTTCCGGTGGGGGTCCACGGGGCTCTGGGCGAGGCGCCGAAGATGCGCTATGGGGAGCGGAACCGGATGCCCCAGACCCGGATGGGATCCGCGGCTCTCCTGCGCCAGACCTTCGTCAGGGTGCAGGAGTACGGCGAGAAGCTGGCCTGGCACCAAGAGAGAATGGAGGCATGGGACCGGGAAGACGAGGGCACGGAGCCCGACCCTCCGGAGAGGGACCCGAAGCTGGAGGCTCTTCTTCCCGTCCTTCGTGGCGAAACACCTCTCATTGTCAGCGCCGACCGCTTCGACGATCTCCACACGGTCCTCCGGATTGCCGGTGAGTTCGACATTCCCCTCATCCTGAACCACGGCGCCGAAGCCCACCGGGTGGCCCGGGAGCTGGCCGAGGGGGAGATTCCGGTCGTCTGGGGACCCGGGAATGCCGCCTTCCGGGAGCTGGAGTCCAGGAAAGGCGATCCGGTCACGCCGATGGCCCTTGCCGAGGCGGGGGTGCCCTTCGCCTTTCAGACCGGATCGGTGGAGAACGTCACCGGGCTCCTGGCCGAGGCCCGCCTGGCCGTCCGCCACGGCCTGGCTCCGGAGGAAGCCCTTCGGGCCCTGACCCTCTATCCGGCCCGGATGTTCGGGGTCGCCGACGAGCTGGGGGTCCTGGAGGTGGGGAAGGCGGCGGATGTGGTGGTCTTCAGCAGCGATCCCCTGGAAGAGTCGGGGAGGGTGGAGATGGTCTTCGTGGGAGGGGAGAGGGTCCGGGAGCCTGGACCGTGAACGGGACGCCAACCCTTCCCTTCACCCTCAAACGTCGCAGCGACGTGTACTCCGACTCCTCCATAACCTCCACCACGGAGACGGTGCACGGATTGCTCATGGTGGGGGAAGGCCACTTGAGGATTCAGTGGAGGGTGGCAAGAAAGACAGACCGGGTGGGCTCGGAAATCCGCAGTGACGAGGAAATGGAGTCCGTGCGGCAGGTGGATATCCCCCTGGAAGGGGTGGCTGGAGCCGTGGTCCGGCACCGATGGTGGCAGTGGCCTCCGGGTGCCCGACTCATCCTGCGGGCCAGCGATCTCCGGGCCTTCGAGGAGCTGGCGGGGCAGGAAGGCCTCAGGCTGAGCCATCCGGCAGAGCTGATTCTTCCCCTCCGGCGAAGGGACCGGCTGGCGGCGGAGGAGTTCGCTGCTGAGCTGAGCCTCGTCCTGGCCGAACGGGCCGTGGAGAAGGGCCGAAGGCCCGAGGCTCTGGAGGAAGGGGAGACCCGAAAGGCTGCTGAAGGAGAGGGCTGAGCCGGGTCAGGGGCGCCCCTATCCCGGCTGGACGTCGTGGAAGCGGATGTCGCCCTTCTCCTCTTCCTCCACGGTCCGCTTCAGCACCCACTCGCTCTCGAAGAGGATCATGGGAAGGTCGTCGGCGTCGGCCACCAGCTTCCGGCCGTAGCCCTGGCCCAGGCGTCGGACCTCCTCCTCCGGGCCGGTGACCCAGCGGGCGCAGTGGTAGGTCAGAGGCTCCAGCCGGGCCTTCACGTTGTACTCTCGCTGGAGCCGATCCACCAGGACCTCGAACTGGAGACGCCCCACGGCTCCCACGATGGGCACGGGACCGCCCAGGGACTCGGAGAAGATGAGGAGGATGGTCCCCTCCTCGGCCAGGTGCCGGAGGCCCCGGTCCAGGTGCTTCCGCTTGAGGACGTCTTCCAGCTGAACCGTGGCGAAGTGCTCGGGTGAGAAGCGGGGCACCCCAGGGTACTGCAGATCCTCGGAGATGGCCACGGTGTCGCCCACCCGGAGGTTCCCTCGATCGTGGAGGCCCACCACGTCACCGGCCACGGCGTCCTCCCCGTGGCTCCGGTCCTGGGCCATGAACTCCTGGGGTCGGGTGAGGCGCAGGGCTCGCCCCGTCCGGTGGATGGCGGCCTCCATTCCCGGCTCGAAGCGTCCGGAGCAGAGACGGAGGAAGGCCAGCCGGTCCCGGTGCTTCGGATCCATGTTGGCCTGGACCTTGAACACGAAGCCCGACAGGGGTTCCGTGACCGGATCCACGATTCCCTGATTGCTCTCCCGGGGAGGGGGTGAGGGGGCCGCGTCCAGGAACCGTCCCAGAAAGACGTCCACGCCGAAGTTCGTCAGGGCGCTCCCGAAGTACACCGGCGTGGCTTCCCCCCTGGCCACGGCCTCCGGATCCGGCTCCTCGCCGGCCACGTCCAGGAGCTCCAGCTCCTCCCGGAGGGGATCCAGGATCCGGGGCTCCAGGGCCTCGTCCAGGGCCGGATCATCCAACTCCAGGACCCGGGCCTCGGGCCGGGACTGACCGTGGTCTTCCGTACGGTCGTACAGGTGGATGCGGCCGTCCCGCCGGTCGCACACCCCCACCAGCTTCCCGTCCTGCCGGATGGGCCAGGTGGCGGCGTAGCACGTGATGCCCAGGTCCGCCTGAACGTCGTCCATGAGGCCGAAGGGGTCCTCCCCCACCCGGTCGCACTTGTTCACGAAGGTGTAGATGGGGAGGCGACGCTTCCGGCAGACGCTGAAGAGCTTGCGGGTCTGGGTCTCCACGCCCTTCCGGTTGTCCAGGAGCATGATGGCCGAGTCCGCCGCCGTGAGGGCCCGGTAGGTGTCTTCGGAGAAGTCGGCGTGTCCCGGCGTGTCCAGGAGGTTGATGCGGAAACCCCGGTAGTCGAAGTGGAGAACACTGGCGGTGATGGAGATGCCCCGCTCCTTCTCCATGGCCATCCAGTCGGAGGTGGCGTGCCTCGCGGCCCGGCGGGCCTTCACCGACCCGGCCAGGTGGATGGCCCCGCTGTAGAGGAGGAGCTTCTCGGTGAGGGTCGTCTTCCCGGCGTCCGGGTGGCTGATGATGGCGAAGGTGCGCCGCCGGCCCACCTCCCGGGCCAGGCTCGGATCTCCCTGGTTCCCGGCCCCCCGGCGAGGCGTTTCGGGGGAGTCCTCCCCCCCGGCTCGGCCCGAGTCGTTCCCGGGCACGTCGCCCCCGGGCCCGTCTCCGGGGCTCCCGGTGGTGTCCCTGGTGGTGCTGGTGGCCATTCCCGATGCGTCCCTGCGCTGAACCGTCCCCGACGCGGGATTCGGGGAGACGAAAGAGTCCTCGATGGCCCCTACGCCTCCGCCGGACCCCTGTTCCCGCTCCCGCTACTCTTCCCGCAGGCTCGTCATGGGATCCACCCGGCTGGCACCCAGGGCCGGAAGGAGGCTCGCGAAAAAGGCCACGGCGATCAACCCCAGGGCCACGGCGGAGTAGGTGGCGGGATCGGTGGGAGGAACGCCGTGGAGAAGGCCGGCGATGAACCGGCTCAGGACGAAGGCCACCAGGAGCCCCACCCCCACCCCGATCCCGGTGAGAGCCATGGAACCCGCAACCACGTTCGTGAGGACCCTGCGGCGGGGGGCCCCCAGGGCGATGCGAATGCCGATCTCACGAGTGCGGGAAGCCACGGACCGGGAGACGACGCCGTAGATGCCCACGGCGGCCAGGATCAGGGCCACGCCGCCGAAGATGGTGATGAGGAGCATGTTGAAACGAGGCTCCACGAGACGGCGATCCATGAGGTCGTCGAAGCTCCGGACGATCCCGGTCTGGAGGTCCGGGTCTACCTCCCGGATCCGGTCCGCCACGACCTCCTTCAACCCGGCCGGGTCTCCCTCGGTGCGGATGAC
>Ga0207797_1003701_pt1 | contig 10046 bp, 7 predicted proteins | sample PRCRCaboRojoPR_6_FD_187275 | JGI IMG/M metagenome (GOLD analysis project Ga0207797, IMG submission 187275) | Marine sediment microbial community from Cabo Rojo, Puerto Rico - PR CR 10% Liquid 1 (SPAdes) | ecosystem: Environmental > Aquatic > Marine > Coastal > Sediment | place: Cabo Rojo, Puerto... | reverse complement strand
AACCTACAATCGTTTCCCCCTATCCTGGACAGATGGAATGTGATGTAGAGCCTGTCATAGAATGCGAAACATTTTCAGACCCGGACGGTGACGTTCAAGGACAAGCGCAATGGCAGATCAGTACGGTATCCGACTTTTCAACACTTTCTCTCGATGTGACCAGTACGGACCAATTAACCGAATTTGCTGTGCCTCACATGGTTTTGAACTATGACACTACCTACTATGCTCGCGTTCGATTTTACGATGTCTATTTGGACGCATCGGAATGGTCGGACCCGGTGGAATTTACTACGACCGTAGATCACGGCGACATTGATGGTAACGGCGTAGCCGATGAAAACGATGTCGATTACTCGATTGACCTCGATGGAAATGGGGTGAGCGACAGAGAGGAACCGGACACCATCAAGGCAATTTCCGTCGACAAGGACAAGTTGTTCATCGGCGTTTCTACCGATGCCGACACCGCCGGCGATATTGAAGCCATTGAATCGGTGGCGGCCATCGATCCTTCTACGATAGAGGATCAAACCGACAGGCCCGAATTACTTGACTTCGGGCTTCTCGCCTATCGACTTCGCGTAAAAGCGGGGGCCACAGCCAAAGTAAAACTCTATTACTCCCGGCAGATCCCGGCAGGCAGCAAATTCTACATGTACAAAACCTTGAAGGGCTGGTGGGACTATACGGAAAACGTAACGTTCCACGAAGATGGCAAATCGGTCACCGTCAGCATTACCGACGGGGGCAGCGGAGATAGCGACGGACTGGAAAACGGAATTATCGTAGATCCGGGTGGGATCGGCGAACCGGCCCTCGGTTCGGACACGGTCTCTGTCGGCGGCGGCTCCAGCGGCGGGGGATGCTTTATATCCATCGTCGAATCGACCTCCGTGAGTCATACCACGGTCTCAAATCGGTCATGGTGTGCAAAGCCTAGCCTGCAAACTCCTACTCCCATGTTGGATATTGTTCACACGTTCTTTGATACATGCCTCATGTGGGGAAGCCTGTTTGGTTCACTATTTCTTAGAGGATTTCGAGGCGAGTCCAGATCCACCTCTACCTGAGGAGGTACTGCTCGATGTCTGATCTGATCCATGCTTTTTCCAACATCCCGTTATTCCAATATTCCAGGTGCAAATATAGTAAGGCAAAGCCATCTGTCTCTGACCCGGCCCAAAGGACCGGGATTTCTCTGCCACATTAAACAATTCCGGTTAGTCAGGGGCACCCCCCTAATTCCCACAAGAGGAATCGGGCCTTTCCCCGGCGGGTGACCCGGATGCCCCTCACTCATTACTCCCGTAAGGTGTTCAAGGTGTCCTGGAGTTTTTGGATCACCTCTTCCAGGCCCTTTCGAACGGCATCGAGTTTGTCCGGGGGCACAGCCTTCTCTCCTACCGTTTCAGGCTCCTCTTCGACCGAGGTAACCGGCGCCACCGCCGGCAGCTTTCCCACCAGGGCGTCCACGGATGCCTCCAGGCTCTGGTGCATGACCACCTGCCGGGAGTCGGCCAGAATGATGCGTCGAAGCTCGGGAAACTCCAGGGTCTCGGGTTTCAGAAAGACCGGCTCGGCGTAGAGGAGAGATTCGCCCAGAGGGATGACCAGAAGAATACCGCGGCGGACCTCGCTTCCTACCTGCCCCCACAGGGTGAACTGCTCGGAGATAATCGCATCGTTATCAATGCGGGCCTCCACCTGGTTGGGTCCGTCCACGTGACGGCCCGAGGGGAAGTCGAACAGGACGAGCTCGCCGTAGTGGGCCCCGTCGCTTCGGGCCGCCATCCATCCCACCAGGTTGTGCCGGTTCTGGGGAGTGAAGGGCTGAATCAGAAGGAATTCCTCGGTTTTTTCTCCCGGAAGGCGGGCCACGATATAGTAAGGCTTGAGCGCCTCGCTGCTGCCGAAGGAGTTCTGAACCGGTATGGACCACTGATCTTCTTTGTTGTAGAAAACCACGGGATCTCTCATGTGATACTGGAGCAGCATCTCGGTCTGCACCGTGAACAGGTCCAGGGGATACCGGACGTGGGCCTTGAGGTGATCGGGCATCTCCTCCATGGGCTTGAAGAGGTCTGGAAAAATGGACTGATAGGTCAGGACCATCGGATCCTCCGGGTCGGACACGTAATAGTCGATATTTCCGTGGTAGGCGTCGACGACGGCCTTCACGCTGTTCCGGAGATAGTTAAACGTCCCGTTCTCCCATCGAGTGGAATAGGGATAGCGGTTGGTAAAGGTGTATGCGTCCTGAATCCAGAAGAGCCGCCCGTCCGCCACCACGGAGTAAGCCTCGCCATCTCTCAGGAGAAAAGGGGTTACGGCGGAGAACCGCTCCGGGATCGTCCTCCTGTACTGGATGAGGCTGTCGGGCTTGATTTCGCCGGAGATCAGGATATTCAGGTCCCCGAACTCCCAAGCAAAGATCGCGCGGCGGAAGAAGGAACTCAGCTCCACGCCACCGTTTCCCTGATAGTGGGTATAGACTGGACCATCCGGTCCCGGGTAGTTGAACTCCTGCATTTCGCTTCGCACGACCAAATAGTTCAGGCTTTTGAGCCCGTAGTAGATATCGGGTCTCTCCAAGGGAATCTCTCCCTTGGGCGGAACGTCCCGCACGAAGAAGCTGGGCCGCCCCCCTCTTTCCACTTCGGTGACCGGGCTCATGGCCAAACCATACCCGTGGGTAAACTGGAGACGCCGGTTGACCCAACGCTGTGCCTCTTCCGGGAGCTTTTCCGCGGAGAGCTCGCGGGAGGCCAACATGACCTGCCGGAGCTTGCCCCCCACCCGGTAGCGGTCGGTGTGGACCGCAAAAAAGTCGTAGTAGAGGCGGAAAAACTGGATCTGGTTGTAGCTCTGGAGCAGGGGACCCTCGTCCCAAAGGCGGATATTCTGAATGGTGCCCTGGTTTTCGGCCACGGCATCGTGATCGACCTCCCCCCGCGCGGGGTGGCTTTCACTCTTGAGTCTGGTCAGCCCGTAGGCCTGCCGGGTGAACTCGATGTTGCTCGCCAGGTAGGGTTTTTCCAGGGCCAACTCGCTCGGCTCCACCTTAAGGCGCTGGACCAGGGCCGGCGCCACCGTCCCGCCCAGCAAACTCACCGCCACCCATCCGCCGAGTGCCCAGTAGATGAGCCGGTTCTTTCGGGAAAATGCGGTGACCGCCAACAGCCCGGCGCTCGCCAGGGCCACAAATGTCAAGAGCGTCCGCGCGGGCAGCGTGACATGGTCATCCGTATAGCCCACGCCGAAAACCGCACCGGTGGGGGAGTAAAGGAGCTCGTAGCGGCTCAGCCAGTGACCCGCCGCGAGGAGCACGAAGAGCAGGGAGGCAAGCAGGGCCAGGTGGGACTTCACCCGGCCGGTCAGGGAGAAACGCTCCCCCCTCAGGGCGAACATCAAATAATAGAAAACCGCCATGACGACCGTGAGGAATATCGCGGCGCTCATCAACCATGAGCGCGCCGCGCCCAAAGCCGGCAGGGTGAAAATGTGAAAAGAAAAGTCTCTGTCAAAGATCGGGTCCCGCCGCTCAAACGGCAACCCGTGGAGAAAGCGCAGGTAAGTCTCCCAGTCAGCAGCCGGTTTTATCGCGAGTACGGCAGCCGCGACGATCAGTAGACCGCATGCAATCCATAACAGAAGCTTGCGGGCCGAGGCGTAGGTCTCCGGGGGAAGAGTGCCTCCCGCGGGGTGAGGCATGAGGCCCAGGATCCGGTTCGCGGCGAAGAGGTTGATACCCGCAAACGCCGCAAAGAGAAACGCCGAGACCAGAAACAGGGTAACCCGGGTGGTTACCACAACCAGGAGGACGTCCTCGTAACCCAGGCCGTTGAACCACAACCAGTCGACATAGAATGTGCGGCCCCAGGTGATCGCCCACCACAACAGAATCACACCCAGGACGAGCAGGCCCCACCGTACAAAGCGGTGGATCTTTGGGAAGTTAATGTCCTCGAGACGGATCTGGGGCATCTGAGGGTACGGAGATTCGGGACCGGATGAGTGATTCATGCGAACTCCTTGTCCGAAACGACACGCACCCGCACCCGCCCGGCAAAGGACGGAGGCCGCCGCCGGAGATCAAGAGACCCGATGCGGAATCTTCCGGAGGTACGCCTCCGGAAACGTACCGAACCGTTGCAAGTATCTTCAACAGGTTCAGCAGCTGGGCTTCCGCATGGCCCGTCTTATCCTGAAAACCACCGCTTATAACCCCCTATTTTTTCTCACACAAACCCGCCCTTGTCAATCGCCGTCGAAAAAGGGGTCAAGTCTGCTCATGGCACCTTGCCTAGAAATTGCTGCCCTACAAGGGGTCATGAGCAGACTTGACCCCTCACCTTTTTCCTGTTGACTTCAGCACACCAACTTGTCAAAAACCTGGAAGAGTTGATCGATTAACAATCTCAGCGCAAATCAAAACGTGGGACAAGGAGAGTTTAGCGTGGCTCAAAAATCAAGTCGAAAAGGAAAGCATGACAAAACCGGCAAGCTGCGTATCGGTGATAATTGGAACGCGATTACAATTATCGCCAGTTCTCAATCGAACCCCCTTAAAGCGGTGGCTGAGTTTGTGGAAAACAGTATTGATGCCAAGGCCAAAAACATCTCTATTACGAGGGGCAAAAAGCAGGGGGCGTTTTACCTTAAGATCGACGACGATGGGGAAGGTATTCCCAAAGACGACAACGGCCTGCCCGATTTCCATTACGTGGCCACGCATATCTGCGATTCCGTCAAGCGCCGATTGAAAGCTGAAGGAATAGAGGGCATTCAGGGAGAATTCGGAATCGGCCTTTTAAGTTTTTGGACCGTCGGTGAGCATCTAAAACTGACGTCCTCCGGCGAAGACGGCAGCACGTATCAGATGCACATGGCGAGGGGAACGCAAGAATTTAAGATTTCAAAGAAACACGTACTGTTTCCAATAAAGGGGACCGAATTAGAGATACATCCCGTCTTGACCGGACTCCGTTCCCTAACGGGGGAGAAGATCCAGCGCTATCTTGCATCTGAACTTCGGGACCGGATCAGAGATTCGGGGGTTAAGATCAAAGTTATTGATCGAACGGCCCGGACGGAAGACGTGGTGGTCCCGCGGCAGTTTACGGGGCGACTGCTTCACGACCTGGAACCGTCTGATTCAGGATTTGGCGACGTTTATCTTGAACTATATTTAAATGCGCCGGAGGGGAGCAACCAGGTCGGGTTGTATCGACGGGGCACAAGGGTCCTGCCGTCTATTACAGAGCTGGATCTCTTTCAAAGAGCTCCCTGGAATACCGGGTACCTTCAAGGCATTATGGATGCACCCTTCATCAATTTGACTCCGGGAACCCGTCACGGCGTCATCCATGACGAGCGCTTTGAAGCCTTGTGTCGGGCTCTGGAGCCCGTCGAAGACCAACTCCGAAGCATTATTGAAGAACAGCGCAGGGCCGAAGAAGAGCGATCGAGCCGGCAAACCTTGCGCAAAGTCCAACGGGCCTTGAGGGAGGCCTTTTTGTATCTTCCAGAAGAAGAGTACGATTGGTTTGATATCCATGGTAGACGGGGACCGAAGAAAGTGGGTGCACATTCGACAACGGCGTCGCCGAATGGATCTTATGAATACGATCGGCAGGAAGACGTTGTATCCGGAGTAAGTGAACCGTCTGCGAGTTCAGACCGTACCAGTGAACAAAGGGCGTTTTTCGAATTTGCCGGTCCGCTGTTCAGTGTCATGATCGTGCCCAAAACAAGCGTGGTTTCCGTAGATAAGCAAAAGAGACTGCGTTCCCTTTGCAGGGACCGCTCGAAACGGGTCGTCTTGGATGAACTTACATATCGATGGGAAATCACGGATGGAGACGGCACGCTCGACCAAACCGATTGCAAGAATGTCACGTTTACAGCCCCTGCCGAACCGTGTTTAACGACATTACGGCTCACCGTTTCCCAAGGGGATAAGGAAGTTTCCAGTGAGGCGTTGATTACAGTGACGGATTCACTGATCGAAAGGCCTGCCGGCGCAGACGGTTCACGGAAGGGATTGCCCGGGTATACGTTTCGCCGGGCACCAGGTGAAATGTGGCGTTCCAAATACGATGCGAATAAGAATGTCGTCATCATCAACAAGGGGCACAGAGATTTCGTGTATGCCGGAAAACAGAAGGCTCGGAAACTTCGCTATATTTGTCGCCTTTTTTGCAAGGAATTGCTGCTTGCCAACTACCCTGGGCTGCAGCAAGATGACCTGCTGGAACGTATGATCGAGCTGTCTATGTATACCGAGGAAAATCTAAGGTAGTTACGGTCGCGCACTGTCCGTGCAGCCCCCGTATTTTTAGGCTCATCCGGAGATGATCTGTAGTTCGACTAAAAAATCGAGTGTGTATCAAATGTGATTGTCCGTAGTCCTTGGTCCCAATCGGGCTGAAGCCCGGCTTGTTTGGTTTCATCGCATTTTTTTCAGAGAACGCAGAACCTGAGTGTCCCAATCCGGTGTAATTCGTCATTCATATTCTTCATCATAGTCCGGATATTGTGGTGGCGATTCTCCAACTGATTTTACTAATTTAATCTGCTTTTTCTTAGACTTCGTTTCACTAACGTTTTGCACCTTAATTCGATGCCACCACTCATCCCCAAAATCGAACAGGTAATGAAAAACATCCTTTTCTTTCAAGGCGACATCGGCGATTCGAGTTTTGTCTGTAGATTTCTTCGTTTCCCCAAAACCCATTATATCCTCTACATTCATGGGATGGGTTATTTCTGGTGCATCGTATATGTCTCCTATATTCTTAGTATCTTTCCCCGTAATGAAAAAAGAATAAAGGTGTCCCTCAAATCTGTCGAATGCCTGGAAAATCACACCATGTAGCTCATCAAAAGTACAATTCTCAGACACCTCGATTGTTCTGTACACCTTTGGTATTCCGATTATAGAGACTCTAAACTGGTATATTCTCATTCTCTTATCCCTATACAATGAATTGCGGCATTGACGCGGCAGGGGGATGGCACTGGACGAAGTCAGCGTCGGCATTATTCGGGTCTCACCTGCTTGGCTACTGCCACACCATTGAGGTACCAGGATCTGGTACATCCGTCAACATTTCACGAGCGTCTCCTTGTACGTATCGTATGCTATTTATCAAGTCAGTTCTTAGCAAGAGCCAAATGGGCGGTGGATGGCGAGCATGATGGACGGGGCGCCACCATCTGAGGCAGGAGCGTATTCCGAGAAATAACGATTACCGCATATTTGGGATTTCGAAAGAAAATACTAAATTGGATTTTGTTCATGTTTAGTCTCTAAGGCATGATCGGTAGATAGCCGGGACGTCAGTAAATAAGTAAATAACGGTAGTGACAAATATTGGTCAGTTACTGCGGTCGTACATTGTTCCTTGCCAGCCGGAGATCAAACCATTGTCATCGCAAATTGAACAATGCCAATTTATAGCGAAATCGTTCCGCTTGTCGATTATAGCCAGGATTTCTCCCCCGCAGGGTTTGCGGCCTGGTCGCCGCCTGCATTTTACACCCGTATGAGCATTCTCGAGATCTTGACGCGATGAAACTGCTTCTACGATGGATCCAAAATACTTCGCCAGGCGAAGAGCCGGGCCTGGAAGATCCACCGGAATCGTACCGTCTTCATTTAGAAAATGCCGCATATTGGTTATCCACGTATTTTCCACGTTTTCCTTCTCCTTTTGTCAGGAACCTGACACTTGCCACCTGCGCCGTTTTTACCCTACAACAGTTCAGGTGACGACTCCTTTAATGGGCGACCCTGAAGTTTTCCACTTAGCTCTTGACAACTTGGTCAAAGTAGTCATAATAGTCAAAAAGGAGGCCGATCATGGAAACCAATGTATCCGTGGCCAAAGCAAAGGCCAATTTCTCGGAATGTATTCGACAAGTTGAGGCGGGCCACGCAGTCCTCATCACTAGGCACGGAAAACCGGTTGCCGCCCTTGTTAGTCCCAGCGATCTTGAACATCTTGCACGTTTGAGGAAAGCAGGCCCAGAAAAAGGCCTGGCCAGCATTGCCGGCGGCTGGGAAAATAGCGAAGAGCTCGCCTCAATACTTGAGGCCTCTCCCCGTCAGGGCCATCGAAACACCCCCGACCTCGAACGCTGACTATGGCATTCCTCTTTGACACTGATGCAATTTCGGAGTTTCTCCGCCCACGCCCCGCAACCGCCTACGTCCAGTGGATAATGAAAGTTGCCCGTGAAGAGCAATTTACAAGTGCAGTTGTAATAGGCGAATTATACAAAGGTGCCTACCGTTCCCAAAACCGTGAACGTCACCTGGAAAATATCGAAAAGCGAGTTCTCCCCGCGGTCACAGTACTGCCTTACGACATTGCCATTGCAAAGGTTTTTGGCAGGATTCGCGCTCATCTCGAACCTAAAGGCATGATCCTGCCGGATGCGGACATTCAGATCGCGGCTACAGCCATTTATCACACCCTGGAGCTTGTTACCGGCAACCTTCGCCATTTCGATCGGATCCCAGGCCTAAAGCTCAACAAAGCCCTCGCCGAATCACGAACCCAATAAGCCTCCTTTTCGCATATAAGAAAAAGGGGTCAAGTCTGCTCATGGCCCCTTGGCCAGAAATTGCTGCCTACAAGCGGTCATGAGCAGACTTGACCCCTCGCCTTTTTTACCACGCAGTAGGATTCACTACTTGCTGATTTTCACTTCTATCGGCTGCACCCGGTCGAAGGCATACTTGTCCACCTCCACGATCTCGACCCGTATGGGATCGTCGGCTATCGCCCTGGTCGGGGCGATCCAAGGGTTGAGCGCATTCCACAACAACCCGATTGCGATCAGTGTCAGTATGATCTTGTATGTCATCTTGTCCCCCTTTCGGCCTTCCGGTATTTTGCTTGTCCGTCCAGTTTGCCTCTCCCCCTTGCGAGCCAATCCATGTGTGCAACCACAAACATGGCTAACAAACCCTGAATTCCCTCTCACAAACCTTCTTCACGACCGAATGTGTCTTCTGCTGCTAAACCGTTGCATACGGGACGACCGTCTATCCCCGCTGGCGCCATTTTCTTGAACGAAAACAGACAAGTGAAGGATTTCATCGTCCAAAGCCAGCGCAAATCCAGCCAACTTCTCCCCCTCCAGCCTGTAATCCGTCCCCTGGGCAACGGAAGGACTACTGTCCACCGTCGATGCCTGCGAGGCCTTGAGAAACTTTGACACGTCTCCTTTTAGAACTTTTCGATCCTTGTCCTCTTCCAACCAGTCGATGGCATCCAGGGCGTAGCTTTGGACCAGTTTCTTGTGCACATCCGAGAAGGTCTTCGGCTTCCCAAAAGCGTCCAGCCCCACGATCTTACCATTGATGGCAAACACCGCCCCGACTTGCATGTCCACCAGCCTGAAATGATCCACGTATTTTTGCATCGAAGAAGCCTTTTTCTCATAGATGCCGGCCATGGCCATACTGGGCGATTCGGCAGACATCCGCTGGGCCTTTGCCGATATTTGGTCCCATATGGCCCCTTGATTCGCCCGAAAAGATCCGGTCCGCCTCCTGGACTCGTGAACCTGTCGAGCCTTCATGGCCCGAAGGTTGGACGACATCATCCGCTTCTTGCTGTGAAACGTGGCCGTGTCATATGACCATCTGCCCTGCTCCACACAACTTACCGGAATCACCGTGGTCGAATCAGCCTGAATCAGAATGGTCGTATTCACGATCCGGTTTTGCTTCGCCCCCACCAGTTCTTCACCGTCCAGAATGAGCACTGACTTTGGAGACTTGTTCACCACTTTGAGTTCCGGCACCGAGCCGGATTCATTCACCTCTCCCACCTCGATGACGCCTTCTGTCAGAGCCTCATCCAGTAAAATGTAATCCACACCGACAACGTAAGGTGAAAGTAGTGGGAATACCGCCAGGTTCTTGTGGGATTGTTTACGACCGACCTTGACCTGCCCCAAATACTTCTCAATTACCGTTTCCATCACCATCGTCCCCCTTTATCCTATTTTACATTCACCCTAATCTT
>Ga0207797_1003700_pt1 | contig 10048 bp, 13 predicted proteins | sample PRCRCaboRojoPR_6_FD_187275 | JGI IMG/M metagenome (GOLD analysis project Ga0207797, IMG submission 187275) | Marine sediment microbial community from Cabo Rojo, Puerto Rico - PR CR 10% Liquid 1 (SPAdes) | ecosystem: Environmental > Aquatic > Marine > Coastal > Sediment | place: Cabo Rojo, Puerto... | reverse complement strand
AGCGGGACCCCGGGCCGCTACGTGCCGCTGGAAGAGACGCTGCGCGGCTTCCGGGAGATCCTCGAGGGGAAGCACGACGACCTCCCGGAGCAGGCGTTCTATATGGTAGGGACCATCGACGAGGCTGTGGAGAAGGGAAGAGAGCTCGAGTCGCTGGGGGCTGGGGGATAGACCGATGCAGCTTCGGATCCTGAGCCCGGCCGAGACGCTCCTCGAGGTGGAGGAGGCGACGTGGGTTCACCTCCGGTTGGTCGACGGGACGGGACTCACCGTCTACCCGGGCCACGCCCCCCTCCTGGCCGAGACGGTGACCGCCCCGGTGCGGTACGCCGACGACTCCGGTGAACACGCCTTCGACGTCGAAGGGGGAATCCTGGAGGTCGACGACCAGGGCGTGATGGTCTTCACCAGCGGGAAACCGGAAGCGGCTGAGTCCCTCAGACCGTCGGCGGTCGCGGAGGAGAAACGTTTTGAGCGATTAGCCCGCGAGTTGCAGGAGAAGCTACAGGGCGAGCCCGAACCTTTGCTGGAGGGTGGTGTTGAAGAGACAGGATAGCGGGATCTGGAGAGAGGCGCTGCGGGCCACGTCGGCCGGGTGGGACCTGGCGCTGCCGATCTTCGCCGGGGTGCTGGGCGGGTATCTGCTCGACCAGCTGGTGGACACCAGGTACGTTTTCACCCTCGGCTTCCTGGTCCTGGGGATCGCCACAGGATACTACAACCTGATCCGATCGATCCGGCGTCTGGACGAACGCGCCTGTCGGAAAGTCGCTCGGGAGAAGGAAGGGAAGCAAGAAGGGGCAACGCAGTGATCGACTTATGGATGTGGCCCCTGGCAGGCGGGCTCGTCGGTATCGTAAACGGCCTGACCCGCTGGACGACGATCTCCTATCTGTCGTCGGCGGCGGTCACCCGTTCGCTGATCCTCGTCCTGGGCGGTATGGTCTTACGCCTGGGGTTCGTCGCCGGGCTGCTGATAGCGGGCCTGGAGCAAGGGATCGACGCCGGGCTGCTCGCCTTTGCGGGGCTCTGGGTCACCCGATGGATCATCGTCGTCTGGTCTAACGCACGACAGAACCTGCAGGACCAGCGTCTGGCAAGACAGGCCACAGATTGAGGACAGAGGGATTCAATTATGACAGATTTCTTTCCCAGGGTCGTCTTCACCGTCTTTGGAGTCGGCGTGCGCGACACGGTCGTCTCCACCTGGCTGATGATGGTTATCGTCATCAGCCTCGGCGTCATTGTGCGCCGGCAGCGACCAACGATGATGGAAATGCTGCTCGACTTTCTGGAGAATCTGGTGTCGGACCTGATCGGAGACCAGCCACTGGAGGAGTACCTGCCGTTCCTGGGATCGCTGGCGATATTCGTCGCTTTTGCCAACATATTCAGCGTGCTGCCCTCGATCCCTCTGCCCGGAGGAGCGATGGTGTCCATCGTGGCCCCCACCCGGGACCTGAACACGCCGGTAGCCCTGGCCATCGTCGTCTTCTTCTCGGTCCATTATTATGGCATACGCCAGCAGGGGGTCTGGGGCTACCTGAAGAACCTGGCCTCGCCGATCTTCCTTTTCCCCCTGGAGATTATCGGGCAGGTCAGCCGCACGGTATCGCTGGCGGTTCGACTATTCGGCAACGTCCTGAGCACCGAGTTGATCGTCCTCGTGGTGTTCATGCTGATTCCCCTGTTCGTCCCTTTGCCCGTCATCGGGCTCAACATCTTCACGGGTTTGCTGCAAGCGTATATCTTCACCGCCCTCGCGGCCGTCTATATTGGCACCGGGCTCGAGGAGACGGAAGAGACAGCCGAACAATGACCCTTTACTCAGAAACGCAAGGAGGCTAATATGGCAGAAATGGATCCGGGAACGCTTATCACGCTGTTCACGATCGTCGGATCGACCCTGGGAATCGTCTTAGGTGCGCTGACGCCGGCGATTGTCGAGGGGCGAGCGGTGCTCAAGGCGCTGGAAGGCATGACCCGCCAGCCCGAGGCTGCCGGAGACCTGCGGACGACGCTCCTCATCGCGATGGCTCTGCTCGAATCGACGGCGATCTACGTCCTGCTGGTGATCCTGGTCCTGATCTTCGCCAACCCGGTGATCGATCGTTTCTTCCCCGGGGGATAGCGCATGTTGAACCTAGACTGGGCCACCATCGCCTTTCAGATCGTCAACTTTCTGGTTCTGACGGGAGCGCTGTACTATTTCGTCCTGCGTCCCATCATGGGCCGCGTCCGGGAGCGTCGAGCCGAGAAGCGGGAAATGATGGAGGAAATCAGGGAGGATCGCCAGGAGGCAGAGAGGCTTCGGAATCAACTCGAGGAGCGTCTATCGGAGGCGGAGGAGGAGGCTGACGAAATCGTCACAAAAGCCCAGAAGCGTGCCGAGGCCCAGCGCCAGGAGATGCTCGAGGAGGTCGAGGAGGAAATCGAGCGCATGCTGGTTGACGCGCGCGCGGACGTCCAGCAGATGCGCAAGAAAACCGTCGATGAGTTCCACGACGAGTTGATCGAGGCTATGATGGACATCAGCGCCGAGGTGATCGGCCAGGCTGCGCCACCCGAACTGCACAACAAGCTCGTCGAGCAACTCGCCGACCGCATTTGGGAGATGGGACAGGAGGAGATGGAGCGGGTGCGCGCGTTCCGTCAATCCCTGGGTGAGCGCACCCCGACCGCCCGGGTGACGACCCCACGGCCGTTGTCGTCAGAACAGCAGGGCGAGCTGGCGCGCACCTTCACAGCATTGGCCGACCGGAACGTCGATATCCAGGTGAAGACCGATCCATCTCTAGCGGCGGGGGTGAGGGTCCGCATCGGCGATATCGTCGTCGACAGTTCGATTGCCGGACGGCTAGAAGATCTGCGCGAGCAAGCCTCGAAGGCTCTGGAAAAGCGCTTAAGTGATGAGCAATCAGAATCCGAGTAAAGAAACCCAACCGGACGTCTCGCGTCTGATCGAGGCAATCCGGGAGCAGGTAGAGGAGCAGGAAGACAAGGCGCTCGTTAAGGAGCTCGATCTGCGCGAACGTGTGAAGAACCGCGTCGCCGAGATCGCCAGCGCCACCGCAGACGGGACGGACGTGCGCCCGCTCCTGCGAACGCTACGAACGCGCGCCAGGGAGCGGGCGGGGAAGGTTATCTTCCGCGACGTTGGGACGGTACAGCACATCGGGGACGGCGTCGCGACGCTCTCAGGGCTTCCTCTGGCGCGCACCGACGAGCTGGTGGAGTTTCCCACAGGGGTGAGAGGCCTAATCCTGAACCTGGACCACGATCGACTCGACGTGGTCCTCCTGGGACCGGACGAGGGTATTCAGGGAGGCGACCTGGTGACGGCGACCGGAGAACGCGTCCGGGTGCCGGTGGGGCACCAGCTACTCGGCCGGGTTTTGAGCCCCCTCGGGGAGCCCCTTGATGACCAGGGGCCCGTCCAGGCCACCGACACACGCTTCCTGGAGCGGGAGGCCGCGGACATCGTCGAGCGGGCGCCGGTCAATGAGCCGCTTTACACGGGCACCAAAGTGGTCGACGCTCTGCTTCCCATCGGCCGGGGCCAGCGGGAGCTGATCCTGGGCGACCGCCAGGTAGGGAAGACGACCCTGGCTGTGGACGCCATCCTCAGCCAGCGAGACAGCAACGTATCCTGCGTTTACGTCTCCATCGGTCAGAAGAAGAGCTCCGTGCTGCGCGTGATCGAGACGCTGCGGCGCCAAGGCGCCATGTCCCACACGGCCGTGGTGGTAGCCAGCCCCGAGGATCCGCCGGCGGTCCGCTACCTGGCTCCCTACGCCGGCTGTACGATCGCCGAGTTCTTCATGGACGAAGGGCGTGACGTACTTATTGTATACGATGATCTGAACAAAAACGCCGACGCCTACCGGGAGCTGAGTCTCCTCCTCCGCCGGCCGCCGGGCCGGGAGGCCTATCCAGGGGACATCTTCTATATCCACGCCCGGTTACTGGAGCGCGCCTGCAAGCTCCGGGAGGAGGATGGGGGCGGGTCCCTGACGGCGCTCCCCGTCGTGGTGACCCAGCGAGGCAACGTCTCCGCCTATATCCCCACTAACCTGATCTCAATTTGTGACGGGCAGATCGTACTCGACACCGATCTCTTCAACCAGGGCATCAAACCGGCCGTCGACGTCGGACAATCGGTTTCCCGCGTAGGTGGCGAGGCCCAGTCAGACGCGATGCGCGATGTGGCTGGCGAGCTCCGACTGGAGCTATCGCAGTACGAGGAAGTCTCCCGCTTCGCCCGATTTGGCGCCGAGCTCGACCAGGCCACCCGACGTCAGATCGAGCATGGACGACGGTTGCGGGCGGCGCTCAAGCAGCCCCCCAATCAGCCGTTGGCCCTGGCATCTCAGATTGTGATGCTGCTGGCTGCCACGGAGGGCGTGCTGGATCAGATTGCGGTGGACGACGTGCCCGCTTTCGAGCGGGGGCTGCTCGATTTGGTCAGGCGGAGAGAACCCGAGCTGCTCCAGCAGATCAATCGCACGGGAGAGCTTCCCGCAGATACCCGGGAGGCGCTGCTTGAACTGATCTTCAATTATGCTACCGAACGGTCGGAAAGGGGCCCAGAGCGATGAAGATGGTGATGGCGATTATGCCACGGGACGAAGCAGAGCGCATCCTCCGAGCACTGGTAGCAGCGAAATACACGGCCACGTTTATGGAGACCCGGGGCGGCATGTTGCGCCAGGCTCAGATGACGCTATTCATCGCGGTGGAAGAGGAAGACCTGGACAAGGTCTTGAGCATCATTGAAAACACCTGCCGTTCCGAGGTCGTCGTCGAAGCGGTCGAAGGGGAGGAAACGTCGGCGCCGATGCCTGCAAGACCGCGGTTGGGAGGGGCCGTGGTCTTCGTCTGGAACATCGAACGGAGCGAGACGTACTGAGCTCCCCACCCCATCAGCGATCCGGGAACAGAAACTATGGAAGAGGTAGAACGTGCGCGCGAACGTCTGAAGAACATCCGTAGCGTAAAACCGATTCTGGGTGGCTTGCGCACCATTTCCCTGGGAAGCTGGCAGGTGGCCCTCAAGCTTCGAAGCACCGTGCAGAGCTACGCCGAGTACCTGAAAGGGATGCTCCCCTGGCTGGTGCCCCACCTCGAGACCAAACCAGGGATCATCGCGCGCCTGCGAGAGCGCGCATCCCTTCCGCGTATTCTTGCTGGAAGGCGGAAGCGAGACGAGGAGACAGGCCGCCCCAGGCGCCACCTGAGAACCCTGGTGATCGGCAGTGAGCGGGGCCTGTGCGGTCGGTTCAACGTTGCCGTGGCCAACGAGGCTGAACGGTATCTGAGGAGAGAATCGAGCAGAGGATCGAGCATCGAGCTGCTGGTCCTGGGCAGTCGAGTCGAACGGGTCCTCCGGCAGCGGGGCCACGAGCCGACCGAGGCGGGGACCCTCTCTATGACCGCCCTTCCCTCTCTCTCGATGGCCTTCGACCTGGCTCGGAGATGGTTGAAGGCCTATGAGGAGCGAGAGCTGGACAGGGTCGACGTCATCTACAACGAATACCGGGGCACAGGCGCGTATGAGCCGACGGTGATGCAGCTAATCCCGCCCGAGCTTCCGGCAAGCGAGGCCCCCCTCGCCCGAGAAGGCGCCGAGCCCGGGACGGGCATCGAGGAGACGACGACGCCCCTGGGAAGAGAGAGAGCCTGGCCCGCTCCGATCATCGATACCGATCCGGAGAGCCTCTACGCGACCGTCATCCAGCAGTCGGCCGCGGTCCAGCTGTATAAGGTACTGCTAGATTCTTCGGCGGCGGAGCATTCGACGCGGTTCCAGTTGATGGAGTCGGCCACACAGAACGCGGACCGACTGATTGAGGAACTGACGCTGGTCATCCAAACCGCGCGCCATCACGAGATCACGCAAGAGATGCAGGAGTTGGCTACCGGCGCTGGCCTCGTGGGCCGTAAGTGAAGGGATTCTGCTGGGGATTAGATCAGCTTCTGAGCCGCGACCTCGGAGTCGATATCCAGGTACTTCAACACGCGCTCTTTCAGTCGATGGGACAGGATCTCCGGGTTCTGACCGTCAAGGGGAATCTGTCCGGCGGACATTGATCCGTGCCCTCCCGCCGACCCCAGATCGCCCACGATAGACTGGATGAGTTGACCGGCCCCGTGCTCCATGTTCGTCCGCATCGACAGGGTCATCTGATCCTCGTAGACGCCCATACACATCACCCAGTCGACACCCCTGAGGCGGAGAAAGAGGTCTGCCATCTCCGCAGTGAGATCGGGCCGCTGCATCTCTCCGATGTAGGCAATCAACACGTTGTCGTAGAGGTACGCGGACTGCAAGGCAGCGACGAGGCCCTGGAAATACTCCGGCGGAACCTGGGCGCGCTCGATTTTGACCAGGGCCTGGACGTCCACGCGCGACTGGAGGTAGAAGTAGGCTGCCACGTCGGCCTGACCAGCACCTCGCCCCAGCCCCATCGTATCCGTCTTGATGCCGTAGAAAAGCGCCGTGGCAATCGACGTCGGGAGCTCCACGCCTAGAGACTGGCAGTATTCCGTCACAATGGTCGACGTAGCACCAACGCTCGGACGGACGTCGATGAAACGGACAGCGAAGGTCTCCTCGCGTAGGGGATGGTGGTCAAAGACAGCGAGCACGTTGGAGGATGCAGGGAGCGCGTTATTGCCGGCCCCGGGCTGCGTATCGACCAGGGCAACAGGCAGGGACTGAGAAACCTCCGCCTCGGTCAGCAATCTAAGGGGATAGCCGAGATACCGTACGAGGGCTTTGTTCTCAGCGCGCCCCACGATACCCTTGTAGACGACGTGTCCTTCTGCAGCGGTCTTCTCCTTGAGCAACCATTGGAGGGCCGCGGCGCTGGCGATCGCGTCGGGATCGGGGTCGTTGTGAGTGAGGATCAGAAAGCTCTCGACATCCTCAAAGGCCTCGAAAAGGGGCTCAGGACGCCCAAGCATTGTCAGCCTCGTTCTGTTCGCCTGGCCAGGCTTCGTATCATCGCTCATAAGGGATGCCATTGTACTTTATCAAATAAGGGGGCGCAAGAGGAAAAAGACATAGGGGCAGCACGGTTCAATCATTCTCGGGTGGACGGAGGTGACCGGCACTCGGCTTACCTCGCTGCGCTCGGACGCGTTACGCCTACGGCAAGTGCCGGTCACCCGAGTGTGGGGTGTCCATTTGACACTCTGGGGAAATCATGTAGAATTATGTCCGTATCAGCCAATTGAAGCTGTCTAGCGGTGGCTTGACGCGGTCGCCCGCCCACGTAGCTCAGTCGGTAGAGCACACCCTTGGTAAGGGTGAGGCCATGGGTTCAATTCCCATCGTGGGCTCTGAATATTGTCAAGTAGTGGTTGGAATGATTATCATTTTAGGGCAAAGGTAATGGCTAGAAAACCGGTTCGTCGACTAATCACCCTTGCGTGCACAGAGTGCAAGGAACGAAATTACACAACCGAGAAGAACCGACGCAATGATCCCAGTCGGTTAGAGTTGAAGAAGTTCTGCCCCCGATGCCGCGAGCACACGCTGCACCGGGAGACGCGGTAACAGTCGCAGGCCAGTAGCTCAACTAGGCAGAGCAGCGGTCTCCAAAACCGAAGGTTGCGGGTTCGATTCCTGCCTGGCCTGCCTAAGGGACCATCAAGACACCGCCGGACGCGTGGCGGTGTCTTAAAATGTAAACCGATCTAGCGATTTTTAGATCGATTGAGCCGAATGGTTTTGATCTAAGGGAGCTGTGACAGTGGCAAGATCACAGACGAAAAAAGGGTCGTTCCTGGCGCAATTGCGGGACAACGCATTGGTGGAGTACCTGCGAGATACGCGCGCAGAGTTGCGCAAGGTCCATTGGCCAACACAAGAAGAGGCGTGGAATCTTACTAAGATCGTCCTGGCCGTCACCGTGTCAATGGCAGCGTTCATGGGGCTGCTAGACTACCTGTTCTCCCTGCAGTTGCGGGGACTGATCAACGGCGATCCCATTGCGATTGGCATCGCGATCTTTGCCTTCATCGCGAGTATCGTGACGGCCATTATCGTCAACCGGCAGATGGTGTAGAAGCGTTTAGAATCGAAGAGTTAAAGATATGTTCGCGCAGGAAAGTGAGCTGGATCGAGAACCCGTAGCGGGGCCCGACGCTGATATGCCTGAAGCATCTCCTCCGGAGAACGAAGAGGAGAGCACGGCAGCAGAGGCGCCCCTCGACGTATCGTCGGAAGAGGAGCTCGAGCAACCCTCGAGTGATGCCTCCTCGCCAGCGGACGAGATAGCTGCCCTCGCACAGGAAACCGAAGAGAAGGCCCTCGAGGAAGCGGGTCTGACCGAGCCCGAAGATGAGCGGGAATGGTACGTCATCCACTGTTACTCTGGTCGCGAGCAGAAGGTCAAGCACAAGCTGGACCGGCGCGTCCGGTCGATGGGAATGGAAGACAAGATCTTCCAGGTGGTCGTCCCGACAGAAGAGGAGATGGAGCTGCGCCAGGGGGAGCGTCGCACGGTTGAGCGCCGCATATTCCCGGGCTACTTGCTGGTGCAGATGATTCTGGACGACGAGTCCTGGTACGTCGTGCGCGACACTCCCGGGGTGATTGGCTTCGTGGGGATGGGTGAGAGACCCGCCCCACTCCGCGCATCAGAAGTGAGCGGTATCATGGAGCGCATGGAGGCCGAGGCCCCGAAGATCAAGGTGACCTTCGAGCCGGGTGAGAAGGTGCGCATCATCGACGGTCCATTTGACGGCTTCATTGGCGTGGTGGACGAGATCGACATGGAGAGAGCCAGCGTCCACGTGATGGTCTCTTTCTTTGGCCGCGAGACGCCGGTGGAGCTCGATTTCCTGCAAGTCGAGAAGATCTGAGGAAACAACAGGTCCTCGGGACGTCTGATCCGAAACCGGAACTCAGGCGTCATCGTTATTATTAAGTTTGAGGGTGTGTAATGAAGAAAGTAAAAGCAGTCGTCAAGTTGCAGATCCAAGCTGGCAAGGCCAACCCGGCTCCGCCCGTGGGGCCCGCGCTGGCTCAGCATGGCATCAACCTGATGCAGTTCTGCAAAGCGTATAACGCTCGTACCGCCGGTCAGGCGGGGAACATCATCCCGGCCGAGATCACGATCTATCAGGATGGCTCGTTCAACTTCATCCTCAAGTCCCCACCCACGGCCGATTTGCTGCGCAAGGCCGCCGGCGTGGAGAAAGGGTCCTCCGAGGCGAATCGAGAACGAGTAGGCACCATCACTCGGGATCAGCTCAGAGACATCGCTGAGACGAAGATGAAAGACCTGAACGCCATCGACATCGAAGGCGCAATGCGCCAGATCGAAGGTACGGCTCATAGTATGGGTATTGACGTAGAAGGCTAGACAGCGGCCTGGAAATGACCTGCCGGTCGTCTCCAGGCCAGTGCATTTGTGGGAGGGCCTGGCCCGCTAGGACCACAAGGAGGGATTATGCCAAAACACGGTAAGAAGTATCGAGAGGCAATGGAGAAGGTAGACCGGGCGAAGTTCTATTCGCCACAGGATGCTCTGGAGCTGGTCGAGGAGACGAGTTACGCCAACTTCGACGAGACGGTCGAGCTTCACTTCCGACTGGGGGTCGACCCCCGTCACGCCGACCAGCAGGTCCGCGGCACAGTCCGTCTGCCGCACGGTCTGGGGAAAGAGGTGAAGGTATTGGTTTTTGCCGCCGGTGAGGCCGCGAGAATCGCTGAGGAGGCGGGCGCCGACTACGTGGCCGACAGCGACGAATGGTTCGAGAAGATTGAAGGCGGCTGGATGGATTTTGACGCCGCTCTCGCCGTGCCGCGGATGATGAGCAAGGTCGGGCGACTGGGCCGTTACTTGGGGCCGCGCGGGTTGATGCCCAACCCGAAGGCCGGCACCCTGGTCGAGGCCGACGATCTGCCCGAGATGATTGACGCGATCAAGGCCGGACGTGTAGAGTTCCGCGTCGATAAATACGCCAACCTGCACGTGCCGATCGGCAAAGTAAGCTTTCCAATCGAGAACTTGCTCGATAACTTCGCAACGATGGT
>Ga0207797_1003699_pt1 | contig 10048 bp, 14 predicted proteins | sample PRCRCaboRojoPR_6_FD_187275 | JGI IMG/M metagenome (GOLD analysis project Ga0207797, IMG submission 187275) | Marine sediment microbial community from Cabo Rojo, Puerto Rico - PR CR 10% Liquid 1 (SPAdes) | ecosystem: Environmental > Aquatic > Marine > Coastal > Sediment | place: Cabo Rojo, Puerto... | reverse complement strand
CCGGGTCGAGCGTGCCCGTCCCGCCGTTCTCGGCGGCCATCGCGCGGAGCGCCAGCCCGAACGCCTCGTCCACCGAGAGGTGTTCGTCGTACTCCTCCTCCAGTCGCTTCTGGATGGCCTCGCTGTCGGCACCGATGGCGACGGCCTTCCACTCGTAGGGCGTGCCGGACGGGTCGGTCTCGAACAGGCGTGCGGTCCCGTCATCGTCGACACCACCGACGAGCAGGGCCACGCCGAACGGACGTGCGCCCCCAGTCTGGGTGTACTGCTGGATGTTGTCGGTGATGGTCTTGGTCAGGCTCTCGACGGTCACCGGCTGCTCGTAGCGGAGTCGTTCGACCTGCGCCTGCCGGCGGGCGAAGTCGACCAGCTGGCGGGCGTCGGCGGCGTGGCCCGCGCTGGCCACCCCGAGGTGCTCGTCCACCTTGTGTATCTTCTCGACGCTGTCCGCCACCTGGAGCGAGGACCGGACGCGCCCCCCTGCGACGAGGACGACCCCGTTCTCGGTCCGGATGCCGACGCTCGGCGAGCCACGCTTGACCGCCTCGCGTGCGTACTCGACCTGATAGAGCCGGCCGTCCGGCGAGAAGATGGTGATACCACGGTCGTACGCCTGCTGCTGTGAGTCCTGCATTATCGAACCTCCTCCGTGCTCTCGTACGCGTCGATCTGCACGCCCTCGTCGGTGACCACCGCGAGGACGAACCCGTTCCCGGACGCGGTGTCGCGCTCGCTCGCCGCGGCGATGGCGTCGGCGGCGGCCAGCTGTGCGTCCTCGATGCCGCCCTCTGGGTCGTACCGGTCCTCCAGCGTGCCGGTCGCGATCTGCATCCCCGACCCGGTGGCGGTGTAGTCGTCCTCGACGAGGACGCCACCCGCGCCGTCGACCTGGAACAGGTGCGAGCCCTCGTCGTCCACGCCGCCGAGGACGATGCCCACAGGGAGTCCCCGGAGCATGTTCCCGGCGAGCGTGGCGAGGCCCTGCATGTTCATCCGCTCGCCACGGCGGGTCTCGTAGAGGCTGGCCTCGGCACGGAGCTGTCGGGTGTATGCCTGCGCCGGCCCGACGCTCCCGGCGATGGTGACGGCGGCGGTGGGGTGGACCTGTTCGACCTTCACCACGTCCTTGTTGGCGACGAAGCGGCCGCCGAGGCTGGCGCGCCGATCCGTCCCGAGGACGACGCCCTCGTCGGTGCGGATGCCGACCGTCGTCGTCCCCGTGTCGTACGTCTGTCCGTCGCTGGGCACCTCTGCCCTTGGGGGTGGCCCGAGTTCGAACGCCGTCGGGTCCCGAGTGCTGTCCATACCCTCCGTAGTGGCCGGGGTCGGTTATATGCTCGCTAAAGATATCCTTAGCGCGACCCGAGGACCAGTGAGAGAATCGACAGTCTCCGGAGCCACCACGGCGTCCGCGCGCGGGTCGGCCCGGGTCACAACCCTTTTCGACCGCACGCGGCCAAACCTCCCTATGGACGAAGCCGCCGTACGTGACGCACTCTCCGACATCGAGGACCCCGACCTCGGGGACGACCTCGTCTCGCTCGGACTGGTGAACAGCGTGACCGTGGAGGACGGCACCATCCACGTCGACCTCGCACTCGGTGCCCCCTACTCCCCGACGGAGACCAACATCGCGGGCCGTGTCCGGGAGGCACTCTCGGAGTCGGGCCTCGAGATCGACCTCAGCGCCAGCGTCGACCGGGGTGATCCCGACGAGCGCGTCCTCCCCACCGTGAAGAACATCGTCGCCGTCGCCTCCGGGAAGGGCGGGGTCGGCAAGTCCACGGTGTCCGTGAACCTCGCCGCCGGACTGGCCGAGCGGGGTGCCCGCGTGGGCCTGTTCGACGCCGATATCTACGGGCCGAACGTGCCGCGGATGCTCGGGGCCGACGAGGGTCCACGCGTCACCGAGGACGAGACGATGATTCCGCCCGTCAAACACGGGATGAAGGTCATGTCCATCGACTTCCTCACCGGCGAGGACTCCCCGGTCATCTGGCGTGGCCCGATGGTGGACAAGTACATCACCCAGCTGTGGGATGTGGTCGAGTGGGGGTCGCTCGACTACATGATCGTCGACCTGCCGCCGGGGACCGGCGACGCGCAGCTCTCCATCCTCCAGTCGGTTCCCGTCTCCGGTGCCGTCGTCGTGACGACGCCACAGGAGGTGGCCGTCGACGACGCCCGGAAGGCGATGCGGATGTTCGGCAAGTTCGAGACCTCCGTGCTGGGCGTCGTCGAGAACATGTCCGGGTTCGTCTGTCCGGACTGCGAGAACGCCCACGACATCTTCGGGAAGGGTGGCGGCGAGGCGTTCGCCCGGGAGGTTGACATGCCGTTCCTCGGGGAGCTGCCGCTCGACCCCCGTGTCAGGGAGGGTGGCGACGACGGGAAGCCCATCGTCCTCGGGGACACCGACACGGGCGAGGCGTTCCGGGAGTTCGTCGCCCAGACCGCGGACATGCAGGGACTCGTCCACCGGAACCGGGTGGCCCGCGCGAACCGATGAGTGAGGCGGAGTCACTCCAGCCGGACCCCGAGAAGGTCGAACTCCTCCGGGAGGTGGCCGGAGAGATTCGCGGGGAGACGAGCGAGTCGGAACAGCTCGCGGCCATCGTCTACCGCCTGTCGGACCTCTACGATGGGACGGAGGAGACGACGCCTGAGGACATCTACCGGGCGACGCGGCACATCGTGACCGTCAAAGAGCGCGGCACGCTGGCGCGGGATTCGGACCGGGACTGACCCTCCGCCACGCCGTCGTTTCGTGGTTCGTCACGCTGCGACACACCACCCACCGTTTCGGTGTGTTTAAGTGTCGGCACCGGGTTCTCTCGTACGCGAGATGCGTGTAGGGGCGCGGCGTCCCGAGTCCGAGAGGGCGACGATAACGGCAAGCAGGTCGTGGTAGCCAAGCATGGCCCAAGGCGCTGGGTTGCTAACTCAGTGGCGTACAGCCTCCAGGGTTCAAATCCCTGCCACGACGCTAACACATCAACAAGACATGAGTGCAGAAGAACCGGAAGAACCGGAGGAGGAAGCGGAGGACATCCGCTACTTCGTCCGAATCGGCCAGACAGACCTCGACGGCACCAAGAGCGTCGAGCGTTCCCTGACCGACATGAACGGCATCGGCCACCGTGCCGCCCGCATCATCGCGGAGCGCGCTGGAGTCGACCGCCGTGCCGTGTTCGGTAAACTCGACGAGGAGGAGATCGACCGCGTGGTCGAACTCGTCGAGGGGTACGCCGACGAGGTGCCCGAGTGGATGGCGAACCACCAGCGAGCGTTCTTCACTGGTGAGACCAGCCACGAGATCGGTAACGAACTCGACATGACCCGGCGGCGGGACATCAACCGCATGAAGATGATCGACTCCTACAAGGGAGTCCGGCATAAGCGCGGTGCGAAGGTGCGCGGTCAGCGCACGAAGTCCACGGGTCGGACCGAGGGGACCATCGGGGTCAACGTACAGGCGATCAAGGAAGAGCAGGCCGCCGAAGAGGCGGAGGGCGAGTAGATGCCACTCGGAAGCAACACCAAGTTCTACGAGACGCCGAACCACCCGTTCCAGGGCCAGCGCATCAGCGAGGAGGCCGACCTCCTCGGGCGCTACGGCCTGAAGAACAAGGAGGAGCTGTGGCGCTCACAGTCCGAACTCCGCGGCTACCGCCGCGAGGCACGCCGACTGCTCGGACAGGTCGGCGAGGAGGAACTCACGCGACGCGAGCGTGAGCAGTTCCTCGCCCGCCTCGTCCGGCTCGGCATCCTGAGCGAGGACGACGGCCTCGACGCCGTCCTCGGACTGGACACCACGGACATCCTCGAGCGCCGTCTCCAGACGGTCGCCTACCGGAAGGGGCTCGCACACACGCCCCAGCAGGCCCGACAGTTCATCGGCCACGGCCACATCACGGTCGACGGCGCGCGTGTCACCACGCCGTCGTACAAGGTGCCGACCGCCCAGGAGGACCTCGTCGCGTTCGACGACAACAGTCCGCTGGCGGACGACCTGCACCCCGAACGCGCGGGTGGTCAGGAATGAGCGCGGAGGAAGGCGGGAAGCAGGACCGCTGGGGCGTCGCCCACATCTACGCGTCGTTCAACAACACCATCCTCACCGTCACGGACCTCACGGGGGCGGAGACCATCGTGAAGTCCTCGGGTGGGACCGTGGTGAAGCAGAACCGCGACGAGGCCTCGCCGTACGCCGCGATGCAGATGGCGGAGGTCGTCGCCGAGGAGATCAAGGCCGCCGGTATCGAGGGCGTGCACGTCCGCGTGCGCGGTCCCGGTGGCAACCAGCAGAAGAACCCCGGCCCCGGTGCGCAGGCGACCATCCGTGCGCTCGCTCGCGCCGGCATCGAGATCGGTCGCATCGAGGACGTCACACCGGTCCCGCACGACGGGACGCGCGCACCGAAGAACAAGGGGTTCTGAGATGAGCGACGAGTTCGAGGTGGCGTTCATCGACCGGGGCGACCGCGAAGCGCGGTTCGTCGCCCGGGGTATCACCCCAGCGTTCGCCAACGGCATCCGGCGGGCCATCGTGGCCGACGTGCCGACGATGAGCATCGACACCGTGCGGATGATCGAGAACTCGTCGGTGATGTTCGACGAGCAGATCGCGCTCCGCCTCGGTCTGGTGCCGCTGACGACGCCCCCCGGCGAGTTCGACGAGGGTGACTCCGTCACCCTCGCGCTCGACGTGACCGGGCCGAACACCGCGTACTCCGGCGACATCCAGTCGGCCGAACCCCTCGTGGAGCCGGCCGACCGGAACATCCCCATCATCGACCTGAAGGAGGACCAGCGCCTCGAGTTCGAGGCCGAAGCGGTTCTCGGGAAGGGGAAGGACCACGCCAAGCACCAGGGTGGCGTGGCGGTCGGCTACCGACACCTCCAGCGTGTGGAGGTCGTCGGCGACGCACCGGAGTACGGCGAGGACGATCCGAACATCCTCCGCGGGGTCATCGAGGAACACGCGGCTGAACACGTCGCGGACGAGTACGACGCCGAGAACGGCGACATCGTCCCGACCGAGACGTTCGACCACGACCTCTCGAAGCGCTACCCCGGCAAGGAACTCGAGGTCCACGACGTACCCAACGCCTTCGTCTTCAGCGTGGAGACGGACGGCTCGATGTCCGTCGAGGACCTCGTGCTCGCCGCGGTGGAGTCCATCCACGCCCGCGCCGACGAACTCGAGCAGGCAGTCCAACTCTAGAAACGCAATGTCCCCCCGAACCCCCACAGTCGACGTTCGCCCGCAGTCCGCGAGCGGCGTCGCTCCCGGCACGGCGCTGAACGGCCGTACCGAAAGGGGTAAAACGGGGCGAACTGTACGACGGAGTGCGAGCAGGGATAGCCAAGTCAGGCCAACGGCGCAGCGTTCAGGGCGCTGTCCCATAGGGGTCCGCAGGTTCAAATCCTGCTCCCTGCATTTTTCAGTTCGACCGAACGGGAGAGCTGGAAAAATCGCACGGGCAGATTTGAACCCCGGGAGTCGCAGCGGTCGAGCGCGAGCGAGACCGACCGTCTCCCGACGGTTCGAATCCTGCTCCCTGCATCTCTCGGTTCACCACGCTGGCGAGCCGACGGCTTCCGCTCTCACTCCGACTCTCTCGACATCAACACTAAGCAATGAGTAGCAAGACCAACCCGCGTCTCGCCGACCTCATCGCCGAGCTGAAGGCGGCCGCCCGCAACGGGGGCGGCGACGTGTGGGGCGACATCGCCGGCCGGCTGGAGAAGCCGCGGCGAACCCACGCAGAGGTCAACCTCGGGCGTATCGAACGGTACGCCCGCGAGGACGAGACGGTCGTCGTGCCGGGCAAGGTGCTCGGCAGCGGTGCGCTCCGCAAGGAGGTCACCGTCGCGGCCGTGAACTTCTCCGGCACCGCCCGTACCAAGGTGGACGCAGTCGGCGAGGCGATTTCGCTAGAACAGGCACTGGAACAGAATCCCGACGGTTCGAACGTGAGGGTCCTCCGATGAGCATGGTAGAGTTCGACGCGGACGTCGTCGTCGACGCCCGCGACTGCATCCTCGGACGGGTCGCCTCGCAAGTGGCGGAGAAGGCGATGGACGGCGAGCGTGTCGCCATCGTCAACGCCGAGCGAGCCGTCATCACGGGCGGTCGCGACGACGTGATGAGCGTCTACCGCGACCGCGTCCGTGTCGGCTCGGACCGCGGGCCGTACTACCCGAAGCGGCCGGACGGCATCTTCAAGCGCGCGGTGCGCGGGATGATCCCGTACAAGACCACGCGAGGGCGCGAGGCGTTCGAGAACGTCCGTGTCTACGTGGGGAACCCGTACGACGAGGACGCGACCGTCCTCGAGGAGACGTCGCTCGACCGACTCTCGAACATCAAGTTCGTCTCGCTGGGCGAGATCAGCGAACAACTCGGGGCCAACGTCACATGGTAACCAACACCTCAGGCAAGAAGAAGACCGCTATCGCCCGCGCCACGGTGCGCGAGGGCCAGGGCCGCGTCCGACTGGACGGCAAGCCCGTGGAGCTCGTCGAGCCGGAGCTGGCGCGACTCAAGATGCTGGAGCCGTTCCGCATCGCGCCGGACGAACTCCGCGAGAGCGTGGACGTGGACATCACCGTCCAGGGTGGTGGGTTCTCCGGGCAGGCCGACGCCGCCCGGACGGCCATCGCCCGTGGACTCGTCGAACACACGAACGACGCGGAACTCCGCGACGCGTTCATGACGTTCGACCGCTCGCTGCTGGTCAACGACGTCCGGCAGTCCGAGAGCAAGAAGTGGGGCGGCCCCGGCGCTCGGGCCCGCTACCAGAAGTCCTACCGGTGATACATCATGATGGTACCCGTCCGCTGTTTCACGTGCGGCAACGTCGTCGGTGAGCACTGGGAGGAGTTCAAGACGCGGACCCAGGAGGACGGAGAGAACGCGGCCGAGGTACTGAACGACCTGGGCGTCGACCGGCACTGCTGCCGGCGGATGCTCATCTCGCACAAGGACCTGGTCGACATCGTCGCCCCCTACCAGTGACACAGATGGACCAGCAACACAATCGGTACGAGAAGGCACGCATCATCGGGGCGCGAGCCCTGCAGGTGTCGTTTGGCGCCCCCGTCCTGGTCGAGACCGAGCAGGTCGAACCCATCCTCATCGCGGCCGAGGAGTACGACGCCGGTGTGCTGCCGTTCACCGTCCGTCGGAAGGGGTCGGTCCGCTCGGCGGGGGCTGGTGAGTCGTGACGCTCGTCACCGACGTCCGGCTCCGCCGGATACTGGACTCTCGGGGGAACCCCACCGTCGAGGCGGAGGTCCACACCGAGTCCGGCGGCTTCGGACGCGGTGCGGCACCCTCGGGTGCTTCGACCGGCGAGTACGAGGCCATCGAGCGGCCGGCCGAGGCGGCCATCGCGAAGGCCCGCGAACTCGCGGTCCCCCGACTCGAGGGACAGGTGTACGCGGGCGACCAGCGCGGCGTCGACGCCGCGCTCCGGGCCGCCGACGGGACCGAGAACTTCGGTGAGATCGGTGCGAACAGCGCCGTCGCAATCAGCATGGCCGCGGCGAAGGCCGCCAGCGACGTGCTGGGGGCACCACTCTACCAGCACCTCGGCGGCGCCTTCCGGGGCGATGCGTACCCGACGCCCCTGGGCAACGTCGTGGGTGGTGGCGAGCACGCTGCCGACGCGACGGACATCCAGGAGTTCCTCGCCGCGCCCGTGGGCGCCCCGTCCGTGACGGAGGCCGTCTTCGCCAACGCGGCGGTCCACGGCGCCGTCCACGACGTCCTCGCTGCCCGCGACATCGCCGCCGGCAAGGGCGACGAAGGTGCGTGGGCGCCGAGCGTCTCGGACGCCGAGGCGTTCGACGTCGTCGCCGAGGCCATCGCCGAGGCCGAGGACGAGTTCGGCTTCGAGATCCGGATGGGGCTGGACGTGGCCGCCTCCGAGATGTGGAACCCCGAGGCCGGCGTCTACGAGTACAGCGACACGACCCGCACCCCCGAGGAACAGGTCGACTACGTCGCCGGACTCGTCGACGACCACGACCTCGTCTACGTGGAGGACCCGCTGGAGGAGGACGACTTCGAGCGGTTCGCGGCCCTGACCGACCGGGTCGGGTCGCGCACCCTCGTCTGCGGTGACGACCTGTTCGTCACCAACGTCGAGCGACTCCAGCGGGGCATCGACGAGGGTGCGGCCAACAGCATCCTCGTCAAGCCCAACCAGATCGGGACGCTCTCGGACGCGTTCGACGCCATCGAACTCGCCCGTGAGCACGGCTACGAGGCCGTCGTCTCCCACCGGTCGGGCGAGACCGAGGACACGACCATCGCACACCTCGCCGTGGCGACGGCCGCGCCGTTCATCAAGACGGGCGCCGTCGGCGGCGAGCGAACCGCCAAACTGAACGAACTCATCAGAATCGAGGAGAACGCATGAGCGACAACGAAGAGGGGCTCGACGCGGAGGCCGTGGCCGAGGAGGCCACGGCTGAAGACAGCCCCACAGAGGAGGAGACGCCCGCCGAGACCGAGGAGGTCGAGGCCGAACCGACAACCGAGGCGGAGGCCGACGAGGCCGACGTCGAGGACGCGGAGGAAGAACAGCCGGCCGTGCTGGACGAGGACGTCATGCCCGACGACGAGGCGGACCTCCTCATCCCCGTCGAGGACTACCTCGCCGCGGGTGTCCACATCGGGACGCAGCAGAAGACCAAGGACATGGAGCGGTTCATCCACCGTGTCCGCACCGACGGCCTGTACGTGCTGGACGTCAGCCAGACCGACGACCGCATCCGCACGGCCGCGTCGTTCCTCGCGAACTACGCGCCCGAGCAGATCCTCGTCGCGTCGAGCCGTCAGTACGGTCGGTTCCCGGCCGAGAAGTTCGCCGACGCCGTGGGCGCCCGTGCCCGCACCGGCCGCTTCATCCCGGGCACGCTGACCAACCCGAAGTACGACGGCTACATCGAGCCAGACGTCGTGGTCGTCACCGACCCCATCGGTGACAGCCAGGCCGTCAAGGAGGCCATCACGGTCGGCATCCCGGTCGTGGCGATGTGCGACTCGAACAACACCACCTCGAACGTGGACCTCGTCGTCCCGACGAACAACAAGGGGCGCAAGGCCCTCTCGGTGGTCTACTGGCTGCTGGCCAACGAGACGCTCGACCGGCGTGGCGCCGAACCGGCGTACGCCCTCGAGGACTTCGAGACCGACCTCTAGAGCCGCGAGCCCTTCTGTCACGTTTCGGCGCCCCCGTCAGCGGCGGCTCCGGCGGGCGTCGTGGGTGGTTCAGTCGCCCTCCAGAACGCTCCGAACGTGGGGTACCCCGTCCTCGTCCGCGTGGTAAGCGTCCTCGGGAACCGGGTCACGCGACGGTCGGGTCGTTCCACGGTCCGAACGCCTCGGCGTCTTCGACGGATTCCTCGGTGCGGTCCACGACCGATGGGGCCGCCCGGGGTCGTACGAGGTCCAGCGGTCGTTCCACGGGCCGGCCGTCTCACGCGGACCACTCGACGCTCCCGGCCAGCACGCCCGGTTGGGGAGTCCAGTGCGTCAGAACGCCTCGTGTAACTCCCCGTACCGCAGCTCGCTCGGCGGGTCGAGGAACCACTCGACCGCCTCGGCGGCCCCCCGTGGCTCGGCGGTGCCCTCGCCGTAGAGCGCCTCGAACAGCACGAACGGGTGGGGGACCGGGTCCCGGTCGGTCCAGTCGTCGGCGTAGAGGACGTGTGTCTGGAGGACGCCGCTGACCGTGATCCGGAGCCCGGTGGTGGCCTCGACAGCGCGTTCGGCACACTCGTGGAACGACTCGCCGGGTTCGAGGTTCGCACCGGGGTCGGACCACCCCTCGCCGTCGTCGTAGCGGACGAGTAGCGTCTCCGGTCGGTCGCCCTCGGGACACTGGCGGCGGACGAGCGCGCCCGCTCCCCCGAGGATGCCCACGCCGTCGAGGTTCTGGACCAGCCGGTCACGGACGTCCGGTGGGCACTCCCAGCGGCGGTGGACGACCTCCAGTTCCCCCTCCTGGCTCACGAGGTCGGCGAGGACGCG
>Ga0207797_1003698_pt1 | contig 10050 bp, 8 predicted proteins | sample PRCRCaboRojoPR_6_FD_187275 | JGI IMG/M metagenome (GOLD analysis project Ga0207797, IMG submission 187275) | Marine sediment microbial community from Cabo Rojo, Puerto Rico - PR CR 10% Liquid 1 (SPAdes) | ecosystem: Environmental > Aquatic > Marine > Coastal > Sediment | place: Cabo Rojo, Puerto... | reverse complement strand
TACGCAACAACATCGTCTACCGCTCCATCGCCCACGAGGGTGGCGGCATCTACGCCACCAACTCATCCGCCCTGATAGAGGACTGCGAGATATGGGACAACACCACCACCGGCGGGCCCGGTGGGGGCGTTTTCCTTCATTCCTCGGGTGATACCGGACCGTACAGGCTCATCGGCTGTGACATACACGACAACGAAGGCAGCGGCGGCGCCGGCATACGTGTTTCCGCCTCCCATGTGGAGATCCTGGGAAATCGCATTGACGCCAACATCGGTGGCGGAGGGGGCGGCATTCTTATGGGATGCGACAGCGCTCTTGTCTGCGGTAATGCCATCACCGGCAACAACGGGGGCCATCATGGCGGAGGTATCTATATTGATGAGGGAACTGTCACCCTCATCGGCAACGTCATAGCGGAGAACTACGCAACTTCAGTCGGGGGAGGTGTATATGAAAGATCCTCGGAGACAATTTACATACTCAACAATTCGATCATAAACAATACTACCGATCCGGATGGCTCATGGGGAGGTGGCCTGCGATCCTGGAAAGACTCGATATTCATTGAGAACTCCATCTTCTGGGGCAATTCAGCCGCGACCGGACCTCAAATCACATTCCCCGGAACGCTGGACACAACCTATGCTTGGATTGAATACTGCAACATTCAGGGCGGCCAGGATTCCATCTACCATTCCGATTCATTGACTTACCTGAGCTGGGGTTCGGGCAACATCGACGTCGACCCGGAGTTCGAGGCCGGCCCGCTGAGCGACTACCACCTGGCGTGGGGCTCGCCCTGCATAGACGCCGGCAATCCCTCCCCCGATCACTACGATCCAGAGGATCCGCTCAACCCCGGTTACGCCCTCTGGCCGGCCATGGGCACGCTGCTTAACGACATGGGCGCCTACGGCGGAGGCGGAGTGGGCTACTGGCTGGCCGTAGAGGAACCGAGCGGCCCCTCTCCCCCATCCCCGGGCCCGCGGCTGCGCGTTTTCCCCAACCCGTTTACCGCCACCTGCACGGTGTGCTTCGAGCTGGATGAGGCCTCCCACGTCACCGTCGACATATACGACCTCTCCGGCCGGCTGGTGGAGAGGATCTTCGACCGGGAGGCAGGCCCCGGTGACCATGCCGCCTGGCTGGACGCCGCCGGCCTGCCTGCGGGGGTGTATGTGGTCAGAGTTCTCGCCGGAGAGGCTGCGAACACGGAAAGGTGCGTGCTGCTGAGATGATCCGGGTACGGCGTACTCACAGGCTGGTCCTTTTCGTGCTGGTCTCCGCCGGTATGGCCGCCACACTGCACGTCCCCGGCGAGTACCCGGACATACCGGCTGCCATAAGCGCCGCGTCGGACGGTGATACCGTCCTGGTCTCCCCCGGCACCTTCGGCGGGCCGGTGGGCTTCCAGGGCAAGAACATCGTCCTCAGAAGCGTCGCCGGCGCGGAGGAGACGGTGATCAACACCTTCTCGGACTTCCACGCGGTGATGTTCACCGGGGCCGAGGACAGCACCGCTGTCCTTGAAGGTTTCACGGTGTCCAACTTCTACCCCGACGCAAGCCAGGCCGGCAGGGACATCGTGGAGCACGGCGGCGGCATCTACATCAACGGCTCCTCCCCCACCATACGCAACAACATCGTCTACCGCTCCATCGCCCACGAGGGTGGCGGCATCTACGCCACCAACTCATCCGCCCTGATAGAGGACTGCGAGATACTGGAAAACACCACCACGGGGGGTGGGGGAGGTGGCATATACACGGTAAACGCCGGAAGCCACGGGCCTCTTCGGATAATCGGCTGCGACATCCACGACAACACAACCGGCCATGGTATTGCGTCATTCGCGCACCATGTCGAGATTATGGGGAATAGAATCCACTCCAACACAGACCGCGGCATGCACCTCGGATGCGACAGCGCCCTGGTCTGCGGCAATGCGATAACCGGAAACAGCGGCACCAATTACGGCGGAGGCATCTACATAAGCACCGGTGCCGTCACCCTCATCGGCAACGTCATTGCGGAGAACTACGCAAGCTCTTCCGGAGGAGGTATCTACGAGAAGTCAACAGGGACGGTACATCTCATAAACAACACGGTTGCCATGAACCAGACATCACAGGGAGACAATCACGGTGGCGGACTGTACACGTACAATGATTCGATATTCATCATCAACTCCGTGTTCTGGGGCAACGAGTCCCCCTATGGCTCACAGATACGTGTTACTGGATGGTATTCAAAGGGCTACGCCGACATCTCCTACTGCGACATCCAGGGAGGGCTGGACTCCATATACGCCGAGCCGGACTCCATGTCGGAGATCAACTGGGGTCCTGGCAACATCGACGTCGACCCGGAGTTCGAGGCCGGCCCGCTGAGCGACTACCACCTGGCGTGGGGCTCTCCCTGCATAGACGCCGGCAACCCCTCCCCCGAGTACTACGACCCCGAGGACCCACTCAATCCCGGTTACGCCCTCTGGCCCGCCATGGGCACGCTTCTGAACGACATGGGCGCCTACGGCGGGGGTGGGGTAGGCTATTGGCTGGCGGTAGATGATCCGGAGGACCCCTCTTCCCCGCCCTCGAGTGCGCGCCTGCGCGTTTTCCCCAACCCGTTTACCGCCACCTGCACGGTGTGCTTCGAGCTGGATGAGGCCTCCCACGTCACCGTCGACGTATACGACCTCTCCGGCCGGCTGGTGGAGCGGGTGTTCGATCGGGAGGCGGGCCCCGGTGACCATGCCGCCTGGCTGGACGGCTCCGGTCTGCCGGCGGGGGGGTATGTGGTCAGAATTGTCACGGGAGAGGCTGCGAACACGGAAAGGTGCGTGCTTCTGAGATGAGAGCGAAAATGACCGCCCTGACGGCGTGCATGATCGTGTTGGCCTCTTGCGGCGAAGACCCTTCCGGGCCTTCCGGCGGCGAAGGCCCCACGCCCTCTAACCTGTGGGTACAGTTCACCGGGGGATGGACTCCCTGGGAAGATGCCGGACGGCCGGAGCGCGGCCCCAAGGATCTCAGCTGGAAGGTGACGGCCACCTGGAGCATGTGCTCGGACACGGCGGCGTTCCTCTCCTACACCCTGTTTCGGTCGCAGTCCCCCGGCATAGCGGAGGACCCTGACTCGGCCGAGATCCTGGAGGTGCTGGATTCTCCGGCGGACACCCAGCTGGTGGACAGCAGCGGGTACTGGGACATCGACTACTGGTACGCCGTGCGGACCACGGACGAGGACAGCATGACGGCCTGGAGCGGCGAGGCCTGGATGCCGGCAGTGCCCAGAACGTCCTTCGGGGGACCCGACTACCTGGAGGACGTGGTGCAGCTGGGTGACGGAGCTGCGGGGCTGTGCGAGCCCGCGGTGCAGGGCGGCGTGTACGTGGCCTGCTACCACGATGACGCGGTCTGGGCGGTGGGCCCTCCGCCGTACTGCCCCGTGGAGGACACCATCGCGGTGGGAAGCCAGCCCCTGGACGTCTGCGCAGACCCGTCCGGGGAGCGCCTGCTGGTCTCCAACAGCGGCGACGCCACGGTGTCGGTGCTGAATGTCGCCTCCGGGCAGGTGGAGGCGGTTCTGGAGGTCGGCGAAACTCCAGCGGGCATCTGCTATGCCGACGGGGTGTTCCTGCTGGCCTGCCACGGCTCTGACATGGTCTACGCCGTGGACGCCGAAGCCGCAGCCGTGGTGGACTCAGTGGAGGTGGGAGATGGCCCCTGGGACATCTGCGCGGTGCCGGAGGTCGGGCGGGCCTACGTGGCCTGCCGCCAGGCGGGCACCGTATGCGTTGTCGACACCGATGAGCTGTCGGTTAGCGCGGAGATACCCACGGGCCAGGACCCCAAGGCCGTATGCCGCCTGCCGGGCCAGCCGCTGGTCTGCGCCGCCGACGGAGAGGGCGGAGCCGTCTACCTGATCCACGTGCTGGCCGGCGAGGTGGTGGGCGAGATCCCCGTATCCGCCGGCCCCGCCGGGTGCTCGGGCCTGCCCAGCGGCAGCCTCATCTACGTCTGCTGCTACTGGGAGAACTCGATAGAGGTCTACGATGCCTTCAGCCGGGAGCTTCTGTTCGCACTGGAGGATGCCGCCCGCCCCCTGGAGGTCTGCGCCGGCGGGCAGGGGGAGTACGTCTACGCAACCAGCTTCGGCACGGGGGAGCTTTTCGTCTACGGCTACTACTACTGACCGTCTGGGGGCTGCAGGCCCACCTCACGGTAGAGCTCTGCCAGGATGGCGCCTCCCAGCGGCTTCCAGGAGCCCCGCTTCACCCCCTGCAGCCTGACCGGGCCGTAGGCCGTCCTCTCCAGGAAGCGCAGCCCCAGCCGAGCCGCCTTCACCAGCCTGCGGACCTCATGGTAGCGGCCCCGGTCCAGCACCAGGGTGAGCTCCCTGGCACCCGTCCGCTCCACCGACAGGGGCTTGCATACCTCCCCCCTGCCTATGCGCAGGCCCTTTCGCATGGACTCCATGGCGCCGCCCGGGGGCTTTCCTCGCAGGCCCACCCGGTACTCCCGGGTTACCCCCCAGCGGGGATGGGACAGCCGGTGCAGCAGCTCGCCGTCGTTGGTGCAGAGCAGCAGTCCCCCGGTCTTCACGTCCAGCCGCCCGCAGGGCCGGCAGCCCCGGGGCATGCCCTCCATCAGCTGGGCCACGGTTCTGCGGTCCTTCCGGGAGGACATTGTGGTCTCGTAGCCCACGGGCTTGTTCAGCATGGCCACGAAGGCCGGCGGCAGGCTCACCCCCTGGCCCATGTAGCTGACGCTGTCGCCCTTCGAGAGCCGGTGGGAGGGGTCGCGGATCACCCGGCCGTTCACCGAGCACAGCCCCTGGCGGACGTTCTCGGTGCAGGTGCGGCGGGAGTCAACACCCGCCCGGGAGAGGTAGCTGTCCAGGCGGGAGCCGTCCATGGAGGCCGGAACGCTACCCATCCTGTACGGCGTCCTCCTCCTTGGGGGAGGCCTTCTCCCCTTCGGGATGGTCCGGCCTCTGCAGCTCCTCGGGAGGCGTCTGCAGAAGCTCGGTGATCTCGTCCAGCCGGGGAAGGTGGTCGAGGTCGTCGAGGCCGAAGTAGAGCAGGAACTCCTGTGTGGTGGCGTAGAGCAGGGGCCTTCCGGGCTGCTCGCGGCGGCCGGCTATGCGTATCATGTTCCGCTCCAGCAGGGTGCGCAGGGCGCTGTCACAGCCGACGCCGCGGATCTCCTCCACCTCCGCCCTGGTGCAGGGCTGGCTGTAGGCCACCACCGCCAGGGTCTCCAGGGAGGCTCGGCTGAGCTTGCCGGGCCTTCTGTCCTCGAAGAGCAGGGAGACCACGTCCCCCAGGGCAGGGTCGGTGACGATGCGCCAGCCGCTTCCCACCCGGCGGAGCATCATGGCGTGGCCCCCCTCCTCCAGGGAGCCGGATATCCTGTCCAGGGCCTGCTGTACGGAATCCTCCAGGGCGCCGGTGATGCGGGTCAGGGTCTCCATGTCCACGGGGGTGTCGGCGGCGAAGATTATGGCCTCGATCTCCCGCGCCAGCTTGTCCAGGATCATTCCGGTGCAGCTCCTTTCGGTGCTCTGGCCATGTGCGGCGCCACTGTCAGCTCGCCCAGGGGCGAGGTCTGCCTGATCACGACCCTTCCCCTGACGGCCAGCTCCAGAAGGGCGAGGAAGTAGTATATGATGCGCTCCGGGCCCGCATTCGCGCCCACCAGCCGCCGGAAGCCCATGGGGCTTCCGTCCCTCAGGCTGGTCTCTATGTCCACGATGCACTCGGCCAGGCTCATCCGGGGCCTCTCGAACCTGGCCGGCGGAGGCGGAAGCCTGTCCGCCTGCAGCTCCTCCAGCGCCCCCACCAGATCCAGTATGCTGGCCTGGCCGGGGTCCATGGGCGCGGCGTCGCGGGACCAGCGGCCCCTCTCGCCGGGACCGGGGAACGAGTCGCGCCAGACGTTCTCTATCTCCCTCAGCTCGCCGGAGACCTCCCGGAAGGCCCGGTAGAGGACCAGCTGCCGAAGAAGAAGCGCCCTGGGGTCCTCCTCCTCGTCCCCCTCCCCCCTGCGGGGCAGCAGGGAGCGGCTCTTGATGCTGGTAAGGGTGGCGGCCATCACCAGGTACTCGCTGGCCACGTCCAGGTTCAGCTCCCGGGCGGCCCGTATGTACTGCAGGTACTGCCGGGCCACGTGGGCCACGGGGACGTCCCAGATGTCCAGCTCGTCGCGGCGTATCAGGTACAGAAGCAGGTCCAGCGGGCCCTCGAAGAGCTCCAGCGTCACCCGGCAGGTGTCAGCAGACATAGCCGAACTCCAGCAGGTCGGCGGGCCTGTCCGGCCAGGCCTCACGGACCTTCACCCAGAGGTCGAGCCGCACCTCCCGGCCCAGGACCTTCTGGGCCTCTCCCCCGGCCGCCCGCACGATATCCTGCAGGGTCCGGCCCTTGCGGCCGATCACCACCCCCTTGTTGGAATGTCGAGAGACGTGGAGGTTGGCCCGGACGTAGGTCCTTCCGTCACGGAATGAGAACTCCTGTATCTGCACAGCGGTGGTGTCGGCTATCCGCCAGGGCAGCACCTCGTAGAGCTGGGTGCGGATCAGCTCGCTGACCAAAAAGCGTTCCGAGTGCAGCGACCTGCACTCGGCCGGAAAGAGGGCCCCCCTGCGGGGAAGCTGCCCGATAAGCGTGGTAAGCAGCCGGTCCACTCCCCGGCCCGAGGGCGGGCATACGCCGACCACGGAGTTGAAGCTGCCGTTAACCGAGGCCAGGTTCAGAAAGGAGGGCTGCAGGCCGCCCGGGAAGAAATCCAGGAAGGTCACCGCGCACACCGAGGGAACCTCCCCTCCCTCCACGAAGCGCCTTGTGTTCGGATTCCGCAGCTGCTCCACCAGGCTTCGGGCGTCCACCACCACGCAGAGGACGTCCAGCCAGTCCAGGACCTCCAGGTCGGGGTTGCGGTCCAGGGGCGGGGTGTCCACGAAGCAGGCCTGGAAGTCCCTGCCCATGTGAAGGCCGGTGAGGGGGACCCTGGTGGTGCCCGGCTGCTGGCTCACTGGGGATATCCTGTTGCCCACCAGTGCATTGAGAAGACTGGAGCGGCCCGTGTTCGCCGGGCCCACCATGCCCACGTAGCCGGTTCGCATCTGACGGTCCACAGACGCCATCTAGAGCCCCGCACCCCCGCCTGCGGAGTCGGGCCGAACCGTTTCCGCCGCCGTCTCTGCCCCGTCGGCGGAGGCGGTGTCCGGAGGCTGGAGCACCGTTCCCCGAAGCGCCGACATGGTGCCCCCGGCTGTACCCAGGTAGACCACCCCTCCGGCAACGGTGGGGGCGGTGCCCGAGTAGCTTCCCGTCTCCAGGGAGTCCACGGAGGAGCCGTCGGCCAGGGAGAGGACGTGAAGCCTCTTGTCGTCGCAGGAGACGTAGACAAGGGAGTCGCCCACGGAAGGCGGCACCTGTACCCAGTTCTCCATCTCCCGGTTCCAGAGGACTCTGCCGTCTTCCAGGCCGATGCAGGCCACCCGGCTGTGGCTGGTACCGGCCAGGACCCTTCCCCCCCGGACCACTGGGCGGCCCACTACCGCCCTGTAGCCGCCGGACTGCAGGTCGGCGGCCCAGAGGTCTGAGCCATCGGTCAGGGACAGGCATCGGACGGTGCCGTTGGAGAGCCCCACCAGCACCCTGCCGTCCGCGGCGCTGGGCTGGGAGGCCTGATGGCCCAGGTCACGGCGCCAGGAGGTGGTTCCGTCGAATCCGTATGCGGCAATCCGGCCGCCTTCGGTGGAGACCACCGCCAGGGAGTCGGTCACCGCGGCTCCCAGAACCAGCCCTCCCAGGTTGTCGCTCCAGACCACCTCGCCGTCCCGAGTGGAGACTGCGGCAACACCGCCCCGGGAGTTCCCCGCCAGCACCAGGCTGTCCACCAGCAGGGCGGCGTCGCTGAGTATGTGGTAGCCCAGTCCCGCCTTCCAGAGCTGGGCGCCGCTCTGGCGGTCGATACAGTAGAGATAGCCGTCCTGTCCCCCGAAGTAGACCCGCTGCGAGTCCACCGCCGCCTCCCCCGATATCCCGCACTGCACGGGGAAGGCCCATACCGCCCTACCGTCTGTCGCGTTCACCGCCCGGAAGCGCGAGTCGTTGCACCCGAAGTAGAGTACGCCCTCCAGCATTGCCGGGGCGGAGAACAGCTCGTATCCGGTGCGTATCTCCCAGAGGGTGTCGAAGGGGCCGGCCACATCCGGGCCCCAGAAGGCGTTGCCGGAGGCGGAGCCCCTCGGCTGCGACCACGGCTCCGGCAGGCTGTCGGAGCCGGAAGGAACCAGGGTGTCGGTTTCGCTGCTGTCCAGTCCCGCGGCCACGGCCGAGGGCACTGGCGCCCCGGGAAACGACTCGCCAGGCCTCCGGGTGCTTCCTCCGGACCCGCCGCCGGGCTGCAGCAGTAGAAGGGCCGCCAGCACCGCCGCCAGGAAGGAGAGCACCACCGCAGTCTGACGGCCGGAAAGCGGCTCGCTGCCTGCGTCTGCTGCGCTCATCGACCTCTCGCTCAAGGCACCCCCTGCATGCCCGGATTCCACTTCTGCACTCCCCTGCTCAGTATATGACAACCGGGTCCCCCACCTCCAGTGTTTCGAAGACCGCCTCCAGGTCACGCTCGCTGAGACGGATGCACCCGTGGCTGGAGTTTCGGCCGCGGCCCACGCCGTAGTGGAGCAGAATCCCTTCACCCAGGTCCAGCTTGTAGTTCCCCAGGGCTCCGGGGACCTTCTTCACCATCACCCTCTCGGAGGCTGTCAGCGAATCGTGATAGAAGGTTATCTGCTCTTCCCATGAGAGAGTATCCGGAATGACCACCAGGCTCTCCGGTTCGGGCGGTCGCATCCCGCGCTCGATCCAGTACCAGTCCGGCCGGTACCAGTATGGGTTCTCCCCCGTCCGGATCACCTCGCGAAGGCCCCGGGGGGTCCCGAAGTTGTAGACTATGCCGCTGTCGCTGTCGGTCCAGCCCTTGCCGGTGCCGCAGTACCCCGATCGGACCAGGAGGTCTCCCCGCCGGAGATGGAATCGGTTCTGCCGGGTGTCTATGGTAAGGTAGTAGCCGGGATAGGTTGCCCGGAGCTCTATCATGTCCAGGTATGCGGTCAGCGAGTCGAGCCTTCCGCGCATCTCCGGAAGCGAATCGTACCTGGCGGTGAGAAGGCTGTTCAGACTGGCCAGGCTGTCCCGCTGCGCCACGCTCACCATCAGGCTGTCAACATGCTGCTGGTGATGCCGCCTCTGCTCACCTATGCGGCCCTGGAGGCTGACCACGGCGAACAGGCTGGCCGCCAGGGAAAGGGACAGCCCGATCAATGCGAACCCTACCGCACGTCTGAAGCCGGTGTCGGAGGGCATGGGTCAGATCACCGGGTTGGCGACGAGGTTGCGGGCGGTGTTCCACCGCGCCGCGCTCCCCCTCACGTCTATGTGAACGAAGGGGCCGTGGGCCCGATTCCACCGGTAGGCGGAAGCTCCCCCCACCTGCGCCTCTCCCCTGGCCTCCACCTGTCGGACTATCTCCACCAGCCGCTCGCCGTCGAAGACGTCCACCCGCTTGTTGCGGTCGATGTCGTCCATGAGGCCGTTGGCGGGGAATGACTCGACCCAAACGTCGGCCGCCCCCCCGTACAGGTGCTGGCTGAAGCTGGTCTCGTTGCCGATGCTGGCGTTGTAGACGGGGGTCCTGAAACCGGAGATGTTGTGGATGCCGCAGGCCTCTGGATACTCCATGACAACCTCCGCCAGGACCGCCTCCAGCTTGTCGGCGAGCTCCAGCTGGAGGGCCATGTACTGGGGAAAGCTGCCCTCGGTGTGGCAGAGGAACTGACCCAGAGTCAGATGGGTGGACACCCTCCGCTCCATGTCGCAGGGCATGAGCTCCACGAAGCAGTCCGGAACGTGCCGACGGGTGTTGCCGTCGCCGTAGAAGCCTATGGGGAAGGAGTTCAGAGTCGTGGTGCGCCACCTGCAGCTCTCCACCGGTGCGATAACGGTATATGTCTCGGAGCGGCTTCCGTCATCGGCCCTCA
>Ga0207797_1003697_pt1 | contig 10050 bp, 9 predicted proteins | sample PRCRCaboRojoPR_6_FD_187275 | JGI IMG/M metagenome (GOLD analysis project Ga0207797, IMG submission 187275) | Marine sediment microbial community from Cabo Rojo, Puerto Rico - PR CR 10% Liquid 1 (SPAdes) | ecosystem: Environmental > Aquatic > Marine > Coastal > Sediment | place: Cabo Rojo, Puerto... | reverse complement strand
GGTCGAGCCCGACGATGTGGTGCTGCTCTCGCCGGGAGGCACGAGCTACGACGCGTTCAAGGACTTCGCCGAACGAGGGGATCGCTTCAAGGAGCTGGTGCAAGCACTGTAGCGGGACGCAGGCAAGTTGCTATTGGGGGGAGGGATGACGAAGAGGGCGCAGCGGGCACAAGAAAATCCTGATTACTTTCTGATACTGGTGGTTGCGGGTTTGATCATCGCTGGCCTGATGATGGTCTACAGCGCGACGTTTGACTGGTCGTATCAAGTGTACGATAGCTCGCTTCGAATTACCCTGAACCAGCTCCGCTGGGTGGGTCTGGGTGTGGCTGCCTTGATCGCGTTCACTTTGATTCCATATGACTGGTGGCAGAGGGTCGCGGTGCCGGTAATGGGGGCAACCCTATTGTCCCTACTACTGGTGCTCTTGATTGGGCAGAAGCGCTTTGGCGCACAACGGTCGTTCCTGAGCGGATCGGTTCATCCGGGAGAGATGGCGAAGCTCTCGATGGTGATCTACATCGCTGTCTGGCTTTCGTCCAAAGGAGATCAAATCCGGGACGTGACCTATGGGCTCATCCCTTTCGCTGTGTTGATCGGTCTCGTAGCAGGCCTCATCGTGGCACAGCCCGACATCGGAACGGCCATACTGATCTGCGTGACGTCACTGGCGGTCTTCTTCTTTGCGGGGGCTGACATCTTTCAGCTGGCTATTGGCGGCGCAGTGAGTGCACTGACGTTCGTGTTCTTAGTCACCAAGTTTCCTCACGCTTCCGAGCGCATCACGGACTGGCTGAAGGTCTGGCGCAGCCCGGAGCTTGCGGGATATCAGATGCAGCAGACCCTGATCGCCCTGGGCAGCGGAGGTCCCTTTGGCGTGGGGCTGGGGCAAGGCCAGCAGAAGCTGGGATATCTGCCGACGCCGCACACAGATGCAATCTTCGCCGTATTGGGTGAGGAGGCCGGTCTTCTGGGTTGCCTCGTTGTGATCGGGCTGTTTGCGCTCTTTGCGTATCGGGGCTTCAAGATCACGATGGAAGCTCAGGAGCCATTTGCTGCGCTTCTGGCGTGTGGCGTCACATGCTGGATTACGTTTCAGGCTTTGATCAATGTAGGTGTTGTGACAGGATTGGTTCCCTTCACGGGCATGGCGTTGCCATTCATCAGTTCTGGTGGGTCCTCGATGGTGACGTCGCTGGCCGGAGTGGGATTGTTGCTCAGTGTCTCGCGGGGCAAGCGCCTCAGCGAAGGTACCAGTAAACGCCGGGAGGGACGTCGCCAGTATGCGGGTATGGATCGCCGGTGGAGGGACCGGAGGACACGTGTATCCCGGTCTCGCCGTCGTGCAAGCGCTGCGCGCCGCAGGTGAGCCGGCGGTCACCTACGTCGGCGGTGAAGGAGGGATTGAGGAGCAGCTGGCAGCACGAGCGGGCCTCCGTTTTGCGAGTATACCGGCGGGCGGCATCCACGGATTGGCGCCCCTGACGGCAGCACAGAACATTGTCAAGTTGATACAGGGCTGGAGGGAAGCCTACGCGCTGGGGCGTCGGGAGCGTCCAGACGCACTTTTCGCCACCGGAGGATACGCCAGCGTTCCTGTCGCATTGGCCGCCAGGGCACTGCAGGTGCCGATTCTCGTCTATCTGCCGGATATCGAGCCCGGTCTCGCAGTCCGTTTCGTCGCCCGGCTGGCCACCAGGGTGGCAGTGACAGTGGAGGACTCGCGGAGGTACTTCGCGGGCAGTAAGGTCGTCGTGACCGGCTATCCGGTGCGGGCCGAGTTCCACGACCTGGATCCACGGGAAGCGCGAGATGCCTTGGGGTTGGCCTATGGCGACCCGGTGGTCCTGGTGATGGGCGGGAGCCGAGGGGCGCGGAGCATCAATCGCGCTCTGGGGAGCGTCCTAGAGCAGGTTTTAGATATGGCACAAGTGGTTCATCTTAGCGGCAAGTTGGATTGGCCCTGGGTCGTCGAGCGACGAGATGCGCTGCCGAGCAGGCTTCGGGAGCGGTATCATGCCTTCCCGTACTTACACGAGATAGGGTATGCTCTCGCCTCGGCAGATCTGGCGGTGTGCCGTGCTGGAGCTTCGACGCTGGGGGAGATGCCCTTCTTCGGGCTGCCGGCCATTCTGGTGCCGTACCCACATGCCTGGCGTTACCAGCGCGTGAATGCCGAGTGGTTGGCGAACAGAGGGGCGGCGGTGACACTGGAGGATGAGAGCTTGGAGAGGAAGTTGCTGCCGAGGCTGCGGCAACTTCTGATGGACCGAGAGCGGCTGACGCAGATGGGAGCGCGCGCGCGGGCCCTGTCTCGGCCGGATGCAGCGGCTCACCTTGCAGAGAGTCTGCTAATGGTACAACGGGGTGGTGCGACATGATCCCACTGGATACAGCTTTGTTCGCCTTTATTCTGCTCTTTGGCTTGATGGGAGCGCTCCGGGGATGGACAAAGGAGATTCTCGTCTTGTTCAGCGTGATTGTGGCACTGGCGATGCGGCTCATCTTCACTGAGTACGTGCCCCTCGTCAGCACGTTCTTCCAGCGTCCTCCGGTGGAGCAATTCTATCTGTACTCGGCCTTGATTGTCGTCATGGCGATCGCTGGCTACGCCGGTCCTGCGGTCTCGGGTCGACTGGCCGGTGCATCGGCACGGGAGACGCTGCAAGACATATTGCTCGGGTTTATCGTTGGTGCCGTAAACGGTTTTTTGATTATCGGGTCAATCTGGTATTTCTTGGACGCGGCTGACTATAACATCCTGGGGATATCTCCTCCGCTACCGGATTCGACGGCGGCAGTCTTGGCAGCCAAGTATCTGCCGCCGGTGTGGCTGTCGGACGCGGTGCTGTTGACTGCGTTCTCCTTTGCGGCTGTGTTTGTGATCATCGTGCTGGTGTAGATCGAAGAACTCCCATGAGTGGTACGTCTAACACGTCCCGTATTTCCGATAAGCACGTTCATCTGATTGGCATTGGGGGGGCCGGCCTTTCGGCCATCGCTCGTGTGCTTCTAGAGCAGGGTGTCGAGGTCAGCGGCTCTGATCTGGTCATGTCGCCGGTCGCGAAGGCGCTGGCCCGCGATGGCGTTCAAGTCTCTGAAGGCCATGCCGCGGAACACGTCAACGGTGCGGACGTGGTCGTATACTCATCGGCGGTGCCGGGGGAGAACGTGGAGGTCCAGGCCGCTCGATCGGCAGGGATTCCGGTGATGGGGCGTCCGGCGTTTCTCGGTCAGCTAATGGAGGGGAAGCAGGGCGTGGCCGTGGCCGGTACGCACGGGAAGACGACCACGACGGCGATGATCGTCTCGATCCTCCTCGCGGCAGGACGCGATCCGACGTTTGTCGTCGGTGGCGTCCTGACGGGTCTTGAGACGAACGCCAAGGCCGGAGAGGAGCCGCTGTTCGTCATCGAAGCGGACGAGTACGATTGCACGTTTCTCAGCCTCACGCCCGAGGTCGCCGTCGTGACCAACGTGGAGCACGACCATCCGGACTGTTACCCAACCTTTGACGACTTCCGCGAAGCATTCGAGACGTTCGTCGGGCTGGTCCCGGATGATGGTCTGCTTGCCGTCTGCTGGGACGATCCGGTGGCGCGACAGATCGGTGGACAGCAAGCGCATGCGAAACCGGTCGCCTTCTTCGGGCTGGAGGAAGGGGCGGCGTGGCGGGCCGAGGAGATCAGCACGAACTTTGCCGGGGGGATCGACTTCCTGGCCGTGCACAACGGTGAGACCTTGGGGTTGGTGCGGCTCCGGGTGCCCGGGACGCACAACGCTTCCAACGCGATGGCGGCGCTGGCGGTGACGGACTTCCTTGGGGTGCCGTTCCGAACGGCCCGGGAGGCCCTCACGGAGTTCTATGGGGTGGCCCGTCGCTTCGAGGTGAAGGGGGAAGCTGATGGCGTGATCGTGGTTGACGACTACGCGCACCATCCGACGGAGATTCGGGCGACCCTGCGGGCGGCGAAGGGACGCTTTCCGGATCGGCGTATCTGGGCGGTCTGGCAGCCGCACACGTACAGCCGCACGAAGGAGTTGCTGACGGAGTTCGCGACCTCCTTTGAGGACGCCGATGAGGTCGTCGTGCTCCCTATCTACGCGGCGCGTGAGACGGATACGCTGGGGGTAAGTGCTGCCCGGGTCGCGGAAGCGATGGAGCATCGCAGCGTGCGCGCCGCCGCTACGATGGAGGAGGCCTTGACCTGGCTCGGGACCGAGGTGGGACCGGGGGACGCAGTGCTCACGCTGGGGGCAGGCGATGGGAACCTGGTGGGCGAATGGCTGCTGGAGATCTTGAGGGAGTAGGGGTGTGGAGAAGAGAGCGAAGAACGATGGGAACGAGAAGGGCGGAGCACTGAAGCAGCGTTTGCGCGGCGTGCGTAGACGGAAACGGGCGCGGCAGCGCATGGGGCAGGAGGCATCGACCGTCAAGGCGCGGCTGGTGGAAGCACGGAGGCGTCTTGGTCACTGAACCGCAGCTGTCGGCCCTCGCGGAGGCGCTGGGGCCGAGGGCGCGCCGCAACATGGCACTGGCACCCTTCACCGCGATGCAGGTGGGGGGGCCGGCCGACCTTTTGTTTCGCGCTGACGGGGCAGAGGAGCTGGCCCGCGCCGTCAGGCTGGCGCGGCAGTATGACGTTCCCTGGCGGGTGCTGGGCAGCGGATGCAACGTGCTGGTCGCTGATCGGGGGATGGAAGGCCTGGTGGTGGTCAATAGGGCGGACTTTGTCTTCCTGGAAGGGGAGAGCATTCGGGCGGAGTCGGGGGCGAGGATGGCCATTGTGGCTCAGAAAGCCATTGAGGCCGGTCTCGGTGGTTTGGCCTGGGCGGCGGGACTTCCGGGCACGGTGGGGGGTGCCGTGGTGGGGAACGCCGGTGCGTTTGATGGTAACATCGCTGGCACGCTGCGGAGTGCGACGATCCTGGAGGCGAACGGCGAGGTTAGAGAGCGACCGAATGGGTGGTTTCGGTTCAGTTATCGGGGGAGTCGGCTGAAGGAGGCTGTGGAGAATCGGAATGGGGGCGGAGATACCGGGGGGCGTGATTGTCTCGTTCTAGCAGCTACATTCGGCATGGAACCTGGCGACGTGGACGGGCTGCGGGCGAGGGCGAACGAGATACTGGCGTGGCGCAGGACGCGCCATCCGTCGGGCTCCACGATGGGCTCGACGTTCAAGAATCCCCCGCAGCATCACGCCGGGCGCCTGATCGAGCAGGCAGGGTTGAAAGGCCATCGGGTTGGCGGGGCGCAGATATCCGAGCAGCATGGTAACTTCTTCATGAACCGAGGTGACGCGACGGCGAGCGATGTGTTGGCTCTCATTGAGCACGCGCAGGCGGAAGTCGAACGGCAGTTTGGGGTGACGCTGGAGCTAGAGATAGAGCTACTGGGCTGGCGTGAGACCGAGTAAGTGAGGCATAGGGAGCAGATGGGTGCAGCAGAGGAAGGAATTTGAGATGACAGACAAGATCCGTGTAGGCGTCATCTTTGGCGGGCGATCGGGGGAGCACGAGGTCTCGCTTGCTTCGGCCGCGTCGGTGATGGACGCGATGGACAAGGAGAGATATGAAATCGTGCCCATAGGCATCACGAAAGATGGTCGTTGGATCGCCTCGGGTGATCCAATGCGGGCTCTAGAGTCCGGCGATTCTCAGGCCAGCCAACCGGCCGCGTTGCTGGGGGATCCATCGCGGCGGAGCCTGGTGCAACTAGAGGAGAGGGAGCAGGCGCTTCAAGCTACGCCACTGTCGGAGATTGACGTCGTCTTCCCGGTGTTGCACGGTCCCTACGGCGAGGACGGTACCGTCCAGGGCTTGCTGGAGCTGGCTGGGCTTCCTTACGTTGGGGCGGGGGTGACTGCTAGCGCGGTAGCGATGGACAAAGCAATTTTCAAGGACGTTATGCGCGCTCATGGGCTGCCCCTGGTAGATTATGCGATGGTGAAGCGCCGGGTCTGGGAAGCAGATCCTGAGCAGGTCATCGCTCCGATCGAGGATCGGTTCGGCTATCCAGTCTTCACTAAACCCGTCAATCTGGGGTCCAGCGTGGGCATTATGAAGTGTCACGATCGTGCCGGGCTGGCGGCCGGATTGAGGGAGGCAGCCCGCTACGACCGGAAGATACTCGTCGAGCCGGCGGTGCCCCGGGCACGGGAGATCGAGGTCAGCGTCCTGGGTAACGACGAGCCGATCGCTTCCCTTCCAGGGGAAATCATTCCCAGCCGAGAGTTCTACAGCTACGAGGCCAAGTACATCGACACGGGGGACGACGCCTCTGAGCTTCACATCCCTGCCTCACTCTCCGAGAAGCTGACAGCCACCGTGCAGGAACTGGCCGTGCGGACCTACAAGGCGATGGACTGCGCCGGTATGGCCCGCGTGGACTTCCTGCTTTCAGGAGAGACAGGGGATTTGTACGTCAATGAGGTGAATACTATCCCTGGTTTCACCGAGATCAGTATGTATCCCAAACTTTGGGAGGCGAGTGGCATCCCTTATGCGCGGTTGATCGATCGATTGATCGACCTGGCTCTGGAGCGAAACCAGGACAAGGCACGCACGGAGACCTCGTACCAGCCTCAGGAGTGAGTCTATGACCAAAACCTGGAAGCGGCCAAAGAAGAGGCATTACGAGCAGGCGGGCTCGGTCGTCCTGGATAGGGTGCGGCTGGGGCAGGCCCCCATCTCGCTACGCAAGTCGCGCTGGATCCGCATCGGGTTGTGGGGTACCCTGGCCCTGGCGGTCGCGGCAGGAGCGGTGGCTCTGTGGCTGGCCTGGGACAGTCGATTCTACGTCTACGATGCCGAGGTGGTGGGGACCCGCCAGCTGTCGCCGGGAGCGCTATTCGAAGCGAGTGGACTGGAGGGACTGCACATCCTGTGGGCGAGGCCGGGCGCCGTCGAATCAGAGCTGCTGGAGACGTTTCCGTCCCTCGAGAGCGTCTCTGTGAGCTGCAGCCTGCCATCGGACTGCACGATTTCGGTTGTGGAACGTCGGCCGCGGGTCCTGTGGGACGACCAGGGCGAGCTGTGGTGGGTTGACGAGGAAGGGGCTGTTTTCGGCGTAAACGACGAGGGGGCGAGCTCGGAAGGGGCGAACGAGGCAGCAGGCCGGTGGGTGGTCAGCGGGCCGCTGCCTAGGGGCGACGACGGGAATCTCGACGAGCGCGTGCGAGTCGCGCTGACGGAACTTTGGGTCAGCGGACGGGATCTGCCGACCGAGTTTACGTATGAGTCCGATCGTGGGCTGAGCTTCACCGATCGACGAGGATGGCGGGTAATCGTGGGACGAGGATCCGGGATGGATGAGCGTCTGTGGGCGTTGGAAGGATTGACGGCCCATCTCGAATCGAACGGCGTGACGCCGGCGTTTGTGGACGTGCGTTTTCCGCAAGCGCCCTATTACTCGCGGACACTGGATTAGGCGCTACGACCGTCGGAGAGGGAAGTGAGGTAGCCATGGAACGAACCGTCGTCGGCATCGATGTAGGATCCAGTAAGATCTGCACGCTGGTAGGGGAAGTCCGTGAGAACGGGGAACTGCGCGTTGTCGGCGTGGGGTTGGTCCCGGCACGGGGTCTGCGCAAGGGCGTGGTGGTCAACGTGGAGGACACCACGGCGGCGTTAGCAGCCTCAGTCGAGGAGGCTGAGCGTTCCTCGGGCTACAAACTCGAGAGGGCCTACGTCGGCCTGAGCGGTGAACACGTTTCGTCGCTGAACTGTCAGGGGGTGGTGGGGGTCTCGCACCGGCGAGACGGCATTACGGTCGACGATGTGGAGCGGGCGTTGGATGCGGCCTGCGCGGTTACTGTGCCCCACAATCACGAAATCATCCACGTCATTCCCCGCGGATACGTGGTAGATGGTCAAAATGGCGTGCGGGATCCTATCGGTATGCACGGATTCCGTCTGGAGGCGGAGGCGCACGTGGTCACTGCTTCCTCAACGGCGATTCAGAACCTGTTGAAGTGCGTGGGCCGGGCGGCGATCGGGGTCGACGAGGTCGTGTCCACGGCGATAGCGGCCGGCGACGCAGTGCTGGACGAGACAGAACGGGAGATGGGTGTGGTGTTGGCCGACGTCGGGGCGGGGACGACGGACGTGTCGATCTTCATCAACGGCACGGTCTGGCACACGGTTACGCTGGGCGTCGGCGGTGCCTACATCACTCAGGACGTGGCTATCGGGCTACGTTTATCCCCGGCTGTGGCTGAGGAGATCAAGGTAGAACATGGCCACGCGATTGCGAGCGAGGTGGATTCCGAGGAGGAATTCATGGTGGCGTCGTTTGGCGAGAAGGCGCGCCAGGCCGTGCCGCGCTGGCAGTTGGCGAGCATCATCGAGGCGCGAACGGAGGAAATCCTCTCGATGATCGGCAAGGAGATCAAGCGCTCGGGATACGACGGGCTGCTGCCGGCGGGTATCGTGCTGACCGGTGGCACGGCCCAGCTGCCGGGCATCGTCGGACTGGCCCGGGAGGTGCTGGGCTTACCCGTGCGGGTCGGTAGGCCGCAGGGTCTCCACGGCCTCGTCGATACGGTGGACAACCCCGCTCACGCTGTGGGGGTGGGGCTTATGATGTGGGGTAGTACGGAGGAAGCACGGCCGCAGCTTCGTAGCAGACCCGGACCGGTCCATGGGGGGCGTTTTCTGGACTGGTTGCGGGCATTCCTGCCCGGATGATTGGTGTTCCGGGACGGCTTTGCGCAGCGGGTGTTTGGATCTCAGGGTAATCGAAGGCAGGCGGCGACCATCCAACGGCTGGGCGCCGGTGTCATTCACATTAAGGAAAGTGTGGGGATAGACAATGGAAAGAGACAGACCAATGAAAGGTGGAACGAGGCAGTCGCATCAGTACAATGAAGGGGGATCTATGAATAGAGCATCACAGCCGGAGAGCTTCGCCAAGATCCGCGTCGTGGGTGTGGGAGGCGGAGGGAGCAACGCGGTCAACCGTATGATCGCCGAGGGAATGGGGGGCGTCGACTTCATCGCGGTCAACACGGACGCTCAGGCCCTTATGCTCTCCGACGCTCCTGTGCGCGTGCGCATCGGCGACAAGCTGACGCGCGGCTTGGGCGTGGGAGGCAATCCCGAAATGGGGCACGAGGCGGCAGAGGAGTCGGTGGACGAGCTGTTTGACATCCTCGAAGGCTCGGACATGGTGTTCATCACCGCCGGCATGGGCGGTGGCACGGGCACTGGTGCCTCGCCCGTGATTGCGCGCGTGGCGAAAGAGGTCGGTGCCTTGAGCATCGGCGTGGTCACGCGCCCCTTCAGCTGGGAGGGCTCCGTGCGCGGTCAGGCGGCTCAAACGGGGATCAAGGATCTCAAGGAAGAGGTCGACACGTTGATCGTGATTCCCAACGACCGCCTGCTGGAGATCACGGACAAGCGGGTGACGCTGCAGAACGCCTTCTCGCTGGCCGACGACGTGCTCCGCCAGGGCATCCAGGGGATCTCCGAGCTGATCACGGTGCCAGGTCTGATCAACCTCGACTTCGCCGACGTTCGCGCGATCATGGCGGAGGGTGGGGCGGCGCTGATGGCCGTCGGTCGTGCCAGCGGCGAGGATCGAGCTGTCGAGGCTGCCGAGCAGGCAATCTCCAGCGAGCTCCTGGACGTGACCATCGACGGTGCCCGGGGCATCCTGTTCAACGTCACCGGCGGAGCGGACCTGAGCCTCTACGAGGTGAACGAAGCTGCCTCTATCATCAAGCGGACGGCGCACCCCGACGTCAATCTGATCTTCGGGGCGGTGGTCGACCAGGAGATGGAGGATGAGATCCGCATCACGGTGATTGCAACGGGTTTCGATCAGACCCACTCGCGGTCCCGGGCGGCTCACGCGTCGGATGAGAAAGAGAAGCCGGAATCGGTCGAGTTCGACACGCCTTCGTTCGATACGGACGACATCGAGATTCCAGCATTCTTGCGACGCCGCAACTAACGGGATAACCGGAGGGCGGGCTGCGGTCCAACCTGATTTCTCGGAATATCGCGGAGCGCACGGCGGATGGTCTGTCTCGCCGGGCGCCCGACTGG
>Ga0207797_1003696_pt1 | contig 10050 bp, 8 predicted proteins | sample PRCRCaboRojoPR_6_FD_187275 | JGI IMG/M metagenome (GOLD analysis project Ga0207797, IMG submission 187275) | Marine sediment microbial community from Cabo Rojo, Puerto Rico - PR CR 10% Liquid 1 (SPAdes) | ecosystem: Environmental > Aquatic > Marine > Coastal > Sediment | place: Cabo Rojo, Puerto... | reverse complement strand
AGATGCATCTCCTCACAATCTGCCCGGAGATGGTGCGGCAGGGGGCGGAGGTGAGCGTGCTGTGCGGGAGTGTGTCGGGCGAGCCTTCGAGCGATAAGGTGGAGGGCGTGAGAATCGAGCGGCGCGACGGGATGGTGCCGGCTCGCATTGAGGAGATGGAGCAGGACGGCGACGTGGACGTGTACGAGGCTTCGCTGGAGCTGTTTAGTGATTTCCTGGATGGGCACGACGTCGACGTGGTGCAGGCACACAATCTGCACCTGGACTTCTTCGATCTGTCGAAGGCTCTGGAGGACGCGTGTCGGGACCGGGGGGTGCCGACCTACCTTATGCTGCACAACGACATCTTCATCGACCGGCCGGAGGAAACGATGGAGCGGATCGTGAGGGAGATCGGGTGGGACAAGCTGGTTCCGATCAGCGAGACGATCCGCGAATCGATGCAAGAGCGGCTGCCGGAGATTCCTGATAGGCGGTGGACGGTGATCATGCACGGGATCGACATCGAGACGTTCAGGCCGGTGGACGAGAAGCGGCTGGCGGACCTGAAGGCGTCTTATGGGTTCGAGGGGCGGCGGGTAATTCTCCACCCGGGGCGGTTTCTGCCCTGGAAGGGGATTCTGCCGGCCATCAAGTCGATGCCGCAGGTCGTGGAGGAGGTGCCGGATGCCCTGATGGTGATGACGGGACGGGCGCAGCGGATCTACAAGGATAAGGATGAGCTGGCGATGTATGATGCCGAGATCGATCGGTTCATCCACGAGGAGGATTTGGAGGACCACGTCTACATTGGGACGTACGATCACGAGGACATCCCGAGGTTGACGGCGCTGAGTGATGTGGTGATCTATACGACGATTGGGGTGGAGCCCTTCGGGTTGGTGCCGGTGGAGGGGATGGCGTCGGGGGTGCCGGTGGTGGTGACGGATTCGGGTGGGTTGACGGAGTCGGTGGTGGATGGGGAGACGGGGTTTGTGATTCCGAAGGACGAGGAGAAGCTGCCCGGGGCGTTGGCGGAGCGGTTGATTGAGCTGCTTAGAGACGAGGAGCTGGCGGAGGAGCTAGGGTGGCGGGGGCGGGAGAGGGCGGAGGAGGCGTTTGATAAGGCGCGGATGGCGCGGGATTTGATTGAGTTGTCGGAGGGGTTGGTGGAGTGACCACGAAGGGCACGAAGGGAAATGGGGGAGGTGGTCGTAGGGGCGACTTTAGTCGCTGCGTGAGTAGGATGGGTGGTCGTGACCCTCGTACTCTGTGGGCAACCTGGCGCCCAACGAGACGACTAAAGTCGTCACTACGAGGGAGTGGGCGTGGGGCGTGGAAAGGAACCCCCTGGGAGGTTGGGCCCAGGGGGTTGGTCTTGGGAACGGCGGTCAGGAGAGGGCGTTGAAGAGCTCGAGATAGTCGGCGAGGTGGCGGGTGGATAGGAAGTTCTCGCGGACGCGTTCCCGGCCGGCGTTGCCCATCTTGTCGGCCTCCTCGGGATGCTCCAGCAGGTACTGCATGCGGTCGGCGCACTGCTCGACGGAGTCGACGAGGAAGCCGGTCTCGCCGTCGATGATCTGGAGGGTGATGCCCCCAGCGTCGCCGCCGATGACGGGCTTCCCCTTCCAGAGGCCCTCGGTAACGGTGAGGCCGAAGCCCTCCTTGACGGATTTCTGGACGATGACGTCGCTGGCGGTCTGGAACGCCCCCACCTCCAGGGCCGCGACGCCGTGGAAGTTGTGGAGAATGTGAATGTCGAAATCCTCGCCGGCGTGGCGGATGGTCTTGTCCAGGTAGTACCAGCCCTCGGGATCGTCGGAGGCCATGGAGCCCACCAGGGCCAGCTGGAGGTCGGAGACCTCCTCCTTGACGATGCGATAGGCGTCGATGACGCCGAGGGGGTCCTTCCAGGGATCGAAGCGGCTGATCTGGGTGGCGATGGGGCGGGTGGTGTCCAGGTCAAACTCCTCGACGATGCCGCGGGCTTTGTCGAGGCCCATGGCCGCGTTTTTGGCGGCCAGGGGATCGATGGTGGGCGTGATGATGGCCAGCTCTTCGAAGTCGACGCCCGGGCCCACGTACTGCTCCATGGTGAAGACCCCGGCGTCATGCTCATTGATGAACGGGGCGAAGAAGCCCCAGAAGTCGGGGTTGGGCTCCGACGTGTCGATGTGGCAGCGCCAGATCCAGCGGGCGCCGCTGTTCTCGTGGTAGTGGCGGAGACCGGCGGGCTGGGGATCGTGCATGATGACGAAGTCGTAGTCGCCCTCGAAGGCCTCGGCATTCTTCCTGTTGTAATCTTTCCAGATCTGCTTCATCTCATCGGTGAACGCGACGTCCGCACCCTGGAGGCCGTTGTGGCAGGCCTTGGTGACGTCGAAGAACTCGTCGGCACCCTCGATGACGCGCCATTCGGCGTCGAGGCCAGCCTCGCGCATCAGAGGCACCAGGGTCTGGAGCATCTCTGCCACGCCGCCCCCGAAGGCCGTGGCGTTGACGTGGACGACGCGGGCACCCTGAAGAGGTTCGGCCAGCCTGTGGATCTCCTCGATGGTATCGTCGCCGACAACGGCTCGGTAAGCGGATAGGTCCTTTTCCTCAAGCTCAACTTTATCGAGCATCGTACCTCCCGGATCCGAAATTGAGGCCGGGGAAGGCGCCCGCTCGGAGCGCCTCCCGGGGCCTGGTTTCTAGCCCTTCACCGCGCCGGCCATGAGGCCGCGGACGAAGAAGCGCTGCATAGAGAAGAAGACGATCATCGGCAGGACCATCGAGACGAAGGCCGCGGCGGCCAGCAGGTGCTGGCCGGTGAAGCGGCCCACGAGGTTGTTGATCTGCCACGTGAGCACCGGATGACCGGAGCCGAGGAAGACCAGCGCCACCAGGAGGTCGTTCCAGACCCAGAGGAACTGGAAGATGCCCAAGGAGGCGAGGGCCGGCACCGAGAGCGGGATCGCCAGCCGCCAGAAGGCGGTCCAGTGGGACGCGCCGTCGAGATAGGCGGATTCGAAGAGGTCCCGCGGCAGGGCGCTCATGAAGTTTCGGGTGAGGTAGATGGCGTAGGGCAGCCCGAAGCCGGTGTGGAAGAGCCAGACCCCGAGGAACGACCCCGTCAGCCCGAGACTGGCGTAGATGCGGAAGATGGGGATGAGGGTCATCTGGAGGGGTACAATCTGGAGCCCCACCAGGACGACAAACATCCACTGGCGTCCGGGGAAGTCGAACCAGGAGAAGGCGTACCCGGCGAAGGCGGCGAAGAGGAGAGGAAGGATGGTGGCCGGGATGGAGACGATGAGGCTGTTGACGAAGGCGCGTGCCATGCCGTCGCGGCTGAACCAGCCGGTGCCGCTGCAACCGGGCGCCGGATCGTCCACGCCCCGGCACTCGTCCACCCAGTGCCCGCGACCGACGTAACCGACGAGCGTGTCCACGTAGTTCTGGATGGTGAGCCGGGGCAGCTCCTCGCCCTCCACGACGCCTGCCTCCTGCCGCAGGTACTCCAGGGTATCGACCAGCTCCTGGGAGCTGGGCATCGTCTCGACGTGGGGCCTGCCGTCGGGCAGCTCATCCTGGAGAAGGATCTGGAGCTGCACGGAGCGGCTGAACTCACCGAGGAGGTCCGGGCTTGTGAGGTCTACGCCATCGACGGCCTGGCCGCCGGAGCCGTGACATTCGGCGCAGTACTCCGTGTAGGCGGCCTCACCCTCGTCCTGTTTTGGCAGGATGACGGTCCACCAACCGCTCTGCAGAACCCGCTGCCGAGGCCGGAGTGAGGTGACGAAGGTGCCCAGTGTTGGGACGATCCAGATAAGACAGAGGCCGATGATGACCAGGTGGAGAGGTACTTTGGACAGGAACTTGCGCAGACCGTTCATCGTATCTTCTCCTGTTCCCGGAAGCGCCGGACGTTGACCCAGCCGATGGGCAGGACGGCCAGGATGAGGAGGATGGCCAGGGCCGACGAGAGGCCGGTGTTGTTCTGGTTGAACTGCTCGATGTACATGCGGGTGGCGATGACCTGGGTGCCGGGCTGGCCCTTGCCCAGGACGAAGACGATGTCGAAAATCTTAAGGACGTTGATGGTCATCGTGGTCAGGACGACGACGATGGTGGGAAGGATGATGGGCACCGTCACCTGCCAGAAGATCTGGAACTCGGTGGCACCGGCGACGCGAGCGGATTCGATGAGCTCCTGTGGGACGCCCTTGAGGGCGGCGGAGAGGATGGTCATGCTGAAGCCGGTCCACATCCAGATCCCGACGACGATCATGGCCAGGGTGGCCGTGATGGCGCCGCCGGTGGTCCAGGGGACCGGCTGGACTCCCACGCCGTTGAGGATGGCGTTGAGCAGCCCGATTTGGGGCGGCTCCGACCGCCAGTGGTAGACGAGGCCCCAGATGACGCTGGCTCCCACGAAGGAGATGGCCATAGGAAGGAAGATAACGGCCTTGGCCAGGGACTCGTATGAGACCCGATCGACGAGGACGGCGATGCCCAGGCCGGCGGCGGTGACGAAGGGAACCATGAGGGCGATCCACATGGCATTGTTGCGGAAGACGACGGTCGCCTCAGTGAACGCTTTCTGGTAGTTCTGAAGGATGCCCCAGCAGGGCTGGCCCTCGACACAGGCTGCGGTCGCCCACGCGGTCAGATCGTCGGTGCGCAGACTGAGGTAGAGGGTGCGGACGCTGGGGTAGACGACGTAGATCAGCAGGACGAAGATGGCAGGCAAGAGGTAGTACCAGGCTTGCCGTCCCGCGAGCTTCATAATGGCAGGGGGTTGGTATTCGTCGGCCATAGGAAGGCTCCTTTATGCCTCGGTGCAGCAGTCTCCCAATGTGCGCTCGCCGGACCCCGAGAGGAGATGGGAGCGAAGAGTCGGACCTAACTTAACTGTGAACGCGGGCCAATTGTGCGTAAGCATGTAGCAGCGATCGCCTGGAGGCGGCTCTCGTACGCCAGGCGCTGGAGCCTCGATGAAACGGTGCTTGCTTGCGGCAGCTCAGCGTCGGGACTGCGAGTGACAGCCGGTGCACGAGGCAAGGCCAGGGAGGTCCATCTTAAGGCCTCCCTGGCCATCCAACCGGAAGTCTACTCTTCGTATGCCTCCACGGCCGCTTCCTCGAGGTTCTGCAAGATGGTGTCGAGGTCGCCGCCGGTTAGATAGTCGACGGTGCCTTGCCAGTAGTCGACGTTGAGGCCCCCGGGCATGCGGTCGTCGGCGTCGAAGCTGAAGGCCGGCGCCTGGTTGAGCATCTGCCCGGCCTTACCCTGGAGCTCGCTCGGGTAGTCCTCGACGGCGATCATGTTGTTGGGTGAGAGACCCCACCCGGTGCGAGCCATGGCCCGCTGGCCGGTCTCGCCGAACATATAGTTCATCATAGCCACCGCGGCCTGGTTGTCGGCGTTGTACATCGCCATCACGTCGGCGCCGCCCTGCATCGGGGCGCCAACCTCGTCGTTGAGCTGCGGGAACATGAAGAAGTTGTAGTCGTCGACGGGTTGAAGCTCGCCGAAGCTATCCGCGATGATGCTGCGGGCGAAGAGAGCCTGGCGGACCATGTAGCCGTCCGGCGGCTCCTGGAAGACGAGGCGGATGGAGTCCTGGAAGGTGGTGTTGATCGTGCCCTGGGCGCCGCCCACGGCGTACTCCTCGCTGCCGCAGACGTTCTTCCACTGCTCCCAAGCGTTCTTGATGGCCGGATCGGTCCAGGGAACCTCGCGATCGACCCACTGCTCGACGAACTCCGCGCCCTCGGTGCGGAGGAGGAAGTCCTGAATCCAGTCGCTGGCGACCCAGCCTGTGGCGTCGCCGCTCTCCATACCGCAGGACCACGGCTGGGCATCTGTCCCGGCCATCTCATCCATCAGGGTTTCCATCTCGTCCCAGTTCTCCGGTGTCTCCCAACCCTGAGCCTGGAAGATGATGGGGCTGTACCAGACGAGCGACTTGGTATCGGCCTTGAAGAAGGCACCGTAGACCGTACCGTCGATGGTGCCCAGGTCTGTCCAGGTCTCGCCGTACTGGTCCAAGGGCACAACATCCTCCAGCGGCACCATATACTCCTGGAAGCGCGACAGGAGCCCCGGGTTGGGCAAGCCGGAGATGTCCGGCGGGTTGCCACCCTCGATGCGGGTGGAGTAGACGGCCAGGTCCCGGGTGCCCTCGTACTGGAGCTCTACGTCGCACTTATCGAGGAAGGGTTGCAGGATGGACATGAAGAGGCCCTCCTCCTCACCGCTCCAGACGCCGATCATGGTGACGGTGCCGCCCTCGGCGCCCATGCAGTCGATCTCCTCGGCCGGGGCCAGGGCCTCCTCAGTGGGCGTGGGCTCTTCCGCCGGTTCCGTCGGCTCCTCGGTGGGCTCCTCGGCGGGCTCTTCGGTAGGTTCTTCCGTGGGTTCCTCGGCCGGCGGCTCGGTGGGCATCTCTGTGGGCTCGGGTGTAGCCTGCGGTCCGCAGGAAGCGACAAGCACGCTGCCGACGACGGCAAGCGTGAACAGGATCCAGCGCATCTTCTTCGACATCATTCTGCCTCCTCTAGATTGGGTAAGGTCAGGTTATGGATTGCGCGGGCTCGGCGGCGTTGAATTGGGATCTCGTCCATGGTCAGCCCGACGGGCAGCCTCTACGACTCAGGTCTGCTTCCTTCCGGTTGATCTGGGCCCAGTCTGTCGATCATACCTCCCTCGAACTCGTGCACTGCTTCAGGCTCCGTCGATCTATCACCTCCATACTAGCATAAGGCGGAACGCGATGAGGGTGGGTTCGGTTGGGGGAGATGTTGGAGTGGGTTTGAAACAGTTTGAGTTTGGTTGGAGCCCGTGCCAACGGAATTCCAACCCTTTCCAACGGAAACCAAAGGCAACTCTCACGCATCACGTAGTCGGCGGGGCGCGGATTCTGCTAGAATGGATGTGCAGCGACGAGCAGGCTACCGCTGCCCAGTTTCGGATGTGGCCAGGCCGCGACCGGTGACGAGGTACCGGGAGGAAGTCCAGACCGTTGCGCGACGTGGGAGCACGGCCCCCGACGGGTGGGCGAACGGCCCAAACTGGGGCGAACGGCCCAGACTTGGGCGAACGGCCCAAAGGTGGGGGAACGGCCCACAGCTTGACAGGCTCAGCGGATCAGGAGGCACGGGGCTGGCGATCAGCTGGCTATGCAGAGACATAGACCCATTAGTAGGGACGCCGTTCAGAGATGAGGCTACAAGGCCCAGGTGTGGGCCTCGCTCATAAGAAAAGAGAGGTATCAGATGAAGCAGAAGGTGATGAGGGCATTCGTGTTAACGGCAGCGTTGGCTGCCGTCGTCGTGGGGCAGACGGCCTGCGCGACGGCGGCTCCGACCGGGGGCCCAGAGGCCGGCCCTGGGGCTGGGGACAGAACGATCAGCGTCTCTGGGAGCGGTAGCGTGGCGGCGGATCCGGACCGCGTCGTCGTACGACTGGGCGTCGAGACGACGGCGGAGACGGCCGATGCGGCGCTTTCTCAGAACAGCGAGCAGATGCAGGCCGTGATCGATGCACTCACGGGGGCGGAGGTGCCGGAGGAGAACATCCAGACGCAGACCGTGCGGCTTGAGCCGCAGTATGCATCGCCGGAGCAGGAGCCAGGCCAACCAAGGCAGCGGGAACTGGTAGGGTACATGGCGGCGAACGTCGTGCGGGTATCCAGCGAAGATGTGGGCGGGATCGGCGAGCTGCTGGATGCAGCGACACAGGCGGGCGCGAACCGGGTCGAGGGGATCAACTTTGAGGTCACCAATCCGGACGAGGTCCTGAGCCAAGCGCGTGAGCTGGCCTGGGAGAACGCACGGCAGAAGGGAGAAGAGCTGGCGGGTCTATCGGGCGCGGAGCTAGGCCAGGTTCTCTCCATCAGCGAGTCGACGCGGGGTCCGCAGCCGGTCTACCTTAGAGCGGAGGAGATGGAGGCAGCGGTGCCCGTCCAGCCAGGCACCGAGGAGATTCGGGTGGAGCTGCAGGTCGTCTGGGAGCTTGAACAGGGATAACTCAGGAGGGAGGCACCGCACTGGGCACGGAGCCCGTCGGTGCCGACCCCATTCCTCAGGATGCGACAGAGAGCATGGAGGTGTGACGATGCAATATGATGAGTTTGTGGGGGAGGTGCAGAATCGGGCGCGGCTCCCATCGCGCGGCGAAACCGTGCGCGCCATTCAGGCGACGTTAGAGACTTTGGCGGAGCGGATATCGGCCGGCGAAGCGTCGGATCTGGCCGCGGAGCTGCCGCCGGAGCTTGGTGCGTTCTTGGAGGACGCCGAAGCCACGGAGCGCTTTCCGGTGGACGATTTCTTCCTGCGGGTGGCAGCGAAGGAGACGGCAGATCTGCCGGACGCCGTACACCACGCCCGCGCCGTGATGGAGGTCCTGCTAGAGGCCGTGACGACGGGGGAGATGGAGGACGTGCGCAGCCAGCTGCCGGACGACTTCGCCCCGCTATTCGAAGCGGGGAGCGAAGGGGAGATGGACATCGACCTCTAGTCCGGGTAGCCGGGGCGTGCGGCTGGACGCGAGGTGGATGCGGGCGCGAGTTAGGACGCGGGAGGGAAGAGACGATGCCTCAGAGAACGACACTGGATGAGCTGAACGTAGGTCTGGGAAAGCGGACGCGGCTGCACCGGATGCTCTACGAGCACGGGCCGGGGGACGGAACCCTCCTGGTGCTGCCCATCGACCACGGGGTGGAGCATGGACCGGTTGACTTTTTCCCCAACCCGCCCAGCGCAGATCCGGACTATCAGTGGCGGTTGGCGAAGGAGGGGGGCTATTCGGGGATCGCGCTGCACATCGGATTGGCGAAGAAGTACATGCCGGCCTACGCGGGGGACGTGCCGCTGGTGCTGAAGATCAACGGGCGGCCCCACATCCCGCCGGGGGATCGGCCGCTCTCGGCCCTGGACGCGCGGGTGGAGGACGCTGTGCGGCTGGGCGCCGATGCGGTCGGGTACACGCTCTACGTAGGATCCCCGCGTCAGGATGAGGATTTCGCCCAGATCTCGCAGGTCCGGGCAGCGTGCGACAGGTTCGGGATGCCCCTGGTGGTGTGGAGCTACCCGAGGGGAGAGGCGATCGACAAGAAGGGCGGCAGGGACAGCATCTTCGCGGTTGACTACGCCGCCCGGTTGGCTACAGAGCTGGGGGCAGACGTGGTCAAGCTCAACGTACCGGCCTTCCGGGATCCCCGGAACCGGGAGAGCCCGGAGCCGTACCGGGAGCTCTATGAGGCGTGGGAGGATCTGGACGAGAACGAGGCCTACCGGAAGGCCGTCGAAAAGGTGGTGGCGTCGGCGGGCCGGACGATGGTGCTCTTCTCCGGTGGGAGCAAGGTGAGCGACGAGGATCTGTTGGAGAAGGCGCGGATCTGCATTGAGAGCGGGGCGACGGGCCTGATCTTCGGGCGGAACATGTGGCAGCGGCCCTTTGACGAGGGGCTGGAGATCACCGAGCGGGTGAAGGACGTGCTGCTATCGGCGTAGGCTGGCCCCGGATCAACTTCGTGTAGCCCCAATTCAGGCCGATGCCGTGAGAGGCTCGATCGGTGGGGAAGGAGGTGCTCGGACGGGACAACGTGTGGACGACAGGGGACGTGGGACGACTGAGCCGCTCCGATGTGGGCGGGCAAGCGACGCAGACGATCAAGGAGGGATAGAATGACAGTTGTCAAGGTGATTGAGGTGTTGGCGCAGTCGGATGAGAGCTGGGAGGACGCCGTGCAGCAGGCGCTGGACGAGGCCTCGAAGACGGTGCGGAATATCAAATCGATCTACGTGAAGGACTTCCAGGCCATCGTTGAGGATGGGGAGATCAAAGGGTACCGGGTGAATACGAAGATCTCCTTTGAGGTGGGTGGGAAGTAGGGCCGCGCATAGGGACGAAGACCCTAAAGGTCTCATAGGACTCCGGTTCCCCGCGAAACGCGCGCGGAGAATGGGCGTTTCGGGTCTGGCGGAGGTCTGACGGAGACCTTTAGGGTCGGGTCCTCAGGGACTTGGGAGGAGAAGATGCGAACGATACGTGATTTGGACGCTGACGAGCGGCGGGTGCTAG
>Ga0207797_1003695_pt1 | contig 10051 bp, 6 predicted proteins | sample PRCRCaboRojoPR_6_FD_187275 | JGI IMG/M metagenome (GOLD analysis project Ga0207797, IMG submission 187275) | Marine sediment microbial community from Cabo Rojo, Puerto Rico - PR CR 10% Liquid 1 (SPAdes) | ecosystem: Environmental > Aquatic > Marine > Coastal > Sediment | place: Cabo Rojo, Puerto... | reverse complement strand
CATGATGATCGACACGCTCAAAGAGCTGGTGCCGATGCTGGCGGACGCGCGGACGATCCGTTCCTTCTGGGGCGTGCGGCCGCTGTACGAACCGCCGGACGTCGGCAGCGACGACCCGACCGACATCACGCGGGACTACTTCCTGCTCGACCACGAGGAACGCGACGACCTCCACGGGATGACGAGCATCGTCGGCGGGAAGTTCACGACCTACCGGATGATGGGCGAGGAGATAAGCGACCACGTCTGCAAGCAGTTCGGCATCGACGCCGACTGCCGCACCGCCGACGTCCCGTTGCCCGGCAGCGAGGACTTCTCGGTGCTGCGCGATTACATGGACGAGTTCGGCCTGCGCTCGCCGATCGGCCGCCGCAGCGTCGAGCGACTCGGCTCCCGCGCGGACGAGGTGCTGAAGACGAGCGGCCCCAATCCGACCGTCTGCGAGTGCGAGGGCGTCACCCGCGCGGAGATTCAGGACGCCATCTCGCAGTCGGGGTCCGATTTGAACGCCGTGCGGATCCGCACCCGCGCCTCGATGGGCAACTGCCAGGGCGGCTTCTGCTGTCACCGGATGGCCAGCGAACTCCACGGGAACCACGACGAAGCGACGACGCGGGCGGCGTGGGACGAACTCCTCCAGGAGCGCTGGAAGGGGCAGCGCCACGCCCTGTGGGGCGAACAGCTTTCCCAGGCGATGTTGAACTACGCCCTGCACGCGACGACGCAGAACCGGGACAACGACCCGGCCGACGGCAGCCCGGTCGACTTCGGCGCGTTCGACAGCGGCCCGGCACGCGACGAGACACAGCAGCGGCCCGGCGTCGTCGCGGACGGAGGCGGTGGGGATGGCGATTGAGTCCGAGGTGCTCGTCGTCGGCGGCGGCCTCGCCGGCCTCACGAGCGCGCTTGCGGCCGCCCGCGAGGGCGCGGACGTGCGCCTGGTCTCCTACAAGCAGAGCACGCTCCGGAACGCCTCGGGCCTCGTCGACATCCTCGGTTACACGCCCGAGGGCGACGGCCCGCTGACCGACCCGTTCGAGGCGATCCCGGAACTCCCGGACGAACACCCCTACCAGACCGTCGGCCTCCACACGATCCGCGAGGCGATGGCGCTGTTCGACGACGTCGCGCCGGACTACCGCGGTGGCCACACCGACACGAACGCGCTGTTGCCGACCCACGGCGGGACGATCAAACCGACCGCACGCTATCCGGCCGGCGCGAGCGCTGGCCTGGCCAGCGACACGCGGGACGTCCTGCTGGTCGGGCTGGAGTCGATGGTCGACTTCGACGCCCAACACGCTGCCGCCCACCTCGAGGCCACCGGCGTTCCCTTCGACGTCCGCGGCGTCACGATCCGGTTCCCCGGCGACCTGCGGGCCGACGCGAAGATCACCCGCTACGCGAAGTTGCTCGACACGAACGGCGAGGTCGCCGTCCGCGGCCGGACGGTACCGGCCAGGGACGCGCTCGCCCAGCGGGTCAACACCGAACGCGACGGGGAGGAGCGCGTCGGCTTCCCCGCGATCCTCGGCGACGACGACGACGCCGGCGTCCGGGCGACGCTGCGCGAGAAACTCGGCGCGGACGTCTTCGAAGTGCCGATGGGGCCGCCGTCGTTGCCGGGACTGCGACTCGAAGACGCCCTCTTCGCGGCGCTGGACGAGTCCGGCGCCAGCATCGAGACGGGCAACCCAGTCGTCGATTACGACGGCGAGGGCCACGTCGAGCAGGTCTACGTCGAGAAAAACGGCGCGCGGATCCCCAACAGCGCCGACCAGTACGTCCTCGCGACGGGCGGACTGGTCGGGAAAGGCGTCGAGTCCGAGCGCGAGGGCGTCTACGAACCGGTCTTCGACTGTCACGTCCCCCACGCGGACGACCGCTACGAGTGGTTCGACACCGAGGCCTTCGGCGACCACCAGTTCGCCCGCTTCGGCGTCGAGACCGACGACGACCTGCGCCCGACCGCCGGCGACGGGGGCGTCGAGTTCGACAACCTCCGGGCGGCGGGGTCGATACTGGGCGGCTACGACTTCGCCGCCGAGAAGTCAGGCAGCGGCGTCTCGATCGCGACCGGCTACGCCGCGGGCCAGCGCGCGGCACAGGAGGCACGATGAGCGACGCAGAATCCCCGACAGACTTCGACCCGACAGCACCGAACACCGGCGAGGACTTCGAACCCGTCGACGTCTTCCCGGACAGCACCGACTTCGACCTCCGTCCCGGCGCGGACTCGTGTTACAAGTGCTCGACGTGTGACACGAACTGCCCGGTCGCGGAGGTCGACGACGACTTCCCCGGCCCGAAGTTCCAGGGGCCGGAGCAGTGGCGCCTCAAACAGAACGACGACGAGCACACCATCGACGACTCGGTGATGTCGTGTTCGAACTGCATGCGCTGTGACAACGCCTGTCCGTCGGGCGTGCCGCTGTCGCAGATGCACAACACCGCCCGCGGCGAGTACGTCAGCGAGCAGATGTCGAAGACGTCGGTGGAGTACTGGCGCAACCGGATCCTCTCGAACTACCGGACGTCGGCGTGGCTGGCGAGCAAGGTGCCCCGACTGGCCAACTTCGCGATGAACTTCGGCCCGGCGCGGTGGGCCCTGGAGAAGACGATGGGCGTCACGAGCGAGCGGGAGTTCCCCGAGTTCGCTCAGGAGACCTTCCGGGAGTGGTGGCAGAAGGAGGGTGCGGCCGCCGGATCCAGAGAGCGCGCCCGCGAACACCGGAGACGCCGCGGCGAGTCCGCCGACGCCGACAAGAAGGTGGCCTACTTCCACGGCTGTTACTCGAATTACAACACCACGGAGGTCGGCAAGGCGATGGTGCGCGTCTTCGAGCACTTCGGGTACGAGGTGGTCGTCCCCGAGCAGAAGTGTTCGGGCACGCCGATGTTCGCCAACGGGATGCTGTCGGACGCGCGCCGGCACGCCGAGGTCAACGTCTCCTCGATGTCGGATCTGGTCGATCAGGGCTACGACGCCATCGCGTCCTGTACCTCCTGCTCGATGGCGCTGCGGCAGGAGTACCCCGAACTGTTCGACATCGACGGCATCGACGAGGTGGCCGCTCACACCTTCGAGTCGCTGGAGTACCTCCGGATCCACGAAGACCTGCGCGGGGAACTCGACGCGGCCGAGGTCGACGGCGACCTCGCGAAGGAGTTCGCCTACCACGCCCCGTGTCACGCCCGGAACCAGGGGCTGGAACACCAGTCGGTCGAACTGTTCCGCGACCTGGAGGGCGTCGGCATCGAGGACGTCGGCGAGTCCTGTTCGGGCATCTCTGGCACCTACGGCTGGAAGGAAGAGAAGTACGAGAAGTCGATGGAGATCGGCGAAGAGATGTTCGAACACATGGAGGACGCAGACGGCGACACCGGCATGACCGAGTGTCCCACCTGCGCGATGCAGATGGAACACGGCACGGGCTACGACATCCGCCACCCACTCGAGTTGCTGGAAGCGGCCATCGTCGACTGACGCCGGGTCGGTCGAACCCGGAGTGCCAGGAGCGGTGGTGTCGGGCGGCCCTGTCGGTGCCGCTGCGGACACCACTGGCGCCCCTGGTGTCCGGTGAGGGGAGTCGGACGCTGCAGCGGGGGCCACGACCGGTTCGAACCGTCCCGCGATTACGTGCGAGTGTGTGAGAATTACTATTCTATTCTGAGTTAATTTTTTGTAGTAGCGGCTCGTACCCCGAGTATGGTCGCAAAATCTGCATCGAACTTCGAGGAGCTGTACATCCAGGGGCGATGGACGCCGTCGACCGAGCACATCGAGGTATCCGACCTCGCCGAGGGCGGCACGTTCGCGAGCGTGGCCGCCGCGACGCCGGCCGACGCCGAAGACGCACTTGCCGCCGCAGAGGAGGCCGAGAAGATGATGCGCGAGACGACGGTCGTCCAGCGCGCGAAGTGGGTCTCGGCGATCGCCGACGGCATCGAGGAGCGCAAGGAGGAACTCGCGGAGGTCATCGTCCGCGAGGCGGGCAAACCGATCAGCAGCGCCCGCGGCGAGGTCGACTCCGCCGCCGAGCGGTTCCGCCGCGCCGCCGAGGAGGCGCGCTCGCTGGACGGCGAGTACATCGAGGGGACGACCGAGGGCCACGAGGGCTGGCGCGCGATCGTCCGTCACGAACCGATGGGCACCGTGCTGTGCATCACGCCGTACAACTACCCGCTGTCGACGACTGCGCTGCAGGTCGCACCGGCGCTCGCAGCGGGCAACGCCGTCATCCTGAAGCCGGCGACGAAGACGCCGGTCAGCGCCGCCATCCTCGCCGAGATCATCGTCGACGCGGCGCCCGACCTCCCGGACGGCGCCTTCGGCTTCGTCCCCGGCCGGGCCAGCGAGATCGGCGACGTGCTCGCCGGCGACGACCGCATCAACGCCATCGCGATGACCGGCTCGTCCAGCGCCGGCAAACACGTCGCGAAGGTCAGCGGCATGGTCGAACTCCACATGGAACTGGGCGGGAACGCGCCGCTCGTCGTCTTCCCCGACGCCGACCTCGACGCGGTGGCCACCGCCGCCGCGAAGGGCTCGCTGAAGTACGCCGGCCAGCGCTGTTCCGCCGTCTCGCGTATTCTCGTGCAGGAGGACAGTCACGACGACCTCGTCGACCGGATCGACGCGGAGATGGACGGCTGGGTCGCCGGCGACCTGTTCGACCCGGACACCGCGCTCGGCCCGCTCATCTCCGAGGGGCAGGCCGACTGGGTCGAGGAACTCATCGAAGACGCCCTCGACCGCGGCGCGACGCTCGTCCGCGGCGGCGAGCGCGACGGCCAGTTCGTCGAGCCGACGCTACTCGCCGACGTGCCCCAGGACGCCCGTATCATCCACGAAGAGCAGTTCGGCCCGGTCGTCGCCGTCACGACGTTCGACGACGAGGACGAGGCGATGGACATCGCCAACGGCGGCGACCTCGGACTGGACGCGGCCGTGTTCACCAGCGACTACGACCGCGCGATGCGCGTCGCCGACCGCCTCGAAGCCGGCGGCGTTCGCATCAACGGTGCCCCGAGCCACGGCCTCGGCGACATCCCCTTCGGCGGTGTGAAAGATTCGGGGATCGGTCGCGAGGGGATCGGCTACACCATCAAAGCCTTTTCCGACCGGAAGAGTATCATCCTGTAAGATGCGCCGAGCAAAAGTGGTCTGCACCCTCGGGCCAGCCTCGGACGACCGCGAGACGATTTCGGGGCTCGTCGAGGCCGGTATGTCTGTCGCTCGACTGAACGCCAGCCACGGCTCGACAGACCACCGTGCGACGGTCATCGACCGCGTCTGGGACGTCGCCGAGGAACTTGGGGAACCGGTCGCGACGATGCTCGACATCCCCGGCCCGGAGATCCGCACGGCGCCGCTGTCCGACCCCGTCGACATCCCGGAAGGGAGCGAACGCCGCCTCGTCGAGGGCGAGACGGTCGACGACGACGTGATCGGTCTCTCGACGTCGCTGTCGGCCGTCGAACCCGGCGACAGGGTGCTCCTTGACGACGGCCGCATCGAGACGACCGTCCGCCGCGTCGAGGGCGACGAGGTCGTCGTCACCGTCGACTCGGGCGGCGAACTCGGCGGCCGGAAGGGCGTGAACGTCCCCGGCGTCGACCTCGGACTCGACATCGTCGGCGAGGCCGACCGCGAGGAGCTCCGCCTGGCCGCCGAGAAGTCCGTGGACTACGTCGCCGCGAGTTTCATCGGGTCGGCGCAGGACGTCTACGCCGTCAACGAGGTGCTGGAGTCGTTCGGGGCCGAGATCCCCGTCGTCGCGAAGATCGAACGCGCGGAGGCAGTCGAGAACCTCGACGGCATCCTCGACGCCGCCGACGGCGTGATGGTCGCCCGCGGCGACCTCGGCGTCGAGTGCCCGCTGGAGCAGGTGCCGCTCATCCAGAAACGGATCATCCGGAAGGCACAGAACGTCGGTATCCCCGTCATCACCGCGACGGAGATGCTCGATTCGATGGTTCACTCCCGGCGGCCGACCCGCGCGGAGGCCTCGGACGTCGCCAACGCGGTGCTCGACGGCACCGACGCGGTGATGCTCTCCGGCGAGACGGCCGTCGGCGACCATCCGGTACGCGTCGTGGAGACGATGGCACGCATCATCCGCGACGTCGAGGAGAGCGGAGAGTACGGCGAGTCACGCGAGCACCGGGTGCCGCCGGCCGGCGAGCCGCGGACGGACGCGATCGCCCGGTCGGCGCGCTATCTGGCACGCGACGTCGGCGCGGAGGCGGTCGTCACCGTCACCGAGTCCGGCTACACCGCCCACAAGGTCGCGAAGTACCGCCCGGCCGTGCCGATCGTCGCGGTGACGCCAAGCCAGCAGGTTCGTCGCCGCCTCGCGCTGCTGTGGGGCGTCACGCCCCGGTACCACCCGATGCACGACAGCGCGACCGAACTCATCGAGGGGTCGGCGACCGAGGCCATCGACGCCGGCATCGCCCAGAGCGGCGACACCGTCGTCGTCCTCGTGGGGATGATGACCGACCTCGAGGGCGCGAACACGACGAACACGATGAAGGTGCACCTGGCCGCGGAGATCCTGGGCAGCGGCCGCGGCGTCGTCGCCGGCCGGGCCGTCGGTACCGTCTTCGTCTCCACCGACGGCGACCTCACCGACTCCCCGGACGACGCCATCGTCGTCCTCCCCGAACCGTTCGAGGGCGAGTTCGTCGGCGACCTCTCGTCGATCGCTGGCATCGTCACCGCAGAGCAGGGGACGACGAGTTATCCGGCGATGGTCGCCCGCGAGCTGGGCGTCCCGATGGTCGCCGGCGTCGCTGACTCGCTCCCCGACGACACCGTCGTGACCGTCGACGGTGACCGCGGCGTCGTCTACGAGTCCGAAGTCGCCGACCGCTGACTCCCGCCGCTCAGGACGAGGCCGTAGCGACCAGCCCGTCGACGAGTGCGGTCGCACTCGCGCGGTTGGTCGCCAGCGGTACGTCACGAACGTCACAGATGCGCAGGAGTGCAGAGATGTCCGGTTCGTGGGGCTGTGCCGTCATCGGGTCGCGGAAGAAGACGACGGCGTGACAGTCCCCGGTCACGATCTCCGACCCGATCATCAGGTCGCCGCCGAGTGCCCCCGACTCCATCCGCGTCACCTCCAGCGCCGTCTCCTCGTTCAGCCGTCCGCCGGTCGTTCCCGTCGCGATCAGGTCGTGGCTGCCGAGAAAGTCCGCGTATTCGGTCGCCCAGTCGACCATCTCCGATTTCTTCTCGTCGTGTGCGATGAGTGCGATGCGCATACGTTGTAGAGACGCGGCTCCGTCTTGAAACCGCGGGCGTGCAGCCTATCTTGACTCAGCGAGAGAATCCCGCTGTTCACGGCGGGCGTGAATCGCGTAAGCCCGATTATCCATCTCACGAGGGAATGCCGGGCTGGATATTCCACTTTCACTCCGCCAGGCCATCAGTTATCAAGATAGCATACAACGAGCTGTGTATGGCGAATCAGGTCATACGCACCTACGTTGCGTCCATTCGCAACTACCAGCAGGTGTGTGCCGACCTCGATTCGCTCGGGTTCGCCGCCTCGAAACTCTGGAACGTCGCCCGGTGGATCTGTGACCGGATTTGGGATGAAACCGGCACGATTCCAGACCACGGCACGCTCAAAGCGTATCTCAAGAGTCACGAACGCTACGCGGATTTGAACGCACAGTCCAGTCAGGCAATTCTCGAAGAATTGGCTGAAGCGTTCGACTCGTGGTACGCCCATCGTGAGAACGGTAACGAGAACGCGAACGCACCCGGCTACCGCAAACACGGTGACAACCACCCACGCTCAACGGTCACGTTCAAAGAGGATGGCTTCAAGCACGATCCCGACCACAACCTGGTTCGGCTCTCCAAAGGTCGGAACCTGAAAGATGGGCGGAGCGACTTCATCCTCTGTGAATACGCCGCCGACCCGGAGGTGGATGTACAGAATGTCCAGCAGGTTCGGGCGGTCTGGAACGGTGACGAGTGGGAGTTGCACATCGTCTGCCGCGTCGAAATCGAGAATGCTGATGCCCCTGGCGACCGGGTTGCGGGTATCGACCTCGGTATCTGCAACTTCGCGGCAGTCGCAGTCGGTGACGAGGCCCTGCTGTATCCCGGCGGCGCACTCAAAGAGGACGAGTACTACTTCCAGAAAGAGCGAGCGAAGTGTGACGACAGCAACTCACAGAAGGCACGGCGACTGGACCGCAAGCGCGACCAGCGCCGGACACACTTCTTGCACGCCGTCTCGACAGACGTGGTAGCCAAGTGTGCCGCCCGCAACGTCGGCACGATTGTCGTGGGTGACCTCTCTGGTATCCGCGAGGACGCTGATTGGGGCGACCACGGCAATCTCGACTTACACGGGTGGGCGTTCGACCGCTTCACCGAGATGCTGGAGTATAAAGCCGCAGAGCGAGGCATCAGCGTCGAGCGTGTGGATGAACGCGATACCTCGAAATCGTGCGGCTGTTGCGGGACAACTGACGATAGCCAGCGCGTCGAGCGCGGGCTGTACGTCTGCGACGAGTGTGGCTTGGTCGCCAACGCTGACGTGAACGGAGCCGAGAACATCCGCCAGAAGGTACTCCCGAGTCTCGCCTGTGATGGGGGAGATAGGGATAACGGCTGGATGGCACAGCCAGCGGTGCGCCTGTTCGACAAATCCACGGGCCGAGTACGCCCACAAGAGCAGGTGTCCCGCGAACCATAATATCCCACCGCTGAGCAAATCGGAGATTTGCGATGTCCGCGAATTTACGATTCGCTTGACTCGGGAAACCCCGGCGTTCACGCCGGGGAGGATGTCATCCGGTGGATTTCATCCCGGCGGCGATCCCCTTCACCGTCAGGCGCAGCGCCCGCTCCTCGGCGTCGGTCAGTTCGTCCTGGGCGAGCAGGCGCACCTGCAGGAGGTTCAGCGGGTCGACGTAGGGGTTGCGCCGGTCGAGGTTGTCGGCGATCCAGGCCCGCGGCGGCAGGCTGTCGCGGCCCGTGATCGAGAGTACGAGGTCGACGGTGCGCTCGTATTCGGCCGCGATGCGCTCGAAGAAGGGGTCACGGTCGTCGCCGGCGAGGTCGGCGTACTCGGCGGCGATCTCCATGTCCGTCCGGGCCAGCGCCAGCGCCGCGTTGTCCAGCATCGTCCGGAAGAAGGGCCACTCGTCGTAGAGTCGCTGGAGCGTCTCGAGATTGCCGCCGTCTCGCGGCTGTTCACCGCTCGCGTCCGGGGCGCTTCGCGCCTCGCCGTCCACGAATGCTTGCAGTCCCGTCCCGAGGCCGTACCACCCGGGCAGGATACAGCGGGCCTGCGTCCACGAGAACACCCACGGGATCGCCCGGAGGTCTTCGACGGTGCGCTCGCCCGACCGCGAGGCCGGGCGCGACCCGAGATTGAGGTCTTCGATGACCGTGATCGGCGTCGCCTGCTCGAAGTAGGCGACGAAGCCGTCGGTCTCCAGCAGGTCGCGGTACGCCCCGCGTGCGGCGTCGGCAGCCGTCGCCATCGCCGACTGCCACGCCTCGGGCGTGCCGCCGTCGCCGTTCGTCAGCGCGCGGTAGCGGGCGCGCAGTTGCGCGTTGAGCATCTGCTCGAAGTTGCGCTCGGCGATCTGGGGGTTGGCGTACTTCTCGGCGATGGCCTCGCCCTGCTCGGTGAACTTCACCTGGCCGGTCACCGTCTCCGTCGGGAGCGCGAGCAGCGCCTCGTTCATCGACCCGCCGCCGCGCGAGATGGAGCCGCCGCGGCCGTGAAAGAGGCGGAGGTCGACGTCGTAGTCGTCTGTGATAGTCGCCAGCCGCTTCTGGTTGCGGTGCAGCGACCACTTGGCCGCTAAGAATCCGTTCTCCTTGTTCGAGTCGGAGTAGCCGAGCATGATCTCCTGGACGTCGTCGCGGGCCGCCAGCGCGGCGGCGTAGGCCTCGTTGTCGAACAGCGTGCCCATGATCCGGCGGGCGCCCGACAGCGCCGACTCGGTCTCCAAAAGCGGGACGACGTCCAGCCCGCAGTAGCCCGGCAGGTCGACGACGCCGGCCTGGTCGGCG
>Ga0207797_1003694_pt1 | contig 10051 bp, 11 predicted proteins | sample PRCRCaboRojoPR_6_FD_187275 | JGI IMG/M metagenome (GOLD analysis project Ga0207797, IMG submission 187275) | Marine sediment microbial community from Cabo Rojo, Puerto Rico - PR CR 10% Liquid 1 (SPAdes) | ecosystem: Environmental > Aquatic > Marine > Coastal > Sediment | place: Cabo Rojo, Puerto... | reverse complement strand
CGTGAAGTATCTTGGCCTCGGATGACAGGAAGGGCACCTTGGCTTCAAAGCCCCGCACCATATGGAACCAAGCGAGGGGCCCCGGCTGAAACGTGCAAAAAATCAATATGTTGGAGAATTTTCTCATATAAAAAAACGTCTATGGCCGCAATTCCCCAGAGAGGGGATTGCGGTCGGAGAAAGTCCCAATGAGCAAGGAAGTGTGCTTACTGAGCAGTGAAGAGGTCGGACGGACCCTTGATCGTTTGGCCTATGAGGTGCTGGAGCGTCATGCCCGGAGCGACGATCTGGCCATCATCGGTGTCCAGCGGCGCGGCGTTCAGATCGCCAGCCAGATCAAACGTATTCTCGATTCACGGCTGGGCGCCGCCGTTCCCTTTGGCAAGCTGGACATCAACCTCTATCGTGACGACTGGACGACTTTGCGGACCCAGCCGCGCATCAACAGCACCCAAATCGACTTCCCTGTGGAAGGCAAGGACATTCTCCTGGTCGACGATGTCCTTTACTCCGGTCGGACTGTGCGGGCCGCCCTGGAGGCTGTCCTGGACTTCGGCAGACCGAACCGGGTGGAGCTCCTGGTCCTGGTCGATCGCGGCCACAGGGAGCTTCCCATTCACGCGGACTATGTCGGCAAGAAGATCAATACCGCCAGCAGTGAGCAGGTGGATGTCTTGGTCGAGGATATCGACGGCCGGAACGGGGTAGTCCTTCAATCGAGGCCCCGGCAATAGCCCAGGGAATGGTGGGACGCTGGCCATGGCCGCCGCTTGGCCATGGCCAGGGATCCTGTCTTCAGGTCTGAATTTTCGCAGCAACGGAGCAAATGTGCCTTTATCAACAGCCTGCTAACCCAGCAGCCCGCACTCGGTGAGGGTCTTCTTAAGCTTGTCTTCGTTTTGCGGCTGCAGAGGCACCAGGGGCAGACGGAGCTCCAGCTTCATTCTGCCCATGAGGGCCAGAGCGGTTTTCACTGGTATGGGGTTGGTTTCGTAGAACATGGCCCGGCATAAGGGGGCGAGCTGGAAATGCAGATCCAGGGTCCGCTCCCGATCCTGCGCCTTGTGGGCGGCGCAGAGACCGGCCATGGCTGCCGGAGCGATGTTGCTGACCACGGAGATGACCCCGCTGCCACCCACACTGAGCAGGGGCAGGACTATGAAGTCCTCACCGGCCAGAACGGTAAAGTCCTGACCGCAGTACTCGACGACTTCGGAGACCTGCTTGATGCTGCCGCTGGCTTCCTTGACCCCGATGATGTCGGGAACTTCCCGCTTTAGCTGGGCCAGGGTCTCCGGCAGAAGGTTCGTGCCAGTCCGGCCGGGGACGTTGTAGACCACCGTGGGGATGGACACGGCCTCGGCCAGGGCCTTGTAATGGGCTATCAGACCGGCCTGGGTGGGTTTGTTGTAGTATGGGGTTATGGACAAAACCCCGTCAGCTCCGGCTTCCTTGGCGAAGCGGGTCAGCTCGATGGCTTCGCTGGTGTTATTCGAACCGGTTCCGGCCAGAACCGGGACCCTGCCCTTGGCTTGATCGAGGCACATTTTGATGACCCGCTTGTGCTCCTCATGGGACATGGTTGCCGATTCTCCGGTGGTTCCGCAGGGTACCAGTCCGTCGATTCCTTGGCTGATCTGCCATTCGACATGATCCCGGAAGGTCTCCTCATCGACCTGGTTCTCGGTGAATGGCGTGACCAATGCCGTAAAGGCACCGTAAAGTTGCATAGCCCTCTCCTTGGATCGGGTTTTTAGAGTGGCAGGTTCACGGCCGCGGCATTGAGCTGCCCGGTATAGACGTGCTCCGCTTTCCCCTGCAGAAAGGTCCCGCCGTTTTCAAAGCTGATCCACAGCCGCTCACCTCCGGAGGTGGTGATGGCCACAGAGTCCCCGCACAAGCCGAGATACCTGCCCACGATGGCTGAGGCGGCTGCCCCCGTGCCACAAGCGAAGGTCTCGGCCTCGACACCCCGCTCGTAGGTCCGGACGTACAAGGAGCCGTCATTGAAGGCTTCGATGACGTTGAGGTTGGCCCCGGCGGGGGCAAAACGCTCGTGGTAGCGGACACGCGGGCCAAGGGCCTTCAGATCCACGGCCTCGGCTTTGTCCGCAATGTAGACCGCGTGCGGAACGCCGGTGTTCACGGCATGGACGGTGACGAGGCCATGGTCCCCTTCGAGGGACAGCTCCATATGCGGCTGCAAATCGCGGTAATCGGTCAGCTGGACCTTGACCAGCCCGGTGTCCGGATCGACCTCGGCCCTGACCGGACCGGCATCGGTGTCGAAGGCATGACTGGCCGGGGCCAGCCCGAGCTCAAAGGCGAGCCTGGCCGCGCATCTGGAGCCGTTTCCGCACATCTCGGCCCTGGACCCGTCTGCGTTGAAGAAGTGCCATTGATACTGGGTCTCCCCGCTCCGGGAGCGTTGCTCCAGGAAGATCAACCCGTCGGCGCCCACAGCGAAGGATCGGGGGCAAATCCGGCGCGCCCATTCGGCCATGTCCTTCTCCGGAACCTGCAGGCTGTCGTTCAGAAGCAGGACAAAGTCGTTCCCGCTGCCCTGCATCTTGTAGAAGGTGATGCTCTGCTTCGTGGTCATAGGCTGATCGTACGGCTTTCGTAAATACGATTTCTGATCGGTTATCACCGCCTGGCTGCCAAGCGCTCTATGCATGCGTGTTTGCGCCTGGTGCGCCTCGGGCATGGGGATTGGCAGGTCCGGATTGGATTGCCGCCTTTCGGAGCTAGTGTCGCGTTCCTTAAATACGTTTATCCAAAATTCCCTTTTCTTAACGCGACACTTGCCGGAAGAAGGTCCGGCCCGCACCGTCAAGGGGCGTAAGCGAGCCGGAAACCACATTTTCCGGCGAGGCGATCCTTCCAGAAATACCTATGTCTTTCTGGAACATTACACTAGTCGAACAGGTTCCCTATGGCCGGATCTCGCGGGATCGACGACTTGATGACCTCCAGACCGGGCTCTAGCCGGCCGGAGGGTTTGGAGTCGGTTTGCTCGTCTCGCTTCGGCCAATCGTGCACGCTGACCTGCATCAGAGCCTTGCCGCGGCTGTAAGGTCTGATCCAGAGGATCCGCCCAGGGCCGAAAAAGCGTCCAGTCTCGTAAGGCCCATGATTGCTGCCTGCAAAAACGTCGATCCCGGGCGGCGCCTGCCGCAGGAAGTCCTTCTCGGCCTTCCAGCCCCACGGGCTGATGGCTACGAGCAGGTCGACCGGCTCATGGTCCCGGCCGGCCTGCGGGCCAAAGGTCCGCCGGAGAAAGTCGAGGCCTTTCTCTGAGGACCTCTCCCCAACCGGGAGAATGAGGACACCAAGCCGCAACCCTGCCTTCTTCAGGGTGACCAGCTTCGGCTGGCTGCCAAGGACTGTCCACTCCTCAGGAATGACTATGTCCTGCTTTTTCAGAAGCCGGGCTTCATTGGGAGCCAGAACGACCAGCTCGTAGCTCAGCTTCTGCAAGGCTCGGACAAAGGGCTCGAGCTGGACGTCGTCCGGTTCGGTCTGTCCTGGCCGGGCCAGCTCGAAGGGACCGGCGATGAAGACCGTTTGGGCAGCGCCCCGCTCCTTGCGCATTTGCTGCATTTTCGTGGCCCGCCGGGCCAGCCCTCCGAGATGGGTGTTGCCTCACGTGGGGCAGGGCCGGTGGACTCCAAAGGTATTGGCCGTGAACACGATCTCCAACCCGGCTGCATCAGGGTAGCCGGGCTCTGGGCTGAACAGGATCAGTACACAGACGGCCGCCGCCAGACAGACAATGGGTGCTCGTACAGTCATCTCTGGTTCAGGTACTCCTTGAGATCCTTGCCAACCCGGAAGAAAGGAAGGCGCTTGGGCTTGACCCGCACGACTTCACCGGTGCTCGGGTTCCGGCCGAGGTAGCCGTCGTACTCCTTGATCTTAAAGCTGCCGAAGCCACGGATCTCGACACGGTCTCCATTCTTCAAAGAGCTCTTGATGGTGTCGAAAAAGGTGTTGACGATGACGCTCGCTTCATCCAGGGAAATGGACTCCTTTTCAGCCAGTGTCTTGACGAGTTGGCTTTTGTTCATGGATCCCTCGCTTGGTTTGCAGTTGCTTCTCCAACCCCGAGGCAAGACCGGACAGGAAATTACGAGCGAGCCGGGTGTCAGAGCTCATGGGAGCGCCGGACCTTCTCGTCTGAAAGCAGCGATCTCGGTCAGGTGTGAAGCACCCGCTCGTTGCGGACGCAGCCCAGCCCAGGGCGGCTTTTTGCCCAGGGCTGAGAGCCACGGTCCGGTAAGCTCTTGGAGGTAAAAGCTATGTGCTTATAATATGGTATTTTATGCCGAAGAAGATACGGCTCGTCAAGATACTATTTTCCGCTTTTTATCTCGATGCTCAAGGGCTGGCCGTACTGCTCGGGAAGCCGTTCGAGCAGCTCGATCATTTTTGAAGCCAAGCTTTTGATTTCTTTGTATGCCTTAGACTCGGGCGCATGCCGGTACAGTGGAGCCTGCCGCATAACCGCCTCGACCACGGCTTGATCCTCCGGGATGACTCCAAGGAGGTCGATGCGAATGTCCAGGAACTTCTGACAGGCAGCTCGCAAGCGTTCGAAGGCGGTGACCCCTTCTTGGCGGCTGGAAACTTTGTTGACCACAATAAAGAAGTGGTCGATCTGTTTCTTGGTGGCCAGGACCTTGATCAGGGCGTAGCCGTCAGTCAATGAGGTCGGCTCGGCCGAGATGACCAGGCAGCGGAGCCTGGCCATGCTGGCCAGGGAGACGACGGTTGAGCTGACTCCGGCACCCAGATCGAGCAGCAGGAAGTCGTAGGCTTGGAAGTGCTCGTTCAGCTTGGTGAACAAAAGGGTCTGGAGGTTGTTGTCCCAGTCGGCAAGCTCGGGAACGCCTGAGGCGGCAGGCAGGAAGTCCAGCCCTGAGTCGTTCAGCCTGACCAGAACCTCTGAGAAGTCCGTATCCGGCTGGAGCAGATCTTCCAGGTTCTTCCCCGGGCTGACACCGAGCAGGACGTCGAGATTGGCCAGGCCGAGATCGCAGTCCACCAGCATGGTGGAGAAACGCTGCGCAGCCAGGGAGTAAGCCAAATTGAGGGCGATGTTGGTCTTGCCGACGCCGCCCTTACCGCTCAAAACGGATATGCTCAAGGTTTTCGAGCTGTCTGCCATGGATTTGCCGTGACTGGGTTGTGGTTGACGTAAGCCTCGGGGCCATAGGTTCAATCGGCGCGAATGGGCACACCGGTCTCCCCTGCTGATTCTGCGTGTGCAGCAGGTTCTTTGTGAGTCGGTATGACTCAGCAGGCACGGAGGTCGATCTCATGGACGCGATGCCGCAGCTCAGCTGTGGTTTTCTCCAGTATCCCCGAAGAGGAGGAACTGCTTTTCCTGCTGCTGGACCCCGCTGAAGCTGTCAAAGGCGTCGATGTCTATGACCGGGACCGTGATCAGCCTGTCCTTGCCTGCTTCCTTGGCCTGGTACATGGCCTGGTCGGCCGCGTCAATGATCTGCTCGGCGGTCCGTTTTTTGCGCCCGGCGTAGCAGGCCAGGCCGATGGAGCAGGTCGGGCGTATGCTCGAGGTCTCCTCTGGCAGGTCGATCCGCATATCCCGCACCAGGTTCAGGAACCTGGAGAGCATGCGTTGAGCCTGCAGCAGACCGGTTCCGGAAAGCATGACCAGGAACTCCTCGCCTCCAAAGCGATAGCTGGTGTCCGTTCGGCGGATCTCTTCCTTGAGCAGCCTGGCGATGGCCTTGAGGACGTTGTCTCCTGCGGTATGCCCGTAGGTATCGTTGATGGCCTTAAAGTTGTCTATGTCCACCAGGGCCAGGGACAGCGGCAGCTGAAACCTTTGCGTCCGCTCGATCTCCAGCTCCAGATCCTCCTTGAGCTTGCGCCGGTTGGCCAAGCCGGTCAAAGGATCCACCAAGGCCTTCTGACTGAGGGACGCCAGCTTGCGCTGCAAGGTAATCAGGGCCGGAGCCAGATCTCCCTGGAGAGGGAATGCGGACCAGCCGTGCAGATTATGGGTAGCGGCCAGCTCTTCCCAATCCTCGAGGCTCAGTGACTCGTTCAGGCTGAAGATGGCCAGGGGCGATGAGGCCCGGTTGGAGGAGGCCGAGGGCTCGTTTGTCTCTCCGAGAATGATTCGGCGGAGCCTCTCGAGCTCGGAGCGAAGGGCCTCTTGGTCTTCGAGGGTGTCGAGCCTAGGTGTCTTTTTGTCCATGCATGAACAGGAGATAGTTTCGAATGAACCCATCAAGGTCCCCGTCAAGTACCTTGTCCACGTTGCTGTCCTCGGAGTTGGTCCGGTGATCCTTGATCAGGCGATAGGGATGGAGGGTGTAGGTTCTGATCTGGCTCCCCCAGGCTATGGCGCTCTTTTCGGAGTACTTGAGCTGCTTGTCCTCTTCCTGCCGCTTCAGCTCGATCTCGTACAATCTGGCCTTGAGAATCTTCAGGGCGGTGTCCTTGTTGCGGAGCTGGGACTTCTCGTTCTGGCACTGGACGACGATTCCGGTCGGGACATGGGTGATCCGGACGGCCGAGCTCGTTTTATTGACCGACTGCCCACCGGGCCCGCTGGACCGGAAGACATCGATGCGCAGATCCTCGTCCCTGAGGTCGATGCTGATGTCTTGGCTGATGTCAGGGTAGACGTCGACTGAGGCGAAGGAGGTATGCCTGCGTCCGGAGGTGTCAAAGGGCGATATGCGGATGAGCCGGTGTATGCCCTTTTCTCCTTTGAGCAGGCCGTAGGCGTACTTGCCTTCAATGCTGATGGTCGCGCTCTTGATACCCGCCTCGTCGCCTGGCAGGGAGTCGAGGAGCTCAAGGCTGAAGCCGTTCTCCTCGGCCCAGCGCTTGTACATGCGCAGGAGCATCTCTGCCCAGTCCTGGGCCTCGGTCCCTCCGGCGCCGGGATGGATTTCCACGATGGCGTCGTTTTGGTCGTGGGAATCGGAGAGCAGGGTCTTCAGCTCGACCTTGGTGAGCTGCTGGTTCAAGCGGGCGGCCTGCTCTTGGACGGCCTGCAAGACCTCCTGCTCCGGCTCCTCCTCAGCCAGCTCGAGCCACTCCTCGAGGGCGGACTTCTCTCGGGACAGATGTTGAAGCTCGTCTATCCAGCTCTCCAGGGTGCTCTTCTCTCTGAGCTCCGGGGTGAGCTTTTCCGGGTCGTTCCAGACCTCTGGCCGGCTCAGCTTGGCCTCGATCTCGGCCAGCCGGTCTTGATGCGCCTCAAGGTCAAAGGCGCCTCCAGAGGGACTCGAACTTGTCCAGCAGCTCCTGGGAGTGCCTTTTAATGTCTGCGTAATGCAAAAGCGATGTATTCATGGAGTCTGTCCATTGTCTGGGCTTTCGGCGGTTGATCAGCGAAAACGCGGCCGCTCTCTGCCTTTGCTCGTTCCGGCCGGCCTGATCAGGGCGAGCACGAAGAGGAGCCCGGCCACGGCCGGCGGAAGGGCGGTGAAGACAGCGTGGAATCTGGAGTAGAGCGACCTGGAGCTGATCAGTCCGACATCCTGGTGGTAGAGAGTCGCCTCTTTGAACAGCGGCGTTCGTCCGGCCACTCTCCCCCGAGGGTCGATAACTGCGGAGATGCCGGTATTAGTTGTGCGCACAAGGTATCGGCGTTGCTCTATGGCCCGCAGAATGGCCTGATGCAGGTGCTGGACCGGAGCCGAAGACCGGCCGAACCAGGCATCGTTGCTCAGATTGATCAGCACCTTGGCCCCGTCCCGGACACGTTCCTGGACCAGCCCGGGAAAGATGACTTCATAACAGATCAAGGCGCCCATGGCAAGGTTCTCCTGATCCAAAGGCATCGTCCTCCTGCCGGGAGAGAAGTCGATCTCGCCGGGAACCAGGCTGTCCAAAAACGGCAGGAGCCCCTTCAAGGGGACGTACTCTCCGAAAGGGACCAGGTGCTCCTTCTCGTAGCTGTCGGCGATCCGGCCCTGGTCATTGAAGAGATAGGCCCGGTTGAACATGGTCAGCTGATCAGCGTCGGAGCTGCCTCGGCTCAGGCGCGCATATCCTGGGGCACCGGTCAGAAGAGGGCGGTTGTGTCTCCGAATAAAGGCCTGCAGGCGGTCCTTCAGGGGGGAGTCCTCCTCCTGTACGTAGAAAGGCAGGGCGGTCTCCGGCCAGAGTATCAGGTCTGGGTCGTGCCGCTCAATCTCCCGGCGAGTCATGGCTAGGTAGGTGTCCAGGGTCGTCTGCTGGAAGGCCGGGTCCCATTTGCGGTTCTGATCGATGTTGCCCTGGATGATGCTGGCGCTGAAGGTTGACTCGGTCTGCTGCGGCCGCTGCATCTCCAGGCTGCCGTAAGCAATTATCCCACCGGCCAGGAGGAGGGCGGCGATCAGGGGAACGGCCCGATGCACCCCGTGGACCAGCCAGGTGCTGATGGCCACCAGGATGCCTGAGAAGCAGAAGGTTCCCATGACCTCGAGGCCTTGTAGGGCCTGGGGCCAGGGACCAAAGGCTTGCGGGAGGCTGAGCCACGGAAAGCCTGTCAGGACGATGGATCTGGCCAGCTCCAGGGAGGCCCAGACCGAACCGGCGAAGAGCCCGCCGGCCCACCAGGGAAGCCGATGGTCAGCGATGTGCAGAAGCAGCGCGAACACGGCCGGGAAGAGCCCGAGCACCACGCCGATGAGGATCGGGCAGGGCAGTGCCAGGACCCAGGGAAGCGGACCGTAGACGTGCACGGGCAGAACGACCCAGTAGAGGCAGGCCGTGTAGGCCAGGAGGCCGGCCAGCCAACCGCGCTTGAAGGCCTTCCCCGAGCTTTCGGCCGTGGTTCCCAGCCAGACCAGGGCGCAGGGAAACAGGACGACCGCTACGGGAATGTGCAGCACTGGGTTGGCAAACCCGAACCAGGCGCCGAGAAGAGCGATGAGGTATGCCATCACTCCGCCGTTGGCTCCTGGTCGCAGCTGGGCACTGGATGGATGAGCACCCAGAATATCTGCTTGTTGTCTGCCTCTTTGATTTGGAAGGTGTAGGCGCCGATGGAGAAGCTTTCGTTCTCCTGGGGAACGCGTCCGGCCCACTCGGTCAGATAGCCGCCGATGGTCTCCACGAACTTGGAGGTTAGCTGGATCCCCAACTGCTCGGAGAGATCCTCAAGGGAAGTCCGGCCGGAGACAAGGCAGCTTTCATCCTCGAGCATCTTGATCTCGGCCGGCTTAGGCGAGTCGTACTCGTCCTCGATCTCGCCGACGATCTCTTCCAGAACGTCTTCGAAGGTGATCAGCCCGGAGGTCCCTCCATACTCGTCAATGGCAATGGCCATATGGTTCTTCTTGCTCTGGAACTCCAGGAGCATCTCCTTGACGTTCTTCGTCTCTGGAATGAACAGCGGGGTGCGCATGATGGTGCTGATGGTCCAATCTTCCTGATGGTCCTGGACCTTCAGCAGCTTGAGCAGGTCCTTGGCGTGGACAATGCCGATGATGTGGTCCTTGTTCTCCCGGTAGATGGGGATCCTGGAATGTCCGCTTTCGATGATGACCTCGACGACCTTTTGAATGGGAGCGCTTTCCTCGACGCAGTCGATGTCGGTGCGAGGGATCATCGCATCCTGGACCTTGTGCTCCTCGAGCTTGAGCACGTTGAGGAGCATCTTGGCGACATCTGTCCCGAGCTCACGGTTGTCCCTGGCTTCGGTGATGACCTTCCGAATGGGGTCTTCTGTTCTGCCGCTACTGAAGAATGTGCGGATTGAAGACCATAAACCGCCTTCAGAGCTCTCGTCCACCCTGGTTCTCCTTTATGATGGTTTTACCTGAAAAAAGTGCTGCAAGCTGTTGATTTTTTGCACGTTTCGGTTGGGCGCCTCGCTTGGTTCCATATGGTCCGAGGCCTTGAAGCCACAGTTGCCCTTCCTGTCATCCGAGGCCAAGATACTTCACGGATCGAATACTCAGCCGTTGGCTGTCTCTATGGTCTGTGTGGCGATGGAACCTGCGCTCGGCGCCCCGGCCGAAACGTGATTTTTTCATGCTTGGTTGTGCCCACCCAGGCATGACGGTTTGTACAA
>Ga0207797_1003693_pt1 | contig 10052 bp, 9 predicted proteins | sample PRCRCaboRojoPR_6_FD_187275 | JGI IMG/M metagenome (GOLD analysis project Ga0207797, IMG submission 187275) | Marine sediment microbial community from Cabo Rojo, Puerto Rico - PR CR 10% Liquid 1 (SPAdes) | ecosystem: Environmental > Aquatic > Marine > Coastal > Sediment | place: Cabo Rojo, Puerto... | reverse complement strand
CCCCTGGTGTCGCACCCGGTCGCCCGCCATGATCGGGTGGCGTGCCTCGACCATGTCGGGGACGCGGTAGACCGGGGGGATGTGCCCCGGGACGCCCGCCGCCTCGAGGTCCTCGGCGGTGTAGACCGCCACCACCTCGTCCATGGCTGTCGCCCCGTCGGTGTCGATCCCGGTGATCTCGGCGTGCGCGTGCCGGCTGCGGTGGATGGCCACGTGGAGCATCCCCCGCTCGTCGATGTCGTCGACGAACGTCGCCGACCCCTTCAGGAGCGCGGGGTCCTCCCGGCGATCGACCCGGTCGCCGATCTGTGCCCGCCCGGTGTGGTCGCCGGGCCGGAGATCACTCGACATCCTGCCCCCCGTCGGTCGCCGTGGCGTCCAGTTTCCCGGCGGCCGACTCCACCGCGTCGACGATGTTCTGGTAGCCGGTACACCGGCAGAGGTTCCCCTCCAGGGCGTGTCTGATCTCGTCGCGGTCGGGGTCGTCGGTCCCCTCGAGCAGCGCCAGCGAACTCATCAGCATCCCCGGCGTACAGTAGCCGCACTGGAGCCCGTGCTCTTCCCTGAAGCTCTCCTGGAGCGGGTGGAACGCGTCGCGGTCGGCGAGGTCCTCGACCGTCCGGATCGTGCGGCCGTCGGCCTGGACGGCCAGCATCGTACACGACTTCATCGCCTTCCCGTCCACGTGGACGGTACAGGCCCCGCAGAGGCTCGTCTCGCACCCGATCTTGGTTCCGGTGTAGCCCAGGTCGTCGCGCAACGTGTGGACCAGGAGCCGCTCGGGATCCACCGCTACATCGTGTTCCTCACCGTTGACGGTGAGGCTGATCTCGTGTGTCATCGTGTCAGGGTCATCTCCAGCCGCACAAGCATACTTATTAATAATAAAGGTTGCGCGGGGATCCCGACCGAGTCCGGCGGTCGCGGGCGGCGACGTGGGGTCCATCGCGTGTTCGGGGCGGTGCTCGACACCCGTCGGTCGACCCGGGGAAACCGTTATGCTCCAGTACGAGCGACACGACGGCCGCATGACAGCCCGTTCCGACAGCGACGAGCGTCCACGCACAGACGGGGGTCGGGAGGTCGAGACGCCTCCGGTCGCCATGAACCACGTCGGCCACACGGTCCCGGACATCGAGGCGGCCGTCGAGTGGTACAGCGACGTCCTCGGGTTCTCGGTCGTCGCGGCACCGACGACGGTCCCCGCGGGGAGCGGTCACTTCGCGGACCTGGTCACCGACATCGTCGGCGAGTTCGAGTCGGTGACGCTCGCGCACCTCGAGGCCGCAGACGGGACCGGCTTCGAGCTCTTCGAGTACGAAGCGACCCCGGACGAGGGGAACGCCAGGGATCCCCCGGACGACGGCAACTGGCAGGCCCGGCCCGGGATCCACCACTTCGCCGTCACGCACCCGGACGTCGAGGGGCTCGCCCAGCGCATCGAGGCGCGCGGCGGCGAGGAGCACTCCGCGGTCTGGCGGCTCTTCCCGGACCAGGAGTACGACCTCGTCTACGTCCGGGACCCGTGGGGGAACTTCCTGGAGGTGTACAGCCGCAGCTACGTCCAGGCCTTCGCGAACCAGGAGTGACCCGGGGTCGACCGACCCGGTAGCTCCGGGTGCCTGCGCGCGGGGACGCCGGCGACCTGCCGTCCGGCGTCTCCACGTGCAGCCGCCCGAAACCCACCGGCCGGACGTCTGCGCGTGCAGCCGCCCGAAGCCTGCCGTCCGCGGGCGGTCGTCGACGGAGCTTTATCGGCCACGCCGCCGAACCGGTGGCCATGAGTCTCCGAGACGAGGTCCGGGACTGCTTTCCGGAGCTGGCGCAACTCGACGACGACGACCTGCGATCGGGGGTCGTCGAGGCGTGGGCGATCGCACTCGAGGCGAACGGATCGCCCGACCTCGCGTCCCTCCCGTGGCTCGGCCCCTACCGGGCCGAGCTCGGGCTGTCGGACGAGCTGCTGGTCGATCACATCCGGGACGTGGCTGCGGTCTCCGTGGCGATCGCCGACGCCCTCCTCGACCGCCGGGGGGCGACCCTCGATCTCGATCTCGATACCGTGCTCGCGGGCGCGCTCGTCCACGACGTCAGTCAGGTCGGGGAGGTCGACGGCGACGAGTGGACGCGGGTCGGCCGGCTGCTCGGCCACCCCCACTACGGCGTCTACCTCGTCCTCGCGGCCGGGCTCCCGGTCGAGATCGCACACGTGATCCTCTCACACACCTCCGCGACGACCGTCGAGCCGGCCACCCTCGAGGCGGCAGTCGTCATGCAGGCCGACGGCGCGACGGCCAACGCCATCCGGTCGCGGGCGTACGAGGACCTCCGCGACGCGCCGCCCGCCGGTCCACACGCCTGACGCCGGGAGTCGACGGCCGCGGACCGGAACGACGCGGATCGATCCGGACCGGACCCGACCGGCCCGGATCCCTTCGACCGGCCTGGACCGAACCGGATCGGCTCCCCTCGCCGGCGCCGACCGGTCACCCCATCCCGACGTGGTCCCGGAACGACCGCTCGGTGAGCCACTCCACGTCCCGGTCGGAGAGCTCGTCGACGTGCCGGAGCCAGCTGAGCGTCTCCAGGTAGGTCGCGTCGTTGCTCTCGTTGGGCCAGTCGGAGCCCCAGGCGACCCGCTCGCGGCCGAACTGCTCGACCATCCAGGTCGCGTGGTCGTGTTTGTCCCGGTACGGGTACGCCTCGTCGGAGAGGGTCACCACGCCCGAGAGCTTCACGAGGACGTTGTCGTACTCGGCCAGCGTCGCGAGCTCCTCGAACGCGCCCTCGCCCGGGCGGACGTCCCCGCGGACGTACGAGTGGTGGTCGAGGACGTACGTCAGCTCCGGGTACGCCTCGACGAACTCGATCACCTGATCGAGCTGTGGCGGCAGGGTCCAGACGTGGACGGCGGCGTCGAGGTCCGCCACGGCGGCCCAGTACTCCTCCTCGTCGATCGCGTCCAGCAGCCAGTCGACGGTGGGATCGAACCGCTGCCACATCCGGTCGTACGGACAGCCCGCACCGAGGCGGATCCCGACGACGTCGTCGACGGCCATCAGCTCCTCGAGCGTCCCGACCGCGTCGTCGGCGAACTGGTCGATCATCACGACCGCGCTGAGCCGGTCGTACGCCTCGGCGACCTGCACGGTGTACCAGTTGTCCGTCCACGGGCAGATCGGATAGCCGACGACGACCGCCTCGTCGACGACCAGCCGGTCCATGTCGGCGAGGAGCTTCTCGGCGGTGTAGACGACGTCGACCGAGAAGTCCTCGAGGAACTCACCGCTCGCGTACTCGTCCGAGCCGCCGACGATCTGCGAGTTCGTCCACGGATGCTCGGCGCTCGGCGGCCCCCAGCAGTGTGCGTGTGTATCGAGCACCATGGCTGGGAGCCTCCCGTCGATCCGACTTAAAGCTCCGGTCGGGCCTCACGCGCCGGTCGTTCGCGCCTCACGCGTCGATCCTCGATCCTCGGTCCTCGCGTCCCGACCACTCGGGCCACACGATCCATCGCACCGGGATCGTACACCGGCACAGCCCGGGCGGCGGCCCTCGTCCGGATCGATCGGTCCTACCGATCAGTACCACGTCGCGCCGGAGTCGACGTTGATGTCCTGGGCGGTGATGTGGCGTCCGTGGTCGCTGGCGAGGAACGCCACCATGCCCGCGATCTCCTCGGGCTCCTGGAGCTCCCGGATGGCGCAGTCGTCGAGGACGAGTTCGTCCAGCGCCTCCTGGTACGTGACGCCCAGTTCCTCGGCGTGTCGCTCGAAGACCCGCCGCAGCCGTTCGGTCCGGACCGTCCCCGGACAGATGGTGTTGACGGTGACGCCCTCGTCGCCGAGTTCGAACGCGAGCGTCCGGGTCAGGCCGACGAGAGCGATCTTGGTCGCGGCGTACGGGGTCCGCTCGGGGAGCGGTCGCTTGCCGGTGATCGACGAGACGTTGACGACGGTCCCCCGATCGCTCTCGACGAGGTGGGGCACCGCGTGTTTGACCGTCAGGAACGCGCCCGTGAGGTTGACGTCGAGCGTCCGCTGCCAGTCGTCGGTCGCGACCTCCTCGACCGGCGCCGTCGGTCCGGCGATCGCCGCGTTGTTGACGAGGACGTCGAGCCCGCCGAACTCGTCGACGGTCGCCCGGATCGCCCGCTCGACGTCGCGCTCGCTGGAGACGTCCGTCTCGACCGCGAGCGCCCGGTCCTCGCCCAGCTCCTCGGCGACGTCGTAGATCGCGTCGCTCCGTGCGGCGATCGTGGCGGTTCCACCGTCCTCGACGAACCTCGTCGCGATCGCCCGGCCGATCCCGCGGCTGGCGCCCGTCACGAACGCCGTCGTCCCTTCGAACATGACGCTGACCTCGAAACGACGACACATTACCCTTGGGGTGGCGTGGACCGTCGGGAGTGCCGGTCGACGGTGCCGGGTTCGGCGGTCGACGGATTACGTTCGTATCCGTGTAAATACAACCGGGAACCGTTCCGACAGAAGTGATGGTTCGACGGGCACGTTCGCCCCGCCGGGTCCGGTCGGTCTCCCGCCCCACGACGTCCCGGGCCCCGCCGAGGGCGCCGCCAGTCGTCGCTCCGGGCTCGCCGACGGTCGGCAGTCGCTGCCGGTATCGGCGGGCGTCGCGTCGGACCGCCGTCGCGTCACGTCCCACTGCCGTGGCGACCGATACAACTCGTTACGTCGATGCTCGTCACGGCGGTCCACTGCCGTCGATTATCCGACCACCGACGACGTAAGAAGAAACGCGACTCGTTCGAATCGACGAACGAACCTCGACGTCTCGAGGGTACAACCGGCCGTTCGTCCCGATCGACGATCCGCCGCCCACGGGTGAGACTATTCTACAGACGTTGATAATTACAATCCGGTCCCCCGAACGCTACCCGGATTCGGCCGGCGGCGATCGGTGGCGATGCTCACGAAGGACGGACCGGTGACAGCGGTCACGAAGGACGGACCGGCGTGGACAGCGCTGTCGGAACGCGTGGAGACGACGGGGCGGCCGACGGTCGGTCCGGGGACGACGCCGTCACCCTGCGACAGCACGGCGTCGGAGGGGAACCCCGCGGACGACCGCGACGTGTTCAGCGCGCCTGGACGTACGTCACGGGGCAGGGTGCGTTGAGGAGGACGTCCTGCGCGGTGCTACCGAAGACGGCCTTGCCGGTCGGCGAGCGGCGGCGGCCGGAGACGACCACCCGGTCGGCGTCCGTGCTCGCCGCCAGCTCGACGATCCCGCTGCTCACGTCGCCGACGATCCCGCGGACCTCCCAGTCGACGTCGGCCTCGTCGAACAGCTCCTCGTAGCGGAGCACCGTCTCGTGTCGCTGCAGGACGTCCTCGACGACGACCTGTGCGGTGCTGTCGTAGCCGAGTTCGGTCACCGTCTCCTCGTACTGGTCGTCGGTGAAGACGTGCGCGAGCACGACCGTCGCCCCGGTCGGGCCGGCGACCTGTAACACCGTCTCGGCGAGCCGGTCGACCTGATCGTCGTCGCGCGGACCGATCGCCAGGAGCATCGTCTCGAGCGGATCCATGGACGTACGCCTCCTCTCCCCGACGGGGTATAACGCTTGGCTTGGTGTCCGACCCCGACCGTCCGTTCACCCGCCCTCCCACGAACCTGGCGACCCGCCCGGACCGAGTACCGGGCTGATGCCGTCGACCGCGACCGGTCGTCGCACCCCCTCGTGCACCACAGCCGTCGACCGGCTGGCGGGCACCGTCGACGCGCCGTTCACCCCCGCTTCGTCCGTCCGTTCCCGGGCGCCCAACGGGACGTGCTCGGCGCCCTCGCCCCGGGCTCGTCCGGTGGTTTTATAATACGAAGCACAGTAGCTTCGCCCTATGGAGACTCTAGCGCAGGTGCTCCAGTCGATCGACAATCCCGCGGAGACGTTCCGCAACAACGATCTGACCTGGCAGCCGTACGTCTTTCGGCAGGAGTACACCAACTGGATCGAGGAACAGCGGGCGGTCCACGAGTCCGTCGCGGTGGTCGACCAGTCGTACCACATGGAGCTCCTGGAGGTCGAGGGTCCCGAGGCCGTCGATCTGCTGGAACGACTCGCCGTCAACAGTTTCGAGAAGGTCCGGAACGGCGACCCGCCGCGGGCACTCAACTACCTGACGTGTAACCCGGACGGCTACGTGATCGGCGACGTCATCGTCTTCTACCTCGGCGAGAACGAGTTCCTCTCGGTCGGGTCGGAGTGGATCAACAACTGGATCCGCTACAACGCCGAGGTCGGCGACGAGGACGTGCGAACGAACGTCCCGTATCACCCGTCCGACGACCGGGACCCGCCGCACTTCCGGTTCCAGGTCCAGGGCCCCGACGCGCTGAAGGTGATGGAGGAGGTCGTCGACGGGCCGCTCCCGGAGATCCCCTTCTTCCAGATGGACACGATCGAGATCAACGGCGTCGAGACCTACGCGCTCAGTCACGGCATGGCGGCGATGCCGGGGCTCGAGATCTTCGGTCCCCACGAGCACCACGAGGAAGTGCTCGGTGACATCTTCGACGCGGGCGAGCAGTACGGGATCCGCCAACTGGGGACGAAAGCCTACAAGACCGGGAAGATCGGGTCGGGCTGGTTCGTCGCGGCCGTGCCGGCGATCTACGAGCACGAGGACCTGCAGGGCTACCGCGAGTGGCTGGGAGCCGACTCGATGGAGGCGAAACTGTCGATCGGCGGCACCTACGAGTCCGACGACGTCACCGACTACTACATGACCCCGATGGAGCAGGGGAAGTCGGGGATCGTCAACTTCGACCACGACTTCGTCGGCCGGGAGGCCCTGGAGGCAAAGACCGACGAGCCGCACCGGGAGCGCGTGACCCTCGTGTGGGACGCCGACGACGTCGTCGACGTCTACGCGTCGCTGTTCGAGGAGGGCGAGACGAACCAGTTCATCCACCTGCCGGACGTCGTGACCCGGTGGTCCGTCTGCCACTACGACGAGGTCCGCAAGGACGGCGAGCTCGTCGGCCTCTCGAAGTACCCGGGCTACCTCTACTACGAGCGGGAGATGCTCTCGCTGGCGGTGGTCGATCCCGAGTACAGCGAGCCCGGGACGGACGTGACCTACGTGTGGGGCGACCAGTCCGAGAAACGGGGCGTCGAGCGGAACGAGCAGGTCGAGATCGGCGCGACGGTCGCACCGGCACCGTACGTCCGGGGCGGTCGACGCGGCTCGAAAGACTCGTGAGCGCCGTTCGGCGCGCCGACGCGGTCGACTGATCGTCGATCCCGGGGTCGTCGTTCGCTCCCGCTCGTTTCTGTCGGCGGTCCTCCGATCTCTTCGTCGGGTGTTTCCCCCCGCGCTCCGCCTGGTCGGGCGACTCCACGCGCCGGACTGGACGGTCCTCCGACCGTCCGCCGACGGATGACGAATCTTTATACCGGGACGATCAGTGGGTGCCACATGGAAGTCACAGCGGTCGAGCCGTTCGTGGTCGACGCGGACTGGCGGAACTGGTTCTTCGTGAAGGTCGAGACCGACGAGGGGATCCACGGGATCGGCGAGGCGCTCGCCGGCGAGGGGCTGACGGCGGCACTGGAGGCGACGACCGAGGCGCACAGACACTACGTCATCGGGGAGGACCCGCTGAACCGAGCGAAGATCAACCGCATGCTGACCCGCTACCCGTTCGCGTGGCGCGCGGGCAAACTGATCAACGCCGTCGCCGCGGCCGTCGACATCGCGCTGTGGGACATCGCCGGCAAGTACTACGGCGAACCCTGCTGGAAGTTGATGGGCGGGAAGGTTCGCGACGAGATCCCCGTCTACGCGAACGGCTGGCACATCGGCGAGCGCACGCCGGAGAACTACGCCCACCACGCCGAGAAGGCCGTGACGGAGCAGGGGTACCCCGCGTTGAAGTGCGACCCGTTCGCGCACTACGAGTACTCGCTGGACGACGACCAGATCGAGGAGGTGGCCGACCTCCTGGCGGCGGTCCGGGAGGCGGTCGGCTGGGACGTCGGTATCGCGCTCGACTGCCACGGCCGGTTCACCCGCCGTGGCGCTATCGAGGTGGCCGACGCGCTCGCCGAGTACGACATCATGTTCCTGGAGGAGCCCGTCGAGCTGGAGGACCGCGACGTGATGGCCGACGTCACCCAGCACGTCGACATGCCGGTCGCGACGGGCGAGCGGATCTACAACAACGAGACGATGAGCGACATCGTCCGGACGCAGGCGTGTGACATCGTCCAGCCCGACGTCACCAACTACGGGAGCCTCGAGGCAGTCAAGAACGCCGCCGCGATGGCGGCGTCACGGTACATGACCATCGCCCCGCACAACCCGAACGCGGGCGTCAGTACCGCCGCGTCCGTCCACCTCTGTGCGGGCATCGAGAACCTGGAGGTGCTCGAACACATGAGCCGCGACGTCCCGTGGGGCGACGAGGTGATCAGGCACGACCTCACCGTCGAGGACGGCGCCATCGCCGTCCCGGACGAGCCGGGCCTCGGCGTGGAGTTCGACGAGGACGCGGCCCGCGAGCACCCCGGCGAGCCGAAGGACAGCCACAGCCTCTTCGACGCCGAGGGCGCACTCAAGCGCCCCTGACCCGCCCACGCCGGCGTCCGCGCACCGTAGCGCCCGGCTCCGCCCGAGCTCTCCCGGCGTCTGCCTTCCCGCTGCGACGGTCGTCGCTGTCGCGCCGGGCGATCCTGTAGCACCGAGCCCCACAGCGACGCACAGTCCCCTCGTCGGGCCAGCACACCCGTCGCATCGGCGCCTCCCGTCTCCGCGGTTGCGGTCGCGTTCGAACGAGTCGAACGACGGTCCGGCGCGGCCCGTCGGCCCCGTGGGCCCGTCGCGCCGGCGCCTCAGAAGTGGGTCATCTTGTCGCGCCGGTAGAGGTCGATCTCCGAGACGGTGTTGGGCGCTCGCTGCTCGCAGGCGAAGACGATGGCGTCGGCGATCTCCTCGGGTTCGGTCACCTCGCCGGGCTCGAACCGGTCGGCCTGTGACTCGTCGTCCGTCTCGCCGAACTCCGTCCGGACCTCGGTCGGGTTGACGATCGTCACGCCGACGTTGTCCGCGCCGACGACGCCCTCGAGGCTGAGCGCGAAACCGCGGGTCCACCACTTGGTCGCGGCGTAGACCGGGTTGTGGGGCCGCGGGTACTGCCCGGAGAAGGAGCTCACGAACACGAGGTTCCCCTCGCTCTCCCGGAGGTGGGGGGCGACCGCCCGGGCCGTGAAGAACATCCCGTCGCAGTTGACGTCCATCATCGTCCGGTAGTCCTCCGTCGAGAGGTCCTCCAGGATCCCCTCGCGGGCGAGCCCGGCGTTACAGACGGCGACGTCGAGCCCGCCGAACGCGTCGACGGCCTCGTCGACCATCGCCTCGACGGCCTCCTCGTCCGTCACGTCGGCGGTGACGACCGGGGCGTCGACGCCGAACTCGGACTCGATCCCGTCGGCGAGTTCGCGCAGGCGCTCCTCGCGGCGCGCCGACACTGCCACGTTCGCCCCGTCGCGGGCGAGCGCCCTGGCGGTCGCCGCGCCGATCCCCGAACTCGCGCCCGTCACCAGTGCACACTTCCCCTCCAGGCTGTCGTGTTTCCGCATAGGTAGCTCCCCGCGAGCCCGGCACATAAACGCATCCGTCTCGACAGGACGGACGCTCCGGGACCGGACGGCGGGCCGACGGACGGTGCGAGTCGCCGGACCGCCGCCGGTCACGGGACGATCACGCCCACCGCGTCCAGCCTGGCTGAACAGTTCCCCTTCCGGCGCCGGCCCTCGACGGAATCGACCGGTTCTGTGGGCGGCGAGCGTGTTCCTCGTCCGTTCTCCGCTCTCACGGGCTCCGAACGAGGGTCGGACTCGCCCGTCCACGGGCCGACGGTGCCCGCCCTCGACGTTACACTGCTACGCGTATAACGGCGAACCACGCTCCCGCGTTCCGTACGGCGTGTTTTCGTACCACACGGTCCCGACGCGACGTCGTTCACTCCTGCAGAAAAACGGTTCAGTCACGAAAGACACTGCCGGTCGTAGGGTGGAGGTTTCGGAG
>Ga0207797_1003692_pt1 | contig 10052 bp, 12 predicted proteins | sample PRCRCaboRojoPR_6_FD_187275 | JGI IMG/M metagenome (GOLD analysis project Ga0207797, IMG submission 187275) | Marine sediment microbial community from Cabo Rojo, Puerto Rico - PR CR 10% Liquid 1 (SPAdes) | ecosystem: Environmental > Aquatic > Marine > Coastal > Sediment | place: Cabo Rojo, Puerto... | reverse complement strand
GGGCTGGCTGGTGGCGGGGCTGATGTGGCTGGAACACGCCGTCCGGGACTCCATCTCCCGGGTGGTGCTGGTGTACCTGGCCATCTTCACCATCCCCGCCACCGGGCTGTACCACATCGTCGTCAGCGCGACGGACACGTTCTACCTGGCGTTCACCGGCAACGTCGGCCTGCTGGTCGGGCTCTGGGAGTTCGCCGTCCCGGTGTTGCTCGGCAACACCATCGGGGGTGTGGTGCTGGTGGCGCTGTTGAACTACGCCCAGACCGAGAGCCGGCTCCCCGAGACCAACCGCGAACGCCCCCGCCTGGGGCTGCGGGACTGGCTGTTCGGCCGGCGGACGCCCGCCGGCTCCCCCGCCGACGCCGACTGAGACCGGGCGCCACTCACCGCCGGACGTGCAACAGCCGCGCGCGGCCGGCCAGCAGCCCCAGCGCCAGCCCGGCGGCGTGGCCGACGACGGCCGTCCCCGGCCCGCTCAGGACGACCGCCAGCAGCGCCGCCACCCCGACCAGCGCGGCCGTCACCGCCCAGCCCGCCTCCGTCGACCGGTCGAGCGCGTCCAGCAGCCGGTCGGCGACGCCGTTGCCGGTGATGAGATACCCCAGCAGCGCGAACACCGCGCCGGAGGCCCCGAGCACCCCGCGCGGCGACAGCGCCAGCAGGCTGCCGAGCGTCACCTCCGCCAGCCCGGCCAGCGCGCCCGTGAGCACGAAAAAGGCGTGGAACCGGAGCCGCGAGCTCACCCGCTCGACGAGCCCGCCGAACAGCACCAGCCCCAGCAGGTTCCCGACCAGGTGGCCGGGGGTGGCGTGGGCGTAGGTGGCCGTCAGCAGCGTCCACGGCTGGACGACGACGGTCGGGCTCAGCGCGAACAGCCCCACCAGCCCCACGAGCGTCAGCGGGAACTGGACGAGAAAGACCCCGACCATCAGCGCCGCCGTCTCGGCGGTCGGGCTGCGCTCGCCGAGGGCGGTCGTCCGCGGGACGACGACGCCGTCGTCGGGGCCGGCGCGCGTCGACCGGCCGGGCGCGGGGGTGCCGCTCATACGGTCGACTGGGCCCGCAGACCCATGAGCCCTTCCCGGCGGTCGCCGGCCCCGGGGCGGTCCCGGCCGGTCCGGACCGCTCCGTACGGGTCGCGTGCCGGCGAGAGCAGTATATATCCGACTTAGTTACCGTCAAGTCCGCGTCGGGGGAGGTGCGCGTGTGACCCCGTCCGCGACCCCCGGCACACCGGACCGCCCCGTCGAACGGACGTCCCCGTCACGGCCCCGCGAGCGGGCCTGTCGGGTCGTCGCTGCCAGCGCCCCGCGCCACGCCGCGTTCCCTGTCGCCCGGGACCCGGCCCCGTTCGAGCAGGACCTGGCGCTGGACAGCCGCGAGGTCGTGCCGGCCACGCGCGGGCAGCGGCTGTACGACCGGAGCGGCTGATGCGGGCCGACCTCCACACCCACACGACCTACTCCGACGGGAGCGCCCTGCCGTCGATGGTCCGGGCGGCAGAGACGGCCGGCCTCGACGCGCTGGGGCTCACCGACCACTGCATCGTGGTCGACGACGCCTTCGGCCGGCGGGCGAGATACGACCTTGTCGAGACGTACCGGCGGCGCCGCGAGGCGATCGACCGGTTCCGCGACCGGACGGCGGTGACGCTGTACGACGCCGCGGAGGTGAGCTACGTGGCCGGCGCCGAGGCCGAGACCCGGGAGTTCCTCGAGGAGGCGGGGTTCGACTACACCATCGGGAGCGTCCACTTCGCCGGCGAGTTCGGCTACTCCAGCCGGACGTACCACACCACGGACGACGACGAGCGGCGCCGCGCGGCCGTCGCCCGGTACTACGACGCGGTCGTCGGCGCCGTCGAGTCGGGGCTGTTCGACGTGCTCGGCCACCTCGACCTCCCCGAGCGGCTCCCGGAGCTGCGGGGGTACTCCACCCGGGCGGACTACGAGCGGGTCGCCGAGGCGCTGGCGGGGAGCGACGTGGTCCCGGAGGTCAACGCCGGTCGGGTGCACCGCTCGCTCGGGCGGGTCCACCCGAACCCGGCGATGCTGGCGTCGTTCCGGCGACGGGGGGTCCGGTTCGTCCTCGGCTCGGACAGCCACAGGCCGGAGGACCTCCGGCGCCGGGTGCCGACGCTCCGGGACCTGGTCGAGCGACGCGACCTGGTGATCGAGGACCCCGACGCGGTGCTCGGCTGACCGTCCCCCCCGTACCGCGCCTGGAACGCGGGAAACGGGCGGGACGACCCCGCCGCAGGATGTACTCCCGGGTGGTCGTCCGCGTGGACAGCGAGGCGGCCGCCGGGGGCTCACCGGCCCCGGCGAGCGGCTGCCCGGCCACGGGCGCGTACTGGTGCCGACCGACGGCAGCGACAACGCCGTGGCCGGCATCCGCGAGGACGTCGCCGACAACGACGTCGTCCTGGTGGCGAGGGGGACCCGCGACCGGTCGAACCTCGGGCGTGGGGTGTTGGGGAGTGTCGCCTCGTCCGTGGTGGCGGTGCCGCCCGGCTACTCCTTCTCCGTGGTGTGCATCCACTCGATGGCCGCGCTCACCCCCTCCTCCTCGACGATGTCGTGGAACCGCCCGGCCGCCTCCGTGCCGGCCGTCGCGGCGAACAGGTACTCGTCGACGGCGCCGGCGGACCCCGAGCGGTAGCCCTGGGTCTCCTGGACGTCGTTCAGCGTGTCCTTCAGCAGCGTCACCACCGCACCGGGGGTCTTCCGGATGCGCTCGAGCTCCGCCTCGACGGCCGCCTCGAGGGCCGTCCCGTCGTCGAACACCCGGTTGACCAGCCCCATCCGCGCGGCCTCGCGGGCGTCGACGTGCTTGCCGGTGTACAGCAGCTCGCGGGCGTGTTTCAGCGAGTCCGCCACGAACGGCACCACCAGTCGCGGGGGGAGCTCCCCCATGTGGACGTCCGGGTAGCCGAACTCCGAGCGCTCGGTCGCGAAGGTGAGGTCACACGCCAGCGCCAGGTTGCACCCGCCCGCGAGCGCGTAGCCGTCCACCGCCGCCACCACCGGCAGGTCGAGGCTCCAGACGGCGTCCAGGTGGTCGTAGGAGGCCCGCAGTCGACCGTCCATCGACTCGGGGTGGTCCTCGGAGAAGTCGTACCCCGCCGAGAACGCCTCCCCCCGGCCCGCCAGCACCACCGCCCGGAGGTCGTCGTCCTCCGCGTCCAGCAGTGCGGCCTCCAGCTCCGAGCGCAGGGTCGCGTTCAGCGCGTTCATCGCCTCCGGGTTGTCGAGGGTGATCCGCCGGGTGCGGCCGTCGGTCGTCACCTCCAGGAACTCGTAGTCGGTCACGGCCCACAGGCGCCCCCGGACGGGCAAAAAACGGGGGGCCGCCCGCGACGTCGGGAACGGGCACGGCCCTCCCCCGGACAGCTATCCGCCGGCCGGAACACCGCCGTCCCCACGCGCCGCCGCCGGCTCCTCGCGACGGTGACTGCTCTCCCGGCGGCCGGGCTGGCCGGCTGCTCGCCCGGTCGACCGACCGCACGGACGGTCGGTCTCGGGCCGCTCTGTCGCGACCGCCTCGCCGGCTCCCCGACGCCCGCACCCTCGGAGGGGCTGGTGGCGACGCTCCGGGAGTAGCCGTTCGTCCGCTACGACGGCCGGTCCGAGGCGGCGGCGACCGGCTCGCTCACCGCCCGCCCGGGGGGACGTACTGGACGGCGCCCCGGCCGCCGTCGGCGCGGACGACGGTGCCGGTGAGGTAGGCGGCGTCGTCGCTCGCGAGAAACGACACCAGCCCGGCGACGTCCTCGACGGTGCCCATCCGACCGAGCGGGTCCCCCTCGGCGCCCTGGTCCAGCCGGTCCGGGTCGGGGTGTTGCTCGTCGACGACGATGGGCCCCGGGGAGACGGCGTTCACCCGGACGCCCAACTCACCCAGCTCCACCGCCAGCGCCCGGGTGAGCCCGTTGACCCCAGCCTTGGCGACGTTGTACGGGAAGTACCCCTGTGTGGTGGAGTGGGCGTGCGCCGAGGAGACGTTGACGACGCTGCCGCCGCCGGCGAGCTGGTCCAGCGCGTACTTCACGCCGAGCCAGCCGCTCCGGAGGCTGGTGTCCATCACCCGCTCCCAGTTCTCGAGAGCGAGCTCCCGGGGGTGGGCCGTCCGAGCGAGGCCGACGTTGTTCACCAGCACGTCCAGCCCGCCGAACTCGGCGACGGTGTCCTCGACCAGCCCCCGGAGCGCCGCCGGGTCGCCGACGTCGGCCTCCACGTACCGGACGGCGTCCGTGTCGGCGGCCTCCCGGAGCGCCGCCGCGACCGCCCGGCCGTCGTACTCCCCGTGGTCGTTGACGACCACCGCCGCCCCCTCGCGGGCGAACCGGCGGGCGATGCCCCGCCCGATACCGTGTGTCGACCCGGTGACCAGCACGACCGACCCGTCGTGGCGACCGGGTGGGGCCGTCTCGTCCATACCCTCTCGGGCCACGGGACGGGCATATGTTCTCCGCTTGCGGGTCCCGTACGTATTTGCTCCCGGCCGTCGAACCGACGGCCGGATGCTGGGACAGGTGGGGCGCAGCGACCTCCGGGAGCTGACACTGCCGTGGCCGGTCCAGGTGTCGCTGTTCGGCCTGCTGGCGGTGGGGTACCCGCTGGCGGCCGCCGGCGTCTACCTCGGGGTCCGGGGGAGCGCCGGCGGTATCATCGCCGGCTCCGTGTTCGGCGCCTACCCCGTCGTTCTCGTGCAGGCCGCGAGAGCGCTGAAGAAGCCACACGTCCGGCTGGTCGAGACCACCGGCGAGACGCCACCCGACGGCGGAATCGTCTGTGCCTACCCCCACCGGTGGTACGCCTACCGGCCGGGCGACGGGGACGACCGGATGGAGTGTCACGCCTCGATTAACGCCGCCCGCACGGTCGTCACGCTCCGCAACGAGGGGTGGGGGAACGCCACCCGCTGTCGGGCGTGGGTACGCCTCGAGGAGGCCGACGGCGGCGAGGAGCACCTGTTCCCGGTGCGCTGGGAGCGGGCGGACAACCCCCTGGAGATGGACCTCACCTCCGGGGAGGCCGAGGAGGTGGTGCTGTCGGAGGTGGACCTGTACGACCGGGCGTTCCGCACCTCGCTGTCGAACAAGCTCCCCGACGAGGTGCGCGAGACCCCCCACGAGTACGCCCGCGCCGAGCGCTTCGAGATACAGCGCGGCAGCCGCTACCGGCTGTCGGTGGTCGTCACCGCCGACGACACGGCGCTGGTCGAGCGGCCCGTCGACCTGGGCAACGGCCCCGGCGAGCCGGTGGCGGTCCCCGGCTTCGCCGAGCGCGCCACCGAGTGGGGCGTCCTCGGGAAGCTCCGGGCGGACCCCGGCCGGGTCCACGCCGTCTGGTTCCGGCGGGACGGCCGTGACGTGCTCCGCGTCGAGGAGGGGTTCGACCTCGACCGGCTCAGACACGCCGACCCCGGGGACCAGGCGGAGCTGAGCGCCCCCTTCCTCCCGGAGGCCGACGGCGACCGGCCGTACCGCGCGGCCCTGGAGGACGCCGGTTTCGTCGTCGAGCGGGCCGGCGGCGCCCGGGACCCCGTCTCTCCCGTGAGCTAACATGAGTCTTCCCGGAGATACCCTGACCTTTTTTACAGCGTAGGTAGTGACGGTACCAATGACGGACGGCTCCCGGTCACCGCCCGAGATGGGGGCCTCGGGCGGTTCTCCGACCGCGGGCGCGCCCGGGACGGAGGTCGTCGTTCCCCTGCTGGCGGCCGAGGAGCCGGTGCTGGTCGACCAGATCCGCGTGGGCGCGGCGCTGGCCCGTGAGCGGGACGCCCCGTTGCGGGTCGTCGCGCCCGGCGCGCCCGGTGTCGGCGCGCGCCGCCGCGAGGTGACCAGCGGCGCGGAGGCGTCGCTGCTGGAGTGGGCCGTCGAGCGCCGGGCCCGGACGCCCGCGCGGGCGGGCGGCGGCCTGCTCCCCGGGGGTGGCTTCGGTGTCGACGGCGGGGTCGACACGCTCGTGCTCCCGGGCGATGGGGGCGGGCTCCGGCGGCGCCTGCTCGACCGGCTGGCGCTGCGCACCGGCTGTGACGTCGTCACCGTCAACGGCCGCCACGGGTTCGACCGGCCGCCGTCGATGCTGCTGGCGGTCGCCGGCGGCCCCCACTCCGCGGTGGCCGCCGAGACGGCCCGCCGGATCGCCGCCGACTGCGACGCCTGGGTCGACGTGCTCCACGTCCTCCCGCCGGACGCCCCCTCCGGCCGCCGGGAGCGGGCCCGCGCGGTCGTCGAGGCGGCCTGCCGGCGGATCGACCGCCCGGCGACCACCTCCCCGTGGCTGCTGGAGGCCGGAGACGTCGCCGACGCCATCGTCGAGCAGTCCCGCTACTACGAGCTCACCGTCGTCGGGGCGCCGACGAAGGGGCGGCTCCGGCAGCTGGTGTTCGGCTCCACCGAGCGCAGCGTCGCCGCCAACGCCCGCAGCGTCGTTCTCTCGGCCCGCGCGGGCGAGTGAGGTGGTCCCGACGTCGACACGCTCGGGGGCGGCGCCGGGGAGCCGGCTCGTGTAGCCGGCCAGGGCGACGGTCGTCGTCGCCCCCGTGCCGGCGAGCAGGCGCCTGCGGCTCGGAGGGGCGCTGGCGTCGGGTGGTCTCCTGTCGGCGTCACGGCGGGCTCCGGAAACCCCCCCGCCTTCGGGTCGAGCGCGGCCGCTACCGGCGACATCGTTAACTGTACACGGGTAACAGGAGACGGTCGCACGCGGGCAACTGCGTGCGAGAGCGAGGCCCGCCCCGCGACGGGGCGGGCGAGGACACGGGTTACGGTCGCGAGAGCGGCCACGCGGGGCCGCCCCAGGAGTGGCCCTGCCCTCACCGATCACCTCCTGCGTGCCGGGGTGGTCCCCTCGCGGCGTCGGTCGGGAGCGGGTCCCGCCGGCACCCCGGGAGGCCTCCGGCGCTCCGTGTGTGCCTCATCGGCAGGCGGGTGGTGGCGCGCCGCCCACTAAAGCCTTGGCTCCACGAACGTCAACTACTGCGGATAGTATTGCCCGTTCAGGTTGAGAATGTCTCGGAAGGTTCTGTAAACGGTTGTTTCGAGTCGAATAGCGCACGAACGTCCACTGAACTCTCGCGCGTGGCGCCAGCGACCCGTCACCAGCGGTCCAGTAGCGCGCTGCTGGAGGCGCCAGCGGCCTGCACGGACAGGCCGGCGACGCTCGCCGTCGCGAGCCGCCGAGTGAGCCGCCCAGCCGGGGTGTTACCGCGGGGCCGGAATCGGTCAACAGTTCTTCAGCGCCGGCGTCGTACCCCTCGCTATGCGACCCCGACCACCCTCCGAGCCCAGCGCGCCGACCAGCGACCACGGGCCCGGACCCGCCAGGGGGGTGACGGCGCCGTGAGCCCCGACGCCGACGGGGAGCCCTCCCGGTCCTGGCAGCGGCTGGTGGGAACGGCCGTCGTAGCCCTCGTCGTGGCCGTCGCCGCCGTGTTGGGCGCCGCCCGCTACCGCGAGGACCGCGCCGTCGACCGCCTGCTGTCGACGCTGCTGGGCGGCGCCGACGACCACGCCGGCCGGGCGGTGGGCGAGGTCGACCGCTCCGGGCTCCCCGAGCCGGTGGAGCGCTACGTCGAGACGGTGCTGGAGGAGAGCAGCCCCCTCGTCGGGACGGCCCGCATCGAACAGCGTGGGGAACTCCGCCTGGACGACGACTGGCGGCCGTTCGGCGCCGTCCAGCACGTCGCCGTCGACCCGCCGGGGTTCGTCTGGGACGCCGACGTGGCGGTGGCGCCCGGCGTCGACGTCCGGGTTGTCGACCGCTACGTCGACGGGGAGGGCGGCCTGCGCGCGACGCTGCTGTCCGTGCTCCCGGTGGTGGAGGCGCCGCCGGAGCCGTCGATGAACGAGGCGGAGCTGACCCGCTACCTCGCGGAGTGTGTGTGGGTCCCGACGGCGCTGCTGGACGAGCGCGTCGAGTGGGAGGCCGTCGACGACGCCACCGCCCGCGCGACCGTCCGCGACGGGGAGACGACGGCGTCGCTGACGTTCGAGTTCGACGAGCGCGGCCTCGTCGAGCGGGTCCACGCCGACGAGCGCTACCGTCTCGACGAGGACGACGTCGCCCCCTGGACCGGGGAGTTCTCGGAGTACCGCGTCAGGAACGGTGTGCTCGTCCCGACGGTGGCGACGGTCCGCTGGGACGGGGAGGGGAGCTACTGGCGCGGCACGGTCGAGTCGATCGCCTACGGGGTCGAGGTCGGCCCGGCGGCGCCGGTCGAGCCGGCGGAACCCGAGGAGGGCGCCGCCGCGGCCGCCGACGACTGAGACGGGTATTACGTCGCCACCGGAACGACAGATATTACTGGGTCGAACCGGTAATATTTGTCATGGACGACAGGAGTCGACTGTTCGAGGAGAGCGCGGACGTCGAGGTTCCGACACAGTTCGGCGACGACGCCTTCTACCGGGCGCTGGCCGCCCGGCCGCGCCGGCGGGTCCTCGCACACCTGCTCGCGCGCGAGGAGTGCTCGGTCGAGGAGCTCGCCGACGTGCTCTGTGGCTGGGAGACCGGCGAGGGGATGGTGTCGCCCGAGCGCCACGAGGAGGCACACGTCGGGCTGGTCCACTCCCACCTCCCGCGGCTGGAGGCCGCCGGCCTGGTGTCGTTCGACCCGAGCGAGGGGACGGTGACCGCCCTCTCCGTCCCGGAGCCGGTCGAGCGGCTCGTCGAGTACGGGGTCGTCGCCGAGGAGGCGTGACCGGCGCTCGGCGCCCGGCGCCGACCGCGCCCGGCTCCGCGGCCCTACCATGCTCGAAGGGTACATAACCGACGTCGAACGGCGGCGCACGGAGCTGACCGTGTACAGCCCCGAGGACACCGGGCTGGCCGCACAGCTCGCCACCCGGAACGCGACCGTCGAGCACAGGCCGCTGTCGCCGGCGGGACCGCCGCCATTCGTCGCCATCCGCCGGAACGGGGGGTTCGTCGGCGCGCTCGACCTCGAGGAGTTCCGGGCGCTGCTCGCCCCGCCGGTCGTCCGTCCCGGGGAGTGGGACGGGCTCGCCGAGGGGTACCGCGCCCTGCTGGGCGCGCTGGAGGAGACGGTGTTCACCGGGCTGGACCGCCGACAGCTGCTGGCGACCAGCCGGGAGATCGAGGACCGCGCCTACCGCGTCGGGAGCGGCGAGCTCCGGGTGTGTTTCCAGTCGCTGTCGTCGTTCGACGCACAGACGGGGGTGTACCGCCAGCTCGCCGAGGGGAGCGACCTCGCGATCCACGTGTACGGCGAGCCGGACTGGACCCCCCCGACCGTCGAGGGGATCACCTACCACCGGGACACGGAGGGCGGTCTGGCGCCGTTCTGGTGTCTCGCCTTCGACGGCGGTCCGGAGGAGAGCCAGGCGTGCGTGCTCGTCGCCCGCGAGCGCGCGGACGGGTTCGTCGGCTTCTGGAGCTACGACGCCGAGCTCGCCGCGGACGTGCTCGACACCCTCGAGTCGGCCCCGCTGTAACGCGAGGGTCACCCACAGCCCCGTCCCGGCGCCGCGGGGCCGACGGACGGCTGAAGCGAGTTTCAGTAACGCGAGCTACAGAAACATAGTTCAGATTACACTTATGGCGGTCACGCCCCTGGCTACGAGTACGATGCACGGTAGACGTCCGACGGTCGGCGACGGTACGGCCACACACTACAGCCAGCCGATGCGCGGGACGGGGCCCCCTCACGGCGCCACGCGTCGACCAGCCGGCGGCGCGGCCCCCCGCGAGGGCACGCGTGACCCGCTGGTCCCCGCGGCGGTCGCGGTCCTGCTGGTCGTCTCGCTGCTGGCGGCCACCACCACCGCGGTCGCGGCCGCCGTCGCGTAGCGGTCGCCCGCTTCGGCCCTCCACCCGTCACGCGTGGCTCTCCGGACTCTCGGGGGAACTGTCCACGGTGCCGGTATCGCCACTGTCCGGAGGGGACGACGCGGCTCTCTCCAGGTGGGTCGCCAGCGCCGCCCTCGCGGTGTCGCCCAGCCGGTGGAGGTGCTGCTCGGCCTCGCGGAACCGCGGCTCCCACTCCTCTGGACCGAGGTAGTCGCTGGCGACGAACATCGCCCC
>Ga0207797_1003691_pt1 | contig 10054 bp, 8 predicted proteins | sample PRCRCaboRojoPR_6_FD_187275 | JGI IMG/M metagenome (GOLD analysis project Ga0207797, IMG submission 187275) | Marine sediment microbial community from Cabo Rojo, Puerto Rico - PR CR 10% Liquid 1 (SPAdes) | ecosystem: Environmental > Aquatic > Marine > Coastal > Sediment | place: Cabo Rojo, Puerto... | reverse complement strand
GGAAAAACTCGAGGTCTTCCGGGTGATGATGGACTCCATGACCGAGCAGGAGATGGAAAACCCCCGGCTCATCAAGTCATCCCGGGTCAACCGCATCGCGCGCGGCGCCGGCGTCGAAGCCCGCGAGGTCAAAGAACTGCTCCGCTACTACCGCAAGTCCAAAAAACTGATGAAGGGGCTGTCAAGCAGGAAGGCGCAGCGCCGCCTGATGAAACAGCTCAAGTTCAGCTAGCCGGCTAGCGCAACCCGAACTCCTCGAGCTTCATCCGCTTTTTCTCCTTCTCCAGAAAATGAAACACGGTTGAATGATCCGCGCCGTTGAGCAGCATACGCACTGCCTCGAGGGCGACGTCGAGGCCGCGGGGCTGTCCGATGATGCCCACCGTGGTGCCATACACAGAGAGATACACTCCTGCAAGGTCCTCGATGACACGTCGGGAGCGACCGTTTTTGCCGATGACACGCCCGGCAATGCGGTGCACATCCTTGCTTTTCTTGCCCACGTAGTCGCGCATGTCCAGCAGCTCGAAATAGTAGTCATCCCCAAAAAGATGGAGTGCATGCTCGGGCGAAAACCCTCGGCCGATGGCCCGGACGACGCTCTGCGCGTCGAGCTCCACGACGGCATCGTCGCTCCGGATGGCCACCTCCCCGGTCTCCGAGTCAACATCCAGCGTCACGTCATGTGCCTCTATTGCCTCCTTTGTTTCCCCGTCATTCCCGACCAACACGGCAATCCGGTCACGCGGTATTTTCACATATTTCATACAGATTCCTCCACAATAGCTTGTAGCATTTCGTCTCGGTCAAGCGAGAAAAAACGGCTGAAAAAATGAGACAGGGTGTCGACATCGTGTTCCAGGAACGACCGGGCCATGGGATGCTCCCGTTTCACCATCTGCCCCACGTCGATGATAACCGGCTCCTCATGAAAGAGCACGTTGTACTCCGACAGGTCGGCGTGCACGAGCCCGGCATCATGGTACATACGGGACATATTGGCTACAATGGCGTCATACACCTCGCGTGGAGTCTCCATCTCGGCGTCCTTGAGCATCGGCGCCGGCCGCTCCGCACTGCCGATGTATTCCATCACGATGACGTTTCCCTGGTGCGCCACCGGCTCTGGCACGCGGACGCCGGCCTCGCAGAGCCGCTCGAGGTTGCGGAACTCCCTGTTGGCCCAGGCGAAGATGGCCCCCCGCCGGTTTTTTTTCACCGATGAAAGCCGGTCGTACTCAAGATACTTGGAAATGTTGCGGAACGTGGACGTGTTGAGGCGATATATCTTGACCGCCACATATCCATCCCGGTTTCGGGCGCGAAACACGTTGCCCTCCTTACCCGTCGAAATAGGAAAATCGAAGACCTCGATGGCCCCATGAGACATGAGCTTGTACAGCGCCTTATAGGTCGCTTTTTCGAATACCTCTCCCTCCGTCTTCCCGGATAAAAGGTCCTCAGACTCGGTGCTCCATTTCATGATTCAAACACATCTATGTTTTCCGGTATCCTGTGCTGGCGGGCCAGATGCGAGGTCTCAGTCGGCGAATACCGGTACAGAATGTCCGCTTTTTCGTTCTGGAACTCCCATGGCCGGACGATGAGCAGATCGCCGCTGCGAATCCAGGCGCGGCGCTTCATCTTGCCGCGTATGCGACCCATGCGGGCGATGCCATCCTCGCAGATAATCGTTATCCGTCCGGCGCCCATCCGCTGCTCCGCTACGGCGAACAGTTCACCCTCGTCTCGATTGGGCTGCCTGACATCACGGATGGTTTCCTCGTCCGGTTCGCTCATTGCCCGTTAAACATCCCGTGGTTATATGTATGTATCCCCATCCGGCAGTATCATTCCCGTATCTCGCCTCGTTCGACGATGTTTTTGATGACGTTTTCAACGCGCTTGACAGCGTTGCGCGAGGCCATGATTTTTTCCCGGCAGCCCTCGGGCATCTCCTCCATGGCTATCTCCATGTAGCCCTTGGCGATGGCGATCGGGTTGAGGAAAAAATGCGCGGCGTCGGCCTTGAACCGCTTCTCGAGCTCGAGGGCGCGATGCATCTCAGCCATGGCCTGCTCCCGCCCACGCTCGGCCTGCTTTCGCTCGGTGATGTCCAGCACCTGCGCCATCGTTTTTGTCTGCCCTTCAGAGTCCCGGATGACGGTGGAGCTGACCTCGGCCCAACGTTTCTCCCCGTTTTTGTGGACCACGGCGAACTCGTACCGTGACGGCACGTCCTCGCCCCGCTGCCGCCACCGGTAGCGCTCGACGACCATGTCCCTGCTTTCCTCGTCCAGAAACTGCCTGAAATCCGCTCCGAGGAGCTCCTCCCGGGGGTAACCGAGTATCTCACAGAGCCGGTCGTTCACAAAAGATATCCGGTATTCGCTGCCGACGACCAGGATGCCGGCATGTGCATGCTCGACGATGGAGCGATATCGTTCCTCGCTCTCCGCGAGCCGTGACCGTCGTATCTCCTCAAGCCGGTCGCGATGATGCCGCGTCCAAACCATGAGCAGCGACACCACGACATACAGCAGCAGCGGCCCGCCGGCGACGTCGACAACGGAAACATGGGAAAAACCCAGCGGGAGCACCAGCATGCCGACGGCGTTGGCAACCGCAAACATGAGCGTTCCCCGCAACGACAGCAGCATACCCGAAAAAAGCAATGGAAAAATCAGGAACACGAGCAGGTTGACATCACCAGGGTCATACCGCGCCGTCCAGCCGGACATGACCACGATGGCTGCCCCAAAAACGGCCAGCGAAAGCGTCCCCAGGGTAACCATCGCACCGGCCGTGTACAGCCCACGCCTCGTCAAAAGATACGCAGCGATCAGCGCACCAAGAGCGCCCACGCCGAGATACATCGTCTCCACGGACAACAGCGGCTCATCCAGATCGACAGCCACCGCGGCAACCAGAAGCACGACCAGCAGCACAACAAGAGAGAGCAGCAGCGAGCTCAGCAGCCGCAGCCGGCGGCGCCGTTCCTCGTCCCGCACCGACAACGATGGCTCAACGAAGTGCTGCCACACCGCCATGCCGGCGACGCTGCCCCATATGTTCATCGTTCCCCCCGCCGGAGACGGAGCACAAAAACGGTGCCACGGGGCTCGTTGTCCTCGACGGCGACGGAGCCGCCATAGCGCTCGACGGTCTGCTTCACGATATACAATCCAAGGCCCGTGCCCCCGGCGTCACCATGACTGTAGCCCTCCCCGAACACCCTGTCCTTGAGGCTATCCGGGATACCCACGCCGTTGTCGGCCACCAGTATCTCGCAGGTGGCATCATTGCAGCGCATCGAAATATCTACCATGTCGGCCCTGCCATGCACCATGGCGTTGTGCACCAGGTTCTGGAGCACCGAATACAGGGCGTCGTCGGCCATGACCACGGCTTTGCCGGCAACCCTGCATTCGACGGTACAGTCAGCGGCTATGTCCTCCGCGACCTCGCGCAGATCGACCGGGCGGAGCTCTTCCCCCGAGGCAACGAGTGACTCCAGCCCCCGCATCCGGTTGATGAGCTCCACCGCGTGACGCATCCGGCGTATGGCCTTTTCATAGAGAGCAGGCTCGGCCTCCTCGTCATACAGCTCGAGCGAGCTCCGGGCTATCTGAAGGTCGTTGAGAATGTCATGGCGCATTATCTTGTTGAGGAGACGGAGCGTGTCGTTGAGCTCAGCGATTTTTTGCTCGGCCTGCCTCCGATCGGTGACGTCGGTCATCACGCCGCGCAACCCGACCACCATACCGTCTTCAAAGACCGGTCGGCTCGAGGTGCGCACCCATCTGACATCGCCGGATTTTAAAACAATGCGATATTCATCCGGGGACGGACGGCCGTCACGGCCTCCCGATATAATCTGCTTGAACCGCTGCCGGACACGGGGGACATCATCTTCGTGGATAAAATCCGTGAACACGTTCCCGATGATCTCCTCCGGGACGAAACCGCTCAGCTGCTCTATCACCGGCGAAATATAGGTAATCATGCCCTCCATGTCGGTCGTGTAGAGCACATCGTTGATGTTCTCCACCATCTCACGGTATTGTTCCTCGCTCTCCCGCAACGCCTGCTCCGCGGTCACCCTGGCGGAGATGTCCCGATAGATGCCAAAGATGCCCTCCTGCCTGTCGTCGATGACCACGGGGGCCCCGAGAATCGAAACTGGTATCATCTCGCCCGTTTTGGAGCGACGGACCGACTCCCGTCTGACAATCTCGCCCCGCTCAACCCGTTCAGAAATATTTCGTCCTTCCTTCTGCAGATGCTCGGGAACGATGACGTCGTCAATGTTTTTCCCCTGCAGCTCCCCGGCGGTGTAACCGAAGAGCTCCTCGAACGCCCGGTTCACGGTGATGACATGATTATGCACGTCGAGCGAGGCGATGGCCTCCGGGGAATCATTGAACAATGCCTCGAAATATTTGCGCTGATACCGGAGCTCCCGCTCCGCCCGTTTCCGATCGGTGACATCACGGATGACGGTCTGTATGAACCTGCCCTCGGGGAGCTTAATCAGGTTCGCTTTCACATTGACAGTGAACGTTTCATCGGTCACCCGGTCCTGCACCGTTATTTCGAAGTCATCGAGTTCCCGTCTCGTGATGAGCGTCTCAATCTTTTGGAAAATATCCTTCGTGCTCAGACTGTAGTCTATATCAAGGTCGCTGAACCGCCTGCCGACGATGTCCTCCTCCCTCCGGCTGAAAATGGTCTCGTAGCGATCGTTGACGTCGACGATCTTGCCGGTCAGGTCGAGGATCATGATTGCGTCGTTCGACTGCTCGAAAAGCATCGCGTATCGTTCCTCGCTCTCCCGGAGCCGCTGCCGTGTCTCCGTAGTTTCAGTGATATCCCGTATGTTGCCCTGCGCCCCGGTAATCCTGCCCTCCTCCATCACGGGGACGGCGTTGACCTCGACCGTCCGTACCTCGCCGTCCTTCCGCTTGACCCTGAACTGGACCGCCTCGACGGGCTTTCCCATCATCAGCCGCGCGAACGTACTGAGCGTTTTCGGCAGGTCGCGCATCAGGATGTAGCGTCCAAAAAACGTGCCCTCAATCTCCTCGGGCTCGTAGCCGGCGATGCGGCGCACAGCCGGTGACGCATAGGTAAACCGGCCGCGGCGGTCATACGCAAAGATGCCGTCCAGGCTGCGCTCGGCGAGATGCCTGAACGTTTCCTCGCTCTCCCGCAACGCCCGCTCCGTTTGCTTGCGTTCCGTGATGTCGATGGCGTTGCCCAGCCCCGCCGGACGCCCCTCGTAGGTTATGACGGTGACCGCCAGGTCTATCCACCGCGTGGCGCCGTCACGGGTAACTATCCGCACCTCGTACCGGCCCGGCTGTTCTGATGAGCCCTGCAGCCGCATGCGGGCTCGCTCCAGGACCATGTCCCTCTCGTCGGGGTGGACGACATCCAAAAAAGGCATGCCCAGCAGCCTGTCCTCCGGGATGCCGGTGATACGTTCCATAGCCGGGTTAACATACTTGAACACGTCGTCCTGGTAGATAAAAACCGCCGCGGTTGTGGATTCCGTCAGCTCCCTGAACAGGTTTTTGCTTTCCTGCAGCGCATGTTCCATCTCCACCCGGTCGGTGATATCCCGTAAAATGCCGGCGACCAGGCCGTCGCCCGTATCAAGTGGCATGGTCGTCGCTTCAACCGTCCGAACGTCGCCATCGCTGGCCAGGATACGGAACTCGTAGCGGCCGGGCACCTCCTCGCCGCGTTCACGTGAGGCACCGCGACGGCGTATCATGTCGACGTCGTCGGGATGGATGATGTCCCAGAAGCTGAAATCGTCCGCCCGGACATCTGCGACGGTGTAGCCGGTGAGCCGCTCGAAGGCCGGATTGACATACTGGAATCCCTCCCGGGGATGGATGATGTAAATCGCGTCATGTGCATGTTCCACGATGTCCCGGAACCAACCTGCATCGCCATATGACGCATGCAGCCGCCGGAGCAGCTCCTCCCGGGAAAGCCCCTCGTCGGGCGTGGAGTCAGATGGCATGACAGTGTTCAACCCGGCCAGATATATAAACATTCGGCGGAGCAGGACATCAGACATCCAGAATGGCTACCACCGGTGCATGGTCAGACGGCCGCTCCGCCGCGCGGAGCTCACGATGAATGACACAGTCCTCGATGCGCCCTTTGAGCGCCTCGGACACCCAGATGTGGTCGACGCGCATGCCCCTGTTGCTATGGAATGCGCCGCCCCGGTAGCCCCACCAGGAAAACGCCTCCACGTCGGGATGCACCGCGCGGTATGCATCGGTAAAGCCCCATTCGCGGAGGAGCTCCAGCATGTCCCGCTCCTGGGGATGAAACCCGATGCTTCCCTCCAGCAGCACTGCATCATAGACGTCGATTGCCTCCGGCGCGACGTTGAAGTCACCGAGCAGGACGACGGCATCGCCCGGCGAAAAGGCATCGTCCATGTACTCACGCAGCGACTCGATGAAATCCAGCTTGTCGTAGAACGACGGCGCGCCCGGCATCCGGCCGTGGGGAAAATAGCCGTTGATGACCGTCACGTCGCCAATGGATGCCTGCAGCAGCCGCCTGTCGTCGCCCTCGATTGCATCGAAGTCCTTCACGACCTCGTCCAGCGACGGCCGGGACAGGATGCAGACACCATTGTAGGTCTTCTGTCCCTTGAAAGCGACATTATATCCAAGCTCGTCGAACACATCAACGGGAAACGCATCATCGGCAACCTTGGTCTCCTGCAGGCAGACCACGTCTGGCTCGTTGCCCTGGAGCCATTCCAGCAGCAGGTCCATCCTCGCCCGGATAGAATTCACGTTCCACGTCGCAACGCTCAGGGTCATCACACACGAATCCGGACGGTGATAAAAACGCTTTCGATGCAAAGGCTGGAGCTACCGCTAACCTAAAAAATGCGAAAGCGAGGCAAAGATAAAATCTATGAGGAATGTCCCAGGTTGATGATATACACGGTTTCTCGGTCGGCGGCTACTCCCCCTGCCTCTCCGTAGTATGCTCCAACGGTTACAGTCCAGGGGGCTCTCCAACAGGCAGTGAAGAACACCATCGCCGCCCATCCCGAACTGGGATACACCAGCATAGCCGAGTTCTGCAAAGACGCCATTCGAAGCAAAATAGCCGAGGTTGAACAAAGAACGGCCAAATGAAATACGCTTTTTTCCGCCTGTTGCAGACATTATAAGGACAAAGCACCAGCAATATCTGTGTATGATAGCTAAAAAAATAATTCATTAAAAATATGGAAAAGGAAAGGAAGGGCTTGACAGCGAGCCGAGGATCCGCGGTCTTCAAACAGTGAAGTTTACGCCGGAAGGTCCCCGAAGGGACAACGACCAGCGCTCTCCACCTAAACCGTGGTTCCAAGCCCTCTCTCGAGGGTACGTTTCCCATGGGCTCGCGCACCATAGTACTCAGAATCACGTGCCAGGCTTAACTTCCGGGTTCGGGATGGGACCGGGTGTTTCCCCAGCACTATGGCCGTCAAACCCTTCCTTTGAGAGTGAATGCATACGCAATCTGTTTAACGAGAGCTGCCGAGCGGTTAGTAACCGCGGGCTTAACAGCTCGCCGAAGCTTGCTGCTTACACCCCGGTCCTATCAACCGGGTCTTTTACCCGAGCTCGATGGATACCTCGTTTTAGGGGGAGGTTCCCGCTTAGATGCTTTCAGCGGTTATCCCGTGCGGCGTAGCTGCCCAGCATGCCCGATCGGACAGCTGGTAGACCAGAGGCCGCAGGCCCCCGTTCCTCTCGTACCGAGGGGCCTTTCCCTTCAGGTATCTACACGTCCAGCGCAGAGAAACCAACCTGTCTCACGACGGTCTAAACCCATCTCACGATCCGCTTTAACGGGCGAACAACCCTACCCTTGGCAGCTGCTGCACTGCCAGGATGCGGAGAGACGACGTCGAAGTAGCAAACCTCCAGGTCGATGTGAGCTCTTGCTGGAGACAACTCAGTTATCCCTGGGGTAACTTTTCTGTCATCAATGCCCCCCATAAATGAGAGACATTGGTTCGTTAGGCCCTGCTTTCACATCGCGGATTCTTGCGGTGCGAATCCGCGTCAAGCCAGCTTTTGCCCTTGTACTCTACGGCGGATTTCTGACCCGCCTGAGCTGGCCTTTGGTCACCCCTGATATCTTTTCAGGGGTGCAGCGCCCCACTCAAACTACCTACCTGCTGGTGTTCTCTTTCGAGTTAGAGATACGACCTTGGGAGGGTAGTGTCCCATGGTCGCCTCCACGTGAGCTGGCGCCCACGCTTCGATGGCTCCTACCTACAACTTCACTCTCAAGACCATATCCCAGCAACAGGATGTAGTAAAGCTCCACAGGGTCTTCTCTTGCGGCTGGACGGTACTGGACTGTGCGCCAGTAAGTCAACTTCACCGGGTTCCACCTGGGGACAGCGGGACTCTCGTTGGACCATTGATGCAAGTCGCCAATTCAGCGACAAGGTATTACGCTACCTTAAGAGGGTCATGGTTACCCCCGCCGTTTACGGGTCCTTCTTCCTCCTGTACGAGGCATTCAGATACCCGCACTGGGCAGGTTTCAACGGCAATACACACCCTTACGGGCTGGCTGCCGCCTGTGTTTTTATTAAACAGTCGGAGTCCCCGAGTCACTGCGACCTGCCTCTCTCGAGGCAGGCACCCCTTCTCCCGAGGTTACGGGGCTAATTTGCCGAATTCCCTCAGGTGGTTTATATCCGACACGCCTTAGGCTTCTCACCTAGGGGCACCTGTGTCAGTTCTCGGTACGGTCACTACAGGTGGCCTTCATACATTTTTCACGGGCACCAGGAACCAGCCGAAGTCTCCTCAATTGGAGACCTCATCACGCATTCGTCCGGTTCTCACCATTATGGTACTCCCCGGACTTCAGCGCTTGAATAGCGCGACGGCGCTACTCGGCCTATCCAGATGCGTCACATATGAAGCAGAGCCTGCAGTGGCGCAGGAATATTAACCTGCTTCCCTGTTCGACCTGCTCCAATTAGGGCAGGCCTTAGGACCGGCTAACCCTTGGCTGACGAACATTGCCAAGGAACCCTAGCCCCTCCGGCGGTCGGGATTCTCGCCCGACTTTGCTGCTACTATCACCAGGATTCTCGACCGAACGCGGTCCACTGGAGCTCACACCCCAACTTCTACCCACGCACGGCGCCTCCCTACGCATTTTCATGGCCACGTATCGGTGGCCGGCTTGAGTCCCGTCCATTTTCGGAGCCCACATCCTCGACCAGTGAGCTGTTACGCTTTCTTTAAAGGATGGCTGCTTCTAAGCCAACCTCCTGGCTGTTTATGGATGTGAACTGCCTTTCAATTACACTTAGCCGGCACTTGGGGACCTTAACGTAGCGCTGGGTTGATTCCCTTTCGGACACCAAGCTTACCCCGGGCGCCCTTTCTCCCTGGGTCTACAGCGGTAACGCATTCGGAGTTTGACAGGGCAGCGAGAGGTCTCCCTCCCTAACCGCCCAATCAGTGCTCTACCACGCTACCTACCTCGCCAGAGGACAACCTGCAAGTTGTTTCGGGAGGAACCAGCTATCACCGGTCTAGATTGGCCTTTCACCCCTATGCACAGCTCATCCGAGCGGTTTGCAGGCCAGCATCGGTACGGTCCTCCACCCAGCTTTCGCTGGGCTTCAACCTAGCCATGCATAGATCGACCGGCTTCGGGTCTGCCGCCTATGACTCAAGGCGAACGCACCTTGCCCCTCGTTGCCTGCGGGCACTCGCTTTCGCTTCGGCTGCCCCCTTCCGGGGTTAGCCTCGCCATAGACGGAAACTCCCTGGTCCGTTTTTCGAAACGTACGATGGGACGCTGCCTTCCCTCTGATAGCAGAGGTGCAACGCTTCCACGCCCCATCCGTCTGTAACCACCTAGTTTTAGGCTCTTTTCACCTCTCTTTTTGAGGTGCTTTTCAGCTTTCGCTCACGCTACTAGTGCGCTATCGGTCTCAGGTCATGTTTAGGGTTAGGAGTTTATGTCTCCCATATTCACACGCGAT
>Ga0207797_1003690_pt1 | contig 10054 bp, 8 predicted proteins | sample PRCRCaboRojoPR_6_FD_187275 | JGI IMG/M metagenome (GOLD analysis project Ga0207797, IMG submission 187275) | Marine sediment microbial community from Cabo Rojo, Puerto Rico - PR CR 10% Liquid 1 (SPAdes) | ecosystem: Environmental > Aquatic > Marine > Coastal > Sediment | place: Cabo Rojo, Puerto... | reverse complement strand
GTAGTTGTTGTTCGGGACGGTGATGTCGTACTGCTCGTTCTCCCCGGCGTTGAACGCCGAGAACATCTCCGCCGAACTGCTGTTCACCGTCGCCTGGATGTCCACCTCGAGCTCGCTCTCGATGAGGTCCTGCTGTTTCTGGTAGTCGTCCCAGGCGAAGATGTTGATCGTGGGCGGGCCGCCCGCCCCGCCGATGCTGCTGGTGCATCCGGCCGTGAGCCCGACGACGCCCGCCGCACCCGCCGACTTCAGGAACCGCCGGCGGTTCGTGGTTCCGTGTGATTCGCCGTCGCCGTGACTCGTGGCATCACGCGGCATACTGGAACGATAAAAGATAAGCCATGTTAAAACTTCTCCGTCGAGTGTCAGTATTGTTTAAAGAAGTCTAGGCACCTGCGAGGACGAGTGGGACGGTCCCGAACGCTCAGGGGCCCCGTGCGGTGACGGTTCACGTCGGCGGGTCCCCGGGCCAGGCCCGTCCGCTCGTCCGGTCGTGGTTCGAGAGATCGTCCCCCCTCGACCGTCCATCCGTCCGTCCGGACCGGGCGCGGCGGAGCACCGGCGGTCTTCGGCGTCCGGAACCCCCTGGCACTCCGGCGTCCGGTAGCCCCGATGGATGTGAGCGAGCGACACACGACACCGAACGCGTTAGAACCCTCGAGTTCGAGCCGCCGGCATGGAGCGCCGTCGGTACCTCTCGCTCCTCGCGGCCGGGACGCTCGGGACCGGGGGCTGTCTGGACGTGCTCGGCGGCCAGCGGCAGGCGTCGACGACGCTCGAGGGAACCGGGATCGACCTGCCGGTCCCCGAGTCGGCGCTCCACCGCGCGGTCGAACGGGACGCCATCCCGGCCATCACCGACCCGGCGTTCGCGCGGGACTGGGAGGGGCTCGAGCTCACCGCCTCCTCGGCGCCGTTCCGGGAGTCGGTCCGGCCGCGGCTCTCGTCCGGGAGTCCCGTGATCGGCGTGGCACGGGACGGCCGCGCCCGGGCCTACCCGCTGTCGGTCCTGAACTGGCACGAGGTCGTCAACGATCGGTTCGGCGGGCCGCTGCTCGTCACGTACTGCCCGCTGTGCGGGAGCGGAGTCGTCGCCGAGCGGCGGGTCGGCGTCGGGACCGACCCGGGCGGGTCCGGGGGTGGCGCGACCGACGCCCCCGGGGACGGCCGGAGCACGCCCTTCGGGGTGTCCGGGCTCCTCTGGCGCGGGAACCTCGTGCTGTACGACCGCGCCACCGGGAGCCGCTGGAGCCAGCTGCTCGCGCGGGCCATCCGCGGCCCGCGGACCGGCGAGCGGTTGCGGTCGTTGCCCTCGCGGCTCACGACCTGGGGCGAGTGGCGCGAGGGCAACCCGGGGACCGAGGTGCTCCTGCCGCCGCCGCGCTCGGACACCGTCCGGGGGCCGGACGCGACGTTCGACTACACGATCGACCCGTACCTGAGCTACGACAGCTCCTCGGCCGTCGGCGCCGGGGACACCGGGTTCACCGACGACCGCCTGCACCCGAAGGCGCCCGTCGTCGGGGTGGCCGCGGGCGGGGAAGCGCGGGCCTACCCGCTACGAACCGTCGAACGCCTGCGGCTCGTCAACGACACGGTGGGCGGTCGGCCGGTCGTCGTGGCGATCACGCCCGACCGCTCGCTGGTCGCCTACGACCGCCGGGTCGACGGCGCGGTCCTGTCGTTCCTGCCCGTCGGGCGGGGGGCCGCGCGGGCCGGCGGCTCCCGGTGGCGGCTCGCGACCGGACGGGCGACCGATGGCCCCCACGAGGGAACGACCCTGTCGCCGGCGACCGACCGCTCGTCGATGTTCTGGTTCGCGTGGGCGACGTTCCACCCCGGAACCGACGTCTACCGGCCCTGGAACGTCGTCTGAGGCGGTCGTACGGTCGCGGGCGATCCCGACGAGCAGGTGGTGCCGACATCCATGGGGATTAAGCCCATAGATACTCGTTGTCACGACATGGGCGCCGACAGTCGGGCGATGGTCGACCTCCGGGGCGTTCGGAAGGAGTACGGCGACATCACCGCGGTCGACGGGATCGACCTCACGATCCGACGCGGCGAGTTCTTCTCGCTGCTCGGCCCGTCGGGCTGTGGCAAGACGACGACGCTGCGGATGATAAGCGGGTTCGAGCGACCCACCGCGGGAGAGGTCGTCCTCGACGGACAGGAGGCGAACGAGATCCCCCCGAACCGCCGGGACACGAACCTCGTCTTCCAGCACCTCTCGCTGTTCCCGCACATGACCGTCGGCGAGAACGTCGGCTACGGGCTGAAGAAGGCGGGCGTCGACGGCGCCGACCGCGAGGCGCTGGTCTCGGAGTACCTGGACCTGGTCGACCTCGGCGGGTTCGAGGAACGCAACCCCACGGAGCTCTCGGGGGGCCAGCAGCAGCGGGTCGCGCTCGCCCGCGCGCTCGTCAACGAGCCGAGCGTCCTCCTGCTCGACGAGCCCCTCGGGAGCCTCGACCGGAAGCTCCGCCAGCAGATGATGGTCGAGCTCCGGAAGATCCACGAGGAGGTCGCGGGGTCGTTCTTCTACGTCACCCACAACCAGGAGGTGGCGATGACCCTCTCGGACCGGCTGGCGGTGATGCGCGACGGGCAGGTAGAGCAGGTCGGCACCCCCGAGGAGGTCTACCGCGAGCCCGCCTCGGAGTTCGTCGCCGACTTCATCGGTGACACCAACCTCTTCGACGGCACCGTCGCGGAGCGCAACGGGGCCACGACCGTCGAGTTCGGCGGGAGCGACGGCTTCTCGTTCACCACCGACCGGATCGTCGATGGCGGCGAGGTCACCGTCTCGATCCGCCCCGAGGAGTTCTACCTCGAGGACGGGGGGCCGGGGGTCCGCGCCCGGGTCACCGAGCGCTACTTCCAGGGCGAGCGGACCGACTACGTCGTCGACCCGACCGAGGCCGACCTGCCGGCGATCGAGGTGACCGAGATGGGCAAGGAGTCGCGGTTCGACGAGGGCGGGGACGTGACGGTCGACTTCGACGAGTCCTCGCCGGTCCTCTTCCAGTGACACGGGTCCGCGCCGCCGGCCGCGACCGTCGCCCCGGGGATCGGCTCGCCCACCGTCGAGCGGGCCGGCCGGGGTGACCGATGCGTGACCTGCCATCCCGTCTCGACGCGCTCTTCGGGCGGTTCGCCCACCCGTGGCTGGCCGCGCTGGCCGCGGCCGGCGCCGTCTGGTTCCTCGTCGGCTTTCCCGTCGCCTACCTCGGGACGCCCGTCCACCCGGTGTTCAACCTCCTCGGGGCGTTCCTCCACTTCCTCGGGCTGGGGACGCTGCTCGCCAGCGGCGTCGTCTTCTCGGTGCTCTGGTGGCGGAACTACCTGGGCGACCGGTTCCTGTCCGGCTGATACGGTCGTGCGTGGTCCTTTACCGCCGATACCCGACCCCGTGCGGGTGACCGACGGTACACCGATACGCACGACCGTATGAGACCCCCCGGTCGTGGGGGCCCGACGGTCGGACTCCCGCGCGGACCCCGTCCGCGACCGACGGCCGGGCGGGGACCTACCGCTCGGGGACCACGCCGTGTCCCGGCCCGGCGACGACGTGCGCGCTGGCGCCGATGCCGAGCGCGCCCTCGAGCATACAGCCGACCATCAGTTCGCAGTTGGCCGCCCGCGCGACGACGGCGATGTCGCCCGCCCCAACCGGCCCGGACTTGCCGAGTTTCACGTTGATGACGGCGGCGGCGTCCGCGCGGACCACGCGCATCGCGTCGGCGGGGGTGAAGACGGCCTCGGCGGCGGCGACCGGCACCGCGACCGCCTCGCGGACCCGGGCCAGCCCCCGGACGTCCTCGCTCGCGACGGGCTGTTCGAGGAGCGCGAGATCGACGCCCCGGTCCTCGAGCGCGAGAGACGACGAGAGCTACTGGGCCCCCTATCGGTCGGTCCTCGACGCGGACGACGACGACGTCCCCGGGGCGGAGGACGCCGACCGACGCCACCGGGACGATCTCGTCGACGAGCACGCCGCGGGTCCGGTCGGGACCGCCCCGCTCGGGATACCACCGCGCGCCGGGGCCGAGGGCACCGGTCTCGTCCACCTCGGCGGTCAGCCGGCCCCGATCGAAGTTGTCGGGCGGGCGGGACGCGTCCGATCCGATCCGCTGTACTGCCGCGGCGACGAACGGCTCGTCGCGAGCGTAGTCCCACATCGTCAGCACCCGTACCGTCCCCGTCGCGTCGGGGTACAGACGGCCCACGTACTCCCCGTTTCCGACGAAGTCCCACGCGAGGTACTCCTCTAACCCCTCGACGAGCGCGGCGAACGCCGCTGTCGTCTTCCGCTCGCCGTTGACGTCGTAGCCGTCCGAACCCACCTTGCGACAGACCAGCACGCCCCGTCCGCCGTACCCGTAGACCGGTTTGAGGACCAGCGCGTCGTTCTCGGCCAGGTGCGCGTCGATCCAGGGGACGGCGTCGAACCGGGCGACCCCGCCCTGCCCGACCGTCCCCGTGCGGTCGGGGCCGTCGGCCTGCCACGACGGGACGGTCATCACCGGCGAGTTCCGGGTGAGCGTCCCGCCGTCGAGCAGGCCGTAGAGCGTCGGGAGGTGCGCCGAGAACGACCCGTAGAGGAGGCGGAAGAGCAGCTTGTTGTTGACCGCGGCGTCCCACGGCTCCGTGATGCTGTCCGCCCGTTCGTGCTGGATGGTGGAGACGACGTCCCGGTAGTTCCCCTCGTCGATCCCGTACGCCTCGCCGGTCTCGCTGGTGAACCCACGGCGGTAGAGCCACAGCCGCCTGCGCCACGGGATGTCGATCCGCGGGCCGTTCGTCAGTTCGCGGCGGAGGAAGGTCCGGTAGACGGCGACTCGACCGAGGACGGTGGGGAGCACCGCACGGACGAGGCGAGCGGGGGGCCCGAGGATCCCGTGCAGGCTGTTCCGTTCGGCCATTCCTGACCGGTACTGTCCCGCGGGGCGTATTAACTTCGCCCGGCGTACGAGACGGTACCCGGCCGCGGCGGTCCGCCGGCCCGTCGTGGCTCGACGCACGCCGCCGGAACCGCGACGGCGGAGCGTGAATCGTGGAAACCGTTTTGGAACCGCGAGTAACCACTGAACCATGCCCGGGATCTGTGGGGTCGTCGGTTCCGGTTCCGGAGCCGAGTCGATGGGGGACGGACTCGTCGTCTCGGGGGCCGAGCGACTGACGAGCTACGAGGGGGACGGGGTGTCGGTGCTGGTGTCGTCGCGTCCGGGGGTCGACGGGGAACAGCCGGCGACGACCGACGACGGCTCGCTGGTATGGATACACGGCGACCCGTACGGGTTCGAGGGTCGCGACGGGTACCGACCCCGGACCGATCCGGCGAGCGCCGACGCGGCGTACTGCGCGGGGCTGTACGACGAGTACGGGATGCGGTTCGTCGACGGGCTCAACGGCGAGTTCGCCGGGCTCGTTCTCGACCGGGAGGACGGGACGGTCCATCTCTTCACCGACCGGATGGGCTCCTGCCCGCTGTTCTACGCCGGGGCGGACGGTAGCCCGCTGCTGTTCTCCTCCCGACTCCAGCCCCTGGGCTCACACCCCGCGTTCACCCCGTCGTTCGACCCCGACTACCTCGCCGAGTTCTTCGGCGTGCAGAAGGCGTTCGGGACGGCGACGCCGCTGGTCGGCGTCCGGAAGGTCCCGCCGGCGGCCGTCCTGTCGTTCGGTCCCGACGGCGCCGAGACCGACCGGCGGGTGTACTGGCGACCGGAGTACCGGCCGGTCGAGCGCCCGCCGGCCGACCTCGCCGGGGCGATCGTGGGGACGCTCCGGGAGGTGTTCGCCGAGCGGCTCCGGGACGACCTCGAGTACGGGGTGTTGCTCAGCGGGGGGAGCGACTCCAGGCTGGTCCTCGGTGCGCTGACCGAATGCGGGCGGGACCCGACCGCCTTCCACATGGCGAACTGGATGAGCAGGGAGGCGAGAACCGCCGAACGCATCGCCCACGCCGCGGGGGTCGAGTTCCGGCTCCTGCGGCGCGGCGCGGACTACCACGAGCGGCTCCTCGACCTGGCACCGGGGTTCTCCGACTACGTCGGCGTCTTCGACGAGTTCGTCGCCTCGGGGTTCGCGGACGAACTCGCCTCGGTCGACGTCGTCCTGACGGGCTATCTGGGAGACACGATGTTCGGGGACTTCCCGTTCCGGCTGCGGAAGCCGTTCGCGCCGTTCCCGCCGCAGGTCGAGGACCCCGTGTCGTCGATCGGGGAGTTCGTCGACTGGTACCTGAACCGGTACGCCCCACCGAATCGGGTGCCGGACTTCCTCGACGCGCCCGACGTCTCGGCGGTCATGCGCCGGCAGATCGTCCGCGAAGGCGCGGACGAGGGCCGAGGGGACGGGGACGGGACGGCGATCCGACACCACGGGGTGGCGTACCCGTCGCTCCGCGAACTCCAGATGTGCGAGTACTACCCGCTGACGAACCAGTTCGCCTGGGCGAACACCGAGAGCGTCCGGCGGATCACCGGCCACTGGTCGCCGTTCTTCGACCGCCGATTCGTCGATCTCCACCTGTCGGTCCCCGTCCGCGACCGGATCCGCACGAACCCGATCGATCGCGCGGTGTGTGAGCTCTCGCCCTCGCTTGCGGAGATCCCCCACGCGACGACGGGCGTCCCGCTCCGTCGGTCCGCCCGATCCGGCCCGGCGTACTTCCTGACCGCGGCGGCGGCCCGCCTCCGGCGCGCCATAGAGGAGGACCACCCGCCGGCCCCCTACGTGAGCCACGATCCGTGGATGGACGAGGCCGAACTGATCCGGCACCACGACTTCCTCCGGGCGGCCATCGAGCGGAACGAGGCCCTGATCGCTGCGCTCCCGTTCCTCGACGGCGATGCCGTCGACCGGTGCTACCGCGAGCACCTGGCGGGGGAGAACAACTGGCGGGACCTCTACGCCCTGGCGACGTTCCTGGAGACGCCGCTCGCGGAGCGGGTCGCCGCGGAACACCGCGCCGACGGGGACCGGGGGTGACGCCCGCCGCTCGCGGGCGGGAACGGCGGTGCTCCGCGGGCCGCCCGACCCGCCCCGATGGACAGGTTCGAGTCACCCGGGGGTGACTACCCGCTATGGCCGACGCCGACGCCCTGAAGGACCGCGTCCGTGACGCCGTCGAGGAGCACCGCGAGGCCGTCGTCTCCCTCGCACGCGACATCCGCGACGAACCCGAGCTCGGGTACAAGGAGACCGCGACCGAGCGGAAGGTCGCGGCCGCGTTCGAGTCGATGGGGCTCGACGTCGAGACCGGGCTCGCGGTCACGGGCGTCCGCGCCCGCGCCGGGTCGGGGTCGCCCGTCGTCGCGGTGCTCGGCGAGCTCGACGCGCTGGTCAACCCCGAACACCCGAGGGCCGACCCCGAGACGGGAGCCTGTCACGCCTGCGGACACGAGGCACAGATCGCGAACCTGGTGGGAACGGCGTTCGCGCTGACCGCCACGGGCGTCCTCGACCACCTCGAGGGGGCGGTCGAGTTCGTCGCCGTCCCCGCCGAGGAGTACCTCGACCTGGAGTACCGCAAGGGGCTCCTCGAGGCGGGGGAGATCGAGTTCTTCGGCGGCAAGCAGGAGCTGATCCGGCGCGGCTACCTCGAGGACGTCGACGCGGCGATGATGGTCCACGCCGCGGACGACACGCCCGAGCGGGAGGTCACGACCGCCTTCTCGACGAACGGCTTCGTCGGGAAGTTCGTCACCTACGAGGGGCGGGAGTCACACGCGGGCGCCGCGCCCGAGGAGGGCGTGAACGCCCTCAACGCCGCGACGATGGGGATCAACGGCGTCCACGCGCTCCGGGAGACGTTCGCCGACGAGGACGCCATCCGGGTCCACCCGATCGTCACGAACGGCGGCTCGGGCGTGAACGTCGTCCCCAGCGAGGTGACCATGGAGTCCTACACCCGCGGGCGGACCGTCGAGGCGGTCGCCGAGGCCAACGCCGACGTGAACCGGGCGCTGGAGGCGGGCGCGATGGCCGTCGGCGCACGGATCGAGATCGACGACTACCCCGGGTACATGCCGCTCCGGACGGACGACACCCTCGTCGCGGCGTACGACGCCAGCGTCGAGGCCGAACTCGGCACCGACGCGCTCGTCGGCGACCGACCCCACCTCTCCGGGTCGACGGACATGGGCGACGTCACCCAGCTCGTCCCCGGCATCCACCCGTGGGTCGGCGGCTTCGAGGGGAACGTCCACTCGCGAGCGTTCCGCGTCGTCGACGAGGAGATGGCGTACGTCGTCCCCGCGAAGCTCACCGCGACGACGATCGTCGACCTGCTCGCCGACCGGCGGAAGGCCGAGGCCCTCCTGGCGGCCAGGGAGACGAAGAAGTCCCGCGAGGCGTACCTGGCGGACCTCCGGGCGATGCGGGCCGAGGTCGTCGGGGACTACATGGACTGACCGGGACGGTCGATTTCGACGACCCCGCGAACCCGACGACCCCGCGAACCCGACGACCCCGCGAACCCGACGCTGTCCCTGTACTCGAACCGCAACTGGGGACCCCCGCGGCCTCGGTCGGGGGAGGGCCCAGTGCTCGGTCAGCCGCTCGGTCGACCAGCGGACCGTCAGTCGACCGGTTCTCGCGCTCCGTCCGGGGGACACGGCGGGGTATCCCGAGTCCGGAACCCGTGTCCGGCCCCTTCGATCGTGTGGACCTCGGCCCTCCTCGACGCGGCGACCCGTCGGGCGTCCTCGTAGGGGACGATGTCGTCCTCGTCGCCGTGAACGACCAGCGCCGGGACCGAACTCCGCTCGAGCCGGGTCCCGGGGTCGTACTGTGACAGTTCCCCGTAGAGGACCCTGTCCATCTCGGACCAGTCACCGACGAGAGTTCGAGCGTCCGTCCGCTGGGTGACCCGACGACCCCCGTGTTTCCCGGGGAGGTGACGGCCCACGCACGAAGAACTAAGTCCGAATGGACGAGCACTGGTACCATGGGACCGCCCGGCGAGCTGCGGATACTCGTTCCGATCGACGTCTCGACGGCCCCGCCGCCGTCCCTCGAGGTCCTCGACCGTCTCGGCCCCATCGAGACGGTTCTCCTCGGGTACTTCCCGGTCCCGGACCAGGCCGAACCGGCACTGATCAGGGAGGAGCACGGACCGGAGGCCACGGACCGGCTGGAGGCGATCACCGACGGCCGGCACGACCTGACCGGGGTGCTCGTGTTCACGCACGACCGGGAGACCACGATCGACCGCGTCGCGGACCAGTACGGCTGTAACGCGGTGCTGATCGCCGGCGAGACGTCGGTGCTCGACCGCGTCCTCGTCCCGCTCCGGGGCGACGTGAACCTCGACCGGATCCTCTCGGTGGTCGCCGACCTGCTGCTGGCGGGCGAGGAGACCGCCACCCTGTTCCACTCGGTCGCCGAGGGCGCGGACCCGAGCGGGGGTGAACTCCTCCTCATGGGGGCCGCGGACCGTCTGGTCGAGCACGGGGTCGACCGCGACCGGATCGACTGGCAGCTGTCGGAGGAGGGGGATCCCCGGACGGACATCGTCGAGCGCGGAGCCGAGTACGACCTCGTCGTCCTCGGCGAGACCGAGCCCTCGCTCCGCGAGCGTATCATCGGTGACGTCCTCTCGGGGATCGTCGAGGGTATCGAGGTGCCGACGCTCATCGTGAGGGACGTCGAGTGACCCCCCGCGCCACGCGAGCGGGGAGGGACGGATGAGCGTCGAGGGCGGCGAACTCGAGCGAACGCTCGGCTTCCTCGAGGCGATGACCCTGGGCGGGGGAACGATGATCGGTGCCGGCATCTTCATCCTCCCCGGCATCGCCGCGGAGACCGCCGGCCCGGCGAGTTCGATCTCGTACGCCATCGCCGGCTTCGTCGCGCTGCTCGCGGCGCTCTCGCTCTCGGAACTGGCGACCGGGATGCCGATCGCCGGCGGGAGCTACCACTACGTCAACCGCGCGCTCGGCGGCCTCTTCGGGGCCGTCGTCGGCTGGGGCATGTGGACGGGGCTGATGTTCGCGAGCGCGTTCTACATGATCGGCTTCGGGCAGTACCTCGTCGAACCGATCCC
>Ga0207797_1003689_pt1 | contig 10059 bp, 7 predicted proteins | sample PRCRCaboRojoPR_6_FD_187275 | JGI IMG/M metagenome (GOLD analysis project Ga0207797, IMG submission 187275) | Marine sediment microbial community from Cabo Rojo, Puerto Rico - PR CR 10% Liquid 1 (SPAdes) | ecosystem: Environmental > Aquatic > Marine > Coastal > Sediment | place: Cabo Rojo, Puerto... | reverse complement strand
GTGGACGCGGTGCAAAGGATTATCCGGGACGGTGTGCCGGCCGAAGAGGTGAATGAGGATCTAATCAGCCGCTACCTTTACACAGCCGGCTTGCCCGATCCAGACCTGATCATCCGTACCAGCGGCGAGATGCGCATCAGCAATTTCTTGATCTGGCAGGGTGCCTACGCGGAATACTACGTCACCTCGGCGTATTGGCCGGACTTCGATAAGCAGGAGCTTTACCAGGCTTTGCAAGCTTACAATCAGCGCGACCGTCGGTTTGGGTTGGTTTCGAAGCACTGAGGACCGTTGGTTGGAGATCTAGCCGGATAAGTGGCTGTCATTTGATCGTCTTGGCCCCGTCTGCTAGGGCCATCGATGGATCATCACCGACGAGTGGATAGAAAGAGCGCTGTCAGGGTAGACGTCCAAGGAGCGGTCTTCTGCGCAGCTCCGTCGGTTCCGCTGGCTTCTGGTAAGAATACTCTTCGCACCTTGCATCTTTGCTCTTGGGCTCTCACCGGTGACGCCAGTCATCCACAGTGGAGAGAAGGACGCTGCTAGCCAATCCTGTAGCGGGACTTCTTCAAATGCTCAAACGGATTCTAACCAGTGTTATTATCATACCCATTGTGGTCCTTGCGGTCATTCGTGGTGGCTGGTTGTTTCTTGGCCTGGTGACGCTGATGCTGACGGTGGGCGAGTTCGAGTTCTGTCGGCTGATGAATCAGGTCGGGTTTGAGCCCAAGGCTGTGCTCGGCGTCGCATTGATCTGGGTCATTCTGGCAGACACCTATTTCCCGATCAATAGTCTGCGACCGGCGCTGATCGTGATCATGTTTGTGGCGCTAAGTTGGCATCTCTATGATCCTCAGGAGCAGACGATAGCCAATTGGGGGCTGACCGTTGCGGGCGCGCTTTACGTGGGACTAAGTGGTTCGTATCTGGTGGCCCTACGCGGACTTCCATCTCCGACCGGGATGATGTGGATGTTTCTGACATTGATCTGCGTTGCATCCGCGGACACTGCAGCCTACTTCGTTGGGTCGCTATGGGGCGGGCCCAAGATGACACCCCAACTGAGTCCTCATAAGACGTGGACTGGGTACGGCGCAGGTATCGTCGTTAGTGGGCTGGTCTCTGCATTGGCCGCGTACGTCTGGAACCTGGCGGCGGAGGCGACGGTCGTGGATCCGCTTCGGAGTGGGGTGCTGGGCGGATTGATCGCTCTTGTGACGCCTTTGGGAGACCTCTGGATATCGCGGATCAAGCGCAGAGCGGGCGTCGATGATAGCGGACGAATCTTCCCCGGCCACGGCGGTGCGCTGGATCGTTTGGATACCGTGCTTTGGGCCGGTGTGATCAGCTACTATTACGTCAGTTACGTTGTGATGTAGGGCAATTATCGGTTGGACGTTGTGCCAGCCTAAGTTAGACTATAGGAGAATACTACTGTGAGTAAGAAGATAGAGATGGCCAACCTTGAGGATAAGACTTTGGTTGAACTCCGGGAGATGGCCAAAGAGTGGGATGTGTCCGGCTACAGCCGGATGAAGAAGGAGGATCTGATTCTTCGATTGCTGCAGGCCAAAGCGGAACGCGAGGGGCTGATGTTCGGTGGTGGCGTGCTGGAGATCGTGGACGAGAATCGGGGATACCTCCGCCGTAATCATTATAAGCCGGGTGATGACGACGTCTACGTCTCCCAGTCGCAGATCCGCCGCTTCAGCATGCGGACTGGCGACATGGTGGTCGGACAGGTCCGCCCGCCCAAGGAGAACGAGCGCTACTTCAGCCTACTGCGGGTTGAAGCGCTCAACGGGATGGATCCTGAGGCGGCCAAGAGTCGCCCCAAGTTCGAATGGCTGACGCCTGTCTTCCCCGATGAGCGCTTCTTCATCGAGCGTTCTCGACCCAATCTGACGACGCGGCTGTTGAGCTTGATCGCCCCTGTTGGCAAAGGCCAGCGTGGGTTGATCGTCTCGCCGCCTAAGGCCGGCAAGACGACGGTGCTGAAGCATATTGCCAATGGCATCTCGGCCAATCACCCCGAGGTTCACTTGATGGTGGTGCTGATCGGCGAGCGGCCCGAGGAGGTCACCGACATGGACCGCTCCGTCGATGCCGAGGTGATCAGCTCCACATTCGACGAGCACGTCAAGAGCCATGCTCAGGTGGCCGAGCTGGCCCTGGCCCGTGCCAAGCGATTGGTGGAGATCAAGCGGGACGTCGTCATCCTCTTGGATAGCATCACCCGCCTTTCGCGGGCCTACAACCTGGTCGTTCACCCGAGCGGTCGGACGCTCTCCGGCGGCCTCGACCCGGCGGCCCTCTATCCGCCCAAACACTTCTTTGGGGCGGCACGGAACATCGAGGAGGGAGGCAGCTTGACCATTATTGCCACCTGCTTGGTGGATACCGGAAGCCGCATGGATGACATGATCTACGAGGAGTTCAAGGGTACCGGAAACATGGAGCTTCACTTGAGCCGGAAGTTCCAGGAGCGGCGCATCTTCCCCGCCTTCGATATCGAACGTTCCGGAACGCGTCGGGAGGATCTGCTCTTGGCCGATGAGGAGATCAAGAACATCTGGAGCATGCGTCAGCGCTTCATCGATGCGCAATCCTCCGTAGAGGCGATGCGGGAGCTTCTGCAGGTTCTCCGTCGTACAGACAACAACCAGGAGTTCCTGGCCCTCTTCGCCCGGATGTCCGACATGGACACACGGTAGGCTAGGCCTCTACTCTGATCCAAGCCCCTGTCTTCAGGCAGGGGCTTTTTACTTTGCCGTGGGGAGGGTATCCAATCTTTGGCCGCGGAGCGCAAGCCGCATGGCGCGTCGGTCGTCCCAGGGATACTCGGTCTGCCCGAAGCACATCGATTGCTCGTGGCCTTTGCCACAGGCGATCACAATATCGCCGGGCTGGGCGAGTTGGCATGCCTTGAGGAGGGCGCCTCCCCGATCGGCCACGCGCCACAGATCCTTGCCTTCCCGCTTACCCTCGGCCATGGCGGCATCGGCACTGGCGGTCATGATACCCGCCAGGTCCTCGGTGCGGGGGTCCTCGGCGGTGACGATCACCACGTCGGCCAGGCGACCGGCGACGTGCCCCATCATCGAGCGCTTCTGCTTATCCCGCAGGCCGGCCGAGCCAAAGACGACGATCACGCGGCGATCGTCGGCGATCATCTCGCGGGCGGTGGTCAGTGCCTCACGGAGTGCGTTGGGCGTATGGGCGAAGTCCACCACAGCCAGGAAGTCCTGCCCCTCGTCGATGCGCTCCATGCGGCCTGGGATGCCTTCCAGCGCACCGATCCCCTCGGCCATAGCCGCCGCCGGGAGCTCAAGCGCCAGGCCCACGCTGGCCGCCGCCAGCACGTTGCTGATGTTGAACGCGCCCACCAGCGCGGTCCTGATGGGGAGACTCTTCTGCGGGAGGTGGAGCGAGAGGTAGGTACCGTCCGGTGCGAACGTCACGTCAGTAGCTGTGACGTCCGCATCGCCCTCGACGCTGTAGGTGATCTGTCGATCGACGGAGATTCCACTCAGGTCGTCGTAGGAGGCGTCGTCTCGGTTGAGGATGGCCACCTTCGGGGTATCTGGCTTCCGGAACGCGTCGGAAAGCCCGCGGAAGAGACTTGCCTTTGCTTCCCGATAGGCTGCCAGCGATCCGTGAGCATCCAAGTGTTCGTGGGTGATGTTGGTTATGGCCGCTACGTCGAACGCGCATCCGGCGACCCGGTGTTGGGCCAGGCCGTGCGAGGTGACCTCCAATACGGCATGCGTGGCTCCGACCTCGACCATTCGGGCCAGGTACCGTTGGATGTCGGGTGCGTCTGGGGTTGTGGTATGGAGACCGACGTCGATTCTCTCCCCGCCGACATGGGCGTTGACTGTGCTGATCATGCCTGTCTCTCGTCCCGCGGCACGAAGCATGGCATAGATCAGGTTCACGGTCGTGGTCTTGCCGTCGGTGCCTGTGACGCCGATCAGCGTCATCTTGCGAGAAGGGAAGTCGTAGAGCGCCGCACAGAGCCAACCCAAGCTTTGGCGGGCATCTGGTACTTGGATGTAGGTGAAGGTGCCCCACGGCACGTTGGCCAGCGCCTGAGGAACTCGCTCTCCCACCACGGCCACCGCGCCGTTGGCCACCGCTTCGGCGATGAACCGATGACCGTCGACCCGGACGCCCGGCACAGCGACGAAGAGATCGCCCGGCGTGACCTCGCGAGAATCGCTGACCACTCCGTTAATATCGACGGCTCCCCCAACACGCCTGAGGACTGTCGGCACGGCCTGGATCAATTGGCTTAGACGCATGTCTATCTCCTTACCTCGCGCTGGATTATACGGTCTAGCGCGGGAATAGACAAGGGGGATACTGAGGGGCGTTCGTAGCAGTTGTGAGACTCCCCGCAATCTCTAGAAGCTCGTAGCTGCATCTGTGTCCAGCATCAACCCCAGGCTAATGCCATACTTTCGGGGTAGAAGCCAGCCTTTTGCTCAGGCATTCGCTGCGAAAGCCCTATGACAGACGGGCTTGACGCTTGTATCGTTCTGTGATAGGGTGTCTTTGACGGGGCGCAGGAAACAACAATGGACAAGACCAACGAAAAGATCAAAGTACTCATCGCAGATGACCATCCGGTGACCCGAGCCGGGATTACTACCATTCTGGAAGAGGCTCCAGATATCGAGGTGGTGGGAGAGGCCCGTGATGGAGCTGAGGCCAAAGAGATGGTGATGGCCCATCAGCCCGATGTCTTACTCCTCGATTTGATTATGCCTGGGCTGCGACCATACAGGGTCGAAAAGTGGGTGCGCGTCAACTGTCCGGAGACCGTCACGTTGGTGCTGACGGCCCACGATCGCGACTGTTTCCTCTCGAAGGCGATTGAGGCTAAGGTGGCCGGCTATCTCACGAAGGATGAGGCCCCGCACAAGCTCATCTCTGCTGTTCGTCGGGCTGCCCGCGGTGATGTGCTGCTGACGCCAAGCCAGGTGGACCAAGCCAAACGTTGGCATCAAGCCGTGGGGCAGCGGTGGGAGGATCTGACGCAACGCGAGCGCCAGGTGCTCCGTTTGCTGGTCCAGGGTAAGAGCAATGCAGCGATCTGCCAGGCGCTTAGCGTGACACTGAAGACGGCGGAGTACCACGTGACGAACATTCTGACCAAGCTCTCGGTGACCTCTCGGCAGGAGGCCATTTCATGGGTTCACGAGCATCTGCCGGAGAGTCTATGGGATGATTCAGACGACGAGGACTAAGGTCTGGATTCTGCGCCTCGCCTCGATGGTGATCCGATCCCCAGGCTTGCACCACGACTTCGCAAAGACTAGGGTTTTCCCTAGTGACAAACCGCCGCCCGTTTGATATGATATGTAAAGTCACTTGACGGACTAGGGGCGGGCGTCAAAGATCAGCGAGAGGATTTTCAAAGAACGCCATGGCGAGGGGTGTTCTTCATCACCATCGGTAGCGAAAGTTGCTGATGGTGATGTTTTTTTGTAAAGGGGTTGACGTCAGGCCCATTTGTGGTAGAATGAAGGCCGTTAAGTCAATCGGTTTGGATACTTGTCGCTCCGGTTTGCGTAACCGGGGCTTTTTTTATGACGATCCACGCCATCGCACCTACCGGTCGGGCTTTACGCACCCGGGCCGGTAACGAAGGATTACTATGCGTTTTACAGAACTAAAGATAGACCAATCGCTACAACAAGCGGTCCGAGACGAAGGATATGAGGAAACCACCCGCGTCCAGACGCAGGCCATCCCGCCGGCCCTGAAGGGCCAGGATATCATGGGATGCGCTCCGACCGGAACGGGCAAGACGCTGGCCTTTCTCTTGCCGGCGTTGGAACACCTCCTGCGCCATCCTGCCCAGAGCAAGAGTCGTTTACCCCGCGTTGTTGTGCTGGAGCCCACCCGCGAGTTGGCCGTTCAGATCGCCGGGGAAGCCCGCAAGCTGACGAACCACACGTCGTTACGTACCGTCGCTGTCTATGGCGGATCGAGCATCAAGCGCCAGACCCAGCAGCTTCGCCGTGGCGTCGACATCGTAGTCGCCACGCCAGGCCGGCTGATGGATCACATGCGCCGCAAGAACGTGCGGTATGACAACCTGGAGTTCCTGGTATTGGACGAGGCCGACCGCATGTTGGATATGGGGTTCCTGCCCGATATCCGCCACATCGTCGGTCGTATGCCGCGCCAGCGCCAGACGATGCTCTTTTCCGCCACCATCCCACCTGAAATTCGGGCCCTGGCACGCCGCTTCCAGCAGGAACCGGTGCGGGTTGAGATCGATATCGATAAGCCACCCGAAACCATCAATCAGGCCCTTTATCCCGTCGCCAAGCATCTCAAGGTGAAGTTGCTATTAGCCATTTTGGAGACGATGGACGTCGACAGCATGTTGATCTTCACGCGCACCAAACGCGAGGCCGACATCGTGACCCTCCAGTTGCGGCGGTCAAGGGCCGGTGTGGCGTGCATACACGGTGATTTCAGTCAGCATAAGCGGACAAAGGCTTTGGAAGGTTTCCGCTCTGGGAAATACCAGGTGTTGGTGGCCACTAACGTCGCCGCGCGGGGATTAGACGTCGAGGGAATCACGCACGTGATCAACTACGATGTGCCCGATCACCCGGAGAACTACATTCACCGCATTGGGCGCACCGCCCGCGCCGACGCCGAAGGGGATGCCATCACGTTGGTCAGCCCCGACGACGAGGTCTTGGTGCGACGCATCGAACAGATGCTGGGCTACGAGATTCAGCGCAAGACGCTAGAGGGCTTCAATTACGACGTGCCGACGCCTTCCTGGGCCCGTCCCTCCGCCGAGACGCTAATGCGTGAGGCGACTAAGTCTCAGAGTCTGGCCGATCGCTGGCGCTCGATGGCCTAGGCTGCGCGTAACTGCGGCCGGACACCTGTCTCCGTCTGCACGAGACAAAAAAATAGCCCCCGGACGCCGGTCACCCGGCTCTGGGGGATTTCTGTTTTCTCTTCAGTCTGTCGCGCCTGCTAGCCGATCTGGCGGGCCCTACGCTTCCTCTTCGTCGAAGAACTCGCGCGCGCCTCGTAGAGCCTTCAGGAGGTCGCGTCGACGGAGCGCGCGGCGGCGATCGATCTCCACCATGCCGGCGCGATCGTCGGCCACTTTCGTTAGCGCCTCGACCCACGCGCCACTCTGAACCGGCGTATGCTTGATGCGCCATCGCTCGACCCATATCGGGAGCTCCTCGGCGTTGGTGATGCGCTCATGTTCGACCGTCTTGGTCACGCCCTGCGATTCGATCGTCACTTTCTCGATCTCCACCTCGGGCTTGACGGGGCAGACTTCCATACAAGCCCCACACTTGATGCAGTAGTAGTCCGCCAGCGCCAGATCGCCCGCCTCGTCGATGTGGAGCGCGCGGGTGGGGCAGATATCGGCGCAAGCCAGGCACCCCTCGACGCACTTCTCGCGCCTTAGCTCAACCTTGCCCTCCCAGGGCTGTGTGACTCGGAAGGCACCCTCGCTGGCCACCTCGCATTGGCGGCAGCGGATGCAGTGCGCTTGATCGACGACGAGCGTCTCTTCCTCCTCATTGTAGCTGATCACGTCGGTGGGGCAGTTATCGATGACAAATTCTTTCTTCTTCCAATCGAAGACGTCTCCGTCGAACTTGGTGGCCTGCACCAACTCGGGGAAGGCCTCGTTTTCCAACACGGGGTTCTCGCGCTCGCCATTGATGATCAGTGTGATGGCATTGACCGGGCACATCACCTCGCAGATGCCGCATAGCACGCAGGCGTCCGCGTCAATGTCCACCGCGGGCTTCTTGCCCAGGCGCCCGTCTTCGATCTCGCCGTCGACGCGCGCGATCGCTTCCATGGGGCAGACCGCCGGGCCGATCTGGCAGCCGACGCATCGATCGAGATCCCACGTCATCCGGTAATGCCGCGTCACCATCGGACGCTCTAGCGTTAACTCATTTTCGGTGACGGTCTTTTCTGTGTCGCCTCGTCCGCTCATCCTTGCTCCTTAAACAATCGCCTAGTCTCTCTTGATCTCCTGCACCAAATCGCCCTCGTGGTCATAGATCTTGACCCACAGCGGTGTCTCGCCCGGCATGGCGTGCGTGGCGCATCCCAAGCAAGGGTCGTAGGCCCGGAAGGCCATCTCGATGGTATTCAGAATACCATCGTCCACCGGCTGCCCCGGCTGGATCAGCCCCTGGGCGGCCTTCTTGAGCGACATGCTGATCGCCGCGTAGTTGTTGGTTGTCCCCACGATCAGGTTGACCTTCTTGAGCAGCCCTTGCTCATCGGCCACATAGTGATGCGTCAGGGTGCCGCGTGGCGCCTCGACGATGCCGATGCCCTCACCGGGCGCCTCGGTGGGGATGGTGCGGATCGCCTGGCCGGTGATCTCCTCGTCCTGGATCAGCTCCAGCGACCGCTCGGCGGCGTATAGCACCTCAATCAGGCGGGCCCAGTGGGTGGCCAGCGTGGCGTGAACCGGCTTGCCGCCAAGGGTATCGTAGAAGCGCTCGTACTCGGCCTGAGCCAGCGGGGTGGCCATGCCGTCGGCTGCATTGAGCCGGCTTAGGGGCGAAGCGCGATAGACGCCACTTTCGGCGCCATCGACGAAGCCCTGCCAGCCGACCTCCTTGAGGTAGGGGAACTTGAGGTAGGTCCACGGCTCGACGTGCTCGGCGATCACATCCAGGTACTCGACTGGTGCGTACTTGACCAGTTCCTCACCTGCCGGCCCGACGACGCGCACGCGCCCATCGTAGAAGTTGACTCGGTTCTCCTCGTCCACCAGGCCCATGTAGTAGGTCTCGTGGGCGAAGATGTCGCTCTTGATCAGATCGACGTACGTCTCGTTGCCCAGTACCAGGTCGTCGAAGACCTGGAGCGAGAGCTTGGCGAACTCAACCGTCTTCCCGGCAAGCGTTTCGATCTCGTCTCGTTCCTCCTCGGTGATGGCCTTGCTCATCCCGCCCACCAGCGCGCCGACCGGGTGGATGTACCGCCCGCCGATGATGGACGTGATCTTGTGGTTGTCCAGAATGCCCTGCATCACCTGCTCGCCCAACTCGCGGCCCACGGCCTTGACCACGCCCAGGATGTTCCGCTCAGCCTTGGGCGCGTCCGGCCCGACCACGAAATCCGGTCCGCCCAGCACGTAGAAATGGGTGGCGTGATCGGCCACGAAGAAGGCGGCGTACATCAACTCGCGCAGCTTCTTGGCCGTCGGAGGCGGCTCGACGCCGTAGACCGCATCGCCAGCCTTGGCCGCGGCCATGTGGTGGGCGATGGGGCAGACGCCGCAGATGCGCTGGGTGATGCGCGGCATCTCCTCTACCGGCCGGCCTTCACAGAACGTCTCGAATCCGCGCAGCTCCGGCACAACCAGGTAGGCGTTGGCCAGGCCGCCCTCATCGTTCAGGAAGAGATCGATGCGACCGTGCCCCTCCAGACGCGTGATCGGATCGATGGTAATCTTTCGTGTCATACGTTATCCTCTTGAAATCTCCGGCTGCTCAGTATGCCGGCTGACTAGCTCTGCTCGTACTTCAACTCGTTCAATACCGAATTGGCCAGGCCGAAGCGATAGCACGTGCCGACCACGTCGACCATCGAGTCGATGAGTGTCTGCACATTTTCCGGGTCGTCGCTATCCACCAGGGCGGCGATGGCGCTAATCAGCTTGGCGCCCTGGTCCGTGACGCCTTCCGGCGGGCCGTAGCAGCCGCGGCAGGGCATGTTACCCTGGATGCATGGCAGACCACAGCCAGCGCGCGTCACCGGCCCGTAGCAGATGACGCCCTGGGCCAGGAAGCACGTCTCCGGGTCGAGCTCGACCTCGTGTGGGCGCTTGAACTCGGTCAGGCGAAGGCCGCTCCATCCCTTCTGGCGCGGGCAAACGTCGCAGTTCGTCTTATCATCGGCGCCGATGACGGCCCCTTTGGGCGGCAGGGCGCCGTTCAAGACCAGCTGGAAGACCTTCCACACCTGGTCGACCACCGGCGGACAACCCGGCATGAGGTAATCGACCTCGGTTACCTGGGCTAGCGTCTT
>Ga0207797_1003688_pt1 | contig 10060 bp, 8 predicted proteins | sample PRCRCaboRojoPR_6_FD_187275 | JGI IMG/M metagenome (GOLD analysis project Ga0207797, IMG submission 187275) | Marine sediment microbial community from Cabo Rojo, Puerto Rico - PR CR 10% Liquid 1 (SPAdes) | ecosystem: Environmental > Aquatic > Marine > Coastal > Sediment | place: Cabo Rojo, Puerto... | reverse complement strand
CGACGCCCCGCGGGCGTCGCGCCGCGCCCCGCCCGCCGGCGACCCCGGCACGACGGGGACCGTCTCGCTCGCCCTCACGGCCGACACGCCCGTCACTGCGACGGTGCGCGACCGTCTCCCGCCGGGCCTCGACGGCGACGCACGGGGGACCGTCCTCGTCGGCGGCGACCCCCTCACCTACCCGGTGACGTACCGCGAGCGCGGCGTTCACGAACTCGGTCCGGCCGTCGTCCACGCGCAGGACGTCCTCGGCCTCGCGCGGCGAACGTTCGTCACCGAGGCCCGGACGTCGGTGCTGGTGTACCCACGCGTCTACCACCCCTCGACGCCCGTCGCCGAGCGGTTGCGGGCGCTGTCGACGCCCGCCGCGACCGCCGAGCGTGGCGCGTTCGACCACCTCCGCGAGTACACCCGGAACGACTCCCTCCGCGACGTCCACTGGAAGTCGAGCGCCAAACGCGACGACCTCGTGGTGCAGGAGTTCGTCGACGAGGGCGACGGTCCGACCGTGACGGTGGTCGCGAGCGCCGAATCGGGCCACGCCGACCGGATGGCCGAGGCGGCGGCGACCGTCGGCTACGCCCTCCTCGTCGAGGGGGCGAGCGTCGTCCTCGCGACGCCCGCCGGTCGGGTGACGCTCGCACCCGGCGAGACCGACCGCCTGCTCGCCCACCTCGCCCGCGTCGGTGCCGGCCACGTCGGCGGCCGCGACGCCGACGTGGTCGTCCGCGCGGACGCCGACGGGGCGACGGTTCGGATCGACGGCCGGGCGCTCCCGTTCGATCCCGGTCGCCGTCGCCCGGTTGGCGGCGGTGCGGACGAGGGCGACGTCGACGTCCACGGGCGACCGACCGCCGGCGGCGCCCCGGAGGTAGTCGCGTGAGGCTCGACACCGACGCGGACGCCCAGTCCCGCCTCCTGCCCGTCTCGCTCACCCCCGACTTCCGCCTCGTCGCCCTCGCGGCCCTCGTCGCCCTCACGTTCTCGTACGGACGCGTCCTGTATCACGTGACGGACGTCGTCGGCGGCTCGCGGCTGATGCTGGCGGTCCTGCTCGGATCGGCGTCGCTCGCCGTCGCCATCGGGCGGGTGTTGCGCGTGCGGACGGCGGTGTTCCTGACGCTTCTCATCCTCGGCGGCGGGGTGACCGTCTACTTCCTCTCGGTCCCGGCGAGTCAGCGGGCGCTCATCTCGCCCGCGCGCCTCGTCTCCGACACCGTTGCCCTCCTCACCGGCCTCTCGGTGCTTCGGCTGACGCAGGCGAACGTCTGGGCGCTGTCGGTCACGCCGGCGCCCGTCTTCCTCTCGTGGTATCTGGCCGTCCGCCGGCACTACGTCGGAAGCGTCGTCGTCGGCGGCTTGGCGCTCGGCCTCCTCGTCCTGACCGGCGACGCGGGGACGTTCACGACGCTCGCGGGCGTCGTCGGCGGGGCGGCCGTCGTCGGCTTCGGGACGCTGGATCGCTACGGCGGGACCGCGGCACAGGTCGACACGCTCGTCATCTGCTTCGTGGCGATGGTCGTCGTCGCGGCGACGCTCTCCATCGCGCCGACGACGCGTGCGGGGCCCGTCCTCCCCGACCGCACCTCGCCGACCGGCGTGACGAGTTTCGTCGACTCCGGCGACAGCGTGCAGGTCGTGGGAACCATCCGCCTCTCGCCACAGGTGCAGTTCACGGTCGAAAGCGACACCGAGTCGTACTGGGCGACGGGAACGTACGACCGCTACACCGGATCGGGGTGGGTGCGATCCGGCGACACCGACCCGTACGTCGGGCGGTTGTCCGGCCCGCCGGGCGGCGGCCGGGCGGTTCGCCAGACGGTCACCGCGGAGACGGAACTCGGGGCGATGCCGGCGGCGTGGCGGCCGGTCACCGTCGACGGCGTCCCGGCGAGTCGCGTCCGCGTCACGCCACAGGGGACCCTCCGCCCGGCGACGACGGTCGGTCCCGGCGAGTCCTACACGGTGACGAGTCGGGTGCTCGACGCCCCACCGGACGAACTCAGGTCGGCCGGCGACGACTATCCGGCCGACGTGGCCGACCAGTACACGCGACTCCCATCGTCGACGCCGGATCGCGTCGCGGAACGGGCCGCGGCGGTGACGGCCGACGCCGAGACGCCCTACGAGAAGGCCCTCGCCATCGAGTCGTATCTGGAGTCGAGCAAGCGCTACTCGCTGACCGTCGAGCGACCCGAGGGCGACGTGGCCGACGCCTTCCTGTTCGAGATGGACGCCGGCTACTGTACGTACTTCGCGACGACGATGGTGACGATGCTCCGTGCCGAGGGCGTCCCCGCGCGGTTCGTCACCGGCTACACCGCCGGCGAACGCGTCGCCGACGACGAGTTCGTGGTGCGGGGCCTCGACTCCCACGCGTGGGTGCAGGTGTACGTTCCGGGGGAGGGGTGGGTGCGCTTCGACCCGACGCCCACCGCCCCCCGTCAGTCCGCGGAGCGCGCGCGCCTCACGGAGGCCCGACAGAGCGGCGAGGCGGGCGTCGACACCGAGGACTCCGGGATGACGACGCCGACGCCGACGCCAACCGACGACGACGAGGCGGCTGGATCGGACGCCGACGCGACGTCGACGCCGACGCCGAACATCTCGGTCGGCACCGGTGACTCGGGTGCCGTCGGCGACATCGACTCCGTCCCGTCGACGACGAGCGACGACGGGTTCGAACTCCCGTCGACCGAGACGCTGGCGTTCTGGGGCGTCGTCCTCGTCGGCGTCGGCGCCGCCGTCCGCCGGACCGGCGCCGGCCGTCGTGCGGTCCGAGCGGTGTGGCTCCGTCGACGCGGCCCCCGACGTGATCCCGACGCCGACGCCGTGCGGGCGTTCGAGCGCCTCGCCTACCTGCTCGAACGGCAGGAACGGCCGCGCCGCCCCGGCGAGACACCGCGGGCGTTCGTCCGGAGCGTGACGACCGACGACCGCGCCCACCGCGTCCTCGCCACGTACGAACGCGCCCGGTACGGCGACGGGGTGGACCGGACGGCCGCGGACGACGCCACCGACGCCGTCGGTGAACTGGTTCGGGAGCGGACGTTGCCGACGCGGCCGTTCGCCGGGTGATCGCCCGCCGAACCGCTACCCCGCCCCGCGTCCCGACACTGTTTAATAGCCCCATCCAGTAGCTTTACGCTGTAATGTCGGAAGTCTGCTCGACGTGCGGGCTCCCTGAGGAACTCTGCGTCTGCGAGGACGTGGCCAAGGAGTCTCAGGAGATCAACATCCGCATCGACGAGCGCCGTTACGGGAAGGAGGTAACGATCATCGAAGGGTTCGATCCGAAAGACGTCGACATGGACAGCCTGTCGTCGGACCTGAAGTCGAAGTTCGCCTGCGGTGGGACCGTCGAGGACGGCTCAATCGAACTCCAGGGGAACCACCTCGGACGCGTGGAGGACTTCCTCCGCGATAAAGGGTTCAACGTCGCGTGATCTAACTCCGCCCGCCCGTCGAGCGTCTTTTTAGAACGGCGATTCGGGAGTCTCGTCTTCGGTTTCGACTTCCACGTCGCCGGTCCACGCCTCCAGTCCGCCAGCCATGCTCTCGACCCTCGCGTCCTTCGTGCCCTCGTAGGAACCGATGAGTCGAGCGGCCTGAATGCTCGCCTTGCCGTGAGGACAGACGGTGACGATGTGGTCGGCGCCGGTGAACTCCGCGATGCGATTCGGGAGGTCACCGAAGGGCACGTTCTCGCTGCCGGGGATGTGGCCGCGGGCGAACTCGCCCGGCGACCGGATGTCGACGATGCGCGGTCGGTCCTCGTCGTCGAGCAGGGCTTCGACCTCCTCGACGGAAATTTCGCCGTCCATACCCGCCCAAGGGGCGTCGGGTGAATAAGCCTCGGGGTCTCGTCTCGACTACCGCTTGCAGGGACAGCACGCGGACTCGACGCGCTCCCGCACCGTCCCCGCGATGAAGCCGCTCGCACCGCCGAAGCCGGCGCCGATGCCGGCCCCGACCGGGCCGAGCGGACTCCCCATCGCCGCGCCGACCGCCGCCCCCGCGGCCGCACCTTTCTTCGCGTGGTCTTTCTTCTTACGTGGGAACATCGGCCGGGGTTACGGGCGAATCGGCAAAAGCCTGACTCCGGGGCTACAGTCGGTGACCGGACGCCCGCTGGGTTCGCTCGTCGATACTGGCGCCGACGACCGGGGGACGACTCCCGGATACCATTCCTACGATCTGATAATCGGAGTCGGGATTTGTTCGACCGCCCCGCGACTGGCCGGACATGGACGCGATACCGGACCTGTACCGACGGGCCCTCTGGGGGTCGATGGACCGCCTCGGCGTCACCGAATCGATAGAGCGGAAGATAGTCGCCGCCGTGACGATCCAGTTCGGCGTCGCAGTACTCCTCGCGCTCCTGCCGTTCCTCCTGACCGGTGCGGTCCGGGCCGTGACGACGGCGGTTCTCCTCGGCGGCGCCGCCGTCGCCCTCGGGAACACCCTGCTGATCGCCCGCCGGGACTTCGTGACCCCGATCCGGGAGCTCGAGGCGGCGGCGACGACCATCGCCGCGGGCGAACTCGACGGCGTCGAGGTCGCAGTCGTGGATCAGGCCGACGAAATCGGGAGTCTCGTCCGCGCGTTCGACGAGATGCGCACCTCGCTCGAGACGGTCTCCGCGCAGGCGGACGCCCTCGCCGCACAGGAGTTCGACGCCCCGGTTCTCGACGAGGACGTGCCGGGGTCGTTCGGCGACGACCTCGACCGGATGACGACGAACCTCCACGAGAACACCCGCGAACTGGAGGCGCTGACCAGCCACCTCGAACGCACCGCGGATCGCTACGGCGACGTGATGGCCGCGGCCGCCGAGAAGGACCTCTCCGTTCGGATGGAGCCGGACGACGAGAGCCCGGCCATGGCCGCCATCGCCCACTCGTTCAACGAGATGCTGGACGACCTGGAGGCGACCGTCGGCGAGGTGTACGCGTTCGCCGACACCGTCTCCGAACGGACCGTCGAGACGTCCGCGGACCTCGACGAGGTGGCACGAGCCAGCGAGGACATCAGCGACGCCACGCACGACATCTCCGCGGACGCCGACGAACAGCGCGACCAGCTCCAGCGCATCGTCGGCGAGATGAGCGACCTCTCCGCGACCGTCGAGGAGATAGCGGCCTCCGCCGACAGCGTCGCGGAGGTGGCCACCCGCACCGCCGACATGGGCGAGACGGGGCGCGAGGCCGCCACCGACGTCCTCGAGATGATGGACGCAATCGAGACGGGAACGACCGAGACGATGGCGCAACTCCGCGAACTCGACGACCGCATGACGCGGATGGGCGACATCGTGGCGACCATCTCCGACATCGCCGAGCGGACGAACCTCCTCGCGCTGAACGCCTCCATCGAGGCGGCCCACTCGGGGGGCGACGCCGACGGCTTCGCCGTCGTCGCCGACGAGGTGAAGTCGCTCGCCGAGGAGGCAGGGGCCGAAGCGACCGACGTACAGGAGCTCATCGAGGGCGTCCAGACCCAGACCACGGCCACCGTCGAGCGGATGGAAGGGACCGTCGCGGACGTCGAGGCCGCCGTCGAGACGGTCGAGGACGCCATCGACTCGCTCGAACGGATCGCGGACCACGCCGACGAGACGGACGAGGGGATGCGCGAGATTTCCGACGCGACCGACCAGCAGGCCGCCTCGACCGAGGAGACGGTCTCCATGGTCGAACGCATCGAGGCGACGAGCGGGGAGACGGCGTCCGAAGCGACGACCGTCGCCGCGGCCGCCGAGACGCAGGCCGACTCGCTCGCCGAGGTGGCGGCGAGCGTGGACGACCTCTCCGCCGAGGCGGACGCCCTCCGGGACCTGCTGGCGGCGTTCGACCTGTCGTCCCACGAGGGCGACCCCGAGACGGAGACGCGCGCGGCGGCGTCGGTCTGAGGCCGACCGGCTCCGCCCTCGCGCGACCCCGTCAGTCGGCGACCGCCGCGAGGTTCGCGGCGAGGCCGCTGAACAGCAGGAGCACGGTCACGGCCAGATTCGCCGTGTCGCTGGCGAACGCGACCGGAACCACCGTAATCTCCGCCGCGAAGCCGTTGAGGACGCCGCCGACGACGAGCGTCACGCCGACGAGGGCGAGGACGAGACTGCCGATCCGGCCGAACCGACCGGGCTGATCGCTCCCCGCCAACTCCGTCGCGATAGCCTCTTGAACCGTCTCGCGCACGCCGTCGTTGACGTACTCCTGAAGTGTCGCTTCCGTCTCGTCGAGTTCGGCCGCGCGTTCCGACAGTTCGCGCTCGCGCTCCTCGATGACCGTCTCCCGCTCGTCGAGTTCCCGTTCCCGCTCCGTGATGCGTTTCTCACGGCTGTCGAGTTCGGCCGCCCGTTCGTCGAGTTCCGTTCGCTCCGCTCGGAGGTCACTCGCGCGCTCGTTTAGCTCCGCCTCCCGTTCGTCGAGTTCGTCGGCGAAGTCCGAGAGGCCACGTTCCCGTTGATCTAACGCCCGCCGCTCCTCTTCCAGCCGTTCGTCGTCGGGTGGGTCGGTCACCTCGGCCGGGGTGAACGGGTCGTCCTCCTCGCTCATGCTAGTTACTCTCTCCCGAACGAGTAAATATCGGACGGTCACGCCGCCGCTCACGACCTGCCGGTCGACTCGGCCCACGCGACGGTCACGTACGTAAACGCGAGTCCGATCCGGCCGAAACGCTCGTCCGACCGTTCGACGTGTTCGACTGCCGTCCCGACGTTCGACAATCGATCATCATTAAACGAAAACATATGTCGTCGGGCGTCGTCGCGCGTTCCCGGCTGTCACTCGACTTCGTGATAATGACTAACATCCTCCCATCGTTCGAGAGGAGTGATGGCAAGTTCAGAAGACGACCCTTCCGAGCACCACAACGCGGAGATTCTGTCCATCGACGCCGGTGGGACGATGACGGATACGTTCCTCATGGACTCGAACGGCGAGTTCACCGTTGGGAAAGCCAAGACGACTCCCGACGACGAATCCCGGGGGTTCCTCAAGTCCTCGCAGGACGCCCTCGAGGACTGGGACCTCAGCGTCGACGAGGGGTTCCCGAACCTCGTCTCGACGGTGTACTCCGGGACGGCGATGCTCAACCGACTCGTCGAACGGGAGAGCGAGGTCGACGTGGGCATCCTCATCACCGGCGGGATGGAGGATACGCTCCGGATGGGGCGCGGCCGACAGTCGTACACCGGCTACTCCTACTCGGACCGCCTCCACGTCAACACCCACAAACATCCGGAACCGCTCATCCCGCGCAACCGGATCCGCGGCGTTCGGGAGCGCATCGACGTCAAGGGGAACACGCTGGTCCCCCTCTACGAGGACGACGTTCGCGAGGGCGTCAACGACCTCCTCGATCAGGGCGTCGATCACATCGTCGTCATGTTCCTCCACTCGTACAAGAACGGGGAGCACGAACACCGGACCGAGGAGATCGCCACCGAGATCATCGAGGAGCGGGGTGCGGAGACGTCGGTCATGCTCTCCAGCGAGTACTACCCGACGCTGAAGGAGTCGGAACGACTGAACACGGTTACCGCGGAGGCGTTCGCCGCCGAACCGTCGCGTGACCAGTTGTCGAACATCCAGGCGGCCGTCGACGATCAGGGCGGAGAGGTCGGCGTCCGCGTCATGGCGAGTCACGGTGGGACCATCGACATCAACGCCAACGAACTGGCCCGGACGCTGATCTCCGGCCCCATCGGCGGCATGATCGGTGCCAACTACTTCGGACAGAAACTCGGGTACGAGAATCTGGTCTGTACCGACATCGGTGGCACCAGCTTCGACATGGGAATCATCATCGACAACGACTGGCAGATCGACTACAGTCCGGAGATGGCTCGTCTGCTCCTGTCGCTGCCGATGGTGAACATGGAGAGCGTCGGCGCAGGGACGGGCAGTTACGTCCGGGTGAACCCGACGTTCGACAAGATCGAACTCGGCCCGGAGAGCGCGGGCGACCAGGTCGGTGTCAGCGCGGTCGAAACCGACGTCGAGACGGTGACGGTGACGGACTGTCACGTCGCGATGGGCTGGATCAACCCGGACAACTTCCTCGGCGGCGACATGCCCATCGACCGCGACGTGGCCGAGCGGGAGATCAAAGAACAGATCGCCGACCCGCTCAACATGGGCGTCTACGAGGCCGCACAGGGCGTCATCGACATCCTCGAGAGCAAACTCCGGAACGACCTCGAAGCCGTCGTGACCGGCGAGGGGTACGCCCCGTCGAACTTCAAGTGCCTCTCTTACGGTGGCGGCGGCCCGGTCCACACCGCCGGCTACACCAAGGACCTGGGCTTCGACGAGGTCCTCATTCCCGAGTGGGCGGCCGGCTTCTCGGCGTTCGGCTGTGGCGCCGCGGACTACGAGTACCGCTACGACCAGACGACCAGCATCGACATCGACGCCGACCTCACGATGGAGGAGGCCGCGGAGACGGCCGGCGCGAAGCTGACCGAAGTCTGGAAGAACCTCGAACGGAAGGTGGAAAACGAGTTCGAGAACAGCAACATCGGCCGGAGCGAAATCGAGTTCCAGTACAACATCCTCGGCCAGTATCAGGGCCAACTCAACAGCATCGACATCGAGTCGCCGGTGTCCCGCGTCGACTCCCCGCAGAAACTCGAACGGCTACTGGACACCTTCGAAGAGGGCTACCGTCGCCAGTACTCCGAGGAAGCCCGGTCGCCGGAACTCGGCCACACCATCACGCAGGCGTCCGTTCGCGGCGTCCGAGACGTGGTGAAACCGGAGATTCCGACGGAACGGCCACAGGGGTCCGAGCCACCGGAAGACGCGTACAAACACTCCCGCGAGGCCTACTGGGACGGCGAGTGGCTGGAGACGGACATCTACGACCTCCACGCGCTCCAGCCCGGGAACGAACTACAGGGCCCGGCGATCATGGAGGGGGCCGCCACGACGTACGCCCTCCCGCCGGACTGTGAAACCTGGCTCGACGAGCACCGCGTCCACCACCTGACCCGGATGGAGTGAGAGCGGGCGACCGCTCTCGTACAGAGATGCATCCGTCCCGCTCGTCGTTCCCGGCGAGCGATCCGTGGGGGCGGGTGCACTGTACGAGCCCGCATCTGGCTCAGAGCAGATGCCAACGCAACCCAGCACACAATGAGTTCGACACAACATGGGGAAGAGAACTTCCCCCGGATGCGACGTGAGAAAGAAAAGGTTCACGAGAAACAGGCGAACGGCGACGGTATCGGCTGGGGCGGCCAGACGCTCCGCGAGCAGTTCGAGGACCTCGAAGAGCGAACCGAGGAGACGGGCCACTACGCCGGCTTCGAGAAACTCGAGATGAAACGCGAGCGGCCGATAGAGTACGAACAGATGTTCGCCCAGCTCCGTGGTGACCTCGTCACCGCGCGCGAGACGTCGAAAGAGGTCGCCGCGACGCCCATCGTCGAGCAGGAGGGTGAGCTCTGTTACGGCCTCTTCACGCCGGAAGGCGACTCCATCGCCGTCTCGACGGGCATCATCGTGCACATCCACACGATGAGCGAGGCGATCAAGTACATGATCAACCACGACTACGAGGAGAGTCCCGGGATCGAACCCGGCGACGTCTTCGTCAACAACGATCCACACGTGGGCGACGTTCACCCGTGTGACATCATGACGATGATCCCCATCTTCCACGACGGGGAACTCGTCGCGTGGGCCGGTGGCGTCAACCACGTCATCGACACGGGGGCTATCGGTCCGGGGAGCATGAACGTCTCGCAGGCCTCCCGCTTCGGCGACGGCGCTCACTACACCGCCCGCAAAATCGGCGAGGATCTGGAGCTGTACAACTCCTGGAAGAAGGACTACCCCGACAAGACCCGGACGCCGGACTTCCTGAAACTCGACGAGCGGACCCGCATGACCGGCTGTTTGATGATCCGGGACGCGGTCAACGACATCATCGACGAGTACGGCGTCGAGACGTTCAAACAGCTCTCCCGCGAGGCCATCGAAGACGGCCGCCGTGGCTTCCGGAACCGCATCAGGAAGACGATGCTCCCCGGCACCTACCGGGGTGCGTCCTT